>Ga0335077_10000304_pt1 | contig 52713 bp, 50 predicted proteins | sample Lox_Sample_31_FD_207151 | JGI IMG/M metagenome (GOLD analysis project Ga0335077, IMG submission 207151) | Soil microbial communities from Loxahatchee National Wildlife Refuge, Florida, United States - Lox_Sample_3.1 | ecosystem: Environmental > Terrestrial > Soil > Wetlands | place: USA... | reverse complement strand
GAAGCCGCGATGGCCACCGGCGCGCCCGCGATCTGGGCCGACAATCCCGGCAACGAGGCGTTCTTCCACGAGATGGGCGACAAGGCCGCGGTCGACGCCGCCATCGCCCGCGCGGCGCATGTCGTGAGCCACACCATCCTCATCAATCGCGTCACCGCCAACGCGATGGAGCCGCGCGGCTGCGTCGGCTTCTACGACGCCGCCGACGAGCGCTACACCATCCGCTGCACCATCCAGTCGGGGCACGGCACGCGCGGCGCGCTGGCCGGCATCTTCAAGGCGCCGCACCACCAGTTCCGCGTGCTGTGCGACAACATGGGCGGCGGCTTCGGCATGAAGGGCGGCTGCTATCCCGAGTACGGGCTTGCGCTCTGGGCGTCGGAGGTCGTGGGCCGGCCGGTGCGCTGGACCGGCGAGCGCGCGGAGGGTCTTCTCTCCGACGAGCAGAGCCGTGGCAGCGTCGTCGAGACCGAGCTGGCGCTCGACAAGGATATGAAGTTCCTGGCGCTGCGCGCGCACTGGAAAGCGGCGATCGGTGCCTATTACAGCTCCGATCGCTGCACCATTCCCTTGACCGTCGCGCTCGGCTGCCTCGTCAATACCTACACGTTCGGCGCCATCCACGCCCAGGTGCATGCGATCTTCACCAACACCATGATGATCGCGCCCTATCGCGGCGGCGGCCGGCCCGAGCCGCTGTTCGTTACCGAGACGATCGTCGACAAGGCGGCGCGCGATCTCGGCATCGATCCGGCCGAGCTGCGCCGGCGCAACACCATACCGGCGCGCGCGATGCCGTACACGACGCCGGCGCGCCAGACCTACGATTCCGGCGACTTCGGCAAGAATCTCGAGGACGCGTTGGCACTCGCAAAATACGGTGAGCTCGCGCACCGCCGGGCCGAGGCGAAGGCGCGCGGCAAGATCTTGGGCGTGGGCGTCGCGACCGCGGTTGCGGGCACGGGCGGGCGCGACTTCGAGCATGCCGAGATCCGCTTCGATCCATCGGGCGCCGTCACCCTCATCACCGGCAGCATGGATCACGGCCAGGGTCACGGCACGACCTTCAAGCAGATTCTGTCGGAGAAGCTCGGCCTCGATGCTGACCGCATCCGCTACCGCTACGGCGACACCGATCTCGTCACTGACGGCATCGGCACGTTCGGCTCGCGCTCGGCCATGCTGGCGGGCTCGGCCATCGTCACCGCCGCCGACCGCATCATCGAGCGCGGCAAGAAGATCGCGGCGCACATCATGGAAGCCTCGGCCGCCGACGTCGTGTTCGAGAAGGGCGCCTTCGCGATTGCCGGCACCGACCGCAAGGTCGAGCTCGCCGCGGTCGCGCGCCGCGCCTTCGATTCGAACGACCTGCCGCGCGACATGGAGGCGGGCTTTTCCGAGCGCTCGGATTATGGGCCCCCCAACAGCGCCACCTTCCCTTCGGGCGCGCACATCGCCGAGGTCGAGATCGACGCCGAGACCGGCAAGGCCGCACTCGTGCGCTATGCCGCGGTCGACGATGTCGGCCGCATGCTCAACCCGCTCCTCTGCGCCGGGCAGATCCAGGGCGGCATCGCGCAAGGGATCGGCCAGGCGCTCGTCGAGGAGGTGGTGTACGAGCCCAATTCGGGCCAGCTCCTCACCGGTACGTTCCAGGATTACTGCATGCCGCGCGCCGACGATTTCTGCGACTTCAATCTCGGCCACAACGTCTCGCTCACGCCGCGCAATCCGCTCGGAGTGAAGGGTGTGGGCGAGGCCGGCACGATCGGCGCGCTGCCGGCGGTGATGAACGCGGTCAACGACGCGCTGCACCAAGTGGGCGCGCCCGCGATCGAGATGCCGGCGACGCCGGAGAAGCTCTGGCGCGCGCTCAAAGCCGCGACGTAACGCTTCTGCCGCTCCGGAGCAAACTCGTCCGCGTTGCGTCATTTTTCATTCGTCATGGCCGGGCTTGTCCCGGCCATCCACGAGTATTCCGCTGCGAACCCGTGGATGCCCGGCACAAGGCCGGGCATGACGAAAAAGAATCCTCCGAGGGTGAAGGGCGAGTGGGCGTGCCTGACGGGCGCCATCAGCCTCGCGCGTCGCGTTGTCCTCGCCGCTCGCGCGCTCGGGTGTTATGCTCGGCCGCATAATAAGGGGCAGGGAGGACGTCATGGCCGCAGCGGCCGACCGTCAGATCGCGGCGCGCATCGAGCGCCTGCCGCTATCGTCTTGGCATATCTGGATCGGCTTCGTCATTTGCACCGGCTTCTTCTTCGACGCCTTCGACATCCTGAACTTGTCCTATGCCATGCCGGTGCTCGTCGGCCTCTGGCACTTGGCGCCGGCGGCGATCGGCAGCGCCATCTCGATCGGCTTCTTCGGCCAGATCTTCGGCGCCCTCTTGTTCGGCTGGGCGGCCGAGCGTTGGGGCCGCGTGCCGTCGATCATGGCGACGATCTTGTTGTTCTCGCTGATGAGCCTCGCCTGCGCCTTCGCGTGGGACCTCACCTCGATGATGGCGCTGCGCTTCATCCAGGGCATTGGGCTCGGCGGCGCCATACCGGTGCTCGCGACCTATATGAACGAGTTCGCCAATTCGCGTCGGCGCGGGCGCTTCGTCCTGTCCTACCAATGCGCGTTCTCGATCGGGCTGCCGGTGACGGCGTGGACCGGCGCCTTCATCGTGCCGCATTTCGGCTGGCAGTGGATGTTCGTGATCGGCGCGGTGCCGGGGCTTCTCGTGTTGCCGCTCGCGCGGCTTCTGCCGGAAAGCCCGCGCTGGCTTGCGAACCGCGGCCGTGTCGAGGATGCCGACCGCGAGCTCACGCGGGTCGAGCGCTTCATCTCGAAGAACGGGGCCCGGCCGCTGCCGCCGATCCCGGCCAATCAGCCGCTCGTGCCGCGGGCGGAAACGCGCGTCGGCGATCTCTTCCGCGGTATTTATCTGAAGCGCACGCTGACGGTGTGGACGATCTGGTTCACGACCTACGTCATCACCTACGGCTTCCTCACCTGGCTGCCGACGGTGTGGCGCACGGTCTATCACATGCCGGTCGCCCAGGCGCTCCATTTCCAGGCGATCTACGCTTTGATCCAGATGCCGGGATTCCTCATCACCATCGCGCTCATTGACACGATCGGCCGGCGCCGCCTGTTCATGCTCGGGCTCGGCATCGGCACGGTGCTGCTGCTGTGGCTTGCGCTGCAGGACCAGCCCGCCGCGCTCGTCGTGCTGCTCGCGCTCGTCTTCACGCAGATGAGCGTGGGCTGGCTCGCGCTCTCGCTCAGCACTTACACGGCCGAGCTCTATCCCACGGAGCTGCGCGCCGTAGGCAACGGCTTCGGCAATGCGTGGCTGCGCTTGGGCGGCACGGCGGGCCCCGCCATGATCGGCGCCATGCTGCCCGTGGTGGGGCTCCGCGGCATTTTCGCCGCGTTCGGCGTCATCACGCTCGTCGGCGCGCTCGTGACGTATTTCTTCGCGATCGAAACGAGGGGCGAGGTGCTGGAGCGGCTCTCGCCCTCGCTGTCGCCGCGGCGCGCCGGCGATCCGGCGCCGGCGCTCGCCGCCGATTCCGACTGAGGGAGAAGAGGATGAAGAAAATCCCGCGCCTCGCGGCGGCCGGTCTTTGCGGTGCACTCGCGCTTGCCCAGCCTGCACGCGCGGCCGAGCCGTTCGACATTCATGTCATCGCCACGATGACCGGGATCAGCGCTTTCGTCGGCAAGTACATGAAGCTCAATTTCGATGCTTTCGAAGATTGGGTGAACGGCGAGGGCGGCATCAAGGGCCGGCCCGTCCGCTTCGTCTATGACGACGACCAGAGCCAGCCGCAGCTCGCGGTGCAGCTCGCGACCGACGTGCTCGCAAATCATCCGACCGCGCTCATGGTGACGGGGCCGGTGGCGAACTGTGCCGCGGTGGCGCCGCTCCTCGGCGACGGGCCGGTGATGTGGTGCAACTCGCCGGCGCTTCATCCCAAAGCCGGCAGCTTCGCCTTTGCCTCCGGTCCCGACACGCTCGACGGCATCAACGCCGTCCTGCGCTATTTCCGCATGAAGGGCCTGACCAAGATCGGCGTGCTCAATCCGACCGACGTCACCGGACAGGACGCCGACCGCGCCATCGCCGCCGACCTGAAGCTGCCGGAGAACGCGCCTTTCAAGATTGTGGAGTACGAGCATTTCAACCCGACCGACCTCACGGTCACGGCGCAGATGGAGCGCATCAAGACCGCGGGCGCCGAAGCGCTCATCGCCTGGACTACCGGCTCGCCCTGCGCCACTGTGTTCAAGGGCATGATCCAGACCGGGCTCGACGTGCCGGTGGCGCCCACCGGTGGCAACGAAGTGTTTCAGCAGATGGCGCAGTACGAAGGCTTTTTGCCGAAAGGGCTCGTCATGGCTTCGGCGCTGTTCCCGCCGCATGACGGGCTCGTCACGCTCGATCCGCGCGTCGAGAAGATCCAGCACGAGATGTATGCGATCCTGGCGAAGCATGGGCTCAAGGCCGACAACAACACGGCCGACACGTGGGACGCGGCGCTGGTCACGATCTCTGGCCTGCGCGCGCTCGGGCCCGATGCGAAACCAGACCAGCTGCGCAGCTGGATCCTGGGCTTGAAGGATTTCGCCGGCATCAACGGCATCTATGATTTCACGCAATATCCCGATCGCGGCCTGTCGCACGACAGCTCGGTCCTCATCACCTATGATCCGAAGGGTCCGGACGGGCCGCGCTGGAAATGGGTGAGCAAGATCGGCGGCGCGCCGCTCTAGACTTGAAGCAAAGGAGGGGCATCCCATGAGAATTGTCGTTTACGGTCCGGAAAAGCGCACGGGCGCCTTGCAGAACGGCAAGGTCGTCGACCTGTCGCGCGCCTGCACCAAGTATCTGCGCGAGAAGCGCGGCGAGCGCCATGCCTTCACGCTCGGAGCGGCGCTCGTGCCGGCCGATCTCTTGCGTCTTATCGAAAGCGGGCCGCGCGCGCTCGACGACGCCGAAGCCTCGCTCCAGCATCTCGCCAACGCGTCGGACGACAAGGATCACCGCGGCGAAAGCGTCACCTACGACCCCGCCAAGGTGAAGATCCATCCGCCGCGGCCCAACGGCACGCGCGTCGCCTGCGCCGGCTCGAACTTCGCCTCGCACCGCGAGCGCATGGCGCGCCGCAACAACCGCGATTCGAAGCCCTTCATCTGGGGCTTCTGGACGATAAGCGACCCGGTCGGGCCCGAGGACGACGTGATCTATCCCGCGCGCTGCGACCGCTTCGACTACGAGGGCGAGGCGGCGATCATCCTGTCGAAGGGCGGCAAGGATCTGAAGCCCGACGACCTCAAAAGCTCGGTCTGGGGCGTCACGCTCTATAACGACTGGTCGATCCGCAGCCCGCGCGAGCCGCTGGGCCCGATGAATTTCGCGGTGCCGAAGAACTTCGACACGTCGTGGTCCCTGGGTCCCGCGATCGCGGTGCGCGAGTTCGACTGCAACAACATCGACATCGAGACCTACGTCAACAACGAGCGGCGCCAGAAGCACAACACCGGCGAGATGACGTTCTCGTTCGCGCAGTATCTCGAATATCTGTCGCGCGACCTGACCTTGAAGCCGGGCGACATGATCGCAAGCGGGACCGGCGAAGGAACCGCGGCCGATGCCAGCCCGGTCGGCCCCGACGGCACGCAGACGAACGACCTCTTCCTCAAGGTCGGCGACCAGGTCGAGGTGCGCTCGCCGCAATTGGGGTCCTTGCGCAACAAGATCGTGGCTAAGCGCACACGCTGACGCCGCTGTCATTGCGAGCAGAGCGAAGCAATCCCCTGGCCGCGAGGGGATTGCTTCGTCGCTCCCGCACCTCGCAATGACGATGAAAAATTGCGTTTAGACGCACGGCCGGAAAATATCCCCGCGCAGACTGGAAATATTTTCACGCACAAGCGCCCGAGTCGCGCCGGGTTTTCGTTGATCTTTGCCGTTGCCTTCTTTAGGGAGAAGGCATGGTGAAAGACACGCGCCGCGAGCGCGGCCGCGCTGCTGCTACAAGCGACCGTTACCTTGCCGTCTTCGGCGTCGTCGCCGGCGCGGCCGGCGCCCTCGTCTGGCTCGCGCTCTCGCTCCTCTCCTAGCGGGCCTCCTTACAACGAACTGTCATTGCGAGCGGAGCGAAGCAATCTCCTGGTCGGCTTGGGATTGCTTCGGTGCATGCGCTCCTCGCAATGACAGCAGGGTCTCTGCTCGGTCATTGGAATTGCGCGGGCTTCCCGCGTCGGCCAGGATGCGCGCATGAGCGCCGATCTCGAGCGCGCGTATAAAGGCGCGCGCGTGTTGGTGGCGGGGGGCTTGGGCTTCATCGGCTCGGCGCTCGCCCATCGGCTCGTCGCGCTGGGCGCGGAGGTGGCGATCGTCGACGCGCTCGATCCCGAAGGCGGCGGCAGCGAGGCGAATATCGCCGATATCCGCTCCCGCGTGCGGCCGGAGCGCGCGGATCTTCGCGACGGCGCGCGCGTGGCGCCGCTCCTCGCGGGCTGCAGCCACGTCTTCAACTTGGCCGGCCGCACGAGCCACATGGGCTCGCTGGCCGATCCGCTCGCTGATCTCGGCGCCAACACCGAGGCCGCGCTCGCGCTGCTCGAACTCGTTCGCGCGCGCGCGCCGGGCGCAGCCATCCTTTATGCCAGCACGCGCCAGGTCTATGGCGCGCCCGAGCGGCTGCCGGTGGATGAAACACATCCGCTTCATCCGCCCGATCCCAACGCCGTCGCCAAGATCGCCGGCGAGTCCTATCACCTTCTCTACCATCGCCTGCACGGGCTCGGCGCGACGGTGCTGCGGCTCACCAATGTCTACGGGCCGCGTATGCGCATCAAGGACGCGCGCCAGAATTTCCTGGGCTTGTGGGTGCGCCGCGTCCTCGAAGGCGCGCCGGTCGAGGTGTGGGGCGGGACGCAGCGGCGCGACCTCGCTTACGTGGACGATGTAGTGGACGCCTTCCTCGTCGCCGCGGCGCGCGGCGGAGTGGCGGGCCGCGCCTACAATGTCGGCGGCGCGCCGGCCGTCAGCCTCGCCGAGCTCGCGCGTCTCATCGTTGCGGCCAACGGCGGCGGCCGCATCGAAACGAGGGACTTTCCGCCCGAGCGCCGCGCCATCGACATCGGCGACTACGAGACCGACGACCGCCTCTTCCGCGAAACGACGGGCTGGTCGCCGCGCGTCGAACTTGGCGACGGGCTCGCGCGCACGCTCGAATTCTTCCGCCCGCGGCTCAAGGACTATCTCTGATGCCGCCTGCGATCCCTGCCGCCGATCCGCGCGCCAACTATCTCGCGCATCGCGCCGCGATCGACGCCGCGATCGCGCGCGTGCTCGAAAGCGGAACCTACATCCTCGGGCCCGAGGTAGAGGCCTTCGAGCGGAGTTTTGCGACCTTCCTTGGCATGGCACACGCGGTAGGCGTCGCGAGCGGCACGGACGCGCTTGTCTTGGCGTTGCGCGCGCTTGGCGTCGGCACCGATGACTACGTCGCGACCGTGTCGCACACGGCGGTGGCGACCGTGGCGGCGATCGAACTGGCGGGCGCGCGCCCGCTCCTCGTCGATATCGAGCCTGCGACGATGACACTCGATCCCGCATCGCTCGCACGCGCCTTTGCCGCGCCGCCGGGCCGCATCGCCGCAATCATCCCGGTCCACCTCTACGGCCAGGCCGCGGACATCGAGGCGATCTGTGCGCTCGCGCGCCGCCATGGTGCACGCGTGCTCGAGGATTGCGCGCAGGCGCACGGCGCGCGATTGGGCGGCCGCGTCCTCGGCACGTTTGGCGATGCCGCCGCCTTCAGCTTCTATCCGACCAAGAATCTGGGCGCACTGGGCGATGCCGGTGCGGTGGCGACGGCCGATACGGAACTGGCGGCGCGCGTGCGGGAGCTGCGCGAGTATGGCTGGCGCGAGCGCTATGTCAGCGCCGTGCCCGGCGCGAACTCGCGCCTCGATCCGCTGCAGGCGGCCGTGCTCGGCGCGAAGCTGCCGGCGCTCGATGCCGAGAACCGTGCGCGGGCGGCGATCGCCAGCGCTTACGACACGCGGCTTGCCGGCGCGGGGCTTGTCCTTCCGGCGCGCCGGCCGGGCGCGCTCCACGCCTTCCACCAATATGTCGTGCGTCATCCCGCGCGCGATCTCCTGCGCGAGCGCTTGGCCCGGCGCGGCATCGGCACGCTCGTCCATTATCCCGTGCCGGTCCACGCGCAACCCGCATATCGCGGCCGTCTCGCCGAAGCACCTGGGGGCTTGCGCGAAAGCGATCGCGCGGCGGCAGAGGTGCTGAGCCTGCCGATCTTCCCCGAGCTTGGGCTCGACCGCGCCGAAGCTGCCGCCGCAGCGATCGCGGATACGTTGCCAAACCTTTTCTGAATCTCGCCTTCCGGTTGGGTGCCCTGGAACAGCCGCCTCGGTTGGGCGTTACCAAGGCAGGTCAATCAGCAAGCGAGGCTCAACCATGCGTCTCACTCCGATGATGGTGGCAGCGACACTCGCGGCCACGATGGGAACGGCAATGGCGCAGGTCGGTCCGGCAGGTCCGCCCGCGAGCGCGACCCAACGCTCGCCCGGCATGACCCAGGCGCCGCAGCACGTCCCCGCCGTCGATCCGCTCAAGGCTCAGGACGTGTCGCATTTCGACGGCGCGGCGGTCTATGGTTCCGACGGCAGCAAGATCGGCAGCATCTCGACCGAGCTCATGGATCCGGCGACGCACCAGATCAACAAGCTGGTCGTCAATGTCGGCGCCGTGCTCGGGATGGGCGGCCACAAGGTTGCGATGCCGCTCGACCAATTCAAATGGGATACGCAGAAGGAAGGCCTGACGGTCGAGAAGACCGCGGCCGACATGAAGGGGATGCCGGCCTGGGCCGAGGCTTCGGCGACCGAGGGCTCGGGCTCGAGCACCGCCCCCACTCATTAAAGGCCGCTGACACTCCCACCCACCGTCAGTGCAAGCGAAGCAACCCCCAACGGGGTTGCTTCGTCGCGCCCGCACTTCGCACTGGGGAGTTGAATCCTCCCGTGGCTCAGGCGCCGCGGCGCGTCACGACTTCGACCGCGGTGCGCGCGGGCCCGCCGCGCATCGTCTCGCGCACGATCGCCTGCGGCTTGCGGTTCAAGGTGAGATAGAGGCGACCGAGATATTCGCCGATGAGGCCGAGGATCAGAAGCTGCACGCCCGATAGCAGCAGCACCGCGGCGGCGAGCGAGGCCCATCCCGGCGGCGTCTCGCGGAACAAGGCCTCGGCCACGACCCAGGCGAAGCCGAAGATGCCAAGAAGGCTCAGCGCGAAGCCGCTCAAGGTCGAGATCCGAAGCGGCATCACCGAGAAATTCACGAACAGGTTGAGCCACAGCCGCACGAGCCGACGGATCGTGTAGTTGCTGCGCCCGGCCATCCGCGGCAGATGCTCGACCTCGAGCGCGCCGATATTCTGCGTCACCTGCATGATGAGCCCGTCGACGTAAGGGAACGGCCCGTCATACTCGCCGATCGCGCGCGCCACGAACGCGGTCATGCAGCGGAAGCTCGAAAGATAAAGCCCCTTGGGTTTCTCCAGCACGAAGTCGGCGACGCGATTGCTCGCCCGGCTCGCGAGGTTGCGCCACGAGGCGTGGAATTTTTGCGCATAGCGCGTGTAGACCACGTCGTTGCCGGTCTCTTGCGCATAGCGCAGCAGCCGCACTACCTCGCCGGGGGGATTCTGCAGATCATCGTCCATGGTGATGACGTGTGCGCCTTGCGCTTGCCGCAGGCCCGCCATCACGGCGTTGTGCTCGCCATAGTTGCGCGCGAGGTTGACGAGCGTCATCGGCACCCGCGCCGCGGCGACGAGGCGGCTGCACACGGCAAGGCTGCCGTCGGGGCTGCCGTCATTGACGAGGATGATCTCGTGCCCGCCCGGCACGTCGAGCTCTTCGAGCGCGCCGACAAGCTCGCCGATCGAGCCGGCGCCGTTATAGACCGGGATCACGATGCTGAGCGCCAGACCCGTCATGGTCGAACCGCCGTCGCGAGGATCGAGCCGCCGAACGGAAGACCGAGGCCGCAGGCGGCGAGCGCGGCTTCGAGCGCAACGCAGCCGTGGAACAGGCGCTCGAGCGGCGACGGCAAAAGCTCAACGTCGCTCGCGCGCCCGGGCGCGCTGGGCAAAATCTTACGCCGCATCACCATCAGCGGAAAGAGGATGGCGTTCCAGTGCCGCAGCCGCGGCTCAGCGAAGCCCGCGCCCTCGAGCGCGCGCCGCACCTCGCGTGCGCCATAGCGGCGCGCGTTCGCGACCGCGACATCGTGCGCGGAGTAAAGCCAGCGATAGGCCGGCAAGTTCAGCACGAGCACGCCCCGCGGCCGGAGGCAGCGCCGGAACTCGGCGAGCGCAAGCGCCTCATCGACGCCGCGATGGCACAGCACGTCGGCGCTGAAGACCGCGTCGAACGAGCGGTCGGGAAAGGGCAGGCGCTCGATCTGGCCAGCCACGATCGCGGCGCCGCTTTTTCCCGCCGCCGTGACAGCTGCCGCGCGGTCGAGCTCGACGCCGCAGCAGAAAGCGCCGTGGGCCGCGGGCGCAAGCCGCTTGAGAAATCCGCCAGTGCCGCAGCCGGCATCGAGAACGCGGGCCGCGCGCGCGTCGTCGGCGCGCGCGCGCCATGCCGCGAGCAGGTTGGCGTGGAGGCCGCGGAACCACCACGCCCGCTCCTCGGCGGCGGCGAGGCGCTCGTACTCGTGCGCCTCCATCGCCTTCTCACGGATTCGCCGAAAGGCGCGGCACGCGCGCCAGGAGGTCGCGCCGGTCGATGACGAGCGAGAGGAGCGTGTTGAGCCGCGTTACCCGGTAGATCACGGTCCCCGGCACCGCCTTGTCGCAATCGTCTTTGGTGAAGGCGATGAAGAACTGCGCCGCCTCGCGGTCGGGGGTGTAGATGAAGTTGCGCGGGAAATAATAGCCCGCCGATCCCGGGGGCCCGCACACCGCCACCGTGAAGTCGTGCGTCATGAAGTCGGGCCCGTACTCGGCGCGGAGATAATTCTCAAGCGCGGCCACCGCCTCGGCATAGGAATTGGCCCAATAGTCGAGCTTGAAGACCCCGCGCGCGCCGTGCACGCCGCCCACGAACATGTTGTAGTAGACGTACTCGTCGGGATGGAGAAGCGCCATGACGCCGACGTGATAGGCGCCATAGAGCGCGAGCGCGGCATAGGCGGGCTTCCGCCACGAGACGCGTGCGAGCCGGTCGAGCGCCGCGTCCGCGACGAGCGCCGCGATCGCCGCAATGGGCGGAAGCACGAAGATGAAGTGGCGCATGCCGTCGAAGAGCACGGCATGGATCGCGATCGCGTAGGCGACCGGGAACAGCACCGCAAAGCCCAGCATGAAGAGCGCGAGCGCGCGGGGACGCTCGAGCGCTGCGCTGGCTCGCGCCAGCGTGCGCCACGCCACTGCGGGCGCCGCCATCAGGAGAAGCAGCACGAGTTCCGGCAGCGCGATCAGGATGTAGACCGGGAGATAGAACCACGGCAGCTCCGAGGGCAGCATGTATTTCCCGGCGAAGAGCGTGGGGTAGGGGAACAACTGATGCGAGAATGTCGCGAGCGCCGCGAGCGCATTGGTGATCGGCGCTTGCTGCGCCCACGGCCAGAAGAACAGCATGACGGCATAGGCCGCGAGCGCCACTGGCAAGAAGTCGCGCAGGAAGAGCTCGAGCCCGAGCGTGAACAGAAGGCGCAGGCTCCGCGCCTCGACCGCGCGCCACGTTCCCCACAACAACAGCACGAACGCGAAATAGCAGAGCGCCAGAAGCCCGCCGACGCGCACGCCCATGGTGAGCCCGGCGGCGAGCGCGAGAAGCGCCAGCGCGCGCGGCCGCGGCCGCGGCAGCTCCGGCACGAGCCGCAGCATGAGATAAAGCGACCACGTCATGCCGGCCGCGAAGGGAATGTCCTTCGGGTTGTTGAACATCTGGCCGTAATAGTTGGGCGTCAATGCGAGGAAGAGCGCGGCGATGAAGCCCGCGCGCGGGCCGCCCGCCGCGCGCGCCAGCCGCCACACGCCGGCAAGGCCCAGGATGCCGACGAAGCCGTTGAGGAGATGACGAGTCTCGTAGGTCCCGAACGGCGACACGAGATTGAGCGCCGCCGCCGTCATGTCGAAGGCGGTGCCATAGTTTATGAGGTCGAGGAACGACAGCGCGCGCAAATCATGGAAGTGCGAGCGGTAGTAATCGAGCGCGAAGACGCCATACCAGTTGGCCGCGTCCTCGTCCCACGTGACGCCGTAGCGATCGAAGGTGAGGACGACGAGGCAAGCCGCCACGACGAAGAGCGCGATCGCGAGTTGGTCCCATACCGCGCGCCCGGCCGGCATCGCAGCCGGTTCCGCCGCGCCGGCGGCAAGAGAGTCCTGAATATACATCGCCCGTCCTTCGACTACGCGCTCCGCGCTCCGCTCAGGATGAGGAATGTTCTTTGTGCCATCGCATCAGGTCCTCATCCTGAGCGTAGGCCCGCAGGGCCGAAGTCGAAGGACGCACGCTGTGCGCGCTGCGCTGCTCATAATCCCATGCCCGAAAGCAGCTTCGAGAGAACGGGGGCGCTGCCGAAATATTCCGCGGCGAGATCACGTGCGGCACGCGAATGGCGGACGTAATCGGCCTCGACGGCCTTGACCGCGGCGAGCGCCTCGGCGCGGTCGCGATACTCGATGAGCCCTTCGCCCGAGGGATAGAAGCGGCTCCATCCCGTCGCCATCGTCACGACGGGCCGCGCCGAGGCGAGGTAGCAGACGCTGCGGTCGCTGAACCAGCCGCTCTGGGGCCTGACATAAATGTCCTTCGCCACGGTGAACTCGCCGCGCGAGCCGCGGATGTAATCGCCATAGGCGTCGAGCCCGGCCGAAACGGGCCGCGTATCGGTGATGCGCCAGCCGCCGGCATGGAGCTGGCGCGCGACGTTGCTGGGCGGCGGCAGAAGGGCGATCTCGAACGGCGCGCCTGCCTCCTTCGCCACGTCGAGCACGCGCAGGAAATTGACGTGCTTCGACCACACATAGGTCTCGCCGTTCCACTCGATGTTCTTGCCCTTGTTCTCCCACGTCGCGATCGTGGTCCAGCATTTGCCGGGCCCCGCCGCCGCCGGCCAGAGATCGAGCACCACGGGCGGGCGCGTTCCCTGCCACGGCACGCCGCACAGCGGCACGATCCAGCCCGGCCCGCCGACATTCTCGCCATAGGTGAAGAAATGCGTGTGCGCGTCGAGATATGCCCTCGCGGCGCGATCGGCCTCGGCATATTTGATCTGCTCGTAGACGGGGTCGGTGTCGATGATGGCGCGCACGGGGCATTCCATGTGCTCGTCGCGAAGCCGCGTCGCACCGCAGAGATTGATGAGCGCGTCGCTCTCGCGATAGAGCGCCGCCACGCTCTCGCGCGAGAGCCCGTGATAGACGTCGTTGATCGCGTCCCAATAGGCCCAGCGCCCGGCGAGCCCGTGCGCCGCCATCGCTTGGGCGAGGAACTCGACATTGTAGGCGCAATCCATGACGACGCTGTCGGCGCGCGGATCGTATGGATTGGCGCCGTGATCCTCGACGTACCATGCCTCGAATCCGAGCCGCTCCAGCCCGGCGAGATACTGGATCGCCTGCCAGGCGATGCCTGCCAACGGCATCTGCCCGACGAAATGCAGCACCACCACACGCCCACGCGCCATCGCGGCCACCATAGCAAAGATGGCGGCCTGCGCTAGAAGCGCGGGCCACGCGAGGAGGATGGACATGCGCTTCGAGACGAAAGGGCTTTCCGAAAGCGCCGACGCGGTGGCGCCCGATGGCTCCGAGGTGCGGCTCCTCGCGCGCTCGGAGCGCGGCAGCATGGCGGAGTTTCGCTTGCCCCCCGGCGCCGTGTCGCGCGCGGTCGCGCACCGCTCGGTCGAAGAGCTGTGGTTCGTCGTCGCCGGCACCGGCCGCATGTGGCGCAGGCTGGGCGAGGCCGAGGAGATCGTGTCGCTTAGCACCGGCGTTTCGCTTTCGCTTCCGGTTGGAACGAGCTTCCAGTTCCGCTGCGATGGGACTCAGCCGCTCGTCGCCGTCGGTGTCACCATGCCGCCTTGGCCCGGGGCCGAGGAGGCGGTGTTCGTTGCCGGAGTGTGGGAGCCCGCGGCCTCTTAGCCGCGGCGCGCGAGCGCGATGCCGCCGAAGACGACGAGCGTCGCGACCAGAAGCTGCGCCGGCAGATGCTCGCGCAGGATGATCGCGGCGAAAATGAAGACGAGCGCCGGCTGCGCGAATTGGAACGCCGCGACGCGGGCGATGCCGCCGCGCGACAGGGCCCAGAACCACGACATATAGGCAAGGACGCTCGCGCCCAGCGTGATGTGGAGGAGCGCCGCCCACGTCAGAGACGTAAGCGCGGTCCAGTCGACCGTGCCGACCATGAGTACCGCGGCCGGCAGGAAGCCGAGGCTCGCAACCGCGATCGCCCACAGCGTCGCCGCGAGCGGATCGATCCGCTGCGCGAGCCGGCCGCCGGCGGCGAACCCGCACGCGCACAGGACGCAAGCGATGAACACGATTGCGTCGCCCACGATCGTTCCCGACGTCGCGTCGCCGTTCGAGACGAGGAGCGCCTCGCCGGCGAAGGCGAGGGTCGTGCCCGCGAACCAATTCAGTCCCGGCCGACGCCGCTCCATGAGGAGGCCGAGGATGCTCGTGATGAGCGGCATCGTCGCCATGATGAGCCCGGCGTGCGAGGCCGAGGTGAGGCGCACGCCGATCGAGAAGAGAAGCGGGAACCCGGCGAAGCTGCCAAGCGCCGAGACGAGCACCAAAGTCCAGCTCTCGGTCTCGGCCGGGATCGGCACGCGGCACAGGAGCAGGAGGGGGAAGGCGAAAAGCCCGGATCCCACGACGCGCAGCACGCCGATCGTCACGCCCGGGATTTGCGCGCCGGCGAGTTGCGTCGTGATCGGCGTCAGCGCGAAGAGCAGGATGGTGAGCGAGGCTGCCGCACGGACGCGCCATTGGATCGCGGCCGGGCTGGGACCCGGCCCGTCGGCCAGGGCGAGCGTCGTGCTGGTTGTCGTGGTGACGGACAAGGGGGCGGGGATTCCGGCTGTTGCGGCCGCAAGAATGCCCTGCGAGTGGTTAAGGAGTTTGTGGCTTGGACCCGCTTCTTTTGCGCCGCCGCGGACTCGCGGTTTGACCAAGGTCAAGGTGGGGCAGGGCCGGACTTGTACGTGATCGACGTACGATCCATATAGGGGGGCGCCGCAGCCCCGCGACGCCGTACGGGGAGGCGACAGGCGCTCCGTGAACGAACCCGATGCGCTGCGGACGAGGTCGATTTGACCGAACGAACCCAATTTGCCGGCGCGGCTCCTTGGGCAAACGAGGCCAATTTCCGGGCGCGGGCGATTTGACCGAACGAAGCCAATTTGCCGCGCGCGAGCTGTTTGACCGAACGAAGCCAATTCGCCCGACTAAACCGTTTTTACAGAACGAAGCCAATCCGCCGGCCCTGCGCTTTCGCTCCGCAAAATCCTTAATTTTGCTGGGGTTGAACGTTACCGGCCTGCATGGTACGGAGCGCCGATGTTCGATCGCTTGCGGGCGTTGTTCGAGGAGGGGGCGGGACGCCAGGTCGCAGGAAGCCACGCGGACGAGCTTGAAGTCGCCGTCGCCGCGCTGCTGGTCGAGACCGCCAGCGCCGATGCGAGCCTTGGCGAGGACGAGCGCGGCCTGATCCGGCAGCTGCTCGAGCGCCGCTTCGGTCTCGCGCCCGACCAGGCCATGGCACTCGAAGCCGCGGCGGAACGTCGCGCCGAGAATTCGGCCCAGCTCTTCGGCTTCGCCCGCACCATCACCGAGCGCCTGCCGCGCGAGCGGCGGCTCGTCGTGATCGAGCTGTTGTGGGAGGTTGCCTATGCCGACGGGGTGCTCGATCCGCTCGAGGACAGCCTGGTCCGGCGCATCGGCGGCCTCATCGACGTGTCCGACCACGAGCGCGGCGAAGCCCGGCTTCGCGTGCTCGCCCGGCTCGGGCTCAAAGAGGAAGAGTGAGGCAGGGAAGCAACGGAAGAGTATTACGCCATGACCTATGTCGTTCTCGAGGCCTGCATCAAGTGCAAATACATGGACTGCGTCGAGGTTTGTCCGGTCGATTGCTTCTATGAGGGCGAGAACATGCTCGTCATCCACCCGGACGAGTGCATCGATTGCGGCGTGTGCGAGCCCGAATGCCCGGTCGAGGCCATCGTCCCGGACAGCGAGCCCAAGGCCGAGGCCTTCCTCGAGCTCAACCGCCAATACTCCGGGACCTGGCCGAATATCACCCGTAAGGGTAAGCCACCCGAGGATGCGGACGACTGGAAGGATGTGACGGACAAGTACCCCAAGGAATTTGACCCCAATCCGGGCAAGCGCTGATCCCTGACACTCTGGCGTAATGCCGGGTTTTATGCTATTGTTCGAAAAGGTGCACCGAGGGGTGTGCCGCTCCCGGCAAGGGGTTCCGGGTGACGTAAGCCGGTAATCGGCCCCGGACGAGCGGGGTTGGTCCGGAACGTGAACACGCGACCTTGAGGTGACGGACGTGAAAGCCCTGGCCCGCGCCAAGAACGAACCCAAAAAGCCCGAGCCCAAGGGCAAGCACGAGCCGAAAAAGCCGGTCGAGGTGAAGAAGCCTCCTGAAAAGGAGAAGGCGCTTTACGCCGCCGGCGACCTCGTCGTCTATCCGACCCACGGCGTCGGCAAGATCACGGGCATCGAGCGCCAGGATATCGCCGGCTTCTCGATCAATGTCTTTGTCGTCCATTTCGACAAGGACCGCATGACGCTCCGCGTGCCTACGACCAAGGCCCAGGGCTCCGGCCTCAGGCGCCTGTCGAGCCGCAAGGAGATGGACGTGGCGCTGACGCGTTTGAAGGGCCGCTCGCGCGCCAAGCGCACGATGTGGAGCCGGCGCGCGCAGGAGTACGAGGCCAAGATCAATTCGGGCGACCCCGGCTCGATTGCCGAGGTGGTGCGCGACCTCTACCGCAATGTTGGCCAGCCCGAGCAGTCCTACAGCGAGCGCCAGATCTATCAGGCGGCGCTCGACCGGCTGGTGCGCGAGTTCGCCGCCGTCGAGAAGATCGACGAGCCGACCGCCATCCGCCGCCTCGAGCAGATGCTGAGCGCGGCCTGAGCCGCGCGCGCGGTCGGTGGCCGCTCCGCCCTGCGATTCCGAACCCTTTGGCCGCTTACGCCGCGCCCGCCGGGTGTGGGCGATTGCTGCCTTGCGCGGCGAGGCGCAGCGTCTGGCGGCGCTGCACGAGATCCTGGCGCGGCGCTTCCATGCCGGCGACCGCCTCGTCTATCTCGGTGATTACCTAGGCTTCGGCGCCGATGGCGCGGGCGCGGTCGACGCCATCCTCGCCTTCCGCCGCGCGGTGCTGGCGGAGCCCTTCGCGTTCCTTGGCGACATCGTGGCGCTGCGCGGCAGCCAGGAAGAGATGTGGCACAAGCTGCAGGAGCTGCAGTTCGCGCCCAACCCGCGTGAGGTGCTGGAGTTCCTGCTCGGGAACGGCGTCGCCGAGACGCTCGCCTCCTATGGCATCGACCCGCGCGCCGGCCTCGCCGCAACGCGCGAGGGCGTCATGGCGATGACGCGCTGGACCGCGTCCATTCGCGCCGCCGTGGCCCAGCGCCCCGGCCACCGCGAGTTCTTCGCGTCCCTTCGCCGCGCCGCTTTTACCGAGGAAGGCTCGCTCCTCTTCGTCAATGCCGGCATCGATCCGCAAAAACCCATCGAACTTCAGCGCGACGTGTTCTGGTGGGGCGGCGGCACGGATCTGCTCGCGCTCGAGGCGCCGTTCGGCGGCTTCCGCCGCGTCGTGTGCGGCACGCACCGCCGCCGCGCCGGTATCGTCGAGACTGCGTTCGCCGTGGCGCTCGACGGCGGCGCCGGGCAGGGCGGCGCGCTCTACGCCGCGTGCTTCGCGCCCGACGGACGGCTCCTCGACCGCATCGAGGCGTGATGCGCCGGGGGGCGCTCGCCGCGGCGCTCGTCCTCCTCGCGACAAGCGCCGGCGCGCGGCCGGCCCCGCCAAGCTTCGCCTCCGGCGGCGGCGTCACCGTCGCCCGCGTCATCGACGGCGACTCGGTCGCGCTCGCCGACGGCCGCACCCTGCGCCTCATCGGCATCGATGATCTCGCCGGACCGGACGCTCTCGAGAAGCTGATCGACGGCAAGTCGCTCGAGCTGCGCTTTGCCGAAACGCGCACTGACCGTGACGGCCGCACGCTCGCGGCGCTTTACGCCAACGGCCGCTGGGTCGAGCGCACGCTCGTCGCGAAAGGGCTCGCGCGCGTGCGCGGCACCGCCGACAACCGCGCGGGCCTTGCGGCTCTCCTCGCCGCCGAAGCCGCCGCGCGAAGCGCGCGCCGCGGCCTCTGGCGCGACAGGCGCTATGCTGTGCGCGATGCCGCGGCGATCGCGAAGGACGGCGGTACGTGGCAGATCGTCGAAGGCACCGTGGCGCACGTGGGATCGGCCGAGGGCGGGACCTATGTCGATCTCGGCGCGCGTGGAACGGGCGCGCTGTCGCTTCGCCTCGATCGCGCGGCCGTGGCGCTCTGCCGCGCCGCCGGGCTCGATCTGCGCGCGCTTGACGGCGCGCGGCTCCGCGTCCGCGGCTTCATCGACGGCACGCGCCGGCCCGTGCTCGACGTGACCTTCCCGGAACAGATCGAGGTTCTAGAGAAGCCCGCCTCCTAAGGCTCGCGCGGCCCTTCCGGCGATGCGCTATGACTCGCGCGGCAAACAGGAGGAGGCTCTCGATGAACAACAAGCAGGTGCATGACACGGGGCTGGCGATCCGGCGCGAGGTTCTGGGCGCGGCCTATGTCGACAACGCGCTCAAGTCGGCCGACGATTTCTCGCGCCCGTTTCAGGAGTTCATCACCGAGTATTGCTGGGGTGCGATCTGGGGCCGGCCCGGCTTGCCGAAGAAGCTGCGCAGCATCGTCAATGTCGCCATGCTGACGGCGCTCAATCGCCAGGCCGAGCTCAAGATCCACCTGCGCGGCGCCTTGAAGAACGGCTGCACAAAGGACGAGCTTCAGGAGGTGCTCCTGCAGACCGCGGTCTATTGCGGCGTGCCGGCGGCGGTCGAGGCCTTCCGCACCGCGCGCGAGGCGTTCAAGGACGAAGGCTGATCGCAGGCGCCAACTTTGCTATGAATGCGCGAGCGTCCCCGTAGCTCAGCTGGATAGAGCAACGGTTTCCTAAACCGTAGGTCGCCCGTTCAAGTCGGGCCGGGGACGCCACTCAACGCGAATGCGGCGCAGTCATCGATGACGGAGGGAATGGCGATGAATGTTCCATCGCGGCGCACGCTTCTCGCGGCGCTGGTTGGTGCCGTCCCTAGTGTCGCGGCGGCGCAAGGCTCGCTGCTCAACGAAGGTCGCAGCCTACTCAACACCGCGCCGGGATGCGGCTCGTCGGGCAAGGGAGCGGCCTTGAGCCAGGGCGAGATTGGCTCGGGCCTCAAGGATGCGTTGAAGGTTGCATCCCAGCGCGTCGTCGGTCGCGTCGGCAAGCCCGACGGCTACAATGGCGATCCCACGATCCGCATCCCGCTACCGGATCCGCTGCAGAAGATCGAGGGGCCGCTGAAGTCTGTGGGCGCGGGCGGCATGCTTGCCGATCTCCAGACGCGCATGAACCGTGCCGCCGAGCAGGCCGCGCCGAAGGCGCTCGCCATCTTTACCGACGCCGTGTCCAAAATGTCGATCACCGACGCGCGCTCGATCCTCACCGGGCCGCAGGACGCGGCGACACAGTATTTCAAGCGCACAACCACCGCCTCGCTTACGACCTCGTTCCGCCCGATCGTCGACAAATCATTGTCGAGCGTCGGCGCCGTCAGCGCCTTCAAGTCTGTGCGGGCACGGGCATCGTCCGTCCCCTTCGCCGGCCAGGAGGTGCAAAGCTTCAACCTCACCGACTTCACCGTCGGCAAGGCACTCGACGGGCTTTTCCACTACATGTCGGTCGAGGAGGCGGCGATCCGGACCAATCCCGCCGCGCGCACGACTGATCTCCTAAAGAAGGTGTTCGGCTGAGCTATTTGAAGATCGCGCGCCGCCGCTCGAGGCTCGCCGCTGGCCACAGCGTCTTCGAATCATAATAAGCTTCGAACGCCGGCACGCCCGCGGGCAGTGCCACCCACGGCTGCTTCGAGCGCGTATAGATATGGACATCGGGCGCAAGCGCCGACGGCCGGTCGAGCGTGCCGACGCGCACGAAGCGCAGCTTCGCAATCCCGCCATACTCGCTCCACACCGCCGTCTGGCATGTGGGGCAGCGGAAGATGCGGTGCGGCCGGCCGCTGTCGGTCGGCATCGCCGTCGGCTCGGGCGCGCCGCTCAGTATCTCCACGCGGTCCGTCTCGATGAGCGCGTTCAAGACGAAGGCGCTGCCGGTCTGGCGCTGGCAGTCGAGACAGTGGCAGCAATGCACGAACATGGGCTCCGACATGAGCCGATAGCGCACCGCGCCGCAGGCGCAGCCGCCGTCGAGCGTCTGGCCTTCCGTCACTGCCGCCACGTCTAAACCCACACCTGGATGACGTAGTCGTAGGCGCCCTGGCTGTTCACCATGTCGACGCGCTGGAGCTTGATGCGCCAGCCCTCCTTCGTCTTGCGCAGCGTGTGGATGTAGGAGCCGGCGAAGTGGCGCGAGGCATCGCGCCGGAACTCCATCATGTGGAAGCGCGAGCGCACGGTCAGCTCGTTGCCGCCCTCGCGCTCGATCATCACGTTCGAGACGACGTGGTTCGTGCCCCAGTCGGGCGCCTGCGACCAGGCGTGCGGATGCGTCACGCGCTTCATGCGCACCCGCATCATGTCGCGGTCCTCGTAGAAGATCGACGGCACGCCCTCGCCGGTCGTCTGCTCGGGCGAGGCCGGCATCCAATAGACGCCGTCTCGATCGAAGAGCTCGATGAAGTCCGCCCATTGCCGGCGGTCGAGGAGTTCGGCCTGGCGGTAGAGAAGCTGTTCCACCTCGCGCAGCGTCGCGGCGCCGTTGCCCGCGGCGGCCGCGCGCCGCGCGGGCGCCGGCCGCGCCACGGCACGCCGCGCCGGCGTCCTCGCCGCCGCCCGCTTCGCCGGCGCCTTCGGCGCTTTCGCTTTCGCCTTCTTTGCCTTGGCGCGCGCCATCGTCAGCTCGCCATCATCTCGACCCAGGCGCGGAACTGGTTGCGCATCGGCGCCTCGCTCGTGCCCCAGCGCGACTTCACCACCTCGCCCTCGACATCGTCCTGCCCGGCGTGGCGATGGAAGCTGACCCAGTCGCCGCCCTTGGACGAGAGCCCCTGGTGGCAGCGCCAGAAATTCTCGAGGTCGTCGGCATTGACCATGGTCGAGGGCGAGTTGACGAGGTTGTAATAGCCGAGCGCGCGGCGATAAATCGCCTCGGGCGCGCCCTTCAAGCGGAAGTGCCAGATCTCGGTCAAGGTGCGGTCGACCGACAACGGCCGCACCGCGCGCAGCTGCTGCAGCGGCGGCTGCACCGAAAGCCCGGGATAAAGCAGCACATGATGGATGTTGACGCCGAGGATCTCCTCGGTGCGCTCCTTGCCGTAATGCTTCCGCATCGCCGCTTCGTAGGCGAGCGTGTCGGGGTCCTGCGGCCGCAAGCCCATATAGCCCTGCAGGATGCAGTGGCCGTTCTTGTGGTTGACCGTCTGCACCGTGTCCCACTTGTGGAAGGGCAGCGTGAAGGCCGAGAGATAGTGGTAGTCGAGCGGCGCGTGCCCCTTCTTCTTCTCGATCTCGTGCTCGACCTCCTCGGCGGCGCGGCCCGTCGACTCATGCGTCACCGACGGATGGAGCGCGTCGAGCTGGTTCTCGAGAAAGATCTTCCAGTTCGAATGCTGGATGACGCGGAAGCAGGTGGGCACGATCTCGACCTCGCCCTCCGGCGCGCGGTCGCACATGTCGTCGAAGGCGATGCGCGCATCGCCCAGGAACTCCGTCAAGGTGGGTCCGTCCTTGGCGAGGCTCGCGAACACGAAGCCGCGATAGCTCTCGACGCGCGGCGCCGGCTTGATGTTGAACTCCGGATCGTCGGCGCTGAGCCGCGTCCCCTCATAGCCCTTGGGCAGCGGGATGCTCTCGACCGTGCCGTCGGTGCGGTACTGCCAGGAATGATAGGAGCAGGTGAAAGCCTTGCCCGTGTTGCCGTGGCGGTTGGCACAAAGCAGCGCGCCGCGGTGGGCGCAGCGGTTGTAGAGAACGCGGATCGAGCCGTCGCCGTGCCGCACCATGATCATCGGCTGGCGCCCAAGCTGAACCGTGTAGTAGTCGCCGGCCTTCGGGATCTGCGACTCATGCCCGCAATAGATCCACACCTTGTGGAAGATGCGCTCCATCTCGAGCTCGAAAATGGCGGGATCGCTGTAGACCGAGCGGTGGACGCGATCGCTCTCAACGAGGGGCGAAAGATCGCCGGGGCCGTCGCCGCGCATCACGGCACCTCCAGGTGAGGGAAAGGGTGCGCCGATCTAATCGCAGCCTTCGCTCGCGGTCAATCGCCCGGCTTCTTCGCGAGGTGCGCTCCGAGGTCGAAGGCCCGCTGCGCCACGGCTTCGCGGAGCGCCGGCAGGCTCGCGCGCACCGCCGCAGCACCCGCCTCGATGCATTCGTCGGCACGGTAGAATTCCAAGGGCCCGACGCGGCCGACCTCGGGGCGCAGCACGAGCGCCGGCGGATCCTCGGCGAGCCGGATGCGGCTCATGCGCGTCTGCATGATCTGGAGCGAGCGCGACATGGCGCCGAAGGCCGAAGGGCCGCCCTTCCGCCGCTCGAGCATGCGCCGGATGAGGCCGCCGGCGATGCTGCGCCGCCCGGGCAGGCTTACCTGGTCGGACTCGAAGGTGAGCGGCGCGAGGATGCCGGCGTTCACATCGACCGCGACCACGATTTCGGCGCCCAGGGCGCGCGTAAGCGAGGCCGGTACCGGGTTCGTCAGCGCGCCGTCGAAGAGCCAGCGCCCGCCGATTGGGACCGATGGGAAAAGCCCCGGGATGGCATAGGAGGCGGCAAGCGCGTCGATGAGCCGGCCCTCGCGCAGCCATACCTCCTCGCCGGTCGCCACATCGGTCGCGACGCAGCCGAAGCGGCGCGGCAGCGCCTCGATCCGCGTGTCGCGCAGGATCGGCTGCAGCACCTTAAGGACGCGGTTGCCGGCGATCATGCCGCCCGCACCGAGCTTGAAGTCGAAGAATTGCGACACGCGGAGCCGCGTCAGGCGCCGCACGTATTTCGTGAACTCGCCGAGCTGGCCGGTGAGGTGGATCGCTCCGATCACCGCGCCGATCGAGGTGCCGCACACGATGTCGGGCGCGAGCTTCGCCTCGGCGAGCGCGGCGAGCACGCCGATATGCGCCCAGCCGCGCGCCCCGCCGCTGCCCAACGCGATCCCGAGAGTGGCCCGATCCGTCATGCGCGCTCGCTCCGCACCGACGCGTACCAGAAGCCGGCGCACGACACCGCGCCCACTCCAAGACACGCCCACAGCACGGCATCGTAGCTCCCCGCGGCGCTCCACAAGAGCGCCGCCCCCCACGGCGCCACCGCGCGCGCGAGATTGGTTGGCAGCGTCAGCGCGCCGTTGATCGCGCCGTAGCTCTCGCGCCACAAAAGCTCCGGCACGGCCGTCCCGCGCACCACGGTGATGACGCCGTTCGCTGCGCCGAACAGGAGATAGAAGACGAATAGGGTCGCGGGCGCGGGCGGCAGCAAGAGCAGCAGGATTGACGCCGGCAGAACCGTGAAGCCGAGCCGTCCGACCCGCACCGCGCCGGCGCGGCGCCCGAGCGCCAGGAGCGCGATCCGCCCCGCGACCTGCGCCGGGCCGAACACGGCGATCGACGCGACGATCGTCGCGGTCGGCACGTGGCGCTCCTCGAGCAACGGAATGATGTGAAACGTGAGGGCCGAGGCGACCGCGCCATACATCGTGAAGGAAATCCCGAGCCCCCAGAACGCCGGATGGGCGAGCGCGCGCCGGAAATGCTCGTCGAAGAGCGCGCCGCCACGGCGTTGTGGCGCGCCGGCGACGGCGCGGTCGCGCAGCCATAGCCCGTGCACCGGCAGGCAGAAGAGCGCGTTGGCGAGCGCCAGCATCACGAGCGCGTTGCGCCAGCCCCACGCCTCGATTGTGACTGCCGTCAGCGGGATGAAGACGGTGCTGGCGAAGCCGCCGACGAGCGTCATCGCGGTGATGCGCTGGCGGTAATGGTCGGGATAGAGCCGCGCCAGCACGGCGAAGCCAGGCTCGTAGAGCGTCGCTGCCAGCGCGAGGCCGAGCCCCATCCAGACCGCGTAGAAGGCGCCGAGCGCGCCTATGTGCGACCACGCGAAGAGAAGGATTGCGCCCAAAGCCGAACCGAGGCTCATCACCGCGCGCCCGCCGGCCCGGTCGATCCACGCGCCGACCGGATAGGATGCAAGCCCCGCCAGCGCGAGCCCGGCCGACAATGCGCCGTTGAGCGCCGTGCGGCTCCAGCCGAGCTCCTGCTCCATCGGCACGACAAACAGCGAGAAGCTGTAATAGATCGAGCCCCACGATACGAGCTGCGCCGCCGCCAGCGCGAACACCAGCGTCCAGCCCCGGTGGCCTTCCGTCATCCGTGAGCTCCCCCACCTCTGCCCAACCCTCTCCGCCCCTGGGGGTGGAGGGACCCGCGCAGCGGGAGGGCGAGGTGGGGGACTGGCACCGCTCTAATTCAGCCGCTTGATCGCGTCGTCGACGAGGCTGAAATCGACATACTGGCTGACGTCGATGTTCTGCTTGATGACGCCGAGCTTCAGTTGCGTCTCGATCGAGCGCTGGATGTCTGCGATATCGGCATGGCCGTTGGGATTGCGATAGTAGTCGCCCTTCTGGCCGTCCTTCTTGAAGAGCCAGCTGTCCCACACCGCGGCCGGCAGCTTCGTCACGTTGACGCAGATCTGCACCGCGTCCGCGTGGTTCTTCGGGTCGAAATACCAATGTTCGGCCCGCATCGCGTCCTCCATGAAATCGGTCATGGCGGCGCGGTTCTTGTCGATGAAGCCTTTGCGTGAGACCCACATGCCGAGCTGGGTGATGCCCATGGCATCGCCCTGCGTGAAGATGGTGCGCGTCGCGTCGCGCACCTTGGGGTTCGCCGTGAACGGCAGCGGCAGCGCGATCATGTCGACCTTCTTGTCGAAGAGCTCGGCCGGCATTTGCGGGATCGGCACCTCGACCACCGTCACGTCGCGCTTGTTGACGAGATTGTGCCGGTCCAGCATCGCATGGAGCGGCACCTCGGTGCCGCTGCCGAAGGCGTTGATCGCCAGGATGTGGCCCTTCAGATCGTCGACGGTTTTGATGGGGCTGTCCTTCAGCACCATGTACTCGTTGCTGTAATAGCCGGGCACGCCGTCTTGCAGCTCGTCGGCGATGACGCGCACGTCGGTCATGCCGGCATTGGCGATCGCGATCGGGAGCGTGGTGAAGCCGAGATTGGCGATCTCGAGCTCGCCCGCGGCCAAGGCCTGGATCAGCTCCGGCGTCCCTTGGAAGTGGACCGCCTCGAACGTGTAGCTCTTGTTCAGATGCTTCGCGAGTTCGGGCTTGGCGAACAGGATGGTCGCCCAGTTCGACACCGGCACGATATAGGACAAGCGGATGTGCAGCGGGTCAGCCTGGGCCGACGCCGAACCGAGCGCCGCGAGCACGATGCCTGCGGCCATGGCAGCTTTGAATCGCATGTTTTTCTCCCCCGATCGTTGCCGCGATGATTGGCAGCGAGGTGCCGCGTTGTCAACGAACCGCCCGCCGCGCACCCCCCGTGTCATTCGCGCGCGAGCCGCGTGACGTCGGCCTCGGGCCGCATGAGCAGGAGTCCCGCGAGCCCGCCGGCCGCGGCGATCGCGCCTGCCAGCATGAACGCGTTGAGATAGCCCGCCCGAAGCGTGGGTCCCGCGGCGATGATGCTGCCCGTCACGGCGGGCGCGATCATGCCGGCGGCGGTCTGGACCGCGCTCGTGATGCCGAGAACCGCGCTGCGCTGCGCCGGCGGCGTGATCTCGCCGATCATGGTCGGCCCCAGCGTGAAGATCGCTCCGCCGAGCGAATAGCCGAGCACGAGCAGCGCGAGCTGCCAGGGTCCGGTCGGCAGCAGCAGCGCCGCCATGCTGAGGGTCCCGGAGACAAGCGCGAAGAGACCTGCGGGCACCCCGCGGCACAGGCGGCTCGTCGCGCCTGCGCGCTGCCAGCGCTGCGAGACGCCGCCGATGCACGGCAGGATCACGGCGACCGCGCCCCATGTCAGCGTCACCATGACCGTCGCCGGCGCGACATGGTAGCCGAGCCCCTGCTGCAGGAAGGCGGGGACCCACGCCACCAGAAGGGCAAGTGACCAATAGACCGCCATTCCCGTGATGAGCACGCCGATCACGGTGGGACTCGTGAGGAGCGTGCGGTAGGGAATGCGGCCTGCCCGGGTATCGCTCTCGGTCTCCGCCGCGAGCGGTCCTTCGGCCCCAAGCGCGCCCCACGCCGCTGCCCACACGAGGCCGAGCACGCCCAAGAGGCCGAAAGCGGCATGCCAGCTGATCGCGGCGATGATCCACACGAGCACCGGCGCCGCCGTGAACACGCCGACGGCCGAGCCGATGGCGAGGATGCTGGTCGGGAGCGGCCTGTCCGCGTCCGGGAACCACGTGTAGAGCGCGTGGAGCGCCACCGGAAATGCCGGGCCTTCGCCCGCGCCCAGCGCCACGCGGCAGGCGATCAGCAGCGCGAAGGACGCGGCGCCCAGCATCGGGAACTGCGTCAATGCCCAGACGACGCCCATGACAAGGAGCGCCCAGCGCGCCGGAACGTGGTTCACGATAAATCCGACCGCGAGCGCGGACACCGGGAAAAGATAGAAAAAGCTGCTGCCGACGAGCCCCCACTGCACGGGCGTCAGCGCCAGGTCGCGCATCATCGGCACGGCGGCGAGGCCGATCACCGCCTTGTCGGCGAAATTGATGTACATGAAGAAGAACAGAAGGGCGGTCACGCCCCATCCGCGCCGGCGCATCGACCGCTTGTCCATCCCCACCCCTCGCCTAGCGTAACCTTATCGGAAAGCGCGGGAGCCTGCATGGCGAAGGGCGCCGGCAAGGCTTATCATGAACTTGCCATGACCTACGAAGTCTATGCCGTGCGCTACGCCCATCACGACCGGCCGGCGCGCGAGAATTTCCTCGATAACGATCCGCACGAAGGGCGCGGCCCGCTCGATTATTTCGTGTGGGCGATCATCGGCGCGGGCAAGACCTATGTCGTCGACACCGGCTTCGGCGAGGCCGAGGCGAAAGCGCGCGGACGTCAGCTTCTGCGCACGCCGGCCGAAGGGTTGCGTCTGATCGGGATCGACCCGGCCAAGGTCGAGGACGTGATCCTCACGCACATGCATTACGACCATGCCGGCTCGCTCGACCTTTTTCCCAACGCGCGCTTCCACATCCAGGACAAGGAGCTGCGCTACGTCACCGGGCGCTTCATGACGCATCGGACGCTCCGCGGCTCGTTCGCGCTCGCCGATGTCGAGGGCATGGTGCGGCGCGTCTACCAGGACCGCGTACGCTTCCACGACGGCGATGTCGAACTGGCGCCCGGCCTCTCGCTCCATTTCATCGGCGGCCACACCATGGGGCTGCAGTCGGTGCGCGTGCTGACGCGGCGCGGCCAGGTCGTCATCGCCTCGGACGCGGCCCATCTCTATGCGCATCTCGACGAGGAACGCGCCTTCCCGACCGTCTTTCATGTCGGCGACATGCTCGAAGGCCACCGCACGCTGCGGCGGCTTGCGGATTCCGAGCGCCACATCGTGCCCGGGCACGATCCGCTCGTGCTGCGGCGCTATCCCGCCGCGAGCCCCGAGCTCGACGGCGTCATCGTCCGCCTTGATGCCGAGCCGCGCGCGTGAGCCGCCGCGCAATCTGCTGAAAATACAGGCTTTGGCCGGGCTCGGATTCGTGCATTATATCGGCGGGCATTAGGCCGCAGTCCAAGGCGGCCGGGGGAGGATCTCACGATGACGCAAGACTATTTGACGCGCCGGCGGCTGCTTGAGATGGGCTTCACCAGCGTCGCCGCATTGGGCGCCTCGACGCTCGTCTATTCGCCGTGGCGGGCCGCTTATGGCGCTGCCACGCCCTACAAGATCGGCAGCATTCAGCCGCTCTCCGGGGGCGCCGCGGCCGGCGGCAAGACGGCGCTTGTCGGATTGCAGATGGCGGTCGACCGCATCAACAAGTCGGGCGGCATCCTCGGCCGGCCGATCGAGCTTCATGTCGAGGACGATGAGTCGAAGCCCGACGTGGCGCGGCGCAAGGCGGAAAAGCTTGTGACCGAGGACAAGATCGACGTCCAGGTCGGCGGGTTCCTCTCGAACATCTGCCTCGCCTGCATGCCGGTGTGGGAAGACCACAAGGTCGTCAACATGATCAGTGTCTGTCTCGACACGGTGCTGACGACGACGAAATGCAATCGCTACAGCTTCCGTCCGTTCGACTACGCCCCGGCCCAGGCCGTCGCGTTCGCGCCCTATCTCGTCAGCAAGCTCGGCAAGTCGTGGCATATCGTCTACGCCGACTATGCGTGGGGCCAGGCGACGCGCGATGCCTATGCCGAGGAGATTAAGAAGGCCGGCGGCTCGATCGCCGGCACGACCGGCATCCCGCTCGGCACCGCCGACATGACGCCGTTCCTGTCGAAGATATCGGGCCAGTTCGACGGCCTCTTCGGCATCTTCTTCGGCAATGACGGCGTGACGATCGGCAACCAGGCCTACGATCTCGGCCTCACCAAGAAATACAAATGGGCCGGCGACGGCGCCATCTCGGAATCCACGAACCTCCCGGCCTTGGGCGCCAAGATCAACGGCTTCATCGGCATCAACCGCTATCTGCCGGTGTTCGAGCCGCCGCTCGACACGCCGGCGCACCACAAATTCTTCGACGAGGCGGTGGTGCGCCTGAAGGCGATCGACCCGAGCGGCCCGCTGCCCGACCGCTACGTGCAGTCGAATTTCGAGACCATGAACTGCCTGAAGCTCGGCATCGAGAAGTCGAAGTTCCAGGGCGCGGCGGACACGATGAAGCTCGTCGAGGCACTCGAAGGTCTCGAGATGAAGGAAGGCGACGACTTCCCGCAGGGCGACAAGCTCTTGCGCAAGGAGGATCACCAGGCGTTCGTGCGCGAATTCCTGTTCGAGGTGCGGGACGGCACTGCCAAGGACGGCAAGTTCCACATCCTCGAAACCGTTCCCAAGGAAAAGACGATGTTCCCGCCGGCCTGCACGTTCTCGGCGTGACGGGAGTTTCCTCGCTCGATCTGGCATCCCCGGCGCCCGGCGCCGGGGATGCTCGTTCGCGGGCCTTGCTGCGCACCGAGGATCTGACCGTCCGCTTCGGCGGGCTCACGGCGTTGAACCAGGTCAATTTCGCGCTGGGCGCCGGCGAAATCCGCGCCATCATCGGCCCAAACGGCGCCGGCAAGAGCACGTTCTTCAACTGCCTCACCGGCGTGCTGCGGCCCACATCGGGCCGCATCGTGCTCGACGGCGCGGACATCACCGGCCTCTCCGTCGACCGCGTCTCGCAGAAGGGCGTGGCGCGCTCCTACCAGATCACCAACATCCTGCCCAACGCCACGACGCTTGAGAACGTGCGCATCGCCGCGCAGTCGCGCCGCCATGGCTGGAGCTTTCTCGCGCATCACCGCTCCTTTCGCGATCTCATCGACAAGGCCGAAGAGGTCTTGGACGCGGTCGGTCTCAAGGACAAGGCCGAAATCGAGGCCGCCAACCTCTCGCATGGCGAGCAGCGCAATCTCGAGATCGGCATCGCGCTTGCGACCGAGCCGCGCCTCCTCTGCCTCGACGAGCCGACGGCCGGCATGAGCGCCGCGGAGACGCACGAGACGATGGAGCTTGTCCGCCGCATCGGCCGCAACCTCACCATCCTCATCGTCGAGCACGACATGCAAGTGGTGATGGAGCTCGCAAGCCACATCACCGTGTTCCATCACGGCGAGATACTGGCCGAAGGCACGCCCGCCGAAATCCAACGCAATCCGCGGGTGCTCGAGGTCTATCTCAAGACATGAGCGCGGCGGCGCCCTCCGTCCTCGTCAAGGTCGAGGACATCCACACTTATTATGGCAAGAGCCACATCCTGCACGGCGTGTCGCTCGAGGTGGGCCAAGGCGAGGTCGTGGGTCTTCTTGGCCGCAACGGCGTCGGCAAGACGACGACGTTGAAGGCGATCATGGGTCTCGTGCCGCCGCGCGAGGGCCATGTGCTTCTGGAGGGCGCGCCGATTACGGGGCTTCCTTCGCATCGCGTGGCGCGGCTTGGCGTCGGCTATGTGCCGGAGGACCGCCGCATCTTTCCCTTCCTCACGGTCGCGGAGAATCTGCGGACGGGCCTCGACCGCGGCGGCGTCGACAAGGCGCGCAAGGCCGCGCTGCTCGACAAGGTCTATGCCTTCTTTCCCGTGCTGGCCGAGCGGCGCAACCAGGCCGGCGGCACGCTCTCGGGCGGCGAGCAGCAGATGCTGGCGATCGCCCGCGCCATGATGCTCGAGCCGAAGATCATGCTGCTCGACGAGCCGACCGAGGGCTTGATGCCGCGTATGGTGTCGCAGATCGGCGCCATCATCGACGTGCTGCACCAAGAGGGCGTCGCGGTGCTGCTCGTCGAGCAGAACGTGCCGCTGACGCTCCAGGCGTGCCGGCGCGTCTATTTCATCGAGAAGGGCGTGGTGCGCCATCACGCGATGGCCGCCGAGCTCCGCGTCAACGACGCGGTCGTGCATCAGTATCTGGGGGTCTAGCGATGCTCCAGCAGATCCTGATCCAGACTTTGAACGGCGTCATCACCGGCATGATCCTGGCGCTGGTCGCGTCGGGATTGACGCTCATCTTCGGCATCATGGACGTCGTCAATTTCGCGCACGGCGAACTCTTCATGCTCGGCGCTTATGTCGGCGTCCTGGCGCTCGCGGCGACCGGGAATTTCTGGCTGGCGCTCGTGACGGCCACGTTCGTCGTCGCGGCCCTCGGCGCCGTCATCTATGTCGTGGCGCTCCGACCGCTCCTCGGGCGCAGTCCGCTCAACACGATTCTCGCCACCTTCGGCATCTCGCTCGTCTTGCAGAATTACGCGCTGTGGCAGTTCGGCCCCGTCGCACGCAAGATCCAAGAGCCGTTCACCGGCCAGTTCACGCTCTTCTATCTCGTTTATCCGTGGTATCGCGTGCTGATCGCGCTTCTTTCGGCGGCAATCATCGGCGCCTTCTGGCTCTTCCTCAAATACGGCAAGTTCGGCATCTGGATCCGCGCGACAACGCAAGATCGCACCATGGCGCAGGCGATGGGCATTCCGGTGCCGTGGGTGCTGACGGGCGTCTTTGCCTTGGGCTCGGGCATGGCGGCGGCGAGCGGCGTGCTGTTCGGACCGCTCGTCGGCGTCAATCATGCGATGGGGCTCGACTGGATTTTGAAGGCCTTCATCGTCGTCGTCGTGGGCGGCATGGGCAGTCTCGGCGGCTGCATCGCCGCCTCCATCTTCATCAGCCTGCTCGAGGCCTATTCCTCGCTGTGGGTAAGCCCGTCGCAGGCGATCATCTTCTCCTCGGTGGTGCTGATCCTGACCTTGCTCTTCCGCCCGACCGGGCTTTTCGTGCCGACCCCCAAATGACGGGGCGCGACAAGCTCGTCTTCTGGTGCGTGTTCGGGGCCGCCGTCGGCCTCCTGGCGCTGGCGCCGCTCGTGCTGCCGGAATTCTGGCGCCGCTTCGTCACCGAGATCCTGATCTGGGGCCTTCTGGCGATGTCGTCCGACATCCTCATCGGCTACACCGGCCTCGTCTCGTTTGGCCACTCGGCCTTTTTCGGCCTCGGCATGTACGGCGCGGCGGCGGCGCTCCTGCTGTTCGTGAAGCCGAACCTGTGGCTCGCGCTTTTGTCCGGCCTCGTCTTTGCCGCTTTGGTGGGTGTTTTCGTCGCCTATTTCGCAACGCGGCTGCGCGACATCTATTTCGCCATCACCACGCTCATCTTCTCGCAGATCTTCTACGTCGTCATTTTCACCTGGACCGATGTCACCGGCGGCGAGAACGGCCTCACCTTCTCGCGCCCGCCGCTGTCGCTGCCCGGGATTTTCTCCGTGCGCTTCACCTCGACGACGCTGCACTGGTTCGTGCTCGCAGTGGTGGCGGGCTCGTATCTCGTGCTGCGCCGTATTACCCAATCGCCCTTCGGCATGGTGCTGCAGTCGATCCGCGAGAACGAGGCGCGCACGCGCGCGATCGGTTACGCGGTCGAGCGCTACAAGATCGTGGCGGTGATGATCTCGGCCTTGTTCGCGGGCCTCGCCGGCATTCTCTATGCCGTGCAGAACGAGTTTGCGGCCCCCGACTTCGTCTTCTTCCTCGTCTCGGGCGAGGTCGTCATCTACAACGTCATCGGCGGCATCGGCACGCTCGTCGGGCCGCTCGTCGGCGCCGCGTTCTTCCTCATGCTGCGCGAAGGGCTCTCGCGCGTCATCAGCGACTATTATCTCATTCCTCTCGGGCTCGTGTTCATCGCGATGGTGATCTTCATGCCGCAAGGGTTGCTCGGGTTCCTGCGCCGGCCGCTCAATCGCTAGGTTTCCGCGATGAGCGAGAGGCACGCGGCCCCCATCGGCATCGTCGGCGCCGGGCCGGTCGGCATGATGCTCGGCCTCTTCCTCGCGCGCTATGGCGTGCGCTCCGTCCTCTTCAATCTCGACGAGACGAGCCGCATGCAGCCGAAGGGCAGCACCCAGAACGCGCGCACGATGGAGCACTACCGCCGCCTCGGCTTTTCGTCGGCGGTACGCCGCGTCGGCTTGCCGATGGATCATCCGACCGACGTCGTCTATTTCACCCGGCTCAATGGCTGGGAGTTGGCGCGGCTCCGCATGCCGTCCGAGAACGAGAAGCTCGCGCGCGTGCGCAGCGCGCCGCGCTTCGACCAGGAGCCAGAGCCGCTGCACCGCGCCAATCAGATGTATGTCGAGGCGCTGCTCTACGAGCGCGTGTGTCAGGAGCCGATGATCGAGAAGCGCTTCGGCTGGCGCGCCGTGGCGGTCGACCAGGACGACGAGGGCGTGACGCTCGGCGCCGAGCACATCGCCGGCGGCGCGCGCGAGGACTGGCGCGTCCGCTATCTCGCCGGCTGCGACGGCGGGCAGAGCTTCGTGCGGCGCACGCTTTCGATCCATTACGGCGGCTTCCGCAATCTCGAGCAAGCTTTCATGGGCGGCCCGATGATCGCAACATATCTGCGCATGCCGACCGTGCTCGACGTTGTCGGACGCGCGCGCCGCGCGTGGATGTACAACGCCATCAACGCGCAAGGCCGCATCGTCTTCGTATCGCTCAACGGCGAGGACGAGTTCCTGCTGTTCACGCGCGCGCCCGAGCCCGGCACCGCGCCCGACGACGAGGCGATCCGCCGCCATGTGCAGGGCGCGGCCGGCGTCGCGATCCCGGTCGAGGTCATGGGCCACAATCCGTGGACCGCGGGCGTGGCGCGCGTCGCGCACTCTTTCGGGGCGGGCCGCATCGTGCTCGCCGGCGATTCCGTTCATCTCTTCACGCCGACCGGCGGCTTCGGCATGAACACCGGCATCGACGATGCGGCGAACCTGTCGTGGAAGCTCTCGGCTCTTGTTCAAGGCTGGGGCGGGCCCAATCTTCTCGCGACCTACGAGACCGAGCGTCAGCCCATCGCCACCCGCAACACCACTGCCGCGCGCACGCTCGCCATCAACGTGGGCGAGATGCCGGTCGCCGACGCGGTCGAGGAACGATCGCCCGCGGGCGAGGCGGCGCGCGCCGAGTTGAGCCGCTATCTCGGCACCTTGGGCGAGGAGTTCGCCTCGCTCGGCGTGCAGCGTGGCGCGCGCTATGACGGTTCGCCCATCATCGTTGCGGACGGGACGCCGCCGCCCGAAGATCCCGTCACATATCGCCCGTCGAGCGTTCCAGGCGGACGCGCGCCGCATTTCTGGCTCGGAACTGGGCGCGAGATCGGCGACTCCCTTTACGATCGACTTGGCGCAGGGTTCACGCTGCTCTGTCTCGGCGCGGCGGCCGACGGCGCATTGTCGTTCGCGGCGGCGGCAAGCCGGCGCGGCGTGCCGTTCGACGTGATGCATCTCGCCGATGGCGAGGCGCGTGCATTCTACGAGCGCGACTATGTCCTGGTCCGCCCCGATCAGCACATCGCCTGGCGCGGCAACGCCCCGCCCGCCGATGCCGACGCGCTGCTCGCGCGCGTCACCGGGTATTAATCAAGCGAGGCTTTCCTCGTCGAGGAGCGGCGTCCAGGCGGGATCGCTCGTTGCGACCCGCGTCGGCGGCGTGGGCTCCTCGTAAAGGAGCCGAGCCTCGGGCGGCGGCCCGCGGCGCGCGCCCAGCTGTTGCACCACGAGGCTCCGGCGCTGGCGGCCCTGCACCACGGTCACTGCCTCGCCGACCCGCACCGGATGATGCGGCTTCGTCACGACGGCGCCGCCGACGGTGACGCAGCCCGCGGCGCACAATCGCGCCGCAAGCGAGCGCGTCTTCGCCATGCGCGCAAACCACAGCCACTTGTCGATCCTGACGCTCGCGCTCTCGCTCATCGCTGCAGGCGCAGCTCTTTGAGTTTCGCGAACGGACTGTCCTTGTGCGGGCGCGCGCGCCGGCGCTGCTTGCCATGCGCGCCCGGACGATGGCGCCGCGTGTGGAAGAGCACCTCGCCATTCTCGCCGACGCTCGCGCGGTAGCCCATCGCCGCCAGCATCGCCGCCAGCTCCGTCTCGCTCGCGCCCGCAAGCGCCGCCAGTTCCGCGCTTGCCGCAAACGGGCCCTGCCGCGCGAGACGCCGGGCCGCCGCCGCCACGCGCTCGAGCCGGTCGGCGCGCACTGCGCGCGGCCCGAGCGCGCAGTAGCCCATCGCGGCGTAGGCCTCGTCCGATACCGCGGGATCGCGCGGCACGGAGGTGCCTTGGGGTGCGGGCGGAGCGGCGCTTCCCGTGCGCGCCGCCCACAGCAGCGCGCGCAAGCGCGCCGACTTGGGATTCAAGATCGGCTCGAGATAAACCGATTCCGTGCCAAGCCGCACGCCGAGCCGCGCCAGCGCCTTGCGTTCGGCCCCCGGCAATGCCGCCGCGAGCGCGGCCACGTCCGGCGCCGGCAAAGTGCCGAGCGCTTCGGCAAGCTGATAGACGAGACCGCGCGCGGGGCCGGCAAGCTCGGCGCCGCGCGCGCGATAGAGCGCCGGCAGGCCGCGTTCGAGCGCGCTCGCCAGGAACACGGCAAGCCGTTGGCGCACGCCGTCGCGCAAATGTCCTTCGAGGAAATCGCTCGGCAGCGGCTCGACGCGCGGCGCGAGAGCGCTCTCGCCCGGCAGGAGGCGCCCCACCGCGCCGCCGCGCCACAGGATCTGACCGCTCGCCGCGAGCTCGAACTCGGCGTCCTGCGCCTCGACAAGTTCGCGCGCCCGAGCAGGGATCTCGCCGCGCAACACACGTTTTGCGGCGGCGAGCAGCGTCCGCCGCTCTCCCTGCTCGGCCTCTTCGTCGGGGACGAAGCGGAAGCCGTCGAGACGGCCGACGTAATGGCCCTCGACCTTGACTTCGCCGCCGCGGCTCACGGACGCCAGAAGCTCGCGCGAGGATTCGAGCCGCCGCATCAAAAACGCCGAGCGGCGATCGACGAAGCGCTGAGTGATGCGGTCGTGGAGCGCGTCCGACAGCCGGTCCTCGATGGCGCGGGCGCGCTCCTGCCAGTGCGCGGCGGTGGCGAGCCATTCCGGCCGGTTCGCGACGTAGGTCCAGGTACGAATGTGCGCGATGCGGCCCATCAGAGTGTCGATGTCGCCGTCGGCGCGATCGAGCTGCGCCACCTGGTCGGCTACCCAGTCGACCGGGATGCGCGCCTCGGGCCCGGCGAGATGGCGGAAGATGCGCGCCAAAAGCCGGGCATGCGTCTCGCTCATCACCTTGCGGAAATCGGGGATCTGGCACACTTCCCAGAGCAGCCGCACGCGTGCAGGATTGTCGGCCGCCTCGTCGATGTCAGCCATGCGCGCGAGCGCGCGAAGCGCGAGATGATCATCGGCCTCGGGCGCGAGCATGAGTCCGCGCGTCACCGGCCGCGCCTCGAGGCTCGCGAGCAGATGCCGCGCCGAGCGGAAATCGAGCTTGGCGCTGCGCCAGTAGAGCCGCTCCAGCGGATCGAAACGGTGGTTCTCGACCGCCTCGACCGTCTCGGGCTCGAGTTCTTCGAGTTCGGCCGTCGTGCCGAACGTGCCGTCGCTCATGTGGCGCCCAGCGCGGCCCGCGATCTGCGCGATCTCGGCCGGGCTCAGGCGCCGCGGTGCGTGGCCGTCGAACTTGACGATGCGCGCGAACGCGACATGGTCGAGATCCATGTTGAGGCCCATGCCGATCGCGTCGGTGGCGACGAGGTAGTCGACCTCGCCCGACTGGAAGAGCCCGACCTGGGCGTTCCGCGCGCGCGGAGAAAGCGCGCCCAGCACCACGGCGGTGCCGCCGCGCTGGCGCCGGATCAGCTCAGCGAGCTCGAACACGTCGGCGATGGCGAAGGCGACGACGGCGCTGCGCGGCGGCAACCGCGTCACTTTCTTGGCGCCGACATAGCGCAAGGTCGAAAAGCGCGGGCGGCTCACGAACTCGGCGTCGGGCACAAGGCGGCGCACGAGGCCGCGGATTGTCTCCGCACCCAGGAACATCGTCTCCGAAAGTCCCCGCGCGTGCAGCAGCCGGTCGGTGAAGACATGGCCGCGCTCGCGGTCGCCGCAGAGCTGGATTTCGTCGACAGCGAGGAAATCGACCGGGCGGTCGAGTGGCATCGATTCAACGGTGCAGACGAAATAGGACGGGCTCGGCGGGATGATCTTTTCCTCGCCCGTGATGAGCGCCACCGCGCGCGCGCCCTTCAAGGCCACGACCCGGTCGTAGTTTTCGCGCGCGAGAAGGCGGAGGGGAAAGCCGATCGTCCCGCTGCGGTGGCCGAGCATCCGCTCGATCGCGAGATGCGTCTTGCCGGTGTTGGTAGGCCCCAGAACGGCCAGAACGCGCGGCCGGGAAAGCACGCTCATGGCCTCAAAATCGGGTGAATCGGCCTGAATGGCAAGCGTCTCAACCTGCGGTTATGGCACTGCGGAACTGCAACGGGGCGGCGATGTAGCGCAACGGCTCCGGCGTCGTGCCTGTGCCGTGCAGCGTGATGTCGCCAAAATTGAGAAGGCGGCCCAGAATTCCCTGGTGGACCTCGACGCTTTCGACCTGCGATCGGCTCATCTCGATCGTCTGGCGGCGGATGAAGCCTGATTTGTGAATGATGCGCCGGTCGGTGACGGCAAGCTCGGTCGTGGCGCGCGCGATTGCGGGTCCGACGGCAAGGGCGAAGCCAAGGACGAGCGCCACCGCGGCGAGGGCGAAAAGCGCGTTGCGCGCGTCGCCCTGCTGCGCCCCAGCCGCGCCCGCGAGCACGACGGCGGCGATGTCGAGCAGGATTGTGCGTCGCCACAGGAACCACCAGTGAATCCGCGTCGCGGCGATCACGCGCTCACCTGGTTGAAGTACCTGCGTGACATAACTCATCGGCAGTGCCCTCGCGGAATTGAACGGCGCCGACCCGGGACCGGCCATGAAAAAAACATTGGAACAAGCAACACCCTGCCTTGACGGACAGGTGCGCACGATTCCACGATACAGCGTGGTCGTACATTCCTGTTCTGAGGCAACTGTGCGCTTCTCACGGTGGCAACCCAGATGAGCGCCGAATCAGCGGCGCGCATCAAGGGGGAACGCGACGTTGTTGCCGATTTGGTTGCGCGTCGCCCGCGAACCCGCGTTGCCATCGGCGTTTTGGTCGCGCTCGTCTATTTCGGGATTCTCGCCTTCGCCGGAATCTTCATCTCCGGTGCGGTGCATTCGCTTACGGATCGCGGCGCTGTCGGGCGCGCGACGATGGAGCGCCTAGAGGGAACGGCGAACCAGTCCGCGAGCGCAACCGCGTCAATTCCGCCGCCCGAGTCGCCGCGTGCTGCGCCAAAGCCGGCGCCAGCAGCGCCTGTCGCATCCGTGCCCCAACCGAAACCCTCGCCTGCACCGGCGCCTGCGCGGACACCGACGCCGGCACCCGCGCCGCAGGTCAGCGTTGCCGCAGCGCCGCCGTCGCCGGCTCCACCGGCCGCGGCGCCCGCGTCTGTGCCTGCTGCGCCCCCTCACGTCGCCGCAGCGCCGTCGCCTCCGCCGCCGGCTCCTCACGTCGCAGCAGCACCGTCGCCGCCGTCTCCTTCGCCGGCCCCTCACGTCGCCGCAGCACCGCCGCCGCCGCCGGCTTCGCCGGCGCCTCAAGTTGCCGCGGCACTGCCACCACCGCCGCCTCCATCGCCGGCGCCCGAAGCCGTCGCAGCGCTGCCGCCTCCGCCTCCCGTGCCGGCGCTGCAGCGCGCGGCCGCGCGCGCCGCCGAAGCGCCGGACGTGCGGGCGCTCGCCGCGGCCGGCAATGAGCGCCTGGCCAATGGCGACATCGCGTCTGCCCGCCTTTATTATGAGCGCGCCGCCGAAGCCGGCGACGCGCACGCCGCGCGCCTCCTCGGCAACAGCTACGATCCCGCGTTTCTCCTGCGCTGGGGCGTGCGCGGCATGAACGGCGACAAGGAAGAAGCGGCCCGCTGGTACAAGCTTGCCGGCGCGCTTGGCGACGGCGAGGCGCAAAAAGATCTCGCCGCGCTTGCACAACGCTGACTGGAACTCCGAGGGGGAAGCCAATGCATCGATCGCTCGCCTTTAGCTTGGCGCTGGCCGCATCGGCGGCCGTGTTCGCCGCGCCCGCCTTTGCCGCTGGCGCCGATCAGAGTTTCGACCGCGGCACGCACGGGGTCGTCGAGATCGAGACCGGCGACACGGCCGGCATCGCCGGCCAGATCGCCGCCGACCTCGCGGCGCTGCTCGACGACGGCGCAACCCGCCGCGTCGTTCCGGTGCTCGGCGACGGCGCCTTGCAGAACATTGTCGATCTGAAGGTTCTGCACGGCATCGACGCGGCGATCGTCGAGGCCGACGCGCTCGACTACGCGCGCCAGCAGAAGCTCATCTCCGGCGTCGAGACGGTTACCTATATCGCGCGGCTCTACAACGAGGAGTTCCACCTTCTCGCGCGCGCCGACATCAAGTCGGTGGCCGATCTCGCTGGCAAGAAGGTCGATGTCGGGCCGCAGACCGGCGCCACGCCCATAACCGCGCAGAAATTCTTTACCTCTCTCGGTGTCGCCGTGACGATGACGAGCGATCCGACCGACGTGGCGCTTGCGGAGCTTGCGAAAGGCGATATCGCCGCCGTCGCGCTCGTCGCGGCGAAGCCGGCGCCGCTCCTGCGCGCCGTCGATCCGGGCCACGGTCTCCATTTCCTGTCGCTGCCCTTGAAGGCGCCGCTCACTCAGTCGTATGCGCCGACGCGGCTCACCGCGAAAGATTATCCGGGCCTCATCGGCGAGGACGCGCCGGTGGACACGGTCGCAGTCGGCACCGTGCTTCTCGCCGCCAATCTGCAACAGGGCACCGAGCGCTACCGCAATCTCGTCAATTTCACCGAGGCGCTTTTCACGCAGTTCCCAACGCTCCTGGCGCCCGGGCACAACGACAAATGGCACGAGGTCAATCTCGCCGCCGATCTCCCTGGCTGGCATCGTTTTCCGCCGGCCGAGCAATGGCTCGGACGCAACGCGCCGGTGGCACAGAAAGGTGCGCCGAGCGATCTCAAGGTCGTGTTCCAGCGCTTCCTTGACGAACGTTTGAAGGCGATGGGCTCGGACATGACGCAGCAGCAGAAGGACGAACTGTTCGACCAATTCGAACGCTGGCAGACGCAAACCTCTTCCGCTTCCCATTGAGTGCGAGGACGCGCCGATGAAGTTGTTTCGCCGCCTTGTGGCGGCCACCGCCGCGCTTGCCGCGATCGGCCTCCCGGCGCTGGCAGGTGCGCCGCAGCGGGGCGGTACGCTCGAGTTCGCCGTTACCGTCGAGCCCAAGGACTATGACTGCGAGGACAACACGTCCTTCGCCTTCCTGCAGCCGGTCGCACCGCACTATTCGACGCTACTCAAGTTCGACGCACAGAATTACCCGCGGATCGTCGGCGATCTGGCGCAGTCATGGACGCAGTCGCCGGACGGGCTTACCTTCTCGTTCAAGCTGAAGCCGAACGTTACGTTTCACGATGGCACTGCCTTCACCTCGGCCGACGTGAAGGCGACCTACGAGCGCATCCTGCACCCGCCGCAGGGGCTCGTCTCGGCGCGCCAGGTCGATTACGGCGCGATCCAGAGCATCGACACGCCGGGCCCGCTCGAGGTGGTGTTCCATCTCAAATGGCCCGACGCGGCAATGCTCGCGAATTTCGCTTCGCCCTGGAACTGCATCTACAGTGCGCAGAAGCTTGCCCAGGATCCGCTCTATCCGAAGACGCAGATCCTCGGCACTGGCCCATTCGTGTTCGTGGCGCACGAGAACGGGAAATACTGGCGCGGCGAGCGCTTCGCGCATTATTTCGAGCCCGGCCATCCTTATCTCGACGCCTATCAGGCTGATTTCATCCCGCCCGGCCAGGTCATGGCCGCTTACAAGAGCGGCAAGATCATGGCCGAGTTCCGCGGCGTCACACCGCAGCAGCGTGACGACCTTGTCGAGACCATGGGCGACCGCGTCACGGCAAGCGAGAGCCCATGGCTCTCAAACCTGCTCATCGTCTTCAACACCCATCGCAAGCCCTTCGACGACGCGCGCGTGCGCCGCGCGCTGTCGCTCGCGATCGACCGCTGGGGCGCGGCTCAACAGCTTCAGGACACGACCTTTCTCAAATATGTGGGCGGGCTGATGCGGCCGGGCGCGCCGATGGCGGCGTCGGCCGCGGAGCTCGCGTCGCTCCCTGGCTTCTCGCACGACCTCGAAGCCTCGCGCGCCGAGGCGAAGCAACTCCTGGCCCAGGCCGGCGTCAGCAATCTGCACCTGAAGATCATGGAGCGCGACATCCCGATGCCGCACGACGCCGGCGCCAAGCTTCTCGCCGACAGCTGGCGCACCATCGGCGTCACCGCCGAGATCGACAAGCGCAACATCTTCGACTGGCAGAAGGCAGCGGAAGCCGGCGATTTCGACGTGGCGCAGGATTTCCAGGGCGATTTCTACGACGACCCGACGATCCAGCTCACGAAGTTCGTCTCGCACGACCTGTCGCCGATCGACTATTCGGGCGCAACCGACCGCTATCTCGACGCTCTCTATGTCGGGCAGGCGGTCACGACCGAGGCGGCCAAGCGCGCGGCCATCGTGCGCGCGTTCGAGCGCCGCGCCTTGACCGAGGCCTACACGGTACCGCTCCTGTGGTGGAACCGCATCGTCGTCACCTCTTCGCGCGTGCAGGGCTGGGCGATCACGCCGAGTCATTTCATCGGTCAGGATCTGGCCGATGTTTGGCTGACGCAGTAGGCTCGGCACCGCACGGATGAAGGGTGCCTAAGATGACCGCGACGCCGAATGCGTTTCAGGTTCCGAAGACGATGAAGGCGTGGGTGCTCGGCAATCCCGAGGAGCTGACGCTCGTCGAGAAGCCGGTGCCCGAGCCCGGCTCTGCCGAGGTGCTGGTGCGCATCGACGCGATCGCGGTCTGCGCCACCGATATCGAGATCATCAAGCACGGGCTGCCCGCCATCGTCGACGGCGGCTCGCCCTTCAACCGCAATTTCACGCCGGGCCACGAATATATGGGCACGGTGGTGAAGCTCGGCCCTTCGGTCGACGAGTTCGAGATCGGCGACAGGGTCGCCGTCGAGGTTCATGCCGGGTGCGGGCGTTGCCAGCGCTGCCGCGAGGGCATGTACACCTCGTGCCTCAACTACGGCTATCACGCGAAGGGCCATCGCGCCAACGGCTTCAGCACCGATGGCGGCTTCGCCGAGTACGCCGTCAACAGCATCAACACCATGGTGCACGTGCCCGACGACATGCCCGACGAGGAGGCGACCCTCATCGTCACGGCCGGCACGGCGATGTACGGGCTCGATGTGATGGGCGGCATCATCGCCGGCGAAGGCGTCGTCGTCGTGGGGCCGGGCCCGATCGGGCTCATGGGCGTGGGCGTGGCGAAGGCCTTGGGCGCCGATCCCGTCATTCTGACCGGCACGCGCGAGCGCCGGCTCGAGATGGGCAAGCGCCTCGGCGCCGACCACGTCGTCAATGTCGGCAAGGAGGACGCGGTCGCCGCGGTGCAGCGTCTGACGCGCGGCAAGGGCGTGCAGTACGTGCTCGAATGCTCCGGCGCGGCCAATGCGCTGAACGAGGCGGCGCGCATGGTCAATCGCGGCGGGCGCATCTGCCTTGCCGCGTTCCCGGCCGATCCGGTGCCCGTCGATCTCGCCTACATCGTGCGCAACAACATCTACGTCTTCGGCATCCGCGGCGAGGGCAAGAGCGCCACGCACCGCGCCGCCGCGCTCATGGCGCAGCGGCGGTTCGATGCGAAGTTGATCCACACGCACACTTTCCCGCTCGCCGAGGTGCCGACCGCGATCCGCTATGCGCGCGATCGAGTCGAGGACGCGATCAAGGTGGTGGTGAAGATGCGGCAGAGCTGAACTGGAGGGCAACGATGGCACTTTTGAAGAAACTTTACGTCCAGGTGCTGATCGGCATCGCCTTGGGGGTCCTCGTCGGCGAGCTCAATCCCGGGCTCGGCGTCGGGCTGAAGCCGCTGGGCGACGCGTTCATCAGCCTCATCCGCGCCGTCGTTCCCGTCATCATCTTCACCACGGTCGCGGTCGGCATTGCCAAGATGGGCGACATGCGCCGCGTCGGCGTCGTCGGGCTGCGCGCTCTCATCTATTTCGAGGTGGTGACGACCATCGCGCTCATCGTCGGCATTATCGTCGGCAACGTGCTGCAGCCGGGCGCGGGGCTCCACATCGATCCGGCGTCGCTCAATACGAAATCGGTGGATACTTTCGTCACCGGCGCCAAGGCCTTCACCATCGTCGAGTTTCTGCTGCACATGGTGCCGACCAACATGGTCGGCGATATCGCCAAGGGCGAGATCATGCCGGTCCTCGTCATGGCGGTTCTGTTCGGCTTTGCGCTCTGCCATCTGGGCGAGCGCGGCCAACGCCTCGTCGTCCTCATGGACGACTTCATGCAGGCGATTTTCGGTGTCGTGCGCTACGTGATGTACCTGGCACCGATCGCCGCTTTCGGCGCCATCGCCTTCACCATCGGCAAGTTCGGCTTCGGCACGCTCGAAGGTCTGGCGAAGCTCATCGCCAGCGTTTATGTCACCTCGATCCTCTTTGCGCTCATAGGCTTCGGCCTCATCGCCCGCATCTTCGGGCTGCGCGTGTGGAAGATCGTGCGCTACTTCAAGGAGGAGCTGCTCATCACCTTCGCCGCGACCTCGGGCGAGGCGATGATCCCGCGCTCGATCGACAAGCTGGAGAAGATGGGGTGTTCGGAGGAGGTGGTGGGGCTCGTGCTGCCGGCCGGGTTCTCCTTCAACACCAACGGCACCGCCATCTACATGACGCTCTCGGTGCTGTTCATCGCGCAAGCCTGCGACATCAATCTGAGCGTGGGACAGCAGTTCTCGATCCTGTTCATCATGCTGTTCACCTCGAAGGGCGCGGCCGGCATCGCCGGGGCGGGCTTCGTCGCGCTTGCGGCGACGCTGCCCGCGGCGGGCGTGCTGCCGATCGGCGGTTTGGCGCTCCTACTCGGCATCGACCGCTTCATGTCCGAGATCCGCGCCATCACCAATCTCTTCAGCAACATCTTCGCCACCGTGGTGGTGGCGAAGTGGATGGGAGAGCTTGACGAGGCGCGGGCCGCGGAAGTGCTCGACAACCTGGCGCCGGCCGCGGCCGAATAGTCAGCGGTCGTATTCGGCCGAGATGTCCTTGCCGGTGTAATCCTGCATGAACGCCGTCGCGATGATCGTGATGACGGAGCAGAGCAGGATATAGAGCGCGATCACCCAGCCCGTCTTGTAGGCGGCGAAGAGCGCCGTCGCGATCAACGGAGCCGGCCCGCCGGCAATGATCGAGGCGAGCTGATAGCCCATCGAGGCGCCGCTATAGCGCAATCGCGGCGTGAAGCTCTCGGCGATCAAGGCCGCCTGCGGTCCATACTGCATGTCGTGCGGAATGAGCGACAGCACGATCGCGAGAAAGATCGCGACCGGCGCCATCGTGTCGAGCAGTCCGAAATAGACGAATCCGAACACGCCCATCGTCGCGGCGCCGATGAGGTACATCCTTTTGCGCCCGATCTTGTCGGAGATATGACCCGAGATCGGGATCGAGAAGAACGACACGCACGACGCGACGAGCACCGCCGTCAACAGCATGTCGCGCGACATTTTGAGCGTGCCGGTGCCATAGGCGAAGATGAAGGCGGTGAAGATGTAGAACGGCGCCTGCTCCGACATGCGCGCCAAGGCCGACAGGATCATGGCGCCCGGCTGCTTCCGGCACACCTCGAGCATCGGCGCCTTCTCGATCTTCCGGTCCTTGACGAGAGCCTGGAAAACCGGCGTCTCGAGGATGCCGAGCCGGATCCACAGCCCGATCGCGACGAGAACGATCGAGAGGAAGAACGGCACCCGCCAGCCCCAGCTGATGAACGCGTCGCCCGACATCTGGCTGAACGAGAGGACCGCGAGGTTGGCGATGAAGAGGCCCGCGGGCACGCCGAACTGCGGCCACGAGGCGACCAGCCCGCGCTGGCCGGTGTGGCGCGCCCATTCCATCGACAAGAGCACCGAGCCGCCCCATTCGCCGCCGACACCGATCCCCTGCAGCGTGCGCAGGATGGTGAGAATGATCGCGCCCCAGATGCCGATCGAGTTGTAGCCGGGCACGAACGCCACGAGGAACGTCGAGATGCCCATCAGCATCAGGGTCGCGATAAGCGTCGATTTGCGCCCGATACGGTCGCCGTAATGGCCGAAGATGGCGGCGCCGATGGGCCGCGCGATGAAGCCGATGAAGTAGATGCCAAATGCATTCAAGGTCGCGGTCAGCGGCGTCTGATTCGGGAAAAAGAGCTTGCCGAACACGAGGCCGGCCATGGTGCTGTAGAGGAAGAAATCGTACCACTCGATCGTGGTGCCGATCGTCGCCGCGACGACGGCACGGCGGAGCTGGCGCGAATGCTCTTCGGCCGGGAGCGCGGGGCCGCTGCTGGTGATTGTGGCCATGGTATTTCCTTCCCCTTGCAATTGCTTATCTTGCCCACTCTAAAGCCTAACTAGTTTGCACGCGGGATCAAGGGGTTGAAGCGGACGGGCGTTTTGCCCAAATGTGCGCGCGGGGCCAAACAAGGAGCATCCGGGTAGGACCATGCCAGGCGAGACGTTGAGCTTCCAGGCGGAGGTGAGCCGCCTTCTCGAGATCGTTGCGCACTCGCTCTACAGCAATAAGGACGTATTCCTGCGCGAGCTGATCAGCAACGCGTCCGATGCCTGCGATCGGCTGCGTTATGCCGCGATCACCGATCCGGCACTCCTCGGCGGGGACCCCGAGCTCAAGGTCACGATCGTGCCCGACAAAGGGAAGCGCACGATCACCATCGCCGACAATGGTATCGGCATGAACCGTCAGGATCTGATCGACAATCTCGGCACGATCGCGCGCTCCGGCACGGCCGCCTTCGTCAAGGAGCTGTCGGGCGACGCCAAGAAGGATGTAGCGCTGATCGGCCAATTCGGCGTCGGATTCTACTCGGCCTTCATGGTGGCGCGCGAGGTCGAGGTCGTCTCGAGGAAGGCGGGCGAAAGCGAGGCGTGGCGCTGGGTCTCGAACGGCAAGGGCGAGTTCGCGGTCGAGCCGGCCGAGAAGCCGGGCCGCGGCACCGTCATCACGCTGAGCCTCCATGACGAGGACGCGGATTATGCCGATGCCGAGCGCCTGAAGCGCATCGTGCGCACATATTCCGATCATGTCGCGCTGCCGATCGTGGTCGAGGCGCAAGGCAAGAAGGAGACGGTGAACCATGCCGCCGCGCTCTGGACGCGCGCCAAGAGCGAGATCACCGACGAGCAGTACAAGGAGTTCTATCACCATGTCGGCCACGGCTTCGATGATCCGTGGCTGACGATCCACGCCAAGGCCGAGGGCACCTACGAATACACGACCCTGCTCTTCGTGCCGGCAACGAAGCCCTTCGACCTGTTCGATCCTGCGCGCAAGAACTGCGCGCGGCTCTATGTGCGGCGCGTCTTCATCACCGACGATTGCCAGGAATTGCTGCCGCCCTATCTGCGCTTTCTGCGCGGCGTCGTCGATTCCGAGGATTTGCCGCTCAACATCAGCCGCGAGATGCTGCAGAAGAACCCGATGCTCGCCAAGATGCGCGGCCAGATCGCGCGGCGCATCTTGGGCGAGCTTGGCCGCAAGGCGAAGGATGCGCCCGCCGAATACGACACGTTCTGGGACAATTTCGGCGCGGTGCTGAAAGAGGGGCTCTACGAGGACACCGAGCATCGCGACGAGCTTCTGGGGCTCGCGCGCTTTCGCAGCACGGGCGGGGACGGACTCGTCTCGCTCGACGATTATGTCGGACGCATGAAGCCGGGTCAGGAGGCGATCTACACGGTGACGGGCGACAGCGCCGAGGCTGCCGCCAGGAGTCCCCAGCTCGAGGGCTTCCGCGCGCGGCAGATCGAAGTGCTGCTTCTCGCCGATGCGGTCGACGATTTCTGGATGCCGGCGATCGGCGAGTACAAGAAGCATCCCTTCAAGTCGGTGACGCGCGGGCAGGCCGATCTCGAGAAATTCGCCGCGCCCGACGCGCCCAAGGCCGATCCGAAGCAGGACGGCGCCGTCGCGAGCCTCATCGCGCTCGTGAAGCTTTCGCTCGGCGATGCGGTGAAAGACGTGCGCGCCTCCGCGCGCCTCACCGACAGTGCCGTCTGCCTCGTCGCCGATGAGGGCGACCTCGACATCCACCTCGAGCGGCTTTTGAAGCAGCATCGCCAGCTTGCGGCCGAGGCCAAGCGCATCCTCGAGATCAACCCGCGCCATCCGCTGATCGAGCGGCTTGCCGATCTCGCGGGCAAGGAGGGTGCCGGCGACGCGCTCAAGGATTTCGCCTGGCTCCTCCTCGATCAGGCGCGCATCCTCGAAGGCGAGGCGCTGCCTGATCCCGCGGCGTTCGCGCGCCGCATGTCGGGGCTTCTGGCGAAGGGGCTCGAGCCGACTTAGCGCGGATCGATGCGGCGGGCGGCGAGCACGGGGCCGAGCCCGGCGGCCTGCACCAGCACGGCGATGCCGCCGGTGCCGAGCCCGGTCGTCTCGTTCTGTGGCACCACCAGCTCGAGCGACCACCCGGGCCACGCGCCGATGCGGCGATAGCTGCGCACCGCCTGGTAGTCGGTCGCGGTCCGGCCGGCATTCTCGCCGCGCAAGACCTCGGTCTGGTGCGGCTTGTCATAACCGACGAGCCAGATGTCGGCGGGCGACTTCTCCGGCGATTGGCCGGCGCCGACATCGACGAGAAGCGCGCCGTCCTCGCGCCAGCGCAGCGCGAGATCGAGCGGCTGCTGCTCGTGCGATACGGCGGTGCGAATCAGCCCTTCGATCACGTCGCGGTCCGAGCCCACCCCCTGCGCCGCGCCCGCCACGACGATTTGCGGCGTGTAGACGAAACGCTCGTTGAGGCTCTTCAAGTAGCCGCGCTGGCGCGCCGTTGCCCACGGTTTCGCGAACGGATCGGTCCAGCCGATGTAGTTCCAGTAATCGACGTGGAAGGCCAGGGGCAGAAGGTCGTGCCGCGACGCCAGCTCGCCCAAATAGGCATCGGCCGGCGGACACGAGTTGCAGCCTTGCGAGGTGTAGAGCTCAACCACCACGGGCTCGCGCTCGGCTGCCGCGGCGGGCAGGGCCAGGAGCACGGCGAAAAGGGCGAGAGCGCTGAGAGCCCGCATGCCCTCATCCTGCCGCGCCGGACACGCCGCGCCAAGTCACCGGGAATCACGCCTTGGTGAAGCCCCGGCCCGTGTTATCGTTTTCGTGATCGAAGTTAACGGGAGCGAAACGATGATCGTCGAAATGCGCACGTACACGATGCATCCCGGCAAGGCTCGGGAATGGCTCGACTATTACGAGAAGAATGGGCTTCCGGTGCAGAAGCGGGTGCTCGGCCGGCTCGTCGGGTTCTTCACCACCGAATTGGGTACGCTCAACCAGGTGATCCACGTCTGGGCGTATGAATCGCTCGCCGACCGTGAACAGCGCCGCGCCGCACTCCTGAAGGAGGCGGAATGGCAGGCCTACCTCAAGAACAACCCGGCTCACCTCATCGCGACGCAGGAATCGAAGATCCTCGTCCCGACCGCGTTCTCGCCCTTGAAATAGCGACCGCCGCCGGCCCTACGCCGCCTTCATCATGCTGCGCAGCACGTAGGGCAGGATGCCGCCGTGGCGGAAATATTCGAGCTCGTCGACCGTGTCGATGCGGCAGAGGAGCGCGATCTGCTCGACCTTTCCATCGGCGCGGTGGATGCGGCATTGCAGCTCCGCGCGCGGCTTCAGGCCGGAGGCGATGCCGAGGATGTCAAAGCGCTCGCTGCCATCAAGTTTCAGGCTCTGCCGGCTCATGCCGTCCTTGAACTGGAGCGGCAGCACGCCCATGCCGACGAGGTTCGAGCGATGGATACGCTCGAAGCTCTCGACGACCACCGCCTTGACGCCCAGGAGTTTCGTGCCCTTCGCGGCCCAGTCGCGCGATGAGCCGGTGCCGTATTCCTTGCCGGCGATGATGACGAGCGGCACGCCCTCCTTCTGATAGAGCATGGCGGCGTCGTAGATCGGCATGACCTTGCCGTCCGGCATGTGCTTCGTCATGCCGCCCTCGACGCCCGGCACCATCTCGTTCTTGATGCGGATGTTGGCGAAAGTGCCGCGCACCATTACCTCGTGATGGCCGCGGCGCGCGCCATAGGAATTGAACTCGGCCGGCCGCACCTGGTGCTCGAGCAGGTATTCGCCGGCGGGCGACTCCTTCTTGATCGAGCCCGCGGGCGAGATGTGGTCGGTCGTGATGCTGTCGCCGAGCACGGCAAGCTCGCGCGCCATCGCGATATCGGAAAGCGGCGCCGGCTCCTTCGGCATGCGGTCGAAATAAGGCGGGTTGGCGAGATAGGTCGAGCCCATGTCCCACGAGAACGTCATGCCCGAGAGAAGCTTCACCTTCTGCCACTCCGCCGGGCCCTCGAACACATTGGCATAGCGCTTCCTGAACATCGGCGCGTCGACGCCCTTCGCCACGGTCTCGGCGATGTCGCGGTTCGAGGGCCAGATGTCGCGGAGATAGACGGGCTTGCCGTCGCCGTCTTGCGCGATCGCATCGCGGGTTACGTCGACGTTCATCGAGCCCGCGATCGCATAGGCGACGACGAGCGGCGGCGAGGCGAGATAGTTCGCGCGCACCAGCGGATGGATGCGGCCCTCGAAATTGCGGTTGCCCGACAGCACGGCCGCGGCAACGAGATCGCCGTCCTCGATCGCCTCGGCGATAGGATCGGGCAAGGGCCCGGAATTACCAATGCAGGTGGTGCAGCCATAACCCGCGAGGGTGAAGCCCAGCGCATCGAGGTCGTCCTGGAGGCCCGTCTGCGCGTAATAGTCGGAGACGACCTGGCTTCCCGGCGCGAGCGAGGTCTTGACCCACGGCTTGACGCGCACGCCGCGCTTCACGGCGTTGCGTGCCAAGAGCCCTGCCGCGAGCATCACGCTCGGATTCGACGTGTTGGTGCAGGACGTGATCGCCGCAATCACCACGGCGCCGTCCTCGAGCTCGTAGTTGGCGCCCTTGACCTTGACCGGCGCCGCCTTCTTGGTGCGCGTCGCGGCAAGCTTCGGCAGCTCGCTCGCGAACGATTTGGCAACGCCGCCGAGCGCAACGCGATCCTGCGGCCGCCGCGGTCCTGCAAGCGACGGCTCGACGCTCGCGAGGTCGAGTTCGAGCATGTCGGTGAAGACGGGATCGGGCGTCTTCTCGTCATGCCAAAGGCCTTGCGCCTTGGCATAGGCCTCGACCAGCTTGACGCGCGCGGGATCGCGCCCGGTCAGCGAGAGATAGCGGATCGTCTCGGCATCGATCGGGAAGAAGCCGCAGGTGGCGCCGTATTCGGGCGCCATGTTGCCGATGGTGGCGCGGTCGGCCAGCGCGAGATTGGCGATGCCGGGTCCGCAGAATTCGACGAAGCGGCCGACGACGCCGCGCTTTCTCAGAATCTGCGTCACGGTGAGAACGAGGTCGGTCGCGGTGGCGCCTTCCTTGAGTGCGCCCGACATCCTGACGCCGACCACTTCCGGCAGCACCATCGAAATGGGCTGGCCGAGCATCGCGGCCTCGGCCTCGATCCCGCCGACGCCCCAGCCCAGAACCGAGAGCCCGTTCACCATCGTTGTGTGGCTATCGGTGCCGACGAGCGTGTCGGGATATGCGACCGTGCGCTTGTCCTCGTCGGTCGTCCACACCACCTGCGCCAGGTATTCGAGATTGACCTGGTGGCAAATGCCGGTGCCGGGCGGCACCACGCGGAAATTGTCGAACGTGCCCTGGCCCCAGCGCAGAAAGGCATAGCGCTCGCCGTTGCGCTCGAACTCGATCTTCACGTTCTTCGCGAACGCGTCCTTGCTGCCGAAATTGTCGACCATCACCGAATGATCGATGACGAGATCGACCGGCGAGAGCGGATTGATCCGCTTCGGATCGCCGCCCAAGGCGCCCATCGCTTCGCGCATCGCCGCGAGATCGACGACGGCCGGCACGCCCGTCAGATCTTGCATCAGCACGCGCGCGGGGCGGAATGCGATCTCGCGCTCGGACGTCTTGCTCTTCATCCAGGCGCCGACCGCCTTGATGTCATCGACCGTCACCGTACGCCCGTTCTCGAGCCGCACCAGGTTCTCGAGCAGCACCTTGAGCGAGAAGGGCAAGCGCGCAATGTCGCCGAGCCCGGCCGCGGCTGCCGCGGCCTCGAGGCTGAAATAGTCGTAGCGTTTGCCGCCGACATCGAGCGTGCGGCGGCATTTCAGCGAATCATGGCCGGTGACGGACAAGGGTCGGCTCCTCTCGGCGGGGCAGGCGCGGGAAGGCGCCGCGCACTCGCGCTGCTACTGCTTCCAGCGCGCGATATCAAGCGCTATGGCGCGAATCGCGCCCGCCTAGCGCTTGAGCGGTGCGCGGATTTATGATCGAATCGCCCGCGTCGCCGGTCCTTCGGATCCGAGGTTAGACGCGAATGTTAAAGAACCGGTGCCTCGCGCTAGCAATTGCTGCACTCGCGGTTTGGTGCGCGCCGGCCCGAGCGCAGGATTACGTCGTCATCGATTCCTCCGTGCCCGCCGTCGCCAAGGGCGCGACGATCGCCAAGGGCGCCAAGCTCGACGTGCCGGCCCAGGGCCGCGTGGTGCTCATCTCCGACGCGGGCCAGGTGGTCACGATCAACGGCCCGTTCTCGGGGCCGCCGCCCGCGCCCAATGGGCCGGGCGTGCCGGGCGACCGGGCCACGCACGTGCTGTCGGCGCTCCTCAACCATACGCAGACCGAACTCGGCGTCGCGCGTGCCGTCGAATCGCATTGGCGCGACAACGCGGTCGCCACGCCTGCCGACGTCTATGCGATCGATGCGAGCGACGGCGGCGACATTTGTCTTGCCGATCCCGCTCATGCTGTCGTCATGCACGACCCGGCCGCGGCCGGCGACATGAGCGTGAAGTCGCTGACCGGCGACGGCGCGGCCAAGCTCACCTGGACCAAGGGTGCGGTGCGCCAAGCCTGGCCCGCCTCGTTCCAGCTCGCCGACGGGGACATGGTGTCGTTCGAGATGGCGGGTCAGGATGTCGCGGCGATCGCGACGATCCACATCCTGCCCTCGCAGGACCCTGGCGGCGACGTGGCGCGCGCCATGGCGCTGGCCCAGGCGGGCTGCACCGACCAGGCGCGGCTCCTCCTCGGCGTCATCGCGAAGAAGGCGAAGTAGCGGCGCTCAGTTCGTCGCGTCGCGCAGGTCGAACATCTCGTCGCCATTGAAGAACCAGCGCGGCTTCTGAGAATAGCCGTGCGCCACCTTGGCGGCGAGTTCCGGCACCTTGTTCTTGGTGTATTCGCCGAGCTCGTAGATGCTGACCTTGCCGTCGTGGTTGCCGGCGACCTCGGTGTCGGCGGCGCCCTTCAATCCCAGCAGCATCGTCTCGGTGAAGACGCCGTGTCCGTCGACGCCGTCGAGCGCTTCCTGCTGGCTCGACGAGCCCGCGAGGATGAAGCGCCCGGTGGCATGGCTGATCTGCTTGCCGACCGTCTGGTCGCGGGAATCGCGCTGGATGCTGTCGTCGATGGCGAAGGCGCCGCTGTAGCACGTGTCGAGCACGATGATCGCGCGCGAGGTCGGGAAATGCGCGAGGCGCGCCGCGAGATCGTCGTAGGTGAGCGCATGCTTGCGGATCGAATCGTCCTTCGCGTCGGGCAGGTCGGCCGGGATGTAGTAGTACTTGCCGTCGAGCGCCACGCCGTGCCCGGCGA
>Ga0335077_10000303_pt1 | contig 52747 bp, 49 predicted proteins | sample Lox_Sample_31_FD_207151 | JGI IMG/M metagenome (GOLD analysis project Ga0335077, IMG submission 207151) | Soil microbial communities from Loxahatchee National Wildlife Refuge, Florida, United States - Lox_Sample_3.1 | ecosystem: Environmental > Terrestrial > Soil > Wetlands | place: USA... | reverse complement strand
TTCGCGCAGCCGCGCTGGAATACCGGCCATATCGCTCGTGGGTTACACCAACGCCGGAAAATCCACCCTGTTCAACCGGCTGACCGGCGCCGATACTTATGTCGCCGATCAACTGTTCGCCACGCTTGATCCGACCCTGCGGCGGCTGGACCTGCCCGGCGCGGGAAGCGCGGTATTGAGCGACACCGTGGGTTTCCTGCGCGATCTGCCGCATGAACTGGTGGCGGCGTTCCGCGCCACGCTGGAGGAGGTGCTGGAGGCGGACTTGTTGCTCAAGGTGGTGGACGCCGCCGATGAGGAACGTGACACACGCAGCGACGACGTCGGGAGGGTGTTGGAGGAAATCCACGCCGACGCCGTGCCGGTGCTGGAGGTCTACAATCAGATCGATCGCCTGCCGGTAGTCACGCCCCGTGTGGAGCGCGATGCGGCCGGCGCGCCCAAGCGGGTATGGGTCTCGGCGCGAACCGGAGCGGGGGTGGATCAATTAATCGCGGCCATCACGGAACGCCTGGGCAGCCGCTACTCCTGCCGGATATCACTGCCGCCGGCGGCCGGTCGTTTGCGCGCGCGGTTGCACGATGAGGGCGTCATACTTGCCGAGGTTCGTGATCCCCTGGGCGGCTGGCAGCTGACACTGGGCATCGACGCGCCGCGCCTGCGGCGGTTGTGTCTGCGTTGCGGTTTCGATCCTGATCAGATCGGTCCGGCCGTGGTCCATGCGGCGGCCTGACCGGCCGGTACTCCGGAACACAACCTGTGTACATCCGATAGTTCAAGTTGCAGCCGGCGCGCGCCTGCCCGTACAATCGCTGCGGAAAAACACCATGATTTGCATGTCCTTTCACTCACGGAAAGTCTTCCACCACGTCCCTGATTTTTTTCGGAGTAATGGCGCATGAGTTGGGATGACCAAAACAATCGCGACCCCTGGGGCCGGCGGGATGATGACGGACCGCCGGACTTCGAGGAGATGGTCCGGCGTATGCAGGAAAAGTTCAGCCGCCTGTTCGGTTCGGGCAAGGCGGGGGCTCGCGGCACCGGCGGCAATTCCGGCGCCCACCTGCCGTTGCTGTTTTTATTCGCGGTGTTTGTGCTGGTGATGGAATGCGCCTACGTCATACAGCCGGGCGAACGCGGGGTGGTGCTGCGCTTCGGCCGGCATGTCGCCACGCTAACGCCGGGCCTGAGCCTGCGCCTGCCGCGGCCGATCGAACGCGTCGAGAAGGTCAATGCCGACCTCGTGCAGTCGATGACGGACAAGGCCTCCATGCTGACCCGCGACGAGAACATCGTCGATATAGAACTGGAGGTGCAGTACAAGGTGCGCGAAAACGAGGTGGACCGCTATCTATTCAAGGTACGCGGGCCGGAGGGCACGCTGCGCCAGGCCACGGAGGCCTCCGTGCGCGAGATCATCGGCGGCAACACCATGGATTTCATACTCACCGACGGGCGCAATCAAATTGCGCGATCGATCAAGGAAACCCTGCAACGCATTCTGGACGACTATCAATGCGGATTGATGGTGAATGCCGTCAACATAAAATCCGCCAAGCCGCCCGACGAGGTGAAGGCCGCCTTCGATGACGCCATCAAGGCGCGCGAGGACGAACAGCGGTTGATCAATGAGGCCGAAGCATACAAGAACGACATACTGCCCAAGGCACGCGGGGCGGCGGCGCGCGCGCAGGCCGATGCGGAGGCCTACAAGGCCAAGGTGATTGCGCAGGCCGAGGGCGACGGCAGCCGCTTCACGCAACTGCTCGAACAATACCGCCGTGCGCCGGAGGTTACCCGCCAGCGGCTGTACATCGAGACCATGGAGTCGGTGCTGGGCAGTCTCTCGAGAGTCATCATCAACGATTCCGCCGCCCGTCCCCTGCTGTATCTTCCGTTGGAGAAATCCACCGGCGCAGCCGAGACTCCGCCGGCTGTACCGCCGCCGATCATGACGCCGGAAGGGACGAGCGAGAAAGTGGAACAACCGCCGGCATCCGGCGAATTGCATTCCCGCGGCGATGGCCGGGAGCGGGAGGAGCGCTGACATGAACCCGTTGCGCTCGCTGTTGTTGATCCTGGCCTTCGTCATTCTCGGCTGGTCGTGCACGTTCGTCGTCACCGAGCGCCAGCAGGCCTTGCTGCTGAATTTCGGCAGCATCATCGGTTCGGATTATGCCCCAGGCCTGCATTTCAAGTGGCCGTGGAATCAGGTGCGGCGCGTGGAGCGGCGCATCCTGAGCCTCGATGCCGGCGAACCGGAACGGTTTCTCACCAATGAAAAGAAGGATGTCATCGTCGATTCCTATGTGCGCTGGCGCATCGTCGACGTGGAAAAGTATTACCGGGCGACGCAGGGCGACGAGAACCGCGCCGGTCAGCTGCTTTATCAGGCGATCAATTCCAAGCTGCGCGAGGAATTCGGAAAACGCTCCGTGCAGCAGGTGGTCTCCGGTGAGCGCGGAGAGATCATGAACATCGTCACCCAGACGGTGGACAGCACCACCGGCAGCGATCTCGGCATCAAGATCGAGGACGTGCGCATCAAGCGCATCGATTTGCCGGCGGAGGTCAGCGGTTCTGTATACGGGCGCATGCGCGCCGAGCGCGATCGCGTGGCGCGCGACTTCCGTTCGCGCGGCGCCGAGGCGGCGGAGCGGGTTCGTGCCGACGCCGATCGCGAACGCACCGTCATCCTCGCCGATGCCTACCGCGACGCCGAGCGGGTGCGCGGCGAGGGCGACGCGCGCGCGACAGAGATTTATGCGGAGGCTTATGGCGCCGATCGGGAATTCTACGATTTTTACCGCAGCCTCAACGCCTACAAAAACAGTTTCTCGGGCAAGAACAACATGCTGCTGCTGAGCCCCGACAGCCAGTTCCTGAAGTACTTCAACTCCGACAAGCCCCCTGCGCCCTGAGTTCCAATACATGACCGTGTGGCAGGAATTTTTCATCGCGCTGGGGCTGATGCTGGTGTTGGAAGGCATCGGCCCGTTTGTGTATCCCACCGCCATGCGGCGGGTGTATTTCACGGCCGCGCACCTGCGTGAACCGGTGTTGCGAACCCTGGGATTGCTGTCCATGTTGTTCGGTCTCATCCTCATGTACGGGGCGAGGTAGGCGCGCGTGCGCGACTCGGAACGCTGGCTGTTGCCGGAAGGCGTGGAGGAAATCCTGCCGCCGGAGGCCGAACGGTTGGAGGCGCTGCGCCGGCGCGTGCTGGATCGACTGCAGGCCTGGGGATACGAGATGGTGGTGCCGCCGTTCGTCGAGCATCTGGAGGCGCTGTTGACGGGCATGGGGCGCGATCTCGATTTGCAGACCTTCAAACTGACCGATCCGAAAAGCGGCCGGCAGCTCGGCGTGCGCGCCGACATGACGCCACAGGTGGCGCGCATCGACGCACATCGGCTGCGGCGCGACGCGCCCACACGGCTGTGCTATATCGGTACCGTGCTGCACACTCATGCCGCCATGCCGGGCGGCAGCCGGAGCCCCCTGCAACTGGGCGCCGAGTTGTATGGCCACGCCGGCGTGGAGAGCGACGCCGAGGTGATCTGTCTGATGAGCGACATCCTGACGCTGGCGGGAGTCAGACCGCTTTGTCTCGACATCGGCCACATCGGCATCTTCCGCGGTCTCGCGCGCAAGGCCGGGCTGGATGCCGATCGTGAAATGGAACTGTTCTCGCTGCTGCAGCGCAAGGCGGCGCCGGAAATCGCGGAATCAGCGCGGGCCTGGCGTCTGGCCGCGCCGCTGCGTGACCGGTTGCTGGCCCTGACCCGGTTGAATGGCGGCAGCGCGGTGTTGAACGAGTCACGGCAACGCCTGCGGGGCGCGGGCGCGGAGGTTGCGCGCGCGCTGGAGGATTTGCGCCGCATTGCCCACCTGCTCAAGCGCCGTCTGCCGGGGGTGGCGCTGCACTTCGATCTGGCCGAATTACGCGGCTATCACTATCACACCGGCGTGATGTTCGCCGCCTACCATCCGGGCGAGGGACAGGCGCTGGCATGGGGCGGGCGCTACGACAACGTCGGCAGGGTCTTCGGCCGCGCGCGCGCCGCCACGGGTTTCAGTCTCGATCTGTTGCGCCTGTTGCGCCGCCAGCCGCCGGGCAGGCCCACTGCGGTCCGCCGCATACTTGCGCCATCGACGCCGGCGGACGCGGCGCTTCACGAGACGATCGCGGCGCTGCGCCGCCGCGGCATGCGCGTCATCATGGATTTGCCCGGCAAGCGGGGCAACGCCGGCGCGCCCGGCTGCACGCACAGACTTGTGCGCAGCCGCGGCGGCTGGCGCGTCGTCAGGCTTTAAACGGTTTCCTTTCAAGCGGGCAGCCAACGTGGGCAAAAACGTCGTCGTGATCGGCACGCAGTGGGGGGACGAGGGCAAGGGCAAACTGGTCGATCTGCTGACCGATCGCGTGCGTGCCGTGGTGCGTTTTCAAGGCGGTCATAACGCCGGACACACCGTCGTCGTCAACGGCAAGAAAACGGTCTTGCATCTGATCCCGTCGGGAATTCTACGGGAGGGCGTGGAGTGTCTGATCGGCGGTGGCGTGGTGGTCAGCCCGCAGGCACTGGTCGAGGAGATCACGATGCTGGAAAAGAGCGGCATAGTCGCGCGTCCGCGGATTTTTTTGAGCGACGCCTGCCCGTTGATTTTGCCATACCACGTCAAGCTCGATCAGGCGCGTGAACTGGCCAAGGGCAAGGCGGCGATCGGCACCACCGGCCGCGGCATCGGCCCGGCGTACGAGGACAAGGTCGCGCGCCGCGCCTTGAAGGTGGGCGATCTTCCGCACCGGGAGCGCTTCGCCGCCAAGTTGGGCGAAGTCCTGGACTTCCACAATTTTTCGCTGCAGCACTATTACAAACAGCCACCGGTGGATTTTCAGCAGTGCCTGGATGAGGCCATGCAGAGCGTCGGGATGCTGGCGCCCATGATCACCAGCATTCCCGATCGCATCGCCGCGCATCAGGCCAGCGGCAGTAACATACTGTTTGAGGGCGCGCAGGGCACGCTGCTCGATGTTGATCACGGCACCTACCCCTACGTCACTTCGTCCAATACCACGGCGGGCAACGCGGCCACCGGCAGCGGCGTGGGACCGCGTTGCCTCGATTATGTGCTGGGCATCACCAAGGCCTATACCACGCGCGTCGGCGGAGGTCCGTTCCCGACCGAGCTTACCGATGACGTGGGCGAATATCTTTCCAAGCGCGGCAACGAATTCGGCGCCACCACCGGCCGCCGCCGTCGCTGCGGCTGGTTCGACGCCGTGGCGCTGCGCCGTTCGCGACTGATCAACAGCCTGTCCGGTTTGTGCGTCACCAAACTGGACGTGCTCGACGGCCTGGACACCATCCGTCTTTGCACCGGTTACCGCCGTGACGGCGAAACTTTCCTGACGCTGCCCGGCAACGCCGATGCGCTGGTGGGCTGCGAGCCGATCTACGAGGAGTGGCCCGGCTGGAAGGAATCCACGCTGGGCCTCCGCCGCTATGCCGATCTGCCGAAGAACGCGCGGACCTACCTGGAGCGGATCGCTGCAACCGTCGAGACGCCTCTGGATATCATCTCCACCGGCGCCGATCGTGCCGACACCATTATTCTCCGCCATCCCTTCGATTGAACAGGTTCCGGCCGCTGGTGCCGGGGAAAATCTGTGCTATGTTTGTGGTATGGTGGAAGAAAAATATTAGACCCGGTTCACGGGCGCTCCTTGGGGAGGTTTCCGGACCACACACGGCAGGCCATTCTCGTGGCGGTGCAGCATAAATTGTGTGTATGACGCCGGCCCATGCGGGACAATCAAATTCCTGTTTATTGGCTGAAGACAAGACGGAATATCTATGAACATATTAAATAGAATGAAATTGGCGCAGAAACTCGCGCTGATGGTGGTGATCCTCATGGTGCCGGCGGTTTATCTCATCTATCTATTGGTGGAGGAGAAAGACGTCACCATAAACATGACCCGGCAGGAGATCACGGGCACCGAATATCTGAAGCCGGTCTATGGTCTTCTGGAGCACGTCATGGAGCACAGGGGCATGACCAATCTGCTGCTGGGCGGAGACACCGGCATCAGCGCCAGTGCCGAGGAAAAGCGTCAGGCGATAAACAACGACATGCAAACGGTGGCCGCGGCCGAGGCCCTCTACGGTCGGAGCTTGAAGACCAGCGAACGCTGGACGTCGGTAAAGAATGATTGGGACAACCTCAAGGATCAAGGACAGGGCCTGACCCGGGAGGAAAGCTTCAAGCGCCACACCACCCTGATCACCGACATCATCGCCCTCATCACCCAGGTCGGCGATACCTCCAATCTGGTGCTCGATCAGGAACTGGACGGTTCTTACCTGATGACGACGGTGGTATCAAAAATGCCATCGCTGCTCGAAACCATCGAGGCCCTGCGCGAGAAGGTCGCCATGGGCCTCTTGAAAGCGCAGACGGATGACGCCCATTCCGAGTTTTCCACCATGGTGGTTTTGGTGCGCAATCAGACCTACGTATTGCAGCGTGGCATGGGTGTGGCTTTTGATTACAACCCGGCGCTCAAGTCGCAGTTGTCCGGCCCGCTGGATGAATTCATGAATCAGTCCGCGAAATTCACCGAGATGGTGGACAGGGAGATCGCGCGCGGGGCGGGCAAGGCGGGCGTCGGCGATGCCGCCGTCGCCAGCGCGCAGGACTTGTTTCAGGCGGGTAGCAACGCCATCGCCGCCGCCGTGAAACTCAACGAGATGAATCTGACCGCCCTGGATGAACTGCTCAAGAGCCGCATAGATCGTTTCAACAAAAAGAAATACCTGGCCCTGGTCAACGTCCTGATCGGCATCGCCATCGCCGTTTTTTTTGCCCTGTTCATCACCCGCTATATTTCTCACAACGTCGACGGCCTGATCTCGGTCATCAAGCAGTTTTCGAAGGGCAATTTCACCATCGAACTCTTTGAAAACAACGACAAGGACGAGATCAGCAGGCTGTTCAATTCGCTGCATGATTTGCAGGTCAAGCTGGCGGAAGTGATCAACGGCATCCGCGCCGGCGCCAACGAGGTGACCGCGGCCGCGGATCAGGTGGCACAGGGGAATGCCAATCTCTCCCAGCGCACCCAGGAACAGGCCTCGAATCTGGAGGAAGTGGCGTCGAGCATGGAGGAGATGACCGGAACGGTGGATCAGAATGCGGCCAATGCGCAGCAGGCCAATCAACTGGCCTCGGCCTCACGGGAACAGGCGGACAAGGGCGGTTCCGTGGTGGGCCGCGCAGTGACGGCGATGAACGAGATCACCGTTTCCAGCAGCAAGATCGCGGACATCATCGGCGTGATCGACGAAATCGCCTTCCAGACCAACCTGTTGGCCCTGAATGCGGCGGTGGAGGCCGCGCGGGCGGGCGAACAGGGGCGCGGCTTCGCCGTTGTGGCTTCGGAGGTGCGTAATCTGGCCGGACGCAGCGCCACGGCGGCGAAGGAGATCAAGGGTCTGATCCAGGACAGTGTGTCCAAGGTGAAGGATGGCGCGAAACTGGTCAACGACGCCGGCAAGGCACTGGAAGAGATCGTGACGTCGGTGAAAAAGGTGAGCGACATCGTGGCCGAGATCGCGGCGGCAAGCCAGGAGCAATCTTCGGGAATTGCGCAGGTCAACAAGGCGGTGCTGCAGATGGACGAAATGACGCAGCAGAACGCCGCGCTGGTGGAGGAGGCCGCAGGCGCCAGCGAATCCATCAGTGCGCAGGCGGAGGAACTCATGGCCATGGTGGGATTTTTCAAGGTGGAGGAGAAAGCGGTGCAACAGATGCATAAAGTCGAGGCGGCGCAACAGATGGCGTCACCCAAGACTTCTGGCGCGCTGGGCAAGGAATCGCGCACCTCCGCAGAGGAAGGGAGGAAGGCCCCCAAGCCGGCACTCATTCAAAAGGCGCAAAAACAGGATGATAGCGAGTGGCGGGAGTTTTAATCTAAAATCATCCCGCATTACCCCACCATTCCACCCGTTGAGGAGACATCGGCCATGAATACGGCGGCGCAGGCTGTCGACAAGCAGGCGACCGGAGAGGAAGCGGCCAGCCAGTATCTCACCTTCATGCTGGCGGGCGAGGAATATGGGGTGGACATCCACAAGGTGCAGGAAATCCGCTGCTGGGAGCAGCCCACCATGTTGCCGAACGCGATCAACTTCGTGCTTGGCGTCATCAATCTTCGCGGCACGGTGGTGCCCATCATCGATCTCAGACGCCGCTTTGGCCTTGAACACGGTGAGTTTGGGCCCACTACCGTGGTCGTGGTGGCCAAGGTCTCCTGCGCGGACAAGGATCGCGTCGTCGGCGTGGTGGTGGATGCCGTATCGGAGGTATACAACGTCAATGATGAACAGGTTCGCCCCGCCCCGGATCTGGGCGGCGCCATCAGCACGGATTTTGTCAAGGGATTGGTCACATTGGGCGAGAAGATGATCATTTTGCTGGACATCGATAAGCTGATTAATGCGGGTCTTTTCAAGGAGCTGGACAAGCAGGAATAGCAATGTCGGTGCACGCCCGAAGTATCCCGGGCGCGCCAGGCGCGGTATTGAGGATCATAAATTGAGAGCGACAGATATGGAATCAGAGGCCGCTGACAAGAAGAAGATCAAAATACTGCTGGTGGATGATTCCGCCTCCATGCGGGAAATGGTCAGTTTTACGCTGAAGTCCGGGGGATACGAGGTGTCGCAGGCCACCGATGGTTTGGAAGCCCTCGCCCTTGCCCGCGCCCATCAGGTCAACCTGGTCATCACCGACATCAACATGCCCAATATGGATGGCTTTACCCTCATCCGGGAATTGCGCAAGCTGCCCGGCTACAAATTCACTCCCATCCTCACCCTCACCACCGAGGACAGCGCCGACAAAAAACAGCAGGGGCAGCAGGCAGGCGCCACGGGCTGGATCGTGAAACCCTTTGATCCTGAGCACCTCTTGCAAACGGTGAAAAGAGTGCTTTGATCCTTCAATTGCTCTTCGGAGGCATTGTCAGTCACCTCCCGGATATGATGCCATGGCCGTAGACCTCGACCTGTCCCAATTCCACGGCCTGTTCTTCGAGGAAAGCGCCGAGGGGCTCACGGCCATGGAGTCCGGTTTGCTGAACCTGCGCACGGACGCCCCGGATCTCGAAATCATCAACATGGTCTTTCGCGCCGCGCATTCCATCAAGGGCGGCGCCGGCACCTTCGGGTTCAACGAGGTCGCGCACTTCACGCACATTCTTGAAACCTTGCTGGACGAGATGCGCGATCGCAAGCGCGGCGTGACCCAGGAATTGATCGACCTGCTGCTGGAGTCGGTGGATGGCCTGCGCTATATGCTGGATTCCAGCAAGAACGGCAGGGCCACGGACATGCAGCGGATGCGGGCGCTGGAACAGCGGCTCACCACGCTGCCCAGGGAGGCACACAACGAGGGCGAGGCACGCTGGCAGATTAAATTCACCCCCCGACGCCATCTGCTGAAGACCGGCAACGACCCTTATCGCATCTTTCGCGAACTACAATCCACCGGCGGACTGACGGTCAAGGTCAATGCCCAGCGGCTGCCAAATTTGGCTGAACTGGATCCGGAGGAAATTCACCTCGATTGGGAATTGTACAAAAAGGCGGGCGAGACGACGGAGGCAAGCATCCGGGAACTGTTTGCCTGGGTGGAGGGCGATTGTGATCTGCAGGTTGCCCTGCTCGGCGAGCGGCGGCATATGGTGGAGAGGCGCAAAGGCCGCGAGCCGGAGGGGGGAGAGGCGGAGGCGGAGACCGCTGGCAAGGGCCATGAGCAGGCCTCCATTCGCATCAATATCGAAAAGATCGACGGTCTCATCAATCTGGTGGGCGAACTCGTCATTACACAGTCCATATTGAACCGCATCGCGTCAGATCACGCGGTGGACAGCAGGGCGGAGAAACTGAAATGGGTCGTCGGGTTGCTGGAGCGCAATACCAGCGAGTTGCAGGATCATGCCATGCGCATACGCATGCTGCCCATCGATTTCACCTTCAACCGGTTACCCCGGCTGGTGCGCGACCTCAGTCGGTCGCTCGGCAAGCAGGTCGAGTTGAAGATCAGCGGCAACAGCACGGAGGTGGACAAGACCGTGCTTGAAAAGATTTCCGATCCGCTGGTTCACCTGATTCGCAACGCGGTTGATCACGGCATAGAAAAGCCCGAGGACCGGCTGGCGGCGGACAAACCGGCGCAGGGGCTGATTGAAATCAGCGCGCATCAGGAAGGCGGTAACATCATCATAAAAATCAGCGACGACGGCGCCGGCCTGAATCCGGAACGGATACTGGCAAAGGCACGGGAACGCGGGCTGGTGGCGGAGCACGAAGAGTTGACGCCCATGGAGGTCCAAAATCTTATTTTTCAGCCGGGATTTTCCACGGCCTCGGAGGTCAGCGACATCTCCGGGCGCGGGGTGGGGATGGATGTCGTCCGGCGCAATATCACCGATCTGGGCGGCCACATAGAACTGATGTCGGTGCCGGGGAAAGGCTCCATATTCAACATCAAACTGCCGCTGACGCTGGCCATCCTCGATGGCCAGCTTATTCGCATTGGCCGCGAGGTTTTCATCGTCCCCCTCCTGAACATCGTCGAATCCATCCAGCCGCGCAAGGCCCATGCGCTAGAGGTGACCGGACAAAACGAGGTGTATCGTTTCCGTGATCAATACATTCCCGTGATCCGGCTGTACCAGTGTTTCACCATCCCGACGGAAATCCGGGAACTGCCGCAGGGTCTGCTGGTGGTGGTGGAAGCCGGAGAACAGCGGGCGGCCCTGTTCGTGGATGAAGTGCTGGGGCAGCAGCAGGTGGTGATCAAGAGCCTGGAGGCGAACTATCAACAGGTCGCCGGCCTGTCCGGCGCCACCATACTGGGGGATGGGACGGTTGCCATGATCATTGATGTCCCCGGCCTCATTCATATGCTGCGCGCGAAAAAGGCTGTTCGCGCGGTGGTTTGAATCGTCAAGGTTCGATTACCGATCATGCCGTTGGATTTCATTCAGGAGGGGCGCGCATAGTGGCCAGAAAGAAGAAATCTCCCCGCACCACGCGGCCCGTGGAAGAACGGGATGTCAGCGCCGACCCTCGCGAACCCGCACGGAATTCCACCGTCCAGAATCATGCGCCCATCACCCTGGAGCCCGTCATTACGATCTCCGAGGCCGCCGCATTGAAAGATCAACTGCTTCCCCATATCGGCCGTAGCGGCGAAATCATCATCGATGGCTCGCGGGTGGAATCGGTGGATACCGCGGCCCTCCAGGTATTGCTGGCATTTGTGCGTTCCGCCCGCGCCCAAGGCGCCATCATACGCTGGAGCGGGATTTCAAGCGCGTTGCAGAACGCCGCCCAACTGCTGGGCATCGCCAGACTGATCAGCCTGCAGACGTGATCAGAAATCACGACGAGGCGCGGATGTGATGCAAGTGAATGCCAGTTTCAGCCGGCTCGAGTTGACAGACGATGATTTCGATTATCTCTGCACTTTGATCTACGATCAGGCGGCCATCCGGCTGACGTCCGCGAAGCGGGAGTTGGTGTACGCGAGACTCGCCAAGCGCGTGCGGGCGCTGGGGTTGCAATCCTTCAGGCAATACTGCGACTTGCTGCGCGGCGGCGACGAGGGGGAGCTGGTTCTTTGCGTCAACGCAATCACCACCAATGTCACTTCTTTTTTCCGCGAGGCCCATCATTTTGAGTTCTTGGAGCAGACGGTGTTGCCGGAACTGGTGGAGGCAAAAATCCGGACGGGGGTCAGGCGCCTGCGGCTCTGGTCCGCCGGTTGTTCCTCGGGTGAAGAGGCCTATTCCATCGAAATCGTCCTCCGGGAGCAGACGGTATTGCAGAATTGGGATGTCAGAATGCTGGCGACTGACCTCGATACGCATATACTGGAACGGGCGCAACGTGGAATTTATGATCTCAAGCAAATTGAAAGGGTGTCACCGGAGCGGCGCAGCCGCTGGTTCAGACTGGGCATCGGCAGGAATGAAGGGTTGGTGAGCGTGATACCGGGATTGAAGGAACGCATAAGTTTCCGCCAGATCAACCTCAAGGAGCCATGGCCCATGCATGGGCCCTTCGATGTGATCTTCTGCCGAAATGTGGTGATCTATTTCGACAAGGAGATGCAGAAGAAATTGTTCACGCGGTTCGCCGATATATTGTCCCCCGACGGCCATCTCTTTATCGGCCACTCGGAAAGCCTGTTTGGGGTGTCCGATCGCTTCAAGCTGGCGGGCCCCACCGTCTATCGGAAGGTTTCCTGATGCGGCAAAAAAACACACCGGCAATTTATGACTGTCTGCCGCAGGCATTGCCCGGCTTTGAGAACATCAACCGCTACTGGGACAACAAACACAACATCTATGCCGCCAAGATCGTGCAAGGCGAATACTATGTGACCACGCACAATGAAATCATCACCACGGTGCTGGGCTCCTGCGTGTCGGCCTGCATCCGCGATTGGAAGATCGGCATTGGCGGGATGAACCATTTCATGCTGCCGGCAGAGGGCAAATACAAAAGTGGCGCCTGGCGGGACAGTCCGGTGGACACCGCCGCCCGCTACGGGAACGTCGCCATGGAGCGTCTGATCAATGCCATACTCTCGCATGGCGGCAGGCGCGATCACCTCGAAGTGAAGGTGTTCGGCGGAGGAAGATTGCTCAACATCGCCATGGACATCGGTCGGGACAACATCGATTTCATCAAAAAATATCTTGATACGGAAAATCTGGAGATCAAGGCGGAAGATCTCGGCGGCGAATACCCCCGGAAGCTGGAGTATTTCCCCGCCAGCGGACGGGCGCGGGTGAAGAAACTGTTGAAGACGCACAACGACACCATCTTCCAGCGCGAGCAGAACTATATCGAGGCGCTGAAGCACGTCGCTGTTGAAGGCGGTGTCGAACTGTTCGGGAAATGATTTCGATAAATATCGTCCCTCTATGAAGTCGATACGCGTGCTCATCATCGATGATTCCGCATTGGTGCGGAAACTGTTGACCGAAATATTGAGTTCGGATCCGGACATCGAAGTGGTGGGTGCGGTTATGGATCCGCACATCGCCCGGCAGAAGATCAAGGAATTGAACCCCGATGTACTGACCCTCGATGTGGAAATGCCGAGGATGGACGGCCTGAGTTTTTTGCGCCAGTTGATGCGTCTGCGGCCCATGCCGGTGGTGATGATTTCCAGCCTGACCCAGGAAGGCGCGGAGACCACCCTCGACGCGCTGGCGATGGGCGCGGTGGATTTCATCAGCAAACCCAAGGTCGACGTCGCCAACCTGTTGCAAGATTATGCCGAGGAGATCGTCAGAAAGATCAAAAACGCGGCGGCGGTGAAGGTCCGGGCGCGGGTGAACAAACCGACCAGCACGGGGGTGGCAAGGCAGGAGGCGGGACCCGCTGGCGGCGCGCTGGATGTCGATTCGAAATATTCCGCGACGGCAATCCTGCAGCGTCCCGTCAATATCAAGGTCATAAAGACGACGGACAAGATCATCGCCATCGGCGCATCCACCGGCGGCACCGAGGCCATCAAGGAGGTCCTCGAGCAGATGCCAGCGGATACCCCGGCAATCCTGATTGCCCAGCACATTCCGTCCGTGTTCAGCAACGCCTTCGCGCAGCGGATGAACCGGTCTTCGTCCATGACGGTGGTGGAGGCGAGTGACGGGCAGCAGGTCATGCCCGGCCACGTCTACATCGCGCCAGGCGATCAGCATCTGCTGCTGAAGCGCGACGGCGCCCGTTATCGCTGCAGCTTGAGCGACGGCCCCCCCGTCAACAGGCACCGACCCTCCGTGGATGTATTGTTTCGCTCGGTGACGCAGGCGGCGGGAAAAAATGCGATTGGCATCATCCTGACCGGCATGGGCGCCGATGGGGCACGAGGATTGGGGGAAATGCGCGATGCCGGGGCCATCACCATCGCGCAGGATGAAAAGAGCAGCGTGGTCTGGGGTATGCCGGGGGAGGCGGTCAAACTGGGCGCGGCGCAGAAAATCGTGGCGCTGGACCAGATACCGGCCGCTATCATGACGGGATTGAGGGAGTTGCAGGCCTGAATGCCGTTGCCGCGGGACGATGCGAATATCGGCTCAAGGGTTGAGTGACCGCCCACGGGGGCAGAAACCTTGATTATGCCGCGGGTGTTCGTTTATGGTGCCTTATCCACCCTCAAATCATTGGGTCCCTGGGAATGTACAGCGTGTTTGCGCGACGGCCTGTGATGAACAACGAAAAACAACAACCCGCCTTCAATGCCTTTCATGATCTGGTTCTGAAGGTAAACGAATTCATTCTCGAGGAGCAGGGTCTGCTTGACGAGGAACTGGCACGCATGGGCAGGCTGGTGCAGGAGGCGGTCGCCAATCTGCACAAGAGCTTTAATGCCATGAGCGACAAGATTGTCAGGCAGTCCGAGGAACTGCAATCGCAGGGTGCGCGAGACCTGAATACCGAGGCCGGCAAGGAGATGAAATCGCTGCTGCAATCCACTCATCAGATCAGTTCCATCGTGGTCCAAGCCGTCATCTCATTGCAGTTTGAAGACATCGTCCAGCAGCTTATCCTTCACTCGCGCCAGCGCATCACCGAGATACAGAGGTTGATGCAGGCGTTACAGACGCACATGGACGAACTGGTTTCCTCGAACGCCAGCGATGGCCGGGAACTGCTGAGCATGGTGGAGGCATGTCAGGACGAGATCAACAAGACGCGGCAGGCGCTGACCTTGAGCCATCCCGCGAAACAGGAATCCTTGAATAAAGGGGATGTAACGCTATTTTAAATCACCGTTTCGTTTACCGGGCGATGTGCCCGCCATGAATGGAAAATCAAGCAGCCCATCCGCCGGCAGGATGCCGGGTGGGCGGGGGCGTCGTTTTCGCGGATGAGGTTTAATCGATAATGTGAAGCCGGCAATCATGTTGCAGCGAATATTGATCATCGACGACTCCGAGGATGTGGAGGTTCTGGTGCGTTTCTGCGCCCAGGCCTCCTGGCCCGAAGCAGTGCTGGAGATGTACGACCCCAGGTGCGGCCTGCCGGAGGCTTCTTTCAACTGGAGCCGGTATGATCTCCTGTTGCTGGATTTCGATCTCGGCCTTGTGGATCAAAACGGCCTGGATTGGCTGTTGCAGTTGAAAAGCGAACCCCGATTGCCGTGCGTGATCATGATGACGGGCTATGCCAGCGAAAAATTGGCCGCCAAGGCCGGCGCGACGGGCGTCGAGGGATTCATCGACAAAAATAAATTGACCCCAGAAACATTCGCCCACGCCGTCCGTCAGGCCATGGAGGCGAAGCGTGAGGCGATGAAACGCGCCGTTCCGGTGGGCGATAAAACGGAGTACATCAGTCCCGAGGACAGGCAGAAGCTCTGGCCTCCCGCCACTGGCCCGTCCGTCAAGGCGGGGCCCGCCGTTCAAAAGCCGGCGGCCGTGGAAGAGCGGCCCCGGGTACCGCCATCCACCGTGCCCCCCAAGCCGGCTGCGCCGAAAGAGGCGACCGCGACCACTCTGGCCCGAACAACCACCACCACGCAGGAACGCAAGGCCAGGCAGCCAGCCGACATTACCATCATGGTGCCGGGTTATACCGTCACCAAAAAAATAGGCGAGGGGGGGATGGCGTCGATCTACCTGGCCGAGCGCGATGAGGATAATCTCAAGGTGGTGCTGAAAATATTGTCCCTCAAGCAAAAGGAGGATTCAGTGCTGCTGCGCCGCTTCATGCGGGAATACAAGCTAATCGCCCAGATCGAGCATCCGAATATCGTCCAGATCTATGAACGCGCGTTTGCCAGCAGTTTTGCCTACATCGCCATGGAGTATTTCGAGCATGGCGATCTGGCCGAGCGTCTCCGCAACCGCATTGATGGCAAGACGGCGATCAAGTACCTGCACCAGATCGCCGAGGGACTTGGCGCCGCCCACGCCAAGGGTATCGTGCACCGGGATCTGAAGCCCGCGAATATCCTGTTCCGTTCCGAGCATGAGCTGGCCATTTCAGATTTCGGCATCGCCAAGGAGGTGGAATCCGATACGCTGCGCAAGCAACTGACCGTGGACGGCGCCCTGCTGGGCACGTTGTATTACGTCAGTCCGGAACAGATTCTGGGCGGGGATGCGGATCAGCGCAGCGACATCTACAGTCTTGGGGTCATCATGTACAAGATGCTCACCGGCAAGCATCCATACAGCGGCAATTCGCCGGCGCAGATTTTTGAGGGGCACATCAATGCCCCCATCCCCCTGCTGCCGCCGCCATACACTTCCCTGCAACCGCTGCTTGACGGCCTGCTCGCCAAGGATCCCAACGAGCGTTTTCAGAGCACGGAGGATTTGTTGATGGGCATCAATTGGAAGGAATGGAGTTGATCGAGACGAATCCTGAGAAATCCTTGTTGGCTTCGTCCAAAACCGGCCGGGTCAAAGATTGAGCAATTCGCCCACCACGTCCAACACGTGGGCGGGCTGCACCGGCTTGGTGAGCCAGGCGTCCTTGAGTGCGCCCAGTTCCTGCTCCGCCTTGCTTTGTTCAGATTCCGTCGTCAACACGCAGATGGGCGTTTTCATATAGCGCGGCAGTCTCTTCACCTGCTGTAGAAAGGCCAGGCCATCCATGTTCGGCATGTTGACGTCCGTGATGATGAGGTCAATCTGGCCGATGTCTTTCTGGCCCAGTTTTGTCAATGCGTCCCTGCCATCCTCCGCAGTGATGGTGTTATAGCCGCCCATCTTGAGCGTGGTGCCGATCACCGCACGCACGGACTTTGAATCGTCGACGATGAGTATGGTTTTTGGCATCATTACGCTCCCAAATCACGCGGGCGCGCCGGTCTGCGAGCCCGCCAGTTGTTGTTCCAGTTCAACATGAATCTCCTTCAGCCTGCCGCTGATGACGCTGACCAGCCCGGGCAGGCCGGCCAGATGCCTTCTTTCTTTGGCGTTGCGTTCGACGGCCAGCAAATCATCGCTGAGCGAATTGATCCCGAGATAGGACAGTATCGGACGCACCTTGTGCACCGCACGGGCGAGATGATCCCACTGCTGGCTGGCGATGGCGTTGTCGATATCGGTTAGGGCCGTCATGACCGATAACCGCCCCATCTTCAACATCTCTTTCATCATTTCCTGATCGCCGGCGCAGGTATTTTTCAGCGCTTCCAGATTGATCAGTCCCATGACCGGATTCCATGGCCGCCAGCGCGCGGCTTAAAAGGTCTTCCGCCTGCGGAGTGTTTCATGGATTTTTCTGTACAAATCCATGCGGGTAAACGGCTTCATCAGATAGTCATCAATGCCGGCTTCCCGCAGCTTTTCCTGGGGAGCCAGATCCGCGGTCAGCGCCACGATGATGACATCGCGTTTGGGCTTGTCAAAATCCTCGCGTATGTGTTTGGCGAGTTCGTAGCCGTCCATGATCGGCATGTTGATGTCAGTCAAAATAATATCATAGTTATTCCGGCGAAACTCGCCAAGCCCCTTTTTGCCGTTGTCGGCAGTGGTGACATGAATGTTGTCGAAGTCATCGAGGAATTTCAGGATCACGAAAATATTCATGGGCTCATCATCGAGGAGCAGAAGCGATATCGATTCGAATTCGCCCAGCGGCCGCTCATCCACCGCCGGCACGGCGATTTGAACGGGTTCGCGATGGATGTCGTATTCCAGTTTGAAGCTGAAGGTGGTTCCAACTCCTAGGGTGCTGCTCACTGCCACGCTTCCGCCCTGCGATTCCACCAGTTTTTTGAAGATCGCCAGGCCCAATCCGCTGCCCTTCAAGGCATCACGGCGGGCGTCGACTTGCTGATAGGCATCGAAGATATACGCCAGTTTGTCCTCCTGGATGCCGAGACCGGTGTCCTGAACCGTAAAATCCAGCAACGCCCTGGATGGAGTCACCTTCTCAGCCCCGACCCGGACCTCCACGTGTCCGGTCTCCGTGTATTTGATGGCATTGCTGATCAGGTTTTGAAGAATCTGGCTGAGCCGCGCCGCGTCGCCCATCAACGTCAAGGGAACGGATTCATCGAGCCGGCAGATCAATTGTATGCCCTTGGAGTTGGCCTGGTTCGAGAAGATGCTGATCTGCCGATCCAGAACGGCCTTCAGTGAGAATGGGGCGCGGACGAATTCGATCTTGCCGGCCTGTATGCGCTTGATGTCCAGCAGATCGTTGACGATCTGGAGCAGGAGATCGGAGGAATGCCCGAGCTTGTGCAAATACTCCCGCTGTGATTGATCCAGGGCCGTCCTGGACAGGATGTCGATGAATCCCACCACGGCGTTCATGGGCGTGCGGATGTCGTGGCTTACCGACGCGATGAACCGCTCCTCGGCCGACTTGCTTTCCTCGGCCTTTTCCTTGGCCTTCACCAGCGCGTCCTCCATCTGCACACGCTCGGTGATGTCACGAGTCACCGCCTGCCAGCCGCCTGGCTTCCCTCCCTCAAGCACCACCTGCGTATTCTGTTGCATCCAGCGGGTCTCGCCGCTGCGGGTGACGATGGGAAATTGCAGGGAGGTGGTGGCCACGCCTTTCAGCATTTGTTTGAGGTATGAACGCAGGATTTTGTGGCGGTAGGCTGGATGCACCAGATCCAGGGCGTTCATGCCCAGCAACTCCTCCTTGGAATATCCGGTAATCTGGCTGCCCACTGAATTGACGAAAGTGAAATAGCCGCGGGCATCGGTGGTGTAGATGATATCCATCGCGTTGTTGACGATGCTTTGGAATTTTTTCTGTTCGCCGAACAGCGTCGCCTCGGCCTCCTTGCGCTGGGTGATGTCGCGATAGATACCGCGGATCTGGTAGGGCTTGCCGTTGTTGAACAGGCAATTGACCGTGCCGTCCACATAGACATGCCTGCCATCCTTGGCGATCAGGACCGACTCTAGCGTGAGATTGGTGCCCGCCAGCAGTTTGCTCATGTTCTCCAGGCTTGCCTTTATCTCATCCGGGTGCAGCACTTTGCTGTAATTCAGTTTTTTCAGTTCGGTTTCCGTGTAGCCCAGAGTCTCAAGCCATTTGCGGTTCACGTAGGCGAAGGTGCCGTCGATATAGATGATGAAGATCAGGTCATTGGCGTTGTCGAACAGATCACTCAGTCGCCGTTCGCTCTCCTCCAGCTTCATGCTGAAGTGCAGTTCCTGAACCATGTCATCCCGCAGTTTCTTGACCAGTTTCTCGTTATGCAGGCGCAACAACACATTGCGCAGGAAGAAACCATACTGGCGGCTGGCCAGGGCGAACATCAGACCGACGTAGGTCAGCAGCAGTACCGCCAGCATCTGCTGGGTATAGGGACGGGTGGCGAGCAACCAGAAAATGACCGGTCCGGAACTGCTGAAGGCAAACACCGCAAAGCTGGAGGGCTGGGCACTGAGCGTGATCACCGCGCTGCCAATGAGGGCGAGCAGGATCATGACCGAGAAGCCGACCATGGTGAGAGAGTTGCCGGGCGGAAGGGCGAGCAGACCGAAGCTCCAGACCAGGCCGCCGGCCATCACCCACGCGTTAAACAGGCGCATGTCACGAGCAATCCGGTCAAGTTTCATCCCGGACTTGAGGAATTGCCCGGCCTGATGGATACGCACGACAGAGATGACTGCAAGGCCCGTGAGCCAGGAAAGCAACAAATGGTTGGAGACCTCGCCGTAATAAGCAATGACGCAGGTTACCGCCCCCAGCATCGATATGATCTGACCCTGGGCGGCGGACTGGCACAGGGTTTCCAGCAGGCTGATCCGCACCAAGGGGTGATGTTCGGTGAAGTGTTCAACCGAGTTGTCTTCCGACGGCATGGAGGCCGGGATACCCTCTTCCAGGCTCCGATCGCGGTATTCCGCTTTCGTATGCATGTGCGAATTCAACGCGATGCCGCTTTTAACGTTTGTGCAGCGGCGAGCGCATCCATCACTTCGTCCAGGTTCGCATAGCGCTGTTCCGGCGATTTGGCCAGCATCCGCTCGAGCACCGGCTGATAGCAGGTCAGCGCCGTGGGAAGTTTCGGCACGGGCTCGTGGTTGTGCTGATAAACCACGGCAAACAGCGAATTGCCGGGGTAGGGGACCGTGCCTGTCAATAATTCGTACAACATGACGCCCAGGCTGTAAATGTCGGTGCGTTGATCCACCGGTTTGTTGTTGATCTGTTCGGGACTGATGTAATAGGGAGTGCCCAGGATATCTCCCATGATGGTCAGTGTTTCCGGGGCTGATAAGTTTTTGGCGATGCCCAGATCGGCAATCACCAATGTCTCTCGATCCTTGAACAGGATGTTGCTCGGCTTGATGTCCCGGTGAACTATATTCCTCTCGTGCAGGGCCTTGAGGCCGTCGATAATCTGGAAGATGTAATCCAGCGCCTTGGCCGTGGTCACTTCGCCGCGTTCGATGCTTCGCGCCAGGTCGCCCAGGTGTATGTATTCGGTCGCGTAATAATAAATCTGGTTTGGGATGACGCCGTGATCCAGTATTTCGATGACGTGCGGATGATGCAGGTTGGAGAGAATTTCTATCTCTTGTGAGAAGCGTTTGATCGCCGTCCTGTTTCCGGGATTGTCCTGAATTTGGAGGACCTTGAGTATGACCGGTTTGTGATCGGATAAACGTTCCGCGCGCAGAGTGGTGGTGGTGAAGCCTTTGGATACGACGGCGAGGCAGCGGTAACCGGGGATATTCCAGTCACCCAGTTCGCGGCGGACATCTTCCATGTCGCCTTCCGTGTGATCGATGGCCTCGCGGGCACGCACCGCGTCGCTGATCATGTCGAACAGCCGATCGGTGGCCACGTCATTTTTCACCAGATAGTCGTCCGCGCCCTTGCGGATGGCCTTGACCGCAACGTTTTCGTTGCCCATGCCGGTGATCATGATGACGATGGGCGGGCGGGCGCTGTCCTTGATTCTCACGAGCAGGTCAATGCCCGTTTCCGCATCCAGACCGAGATCGTAATCCAGGAGCACGATGTCATGCCGGCTCCATGGATATTGAGGACCGGGCAGTCCGGAGAGGGCGGGATCGTATTCCTCTATTTCGGCGTCGGGCCACTTCTGCAACAGCCGCTTTTTCAGCAGCCAGCGCGTATGGGCACAATCGTCGACGATCAGGTATTTCATCGCGTCTTTATTCCCGGCCGGTGACCGCCACACTGCCATCGAATAAGCGCGCCAGATCCAGAACCGGCACCGGGCCGTGGCTGGGATCGGTAAAGCAGGAGATGGCGATATGTTCCCAGCCGTCGTAATTGGACGGGTAGTCGCAAATCTGATCGTCGGTGACTTTCCGGCTGAAGGGCAATCCCCCGAGCCTGAGCCCGCCAAAACGCACATCACCAGTCGCCGCCGCATAGGCCACGATCATGATGACCTGCCCGCCGGCAACGCTGACAGCGGATTCGTGCCGCACCAGGATGCCGAGATCGAACAATGGCACCACCTGCCTCTGCCAGAGAAATACGTCATGGCACCAGCGCGGGCTGCGCGGCACCGGGTGGAGACTCAGCCATCCGGAAAGGATGTGGGCGATTTCGCCTTCGCCCACGGCCACGTATGCCTCTGGTGCGATCGGCAACAGCCAGGCCCGGCAGTCGGTCGCATTCATCGTTTCAGCCTCGACGTGCTGCAGACTGGGGGTGGACGCGCGGAGGGTGGTTGAGTATCCGGATCAGGTCGGCGGTTTTGCAAACGCTGAAGAGACTGCCGTTATGCACAGCAACAATGGGGATGATCGACCCCTCGGTTCGCATGCACGCCGGCAGGACGTGGAACTGCAAACCACTGCCTCCGATTACACTCGCTTCATCACAGGTAACGCCCAGGGTCGCGCCATCTTCCCGGAGAACCGCGCATAGACGCCGGCGGATTTCATGAGCAGGTACGGGCTGTAAATCCTCATCCAGGGTCACCGCCGGCACGGTAGCGTCCTGTATGGCGATCATGGCCATTGAATTCCCGGCGGTGGGTGGGGGAATCACGCGCGCGATGGGCTCCACGGCCAGCAATTCCGCCGCCGGGAACAGGAGCCGGGTCCTGCCCATGACCACCTTGAGATATTCAGTGGTCATGCGGATTCCCTGGTGGCTGGAAGCGCCTGGAGACGCCGGATTTCCTCCAGGAGTTGATCCTCGGAATAGGGCTTGGTGAGATATAGATTTGCGCCGGCAGCCAGTGCCTCCTGCTGGTGTTTGGCCACGGCGCGGGAGGTGATCATGATGAAGGGAAGGTGCGCGGTGCTTACACTGGCGCGCAGGTGTCCCACCAGTTCCAATCCATTCATTCTCGGCATTTCCAAATCGGACAAAACGATGTCGGGCACATGGGCCGTGATGAGATCCATCGCTTCGATTCCATCCCTGGCCTGGCGCACTTCGAAACCGGCGTCCTGCATGAAATGGACGAGTGACCTTCGCGCGCTCAGCGAATCGTCCACCACCAGTGCGGTGGGAAGTTTCGCGGGATGAAAATCGGAGCGGGTGTGGCGCATTGTGGAGGCAGCGTGGGACAGGGGACGCCGCAGCAGTTCGCCGACATTCACGACCGGGGTGAGAGTCCCGTCGCTGAGCAGGGTGATGCCGGCGATACCGGGTATCTTGGGAATGTAGTCACCCAGACCTTTGACGACAAAATCGCTGCTGGACACGATCCGGTCCACCATCACGGCCTGGCGGCCCGTGTCGGTGTCGAAAAGGATCGCCGTGCGCGGATGCCGGTCCGCCGCGCGTCGTTCGTAACTCGTGTTCAGAAGATTTTCGACGGCTGTGGCCGGGTATTCCTGCTTACCGGTGCGGAACACCCAGCGTTCGTCGATATTGCGCAGTTTTCCGTTTTCATGATGCACGATCTGGGCGATGTCACGATTGGCGATGACCAGCATTCGTGGGCCCATCCTGACTTGGAGGCCGAAGATTGATACGGTGGTTTGCGGCAGCCGGATATGCACAGTGCATCCCTTGTGGTTCTCGCTCTCAATGCTGAGTGTTCCCGACATGTCCATGATGCTCACATAGACCGCATCCATCCCGATGCCGCGGCCCGAGAGCTGAGTCACTTTTTCCTTGGTGGAGAAATTCGGCCGCAGGATGAACTGCTTGAGTTCCCCCTCATCGATCATTTCGCCTTCCTTCAACAGTCCCTGATCGATTGCCTTGCGACGGATCGCGTCCAGATCCAGTCCACCGCCGTCATCCCGGCACTGCACCAGCACATGGTTGCCTTCTCGCGAGAATTTCAGATGGACATGGCCGGCGGGGGGCTTGCCCTGGGCCGCGCGTTCATCCGCGGATTCGATGCCGTGATCCACGGCATTGCGCAGCAGGTGCATGATGGGGTCGAGCAGGGCGTTCAGCGTTTCGCTGTCCATGAGGGTGTCGCCACCCTCAAGATGCAACTCCACCTGTTTGCCGGCGAGTTTCGCGGCCTGCCGCACGCAGCGCTGCAGGCGCTGGACATGGGTGTCCGCGGGCAGCATCTTGACCCGGATGACATTTTCCTCGGTTTCGTTGTTGAAACGCGCCTGCACGGCCAGCAATTCCCGCAGCTTGGCCAGCTTCGTGGAGATGGCCTGGCCGACCTCGATGGCATCCATGGCGATCTCCGTCAACCGCTTGCTGTGGGAGTACAGTTCGCTGTATTGCTCCATCTCCAGCGTGTCGTGGCGGCTGCCGCCGGCGAGGGGCTGGATCTGATTCAAATTCTTGATGTCGGTCAGTTCCTCAACCTTGCCGCCCACCTGCCGGAGCTGGTCAAAATAGTCCTGCATGTCCTTCAACTGGTGCAGGGCCTCCTGGATGGAATTGTGGATCCGGCCGGTCATGATTTTCGATTCGCCGACCTGCCGCAACAGGGCATCCACGAAATCCGACGGCACCCGCAGCACGGGCGCCGTCTCGCGCTCCTCCGGGATTTTTTCCAGTTGGACTTTGTCGTTCGCGGCGGGCACCGTGGTGGTTCCTGTGACAGGCGTGGGCGTGGCCTCCACGGAGGCCAGGGCGGCAATGCCCTCCCGTTCGATGAGGCTCACCATGTCGAAAATGGCCTGCAGGGTCTCTTGCGCATCCGCCGGCGGATCACCGTGGCCCAGCAGGGACTCGCTCATCGCGGACAGACAGTCGGCGGCATTCATCAGTATCCCGGCGATGCGCGGGGATGGCAGGGTCTCGTGCTTGTGGAGGGCGAGGAGAATGTCCTCCAGATGATGGGTCAGGGTGGCGATGCCGCGTATGCCCACGGTGTTGCCCGCGCCCTTGAGCGTGTGGGCGATGCGTTTGGCCGCGAGGATGTCCTCCTGCGTGCCGCCGTTGCTCAGCCGTTGCAGCGCGGCGGACAAGGCTTCGGTTTGCGCAGGAAGCTCCTGCAACATGGCGTCCAGAAGATCATGATCCACATCGCTCTGCAAGGCGATGGACACATCCGCCGCCGTGGCAAGTCGTGGTTGCTGAGATTTCTCTTCCCCGGCAGCACCCGGATTCTGGGCCTGATGGAGCGCGGTGATGGCGCGCGCCCGGACCTCATCCGCCGGCTGTGGCCAGCGCGGATCGCGAATGCATTGGATGAGCCGGTCGAACTGCACCGGATCGGCGGGATTCTGCAAATGTGCAAGGACCGCGTCCGTCCATTCGTACAACAGATTGATCAAGGCGCCGGCTGGCGCGGCATCGTGACTGTCGATGGACTGAAGGTTCGCCCGCGCCAATGCCACTATTTCGCCCAGGCCCTTCATGTCCACGCTGCCGACCGCATCGCCGTACAATTGCAGCGACGCGGCCAGGTCCTGCAGGGACTGGCTTATGGCCCCTGCGTCCACATCCTCGCCGCGCAGCTGGTTCATGACGGTTGCCGTGGAGTCACGGATGTTGAGCATCTCGGAGGCCATGACCTCGTAGAGTTCCCGGATTTGCGGCGGCAGACCGTCGTGGATATGGATTCGGGCTTTTTCTTGCGCAGGCGCGGCTTCCACCACCGGCGTGTCTTCCTGCGTCTGCTCCAGAACGGTGAGATCGAGCTCCGTGCTCGGTTGGTTGCGGCTTGAAGCGGGCTGTACGTCCAGCAATCCCTTCAACATCGCCACATCGTCTGATTTGAGGGAGGCGCCCCAGCCGGGATGGCTGACGATTTGAAGCAGGGCTTCCTTGCGCCCGCCGACGGTCGGCGCTTCGAGGTAATCACGCAAGACCTGCGGCCAACGAGCCATCGCCTCCCAATCCGCTTTCTTCAGCGCGGTGCCGGAGGATTGCCTGGCCTCCAGACAGTCTTTGAAGATCAGGCAGAGGTCGAGCAGACCCGCGAAACCCGCCATGGCCGCTTCGCTGCCCGCCATCTCCAGGCCCGTGCAGAACGATTGCAGGCGCTCGCGCCAGCCGGCTTTGCCCTGGAACACTGCCGCCAGCCGGTCGAGCTGCAGGATCAGTGATTCGGGCAGGTCGGTCATTTTCGTGTTCAATCGCGTGCGGTGACGTTCAGGCAGCCGGGGCAACGGCCATCGTACCGGCGGGTCGCGGCGGATCAGCCCGGAGCCGAATCAGGTAATTTGAACACCCCCACCGCCTTGACCAGATCGGAGGTGTATTGCACCAGTTTGTCGGCGTACAGGGACTGTTCCTGCAATTCTTCATTCGTTTTCTGGGTGCTGGCCTTGATGGCCTTGGCGCGATCGGTGATGAGGCTCGTGGTTTTGGCCTGCTCGTCGGATTGCGCCGCGATTTGCTGCACCATGTTGACCAGTTCATAGGTGCGGCGCAGGGTCTCCTCCATCCGCACGCCCGCCTGCTCGGCCAGTCGGGTGCCGGATACGACCTCGCTGATGACGTTGTTCATGATGGTGACTGTCTCGGAGGTTTCCGTCTGAATGTTGTTGACCAGCGAGGAGATCTGGCCCGTTGCCTCTCTCGCGTTTTCAGCCAGACGCTGAACTTCATCGGCGATCACCACGAAGCCGCGTCCCGCCTCGCCGGTCGAGGCGGCATGGATGCTGGCGTTCAGTGCCAGGATATGGGTGCGCTCGGCGATGCTGTTGATGAGGCTGACGACGCTTGTGATCTCCTGCGAACGTTCGCCCAGTCGTTTGATGCGTTTCTCGGTCTCACGGATGATTTCACGGATGCTGTTGATGCCCTCCACGGTGCTGACCACGGTTTCCTTGGCCTTGACGGTCGTATCCTTGGCAGCATCGGCGGCGGTGCCGCAGCTTTTGGCCAGATCGGCAATCTTGCCCATGACATCGGCCGCCTCGGTCAATTCGGCGTTGGCGCGATCCACCTCGTCCCGTTCCTGGTTGGCGAGGCCGATCACGATGTCCGAATGGGTCTTGACCAGATTGCAAAAATGGGAAATATCGTTGGAAACCTGACTCACCTCCAGCAACACCCTGGAAATCTCCTCGGCGAGCAGATTCAGGGAATCGGCTATGGGCGCCGTGGCGTCTTCGGTGATGTCCATGCGCACGGTGAGGTCCTTCTGGCTCAATTTCGCCACGCCGTGGAGCAGATTGACGACCGCATTGCTCAGGGCGGTGTTTTCCTGTTTGGAACGTTGCTCGGCCTGTGCGTGTTCCAGCATGGATTTGTGAAGTAATCGCAACAAGGGTAGCGACAGCAGGAAGGAGGTCAGGGCGATGAACAGGGCCACCGGCGCAGCCCACGGCGCGGTCGAATCTGACGCGGGAGTTGCCAGTGTCCCCGTTGAGGTCCAGTGAGCGTAAAACAGCAATGTCATGCTGCCAAGGATGGCCAGTTGCAGGATGAACAGTGCGCTCGTCAGTCGCAAGGATTTGTTGTTCGTCGAAAATGCCTTCATGCTTCCCCCTGCCTGTCTGATCCCCAATCCGCTCAGAATTTTGTGCGCAATTGCGCGAAAAAAGCTTCGAACGACACTTCGATCCAATGCGTCTCGCCTTCCCGGTAGGAGTGGGTTGTGCACGCGCGCAACAATTCCGGCACGGCGGGGGGGGGCGTGATCGGCTCCCCGGTGTGTACGGCCGTGGGGAGAGTGTCAATATGGATCCCGGCGGCGGCACTGCCCTGACCGAAAATCATGATCCATCTGGACGGTGTCGTGAGTTCCAAATCAAGCAGTAATTTGAGATCGAACACCGGCAGCAGATTGCCTCGCACATTGATCATTCCCGCAAACCACTGTGGGGTATTGGGAATGGGGCAGGCCGGGATGGCATCGATGACTTCAACTTTTTCTCCCGACTTGAGCAGGAAGGACAGCGTGGCGACCGCGAAACCATAGCGGATTGTTTCACTTTTGATCTCACGCTCGACCAGCCTGCGCCGGTCCAGCGTGAATCGGCTCAGTGCGGCGGTGGGCGGCATCATTTTCTGCGTGCTCTCTTCAAACGTTGCGGATTGGCTCTGCCGGTCAACGCCCGCCATCGATTCCGGTTTTGAACCTTAATCCAGTTCAAGGTATTCATGGATGACTTCCTTGAAGATGTCCTGATTCACCGGTTTGATGAGATAGGTATCGCAGCCGGCCATTTTTCCCTTGATGCGGTCCGCGGGAGAGGAATTGCTCGTCAGCATGATGACCGGGGTTTTGCTTTTTTGCGGGTCCTTTTTAATCATTTTGCAGATGTCGTAGCCGTCGACGCCGGGCAGGATCACATCCAGAAACACGATGTCGTAGGTATTGTCGCGGATCAGCTTTTCCGCCTCCTCGCCGGTTTCGGCGAAGTCCACCCGTCCGGCGATGTTGTGGAGGGCCTTTTTCATCTGTATGCGAACAGGCAGGCTGTCGTCCACCACTAGGGCGGCAATGTGGCTGGCGCCCTCCGCGGCGGGCACGACTGCCGCGCCTCCTGCCGTGGTGATCTCTCCGGCAATGGCGGAAGGCGCGACATAGCCATGTTCGGCGATCACCAGTTCCTCCAACACCGTCAGCAGTCGTGTGGCGGCCAGCGGTTTTTTGATATAACGGGTTTTCTCGGCGGGATTGGCGGGCGGGGGCTCGTTGCACACCATCACGCTGGAGATGATGTTTTTGTTTTCATTCAATTTAATATAGGTGTGCCAGCGTTGTACGGCTTCCGGTTTGTCGGCATTGACGATCAGCACATTCGGCGGCTTCTTGTTTTTGTCCGGGCTGGTATCGAAGAGGATAAATCTGGGTAGCCGGTTTTTGGCCAGCGTCACCAGTGACAGGAGAACATTTTGTTCCTGATCATCGAATCCAATGGAAGCGATGGTAAAAGTATCCTGCGCCATAAAATGTTTGAATGAAGGTAAAGTCTGCAGTTTTCTTGTAATATCATTGAATACTAGCACAAAATCAGACGGTTGCAGGACAAAATTTGAGATCACCTTACTTGATGGAATTTGCTGCAGGACCCACAAGCCACAAGCGCTTCAGGCGCGGTTACTGCGCCGCAACGCCAGATATAAAACAAACTGCTCAATTCTCAGAATGCAATATGAATCATGTAATTAACAGCGCTCCAGGGGTCTTGCAACGGGTGGAACGTGCTATTCTACCCCTTCTGCATTCTTGACGTGATTTGATGACGCAAGTTCACATGGCCGCTTCATACCTGTCCATCCTCAAGACCGCCTGTATCCTGGTATTGTTGCTGGGCTCGGTCATGCATGGATATTGCCTCGTCGTGGTTCGGAGGCTCGCCCAAGGGCTGCCCACGGGCCGGATCAGAAACAAGCTGATTCTGCTCGAGATATTAATCGCCGGCTTCGCCTTGCTGTATTTCGTTTTTGCGCTGTTTGGCACCAGCGTGGCTGATCTCGAATTGATTGTGACGGTCTCCATTCCCCTGGCATTGATGGCGGGCTTCGTGCTGCTGACCTGCGGAATCATTCAGCGCACCGTGGGGGCGTTGCTCCGGGTTGAGTTGGCCGAGTCGCAGAGAATCATTGATAATGAAATGGGGATTTACAATCGATACTACTTCAAGCTCCGCCTGCGGGAGGAATACAATCTGGCGCACAGGCACCGATTGATTTTCTCCGTCCTGCTGCTCGCCGTGGATTACCTGGAACGCGTCAACTATTCCTACGGCCGCGTCTATGGCGGTAAATTACTTTCCAGGCTTGGCGAACTGGTCAAAGAGTCGGTGTGGCAAACGGACATCGTGGCCCGCTACAGCGGAGAGGAAGTGGCCATCCTCCTGCCGCATACCGGCATTGCCGGGGCCAAGGTTGCCGCGGAGAAGCTGAGGAAGCGGGTTGAGGAAAAGACCTTCTATCTTGATGACGATCATAAAATCAACCGGGTCATGATCGCCTGCACCATCAGCATAGGCATCGCGGTATTTACTCAAGACATGAAGCACATGAATCAGATCATGGAGAATGCCGACGTGGCGTTGTTCAAGGCCAGGGACAAGGGTAGAAATCAGGTGGCCATCTATGGCGAGTGATTCATCCGCCCCGGTGGCAATGGACACAAATACGGCCGCCGCAACCGGCCCGGGGTCAGTGCTTGTCATCGATGATGATGAAACCTTTCATCTGTTGCTCAAGGCGTTTTTCATCAAACTTTTCCCGAAAACCCAGATCGATTTCTACAACTCGCTGGAGCATGGCGAGCCGCCGCCTGATTTCGCCTGGGGCAAATACGGTCTTTTGGTCATGGATTACGATTTGGGCAACGGCCAGAACGGACTCGACTGGCTGCGCAAGTATAAAAAGAGCGGCCAATTCCCCGCCACCATCATGCTGACCGCGCATGGCAATGAAGAACTGGCGGTGGACGCCATGCGCTTCGGCGCCCAGGACTACATCAACAAGTCCAAGTTGTCCCTCGAACGGCTGGCACAGGCGGTCAATACCGCGCTCGACAAGCGGGAAAAACAGACTCAATTGTCGAACACAATGAATCTGCAGAGCAAAATATTCAACAGGGTTCATTTCTACAAAAAGATAAAAGATGTCATCGAGCACCAGGCCAAGGACAGGCATGCCTTTTTATTGCAGATCCAGATCAACCAGTACAAGGAGATTTACGAGAAACATGGATTGTTGTTCACCGACGGCTACATCGCCGAGGTCACGGACGTCATCGCCGAATTGCTCACCAACAACAAACTGGCCTTCAATATCGTGCGCATGGGCGACGCCTTGATCGCCTGTCTCATCCACGATGCCGAGGACGATCAGGCGGGGACGAAAATTGCGCAGGGCATCTGCGAGCAATTCAAGCAGCCTTTGCGGGTGGATGAGAAATCCACGATAAAATCTTCGGTCAGCATCGGCATCAAGGCGGTGGATCAGACACAGGACGTCGATACCCTGCTAGTGGAGGTGGATCGGGCCTGTCAGTCCGCCGCGCAAGAGAAAGACGGCGCATTCCGCGTGTACGCAGCCGATCTGCCTGCCGCGCCGGCCGCTGTGGCGGCTCCACCGGCACGCAAAGCGCCCGGGGTGCAGTCCGCCGCGCCGAAAGCGGTTTCCACGCCGGCAACCGTGTCAAAGACACGGCAGGCATCGCCGACGCCGCCCGCCGCGCCTGCGGCCCCGATCAAACCCTCCGTGAATCTGGCGGAGATCATCAAGCTGAACAGCATCCAGCCCTACTATCAGCCATATATTGCCCTGTCTGAAACCGCCGGGACCTTCAAGGCGAGCTATTTCCAGATGCAGCTGAATCTGGTCAACAAGGACGGCCAGATGTTCAAGGCGCAGGCGCTGAAAGATATGGAAATCACCGGCGGCAGTCCGGGCACGCTGGATTTGTGGGTCACGCGCCACGCCCTGGCCCAGCTTCTGGAGATTGACAAGAATAAAAACGACCGAAAGTGCGGTCTGTTCATCCGTCTGTTTGAGGAATCACTCGCCGACGACAAACTCTACAACTGGATGCAGGATTTGATTAAAAAGGCCGGCAATCCAGCCATCGCCTCCACGCTGGTCTTCGAGCTTCATCCGCCGGAGTTCATGCTGCACAAGAAAACCGTGATGCGGTTCATTAATCAGATGCGCGATACCTGGGGAATCAGCTTTGCGCTGTTCGACGTCGTCAACACCACGGTGCTCGATACCTGCGTCAAGCAGGGTGGGTTTGAATTCGTCAAATTCATCATGGACGAAAAGAACACGGAGAACATCGCCAAGATCAGCGCCCACGCGCGCGAGGCCGGCGTACTCACGGTCATCGAAAACATCAGCAACGCCCAGGAGCTGAATACCGCCATACAGATGAATTTTGATTATGGGCAGGGGGATTTCATTCAACCACCGCTGGATCGACTGGCCTTCGCCAACGACGTCATCTCGATGTGACGTACACGCGCGTGGATCTTTACAGATATGTGAAAGTTTGTAACTTTGTGGTGCCGAGGAGAGGACTCGAACCTCCACGGGTCGCCCCGCTAGTACCTGAAACTAGTGCGTCTACCAATTCCGCCACCTCGGCGCGGAGGCGGGCAATTTAGCGACCCGGCTTTTTAATGTCAATGCACCGTTCCAAGCCGCCACGCCATCCCGCCGATCCGCATGCCGCCCGCGAGGCGGCACGCTACGACAAGCCCATTCCCAGCCGTGAGTTCATCCTCGAACTCCTGCGCGAAGCCGGCGTGCCGCGCAGCGCGGAGCAGATTGCGCGCGCGCTGAACGTGACCGACACGGATGGTCTGGAGGCCATGGAACGGCGACTGAACGCGATGGAGCGCGCCGGACAGGTCATGCGCAACCGTCGCGGCGGTTATGGATTGGTGAGCAAAATGGATTTGATCAAGGGCCGTGTCACCGCCCATCCCGATGGCTACGGTTTCCTGATACCGGAGGCGGGCGGAGAGGATCTCTTTCTGGCGGCGCCGCAGATGAAGAGTCTTCTGCATGGTGATCGCGCATTGGTGCGCATCACCGGCCGGGATCGCCGCGGCCGCAGCGAGGCGGCGCTGGTCGAGGTGTTGGAACGCGCCAATCAAAACGTGGTCGGGCGTTATCACAGCCCGCACGGCGGCGTCGGTTATGTGGTGCCCGACAACCGTCGCATCCACCAGGATATTTTGATCCCGGCTGGTCAGGACGGTGGCGCGTGCAACGGCCAGGTGGTGATTGCCGTCCTTACGGCGCAACCGACGTTGCACCATCAACCGATCGGCCGGGTGGCGGAGGTGCTGGGCGAACATGGCGCGCCAGGCATGGAGATCGACATCGCCGTGCGCAGCCACGGCCTGCCGCATGTGTGGCCGGAAGCCGTCGTTGAGGAAGCCGGCGCGCTGCCGACCGGAGTGCGCGCCGACGATCGCAGGGGACGACTGGATTTACGCGGCCTGCCGCTCGTCACCATTGATGGCGAGGACGCGCGCGATTTTGACGACGCGGTCTATTGCGAGCGGCAGGGGCAGGGATTCCGGTTGTTGGTGGCGATTGCCGACGTTGCGCACTACGTGCGGCCCGGTAACGCGCTGGATGATGAGGCGCGGCGGCGCGGCACCTCGGTGTATTTTCCGGATCACGTCATCCCCATGCTGCCCGAGGCGCTGTCCAACGGCCTGTGCTCGCTTAATCCCAAGGTCGATCGGCTGTGCCTGGTATGCGAGCTGCATTTCGACGCGCGCGGCGTGCGCCGCAGTTATCAATTCCACGCCGCCGTGATGCATTCGCACGCGCGGTTTACCTACACCGAGGTTGCGGCCGTGCTGCTGGCTCAGGACCCGGCGCTGCGCCGTCGCCACGCCGCGCTGGTGCCGCATCTGGAGAATCTGCACGCGCTCTACCGCAACCTGCGGCAGCAGCGAACCCGGCGCGGCGCGATCGATTTCGAGACCACGGAGACGAGGATTCTTTTCAACGCCGAGCGCAAGATCGATCGCATTGTGCCGGTGGCACGCAACGAGGCGCACACGTTGATCGAGGAATGCATGATTGCCGCCAACGTGGCGGCGGCGGAATATCTGCTGGAGCGCACGATGCCGGCGCTGTACCGCGTGCACGCGCCGCCGCTGGCGGAGAAGCTGGAGGATCTCAGGGAATTTCTTTCGGGCATGGGTCTCGCCCTGCGTCGGCGCGAACCGCCCGCCGCACACGACTATGCCGAACTGCTGGCCACGGTGCGCGATCGCCCGGATGCCGAGCTAATTCAGACCGTCCTGCTGCGCAGCCTCAAACTCGCCGTCTACAGCCCGGAGAACATCGGCCACTTCGGCCTGGCGCTGCCGGCCTATGCGCATTTCACTTCGCCGATACGCCGCTACCCCGATCTGCTGGTGCATCGTGCGATTCACCACTGCCTCAAGGGCGGCAAGGCCGCGCACTATCGTTATGACAATGCGGCGATGCGGACATTGGGCGAAGAGTGCTCGACGACCGAGCGACGCGCCGACGAGGCCACGCGCGACGCCGTGGCCTGGCTCAAGTGCGATTACATGCGCGACAAGGTCGGCGAGACGTATACCGGCATCATCTCTGGTGTCACCGGCTTCGGCCTGTTCGTCACCCTGCGCGATATTTACGTCGAGGGCCTGGTGCACATCACGGCGCTGCCGAATGATTACTACCATTGCGATACGCTCCATCACCGCCTGCGGGGTGAGCGCACGGGACGCCAGTACCGGCTCGGCGATGCGCTCACCGTGCGCGTGGTGCGGGTGGATATGGACGATCGCAAGATCGATTTCGAGGCGGTGGACACAGGCCCGGCGCCGGCGCACGCCGACAGGTCCGAACCCGGTGCGCGAAAACCATCGCGCCCGCACAAACACCGGAAAAATCATCGCGCCAGCCACAAGACCAGTCGCAAACCGCACCGCGGCCCGCGCGGGAAAAAGCGATGAGACAGGTTTATGGATTGCACGCCGTGCGCATGCTGTTGCGTAAATCGGCGCATGACGTGCACGTCATGCGCGTCCAGCGCGGCGAATTGCACAAGGGTTTGAAAGATCTGGTGGCACGGGCGGAGGAACAACATGTGGCCGTGGAGCAAGTGCCGCGAGCCGCGCTCGATGAACTGACCGGCGGCGCGTGCCATCAGGGCGTTGTGGCCCTGTGCCGCAAGGCGGCCGCGCCCGCGCTGAAGGACTGGCGCACGCTGTATGAGAAGGATGAGCGCAACGCCCTGTTTCTGGTGCTGGACGGCGTGGAAGACCCGCACAATCTCGGCGCCTGCCTGCGGGTGGCGGACGCTGCCGGCGCGCGTGCAGTGATCCGGCCCGTGCACCGCGGCGTCGGTTTGACGCCGGCGGCGGTGAAGGTCGCCAGCGGCGCCGCCGAGTCGGTGCCGCTCATTGAGGTTAACAATCTGGCCCGCACCTTGAGCGAGATGAAAGAAGCGGGAATCTGGCTGGTGGGCGCGGACGCGGCGGCCGCCAAGTCGATCTATGAAATGGACCTGACCGGCCCGCTGGCGCTGGTTTTGGGCGGGGAGGGCGAGGGCATGCGCCGTCTGACCCGTGAATCGTGCGATCACCTGGCGCACCTCCCCATGCGCGGCAGCGTGGAGAGCCTGAACGTCGCCGTCTCTGCCGGGATTTGCCTCTACGAGGCGTTGCGCCAGCGGGGAGTCTCCGGAAAACCGCAGTTCGCCTGAATAAGCCGTTGCGCCATCCCCCCCGCTGGCTTACACTACGCGCCCTTTTTGCAAGATGGTTTTCGTTCCTTGCCTCACCGCCGCGCAAGCGGGAGGCTGCCAAACCGAGAGGATAGACAATGCGCCATTATGAGATCGTGATCCTGGTCCATCCGGATCAGAGCGAGCAGGTGCCCGCCATGCTCGAACGTTACCGCAATATCGTCACCGGCGGCGGCGGCGCCGTTCACCGCCTGGAAGACTGGGGCCGGCGGCTGCTGGCCTATCCCATCGCCAAGGTGCACAAGGCCCATTACGTGCTGATGAACATCGAGTGCACGCAGCAGGCGCTCACCGAGCTGGCCAATGCCTTCCGCTTCAACGATGCCGTGATCCGTAATCTCATCATTGGCCGTGACGAGGCCGTCACCGACCCCTCTCCGCTGGTCAAGCCGAAGGAAGAAGAAGAGGGCGGTTTTACTGCCCGGCGCCAGTCCGAGACGACGGCCGAGGATGAGGAAGAGGCCGGCGATGAAGGGCCGGCGGAAGACGAATAGACTTTCAAACGGAGCGCAAAACCCATGGCACGTTTTTTCCGTCGCAAGCGATTCTGCAAATTCACCGCCGAGGGGGTGAAGGAGATTGATTACAAAGATATCAATACCCTCAAGCAGTACATCGGTGAGAACGGCAAGATCATTCCGGCGCGCCTGTCGGGTACCAAGGCCCGTTACCAGCGCCAACTGGCGACGGCGGTCAAGCGCGCGCGGTTCCTGGCGTTGTTGCCGTACTGCGAATCACATTAGCATCACACCTGCCGGCGAATCATCGAAATGAAGGCGCTGGGCAGATTTGTCCTGCGCAGCCGTGCGCATGCCGCCGGCGGCATGGCAGCGTGCCTGCTCTTTGGTTGGGGGCTGCCGTTTTTGCTTCCGCTGTTCAGTTATTTGAGCGGCGCGATGATGGCGCTTGCCACGTTGCGTGCCGGGACGCGGGAGGGTTTGATAGTTGTCGTCGTGGCGGCGGTGATTACCGCGCTCGGCAGCGAGGTGATTTTCGGTTCCCCGTTGCCGGGGTTGGTGATGGTGCCGTCCTTGTGGCTGCCGGTCTGGCTTTGCGCGGCGGTACTGCGTTACAACCGGCAGCAGGGCGCCATGCTGCTGGCAGCGGCTTTGCTGGCCGCCCTGTTCGCCGCGGCTGTGCACCTCATGACCGGCGATGCCGCCGGTTTCTGGCAGGAGGTCATGCAGCAGGCGCAAACCAGCGCACAGACGCAGGGTGTGCCCCTCCCGATGCCGGTCGAGGAACTCGCGCCGCTGGCACAATGGATGAACAGTGTCATGGCCTTGTCGGTACTGGTAAGTCTGTCGTTGATCGTATCTGCCGGCCGCTGGTGGCAGGCGGCGCTGGTGTATCCCGGCGGCTTTGCGCGGGAGTTCCGCGACTTGCAGTTGCCGCGCGGGCCCGCGCTGGCCTGGGGTACGGCGGCGTTGCTGCTGGCCTGGCAGCAAGGCACGTTGGGCGTGGTGACAGCGGATCATGTGGGCTGGGGCGCTGATTTGCTGGTGTTGTGGCTGGCGCTGCTGGCCCATCAGGGTCTGGCGTTGATGCATCGACAGGCCGCTCGTGTACAGGGCGGCCAGATATTGCTGGTATTGCTGTATCTTGCATTGCTGGCGGCCGCCCTATGGACCGGGCTGGCCCTGGCCGGCGCCGGCCTGGTGGAGGTGTTATCCCGCTGGCGGCGGACGGCTGGTCAAAAACGACTTGGACAGGCGCCATAAAAAGTTTTATTTTGAATTGAATATTATTGAGGAGCGGCTGATGGACGTCATACTGCTGGAGAAGGTCCATAATCTGGGCAAACTGGGCGACCGGGTCAAGGTCAAGGCGGGCTATGGCCGCAATTACCTGATTCCCAACCGCAAGGCGGTGCCGGCCAACGAGGCCAATGTCGCCAAGCTCGAGGCCATGCGCGCAGAATTGGAAAAAACGCAGGCCGATGCCCTGGCGCAGGCGGAGGCCCGCGCCACCGCGCTCAAGGGCAAAGTGATCACCTTGACCGCGCGGGTGGGCGAAGAGGGTAAGCTATTCGGCTCGATCAGTACGGCCGATATCGCCGAGGCGTTGACGCGCGACGGCGTGGAGGTCGCCAAACGCGAAGTGCGGTTGCCAAACGGGCCGCTGCGTGTGACCGGCGATCATCCGGTCGATTTGCACCTGCACGCGGACATCAATGTCACCGTGACCGTGCGCGTGCTGGCGGAGAATGAACCCGCGGCGCCGGCCGCGAGTTAAGGTACGATATAGTCCTCAGACGGGCGGCCGACTGCGGCACCGTCCGGTGGCGTTGCGGTTGCGGCCGGCGCGCCAGTGCAGAGCTTCCATCAGGGGGCACGGGGTAAAGGTAGATGCCATCACCGGCAAGAACTGACGAGTCTGCGGAAGTCATCACCGGCGCGCTCAAGATCCCGCCGCACTCCATCGAGGCGGAACAGGCGGTCCTGGGCGGCCTCATGCTGGATAACGAATCCTGGGCGCCGGTGGCCGAGCGCGTCAGCGAGGCGGACTTCTATCGCCACGATCACCGCCTCATCTTCCGCGCCATCGGCGCGCTGGCCGAGGCCGCCAAGCCCTGCGACGTCGTTACCGTCGCCGAGTGGCTGGAGAACGCCGGTGAACTGGACAAGGCCGGGGGGCTCCCCTTCATTGCCGCCCTGGCCGAGCAGACCCCCACTGCCGCCAATGTCGCCGCCTACGCCGACATCGTCCGCGCCCGCTCGGTGCTGCGCCAGCTCATCCGCGCCGGCGGCAGCATCACCGACATGGCCTTCCGGCCGGAGGGCCGCGCCAACGATGAATTGCTCGATGAGGCCGAGCGGCTGGTGTTCGAGATCGCCGAGCAGCACGCCCGCGGCCGCGCCGGTTATCTCCCCATCAAGCAACTGCTGACCGGCGCACTCGATCGCATCGACGAGCTCTATACCAAGCAGAGTCCGATCACCGGTGTGGCGACGGGTTTCAACCGCTTCGACAGCATGACCTCCGGCCTGCAACGCGCGGACCTGGTCATCATCGCCGGCCGCCCGTCCATGGGCAAGACGGCGCTGGCGCTCAACATCGCCGAGCACGCCGCCATAAAGGACGGACTGCCGGTCGCGATCTTCAGCATGGAGATGCCGGGCGAGCAACTGGCCATGCGCATGATGTCCTCGCTCGGGCGCATCGACCAGTTGCGGGTGCGCACCGGCAAGCTGCACGATGAGGACTGGCCGCGCCTGACCTCGTCGGTGCAGATGCTCTCCGAGACCAGGATGTTCGTGGATGACACGCCGGCGTTGACACCGGGCGAGCTGCGCGCCCGTTGCCGGCGCCTGGCGCGCGAGCACGGGCTGGGGCTGGTGGTGGTGGATTACCTGCAATTGATGCAGGTGCCGGGCACCAAGGAGAACCGGGCCACGGAAATTTCCGAGATTTCTCGCGCCTTGAAGGCGCTGGCCAAGGAACTCAGCGTGCCCATCATCGCGCTGTCGCAGTTGAACCGCAGCCTCGAGAGCCGTACCGACAAGCGTCCCGTGATGTCGGACCTGCGCGAGTCCGGTGCCATCGAGCAGGACGCCGATCTGATCGTCTTCATCTACCGCGATGAAGTCTACAACGAGAACAGCGAGCAGAAGGGCATCGCCGAGATTATCATCGGTAAGCAGCGCAACGGTCCCATCGGCAAGATCGAACTCGCCTTTCTCGGCCAGTTCACGCGCTTCGAGAACCTCGCCCACGATGACTATACGGCATGAGACCCGCACGGGTCGTCATTGATCTCGACGCCGCGCGCTCGAACCTAAGGCGCGTGCGGGTATTGGCGCCAAAATCCAAAGTCATGGCCGTCATGAAGGCCGATGCCTATGGGCATGGCCTGACGCGCATGGCGCGCGCCTGCTCCGCCGCCGATGCCTTCGGCGTCGCCTGTCTGGAGGAGGCGGTGCAATTGCGCGAGGCCGGCATCCACCACCGCATCGTGCTGCTGGAAGGCGTCTTCGATGCCGCCGAACTCGCCGGCGTGCGCACGCACAAGCTGGACATCGTCGTGCATTCGCCCGCGCAACTGGAGATGCTGGAGCGGGCCGCGCCGGGAGCGCCGATCCCCGTCTGGCTCAAGATCGACACGGGTATGCACCGGCTGGGCTTGCCGCTGGAACAGGTGCCAGGCGCATGGCAGCGTTTGCAAACCTGCAAAGCGGTGGCGCAGCCGGTGGTATTAATGACGCATCTGGCCAGCGCCCAGGATCGCGGCGCATCCTCGGTGATGAGGCAACTGCGCAACTTCGAATCGGCCACGGCCGCCATGAGCGGCGAGCGCTGCATCGCCAACTCAGCGGCGGTGCTCTCACTTCCGGCGGCACATGCCGATTGGGTACGGCCCGGTCTGATGCTTTACGGTGTCTCACCGTTTGAAGATGGCGCGGCGGCGGGCGTGGAATTAAAACCGGTGATGACACTGCGCTCGGCGCTCATCGCCGTCAACCACGTGCGCGCGGGCGAGACCATCGGTTACGGCGGCACCTGGACCTGCCCGGAGGACATGCCGGTGGGCGTGGTGGCGATGGGTTACGGCGACGGTTATCCGCGCCACGCCGAGTCCGGCACGCCGATCCTGGTCAACGGCAAACGCGCGTCGCTGATCGGGCGCCCGTCCATGGACATGCTGAGCGTGGACTTGCGGAATGTGCCGGGGGCGAAGATCGGCGATCCGGTGGTGTTGTGGGGGCTCGGCGATGGCGGTGCCTTGCCGGTGGAGGAGGTGGCCCGCCATGCCGATACCATTCCTTATCAATTGCTGTGCAGCGTCAAGATGCGGGCGCGCTTCGAGGTGGAAGGCGCGGCCGACGATGCCCGTGCGGTCGGCACGCTCGCCGTCGAGGAACTCGATCTCGAGGCCACGCCCGTCGATGACGGTATCGCCTGACGCCAGTCGATCAGGTGCCGCTGTATAACGCCGCGTCTGAAAAAGTCTCGTATAAAACCAGAGTTAGCAGCGTCAGTTGAAGTAACACCAGCCCCCACATCCACTTCCGGCGCCTGGCCGAGATGACCAGGCCAAGCAGGGTTGTGGCGCCAATGATGAACATGGCATAGGCCCAGTAGCCTTCATGATTCATGCCCGGGGAAAAAAATGCCAGTGCCAGCAGGGGGATAGCCCCCAGCACGAATGCCGCCATGCTCGAGATCGCCAGGCCGTCCATAATCTCCTCTACCCCGGCAGGAAAACCCGTTCCCAAGCGTAACACCGACCGGGTAATTAGCGGTTGTCACCCCGAGAGGAAGGAGCCATACTTTCACATGAGCGATATGCCGTCGCGTTTGATATCTCCGCCTGATTTCCAGCGGAGGTTAATGAGCGCCGCTGCATACTGCGATGACGCGACTATCCGTACCTATAAACTGAGGGCACATCCATGAAGCGATTTTTCAAACAGCTCGGTCAGGGCATGACCGAATACATCATCATCGTGGCGTTGATCGCCATTGCCGCCATTGCCGCCTATTCATTCTTCGGCAAGACCGTGCGTAATCAGGTCGGCGGCATGGCGGCGGAACTCTCGGGCCAAAGTGCCTCTACTCAAATCGGTAATGCCAAGTCGGCGGCCACATCGGCAGGCACGGAAGCTGACAAGTCGAAGGGACTGGACACCTACCAAAACAAGTAAGACTAAGCAGTATCAAGTAGTATTGGGACCCGGGTGGGCGCGGGATAAAACGCCTGTTTTGGGGGGAGTACGATGGCGTGGCAGCAGGGGAAGAACCGCACGCGCGAAGGGGGTCAGGCGATGGTCTTCGTCGTCCTGACCATGGCAGTCGTGTTGCTTATCACCATCTTTCTGTATCGCGCGGGCAAGCTTACCAGCGAGAAGATGCAGATTGAAAATGCCGCGGATGCCTCCGCCTTCAGCGTCTCGGTGGTGGAGGCCCGCGACCTTAATTTCATGTCCTACACCAACCGGGCGATCTGCGCGAATGAGGTCGCCATCGGCCAGCTGGTGGGCCTGGCCTCCTGGGCCGCGCACATCCGTTCCATCTCCGATTTCCTGAATTTCTTCAACACCACTTTTCTCGCCGCACCGACGCTCGGCATCTCGACCGCCATCATCGAGCCCATCGCGGCGGTGTTTGAGACGGTCGGCGGTGTACTCCAGAGCGCCGTGAAACCCATCGCCAAGTACGGTGTCAAGGTGCTGTATAACATTGACAAGGTCTATGGACTGGCCGAACAGGGATTCCACGGTGTCAGTGTGATATTCATGCTGACGACGCTCGATGACACCATCCGCCAGAACGATCCGGGCGCAAGCATCTCCGATTTCGGGCTGGTATCGCTGATCGGTCATATCCTGACTTATGGCGCCCTGCCGCTGCCCGGGCACCGCTTTACCACGAATTACAGCCCCACCAAGGCCGATGCGGAAAACCAGACCGGTATGGAGCGGCTGGCGGCGACGATCCGCGCCTCACGTGATCCCTTCAGCAGGGAACGCGGCTGGTCGATACCGCTGTTTCCACCCATCCACCAGTGCGCCGAGATCGATATCGTGGTCGCTTCCGCCAAGGGCTGTCTTGACATCGAGATCAATCTGGAAAAACTGGGCGGCAGCGAACTGCGCTACGTGGATGATTCCACGGGCACCCACTTCAGCTGGTCCGGCACCGACGTGGTCGCGCTGGAGGCCTGGTTGGGAGTGTTCTTCCAGCTCAAGGCGCTGGGCGTCGATGTCGGCAGCATCAGCGTGACGCTCAAGGACGGCACCTTCGATGCCGACGTAGAAATCCTGGGGGGACTCATCAGCCTCGACTTCGGTCCGTTCCCGGGTGTGCCGACCGGTATTCCGTTTTCAGCGGGCGCGGCGCAAGCCGCGGCGGGTGCCGCCACGCTCTTGCAACCCCAGATGCTGGCGGACCCCCTCGGCGATGTGCCGCTCGATTCCTACGGCGGGTCGCCGAAGAGCATCATTGCCTGGAACGCAGTGCCACCCATGCCGCCGGGCATCGTGATGCAAATGCCGCTGAATGATGTCGCGCCAGACTACAAGGGCCTGCCGCGCTATACCGACACCCAGCCGGATGCATCCAAATACGGTTTCGGAGCACCCTATCTGCTGATCGGGCTGGTGAAGGAATCCAGTGATATCAACGCCACAGGGCCACAGCAAACCGGGCAGTTGCAACTGGATGACAAGAGCGCCGACGGCGAGGTGGCGGCGATCGCGAAATCGGAGGTTTACTTCAACCGCGCCAAGGACTTGAGTTACTTTGCACGCGCCGACGGGGATACTGAATACGGCAGTGCCTTCAACCCCTACTGGCAGGCGCGACTGGTCGACAGCTCTTATGCGGATCGGCTGATCGCCATGTTGATCCAGCAGAAGACGGTGTTCCTGACCCTCTCCGGTTCATTCCCGTTGTCACTGCCTCACGACCTGTTGTCTTTTCTGCCATGAGTATCGGCCGGCACGTCACCTCTCGGCGGCACCTGCGCGGCCAGGCCATGACCGAGCTGGCGATCACCGCATCATTTGTATTGGTGCCGATCTTTCTCATGATCCCGCTGCTCGGCAAGTACATCGACATACGCCACAGCACCATACAGGCTGCGCGTTACGAGGCCTGGGAATACACGGTCTGGTACGCCAGCAAGAGCGATCTGCCGGACGGCTTCGGCCTGCCACAGCCGGTCAAGGACGTCTACGAAACCCAGCGGGAGGCCCGTCGGCGGTTTTTCTCCGATACGAAAATACCCATCAGTGACAATGATCGCACGGGCTGGAAATCCGCGGATCGCAATCTGACATGGACGGATCACCGCGGCGGCGTGCTCTACAGCGGCACCCCGCCCGGCACCCCGGACGTGCCGGGACCGGATTTGACCCCCGACCCCACGCATATCTTCAGTGGCGTGCTCAAGGTCGTGAGTCTGGCCTTCCAGGCCCTGCAATCAGTGCTGAATTTCTTCGGCGTCAGCGCCGGCTTTACCGCCATCAACGCAGACGGCTACTTCAAGTCCAGCGTCGCCTCGCCGGTGGCCAATGTCGCAGGCCTTGCGCCCTTCGACACCATCAACCTGTCGTTCAACGCCAAGGCCAGCGTGCTGGCCGACGGCTGGAATTCCGGCGGCACCGCGCAAACCGCCTATCAGGCCGCCGGCATCGTGCCCACCAAGCTCCTGGACAACCCGGTCATGAACGGTCTGCAATCGATTGTCGGTATCCTCGCCCCGGAACTGCGCCCCTGCGATCCGTGGGTGCCCTTCCCGCCGTGGAACAGCGATGACAAGGGCAGCCTGTGGTTTGGCTACATCGCCAATGACGCCGTGCACCCGGATCGCCTGGCGAGCGGTGGCTCGCACAGCTGCAACGACGCCGGCATGTGTGATTTCGATCCGGCCCCGCCGATGCCGACGGATTGCCATCCATGACCGGCAGGTTGGGGGGACTGGTCATTGCGGCGTGGCTCGCCACTGTGTCCCCCGTTGTTGGCGCGGCCGAGCCCGAGTTCCCGCCACCGCCGCAGGCCAAGGTGGAGTGGGTGGCCGAGGATATGGTGATGAACGGGATCGCCATGCGCGTGCGCCGTTTCGAAAGCCCGGCCAGCGTTGAACAAGTACTTGGTTTTTACAAGCAGCGCTGGCAAGATGGTGAAAAGGGGGAACTAGGGTACGCCGAGACCGACGCGCTGGAACCTTGGCAGTTGCTGAGCCGGGTCGAGCGGGGGCGTTTGCTGACGGTGCAGGTGCAGCCGACCGCCAGCGGTTCGTGGGGGTATCTGGGATTAAGCGATCTGCCGCAGTTCAAGGGGGCGCCGAGGCTGGGCGAGGGCTTCCCCAAATTGAGCGGCAGCCGCGTCCTGAATGACATCGTCAGCAACGACCCCGGCAAGCGCGGCCGTTCGCTGCTGATTGCCAATTCGCTGTCGATCGGGATCAACGCGGCCTATTACCGCGACCATTACGAAAACGAGGGCTGGCACAAGGTCATGGATGAGATCGGCGGGCGTGGTGCCCTGCGGACGCTGGTCTACGCCAGCGGCAGGGAAAAGGTCAGCATGGTGATTCTGAAATTCGAGGGCGAGACGCACATCATCGCCCACGACGTGACCGAGGGGGGGCTCTGAATCGATTTGGCACGAATCGTCATCCCGGCGCCTACCGGCAGCGCGGTCAGGGGATGGTGGAATACGTCATTGTGCTGGTGTTCGGAGTGCTGGTGCTCACCACCGGCCCCGGCGGCAATGTGATGGAGCAGCTGGCGGACACCATCCGCAGCAATTTCAAGGGGTATTCATACGCCATATCGCTGTCGGATTATCCCGACGCCGATACGCCGGCCGAAGTAGCGGCGCTGTATTTGCAATATGGCTACGATCCTTCACAGGTTGCGCAATGGATCGATGATTCAGGCGCGCTGGGTTATTTCACCCAGTTCATCAGGAATTTTCCGACCCTGGAGAATTTTCCCGACATCAGTCTTTCGGATTTCTTGTAAGCAGGTTCTTAAGGAGTCGCACCGGCACGGGGATTTGTGAGGAAACCGGGAAATTGATAAATGAAAAATAGTGAAAAAACAGTAAAACAACCCAAAAGTTCAATAACCGATGGCTGAACAAAGTGCCCAAAAAACGTGGTTGATACTCGCGGGCGCCGTGTTTTTCGGTCTATTCGCGGCGCTGCTGTCCGTGATTTATCTCAAGAGCCGCGAGGCCGCCATCCGCGAAAGCCTGGCCCACCCGGAAAGCGCACCGGTCGCGGTGGTGGTCGCCAAAACGGATCTCCCCAAGGGCATGGCGATCAGCAAAAACAATGTGGCGGTCCGTGAAATACCGCAGGACTACGTCCACCCAGACGCGGTCGCTCCCGGGGATTTCGGGCAGGTCGCCGGCAAATTGCTCACCCAGCCACTGGCCGCCGGCAAGCCGCTGCTCAAGAGCTTCATTTCCACGGAAATTGCCCGTGATTTTTCCGATACGCTCATCGAGGGCCGGCGCGCGGTCACCATACAGGTCGATGAAGTCAATTCCATCGGCGGGTTGATGCGTCCCGGCAATCACGTCGATATCTTCGCCAAACTGCCGATGCGCTACGCCGGGTTCGAGACCGAAGCCGCCGTGGTGCAGACCACGGCGCTGTCCGCAGTCGATGCGGCCGGAAAGTTGCAGCAGGCGGCGCAGAAATCCGCGTCGGGCCCCACCGACGTCATCGTACCCATCCTGCAGGATGCCCTGGTGCTGGCCACGGGCAAGGAGCCTTACAAGGAATTCGAGGATCAACTCGCGAATGAACGGCCGCGCGACCGCGAACGCAATTTTTCGACGCTCACATTGGATGTCACGCCGCGGCAGGCCGGGCTGTTGAAGAGCGCCGCCGACAAGGGTGATCTCATCGCCGTGCTCCGCCGCCGCGACGATCGCAGCGGCATCGATTTCACAGGCATCCTGCCCACGGACATTTTCCGCAACGCCACGGAACTGGCGCGCAGCGCGGCGGCGCGTTCCACGGCGCGTTCCGCGGACGGTGTCACGGTCGACGCCGACGGCAAGATTGTCACGCGCGACGGCATCGCAGTGAGCGATCCCGATGTCGTCATGAAGGATGGCAAGCTCGTGACCAAGGACGGGGTCGATCTGTCCGGTTTGGGGCTCACCGTCAATGACAAGGGCCAGTTGGTCACCAGGGATGGCCGCGTCGTCAACGCCAAGGACATCATTGTCAGCAAGGATGGCACCATCATGACCAAGGACGGACGCATTCTGAATCCGGGCACCGAGGGCGTCAGGGTCACCGCCGATGGCTTCGTCATCACCAAGGACGGCAAGGTCATGACCAAGGACGGGGTCGTCCTTTCGGGAGTGACCGTGACGGCGGACGGCAAGGTGGTCACCGCCGACGGTCGCGTTCTCAAAGCCGACGAGATTTCGCTACAGGCCGACGGCAGCATCAAGACCAAGGACGGCAAGATACTGGCAGGGGTCACCGGCGCGCTCGATCCGTACCGGGCGGAGTCGCTACGCCAGGCGGTGGTGACCAAGGAGGGCGGCGTCGTGCTTCCCGATGGCACCGTGATCACGGCCGGCGCGCTGGCACAGGCCGGACTCACCGTCAACGACAAGGGCCAGTTGGTGACTGCGGACGGCCGGGTGGTGGACCCCAAGGATCTGGTCGTGACCGAAGACGGCACCGTGAAGACCCGCGAGGGGGCGGTGCTCGCCTCCGCCGGCGGCGCGCGCGTGACCGCCGACGGTTTCATCATCACCAAGGACGGCAAGATCATGACCAAGGACGGCATTGTCATATCGGGCAACGGCGTTCACGTCACCGAGGACGGCCGGGTCGTCACCGCCGATGGCCGCGTACTGAAGGCGGATGAAATCAAGCTGTCGTCCACCGGCGTGGTGATGACCAAGGACGGCAAGGTGATTGCCGGTGTCACCGGCAACCGCGACACAGCGGCGTTGCAGGCGGCGCTGCAATCCGCCACCGCGGCCGGAACCGGCATCGATTTGATCGTGGGCGGCAACAGCCAGGATGGTGTCGCCAAAGTGGGCAGTCTGCCGCTGCTGAAGTAGGGGGAGTATTCATGGTCATGACAACAATGAAGTGGTTGCGGGTGGTGGCGGCATGCCTGACGGCGGGCTGCACGCAATTGCTGCTCGCCCAGGAACCGAACCAGCCACCCGAACAAATGCCGTCATCCACCATTACCGTGGTGGATGGGAACACCGAAGGTCTCAATATGTTCGTCGGCGAGGTCAAGGTATTGCAGGTGGGCGCGGTGGAGCACGTGGCCGTCGGCAACGGCAAGCTGCTTTCAACGTCGGCGCTGAAGAACGGTCAGCTGGTGCTGCTCGGTGAAGGCGAAGGCACGACCACGCTGCACATCTGGCAGAAGAACGGCCAGGAGCGGAACATCACGGTCGTTATCGGCAAAGTGGACACCAAACGGGGTACGGCCGATCTGCAGGCGCTGTTGCGCGACATTCCCGGCGTCACCGCGCGTGATGCCGGCGGCCGGATGGTTCTTTCCGGCAACGTCGACCCCGCCGACCAACCGTTGCTGGATACGGTGTTGAAAATGTTTCCAGACCTGATCGACATGACCCGCAAAAAGCCGCCGATTCTGGCCGGTGACAAGATGGTATACATGGACGTCAAGATTACGGAGTTCAACACCAATGCGCTGGAAACCCTCGGCATCGACTGGGACAACCCAATCAACGGACCGTCGGCGGGTTTCGCCGCGGACGTGGCGAGTAACAACAATTTCCGCATCACGCCCGACTCACCTTCATTCAAAAACGGTCTGCCTCTGAAACTCAGCGGCGCGAGCGGCTATTTCGGACTGGTCACGGAGATCAGTTCGCGGCTAAACTTTCTGGTGAATTCCGGTGACGCGGTGCTTCTGGCCCAGCCGCGGCTGTCGGCCCGCAGCGGCGGCACGGCGGACTTTCTGGCCGGCGGCGAGATCCCGCTGAAAACCACCAGCAGCCTCGGCCAGAGCAACGTGCAGTTCAAGGAGTTCGGCATCAAGCTCGGCATCACCCCGCTGGTGGACGACCTCGGCAACATCGTCGCCAAGGTTTACACCGAGGTCAGCGCCATCGACCCGGCCACCACGGTCGACGGCATTCCCGGCTTTCTCACCCGCAAGACCAGCACCGATATCCGGTTGAAGGACCGTGAAACCCTGGTCATCTCGGGCCTGATGAGCCAGCAGGCGTCCAAGGATCTGCACGAATTGAAATGGCTGGGCGAGCTGCCGGTGCTGGGGGCGCTGTTCCGCTCCACAAATTTCCGCGACAACAAGAGCGAGCTGGTTATTTTTGTCACGCCGACCGTCTATGACGCCACCTCTGATCTGAACAAGGAGCGGGTGGAACGCCGCAAGCAGCTGATCGATAAATTCCGCAAGGCGGTCGATCAAGACGATCTGCAGCTTCTGGAATAAGAAGGCCGCCATGTTCGACGTCATCGTCAAAACCGACAAGGGCGAGAAGGTCAAGGGCATCCGCTGCCCGGTGGAGATCTGCGGCATCGGCAAGGCCCGCGATAATCTCATCCAGTTGAGCGGCTGGCGCATAGCCGGTCATCATGCCGAATTGCAGCAGAGCGGGAAGGGGCTCTACATCGAGGACAAGAGCCGCGGCGGCACCCTTGTCAATGGCCAGCGCATCGAACGTTATGGGCCGCTCAAATCCTCCGACGAGATCCGCATCAGCTCCTACATCATCAGCGTCGGGCTGGACGAAACACGCAAGGAGGAGGAATTCACCGACGATATCGACGACGTCAAGACCATGATCGGGGTGCGGCCGCACGCCGAGATAAAGCCGGATGACTCCGTGTTCAAGCAGGAGCGCTTCATGTGGCGCAACCGCGTTCACAAGGAACTGCTGAACCTGATGGACCTGCGCCGCACCGATGTGGGGGCCATGGACGAGGGGCAACTGCGCAAGAACGTCCAGACGCTTGTCGACGAGATCATCACCAGCATGGCGGGCAAGCTGCCTTCCGAAATCGACAAGGCGCAACTGGCCGCCGACGTGCTGAACGAGGCGGTGGGGCTGGGTCCTCTCGAGGTTCTGCTGGCCGATGAATCGATCACGGAAATCATGGTGAACAAGTATGACGACATCTACATCGAGCAGCGCGGCCGCCTGCAAAAATCGAAGGTCACATTCAGCAGCGACGATGCGGTGATGTCGGCGATCGAACGCATCGTGGCACCGCTCGGCCGGCGCATCGACGAAAGCTCGCCCATGGTGGACGGCCGTCTGAAGGACGGCTCGCGCGTCAACGCCATCATCCCGCCGCTGGCGCTGCGCGGGCCCTGCATCACCATCCGCAAGTTCTCAAAAAAGAAATTGACCGCCGACGACCTTGTGGGCTTCGGCGCGATCAACAAAAACATGGTGAAGTTCCTGCAGGTGGCGGTGGAGCAGAAACGTAACATTGTCATCTCCGGCGGCACCGGCAGCGGCAAGACTACATTGCTCAACATGCTGTCCAATTTCATTCCCAGCAGCGAACGCATCGTTACCGTGGAGGACGCCGCCGAATTGAAGCTCAACCAGCCCCACATCGTGTCACTGGAGGCGCGGCCGCCCAATCTCGAAGGCAAGGGCCAGGTCACCATCCGTGATTTGGTCAAGAACTGCCTGCGCATGCGGCCCGACCGCATCGTGGTCGGCGAGTGCCGCGGCGGGGAGGCGCTTGACATGCTGCAGGCCATGAATACAGGCCACGACGGTTCGCTAACCACCGCCCATGCCAACACGCCGCGCGATCTCATCTCGCGCCTGGAGGTCATGGTGATGATGGCGGGCATGGACCTGCCGATCATGGCCATCCGCGAACAGATCGCCTCGGCCGTCAATATCGTCGTGCAACAGACGCGTTTCTCCGACGGCAGCCGCAAGGTCATCAACATCAGTGAAATCACCGGCGTGGAGAGCGGCACGATCCAGATGCAGGACATCTTTCGCTATCAACAGGAAGGATTCGACGGCGATGGCAAGGTGCGCGGACACTTCCTGGCGACGGGGCGGGTGCCGGAGTTCTACGAGGACCTCAAACGCCGCGGCATCACCGTCGATCTCTCGATCTTCCAGACGGATAAATAATGCTGTTGCTCATCGTCGCCGGGCTGTCTTTTTTGTCGGCAACCCTGGCCGGCGTCGTGTTCCTGCAAAGGGGCGAAGAATTTCTCGGCCGCTACCGGGCGACGTTCACCGAAAGCGCCACTGCGAACATGTCCGATATGTTCATGTTCATCGATGCGCAGCGTCTTTTTTACATCAACATGATCGCCATCGTCGTATTGCCGCTGTTCACCTGGATGTTGACGGGCGATGCGCTTTCCAGCGGCGTGGTGATGCTGGTCCTGGTGATTATTCCCGGTTTCATCTACCGCCGGATGCGCAAACGGCGGCTGAAGCTCTTCGAAAAGCAGCTGCCGGACGGACTGGCGGTGATCTCCGGCGCCATGCGCGCCGGTGCCAGTCTCAATATCGCCATGGAAAATCTGGTCAAGGAAGCACCAGCGCCCATGTCGCAGGAGTTCGAACTGTTCCTGCGCGAGCAGCGCGTTGGCGCCGATTTCGACACCTCGTTGAAACACATGGAGAAACGGCTGCCGTTGCCGGACTTTCTCATGCTGACCGCCGCGTTGCGCATCTCCCGCGAGGTCGGCGGCAATCTCGCCGAAATCCTGGAAAACCTCGCCAACACGCTGCGGCGCAAGGCCACGATGGAAGGGAAGATCGACAGTCTCACCGCGCAGGGCAAGCTCCAGGGCATTGTCATGACCGGCCTGCCCATCCTGCTGGCCGTGCTGCTGATGCAGCTCGAACCGGAGGCGATGGGCAAACTGTTCAGCACTCACATCGGCTGGGCGGTGTGCGCCGTGATCGTGGTGATGGAGTCGATGGGTTACATGATGATCAGCAAGATCACCAGCATCGATGTTTGAACTCGACCCACAACTGCTGCGCGGCGCCGCCCTGTGCACGGGGCTTTCCGTGTTCTTCAGCTACACGCTGGTATACCGTCTGTATGGCATGGTCGCCGAGGAGGATCGCACCTACAAGGACCCCCTGCCGCGGCTGCTGCGTCTGCTATGGCCGTTCATTCAGATCATCGCCTATTTCGTCTGCTCCCATCTGCCCTGGGAACTCATCGAGCGGATCGAACGCCGCTTGCAGACCACCGGCGTCGGTTATCTGCTCAACGCCGAGCAATATTTCGCGCTGCGCCTGATCAGCACGGTGATCTTTTTCGTCATCGTTTACTGCGGGATGTTGGCATTCGACTACTGGGAGCCCACCTGGCTCGCCGTCGCGCCGATCCTGGGCTTCATGTTTCCGGAAATCTGGCTGAACGACACGCGCAAGCGCCGTGAAACCGCGGTGATCCGGGCGCTGCCGGTGTATCTGGACTTCATCACCATGGCCGTGGAGGCCGGTTTGAACCTTCCCGGCGCCCTGGCCCAGGCCATGGAGAAGGCACCGCCGGGTCCCATGCGGAACGAATTCGGCATCGTCCTGCGCGACCTGCGCTCCGGGTTGTCCCGTGCCGAGGCGCTGCGGCGCATGGGTACACGGCTGGATATCAGCGAGATCACGAGTTTCGTCTCGGCGATGATCCAGGCCGAGAAAATGGGTGCGAGCCTCGCCACCGTGCTGCGCGTGCAGGCCGAACAGCGCCGTAACGAGCGTTTCCAGCGCGCGGAAAAAATGGCGATGGAAGCACCCATAAAACTCGTCGGTCCGCTCATCATCTTCATCTTCCCGGTTACCTTCATCGTGCTCGGCTTCCCCATCGTCATGAAATTCCTCTCCGAGGGCATCATGTGATCCCGGGTGCGTTGTGCCGCGAACCCGATAGAATCCGCCTGCTGCCTGCGGTCATGCTGACTTCCAACCCTTGGGAGCGCATGCGCGGCTTGCTGGGCCGCCCTGCGCTGGGCGCCGACGAGGGGTTGTTGATCGACCATTGCCGCTCCGTGCACACGGCGGGGATGCGTTATGCGATCGACCTGGTCTTTCTGGGTCGCGACTGGGTGGTGAAAAAAATCGTGAGCGGTCTGGCGCCCTGGCGCATGGCCCTGTGCCTCGGCGCGGTGATGGTGCTGGAACTGGCCGCGGGCGGCGCCGCGCGGCTGGGTATTGCCGAGGGCATGCGACTTCGCTTCGTTCCACGATGAATGTCCCCACCAAGTCGATGAAGTTCATTTGGGTGCTGGCGGTGTTGCCCTGGCTGGGCGCCTGCGAAATGCAGCAGCTCGTCCATCCCGATACTGACGCCGTCAAGCTGCACGAGGAGGCTGAACGCGCCTATGGGGCGAACGACATGCAACTCGCCGAGAAGGATTTCAAGCTGCTGGCCGAGAGCATGCCCAGGGACGCTGAACCCTGGTTCAGGCTCGGCAACATCTACGCGCGGAGCAACCGCGTCGAGGACGCCATCCACGCCTATCGCGAGGCGGTGACGCGCAACCCCAACCTGACCAAGGCGTGGTACAACATGGCCTTGGTGCAGATGCATCAGGCCAGGAAAGACCTGCTGGAGATGCAGCAATACCTCGGGGCAGATGATCCCATCAATCCGCAGGTGCAGCACATACAGGAAACGTTGGATACCCTGCTGAAGCCGACTGCGCCGGATCAGGAAGTCGGTCAGGACAATGGTCAGAAAAACCCGCCGCATTAAAGTTTACCGGGCCGTTCCGTGAAGCGTCTCCATCTCCAAACCGGCCAGAGCATGACGGAATTCGTCATCGTCGCGCCGGTCATGTTCCTGCTGGTGTTCGGCGCCATGCAATTCGGGCTCATCTACCACGCCAAGACTACGCTCAACTACGCCACCTTCGAGGCGGCGCGCAGCGCTGCGGTCAATCACGCCGTCAAGGCCGCCGCCGAGAGCGGGCTGGCCCGCGGCCTGGCGCCACTCTATACCCACGAAGACTCGGTTTCGGCCGTGCAGGCGGGCCGCAGGCAGGTCCGCGACGACATCGCCGCCGGCTACGCGGAGATCGAGCGGCTGAGCCCGCCCGCTTCAGCATTCGACGACTACGGCCAGGGTTCGGCGGGAGACAGGAACATCCCCAATGACAACCTGATGTACCGGGACCCGGCGCCGGGAAAGAATTCGGGCCTGAGCATACAGGACGCCAACCTGCTCAAACTCCGGGTGACCTACTGTTACCCGCTGTACGTGCCGTTCGCCAACAAGGTCATCGTCACGCTGATGAGCTTTGCGCCCTCATCGAGCTGCGAGGAATGCGTGGGCCCGCCGGCTCCCGGCTCCCTCGCGAAAAAATGCCTCGATGACGACAGGCTGCCGATTGTTTCCCAGGCCATCGTGCGCATGCAGTCGGAAGCCTCGGAAGCATGGTGAAGACGCAGTTGTCCCCGGTGGTGCAATCAACGCCAGGATTTTGGGACGACGGGATGAAGCTTATCGATGTCCGCCTGAACCTGTTCGCGGCTTCGTTCGTACACAATCTCCCTGCCCAGCGCTTTTCCTGAATAGGCCTGGCCGTTTCGAGTCGGGGTCAAATCACACTTGACGTTGTGGACGCCTTCACCGAGCACCACCTGTATCCGGCCGACTTGCTTGTTGAAGACCACGACGTCTATGGTCTGTCCGCTTTCCGTGATTCGTACCTTGATT
>Ga0335077_10000302_pt1 | contig 52976 bp, 55 predicted proteins | sample Lox_Sample_31_FD_207151 | JGI IMG/M metagenome (GOLD analysis project Ga0335077, IMG submission 207151) | Soil microbial communities from Loxahatchee National Wildlife Refuge, Florida, United States - Lox_Sample_3.1 | ecosystem: Environmental > Terrestrial > Soil > Wetlands | place: USA... | reverse complement strand
GGAGGAGGCGTCCCACTCGGAGCTGACGAGCCCTTCCTCCTCGAGCGCGCGCAGGAGGCGATAGAGGTTTCCCATCTCGATGCGCTGCTCTCCGGTCAGCTCCGGGAGCCGTTCGAGCAGCTCGTAGCCGTGCGCCGGCCGCTCGCGGAGAAGGAGCATGAGCGCCGGCTCGGCGAAGCGCTCGACCCGGGCCAGGACGCGCCAGCGGCCGCCGTGATGGCGGCGCGACCGCGGACCTCTCACTCCGGCCTCAATACATGTAAAACACACATATATGTCACAGTAGCGCGCCGGGAGCGTCCTGCGCAACCCGGGCTACACTCGCGGCGTGCGCGTGACGAAAGTCTCCACGACTCGGACGTGCGGGGTTTGCGAGCGCACGCTCCTGATGGGCGAGCGAGCGGTTCGCTTCGCGCCGGCCGAGGGAGCCGAGCTCGTCGACGTCTGTCCGCTCTGCCAGGACATCGCGCTCGAGCACGGCTGGATCAAGGAGGGCACGCCGACGACGCCGACGCTCGAGGGCGAGCGGCGCCGCCGCAGGCGGAGCCTGACCGGCCTGCTCGGCCTCACCCGCGTCACCGGCGAGGGTCTCGCGCAGCAGGAGCCGATCCTGCGCCGGCTCTCGGACGGCGAGATGGCGCTGCTCGAGGCGGCCGATCTCTTCAACGCGAGCGCCTACCGGCGCACGGTCGGCGGCATCGCGAAGAGCCTCGGCGAGGCGAAGGCGAGCATCATGCCGCTCTCGGGCACCGCCGGCGAGCTCGCGGTCACGATCGCCTGGGATCTCTCGTGGTACCAGTACCGCGTCAGCCCCGAGTCGGCGCAGCCGGTTCGGCTGGAGCGGCGCGGTCACGAGCTCGACGAGCTCGAGGAGGGCTTCAAGGACTGGAACGCGCACGTCGAGGACGAGGGCCGGCTCGTCCCCGAGATCGCGCGGATCTAGTCGGAGTTCTTCCGCGCCCGGCGCGAGGTGGGCGGACTCGACCCGGCGCGCTCGACCCCGGCGGCCGGGGGATGGTCTCCGGCCGTCTCCCCGCCTACAATCCGCCCGAGCCATGATCTACTGCGTCATCCCCCGCGAGCTCGCCGACGAGCTCTACGACAAGATGGTCGAGTACTACAAGGACAACCCGAACGTGACCGTCATCGTCGACCGTCGCGAGGGGAGCGACCGCCGCAGAGGCGAGGACGCGCCCGAGGAGGTGAAGGAGCGCCGCACGATCCGCGACCGCCGGCGCTCGCGTGTCCCCGGGACGTTTCCCGACACCGACGCCCCGCAGTAGCCTCCGGCGCTAGTCTCGCCCCATGGCGACGACAGCGACGCAATCCAAGAACTTCATTGCCGGCGAGTGGGTGGATGCCGCCTCCGGGGAGACCTTCGAGAGCACGAGCCCGGCGACGGGCGAGACGATCGGGGTCTTCCCACGCTCGGGACGGGAGGACGTCGACCGCGCGGTCTCGGTCGCGAAGGAGGCGTTCGCGGAGTGGCGGCTCGTGCCGGCGCCCAAACGCGGCGAGATCCTCTTCCGTCTCGCGCGCCTGCTCGAGCAGGAAAAGCCAGCGCTCACCGATCTGATGACGCGCGAGATGGGGAAGGTGAAGGCCGAGGCGGGCGGCGACGTCCAGGAGGCCATCGACATCACGTACTACATGGCCGGCGAGGGCAGGCGCCTCTTCGGCCAGACGACGCCGTCGGAGCTGCGCGACAAGTGGAACATGAGCATCCGCCAGCCGATCGGCGTCGTCGGCGCGATCACGCCGTGGAACTTCCCGGTCGCGATCCCGTCGTGGAAGCTGATCCCGGCGCTCGTCTGCGGCAACACCGTCGTGCTCAAGCCGGCGAGCGACACGCCGGCGCTCGCCGAGCGCTTCGCCGAGCTGATCGCCGAGGCGGGGATCCCCGCCGGCGTCGTCAACGTCGTCCACGGCGGCGGCGGCACGGTCGGCGACGCGCTCGTGCGCCATCCCGACGTGCGCGTGCTCACGATCACCGGCTCGCGGGAGACCGGCGTCGAGGTGCTGAAGTCGGCCGCCGAGACGCTCACGCACGTCCATCTCGAGCTCGGCGGCAAGAACGCGATCGTCGTGCTCGACGACGCCGATCTCGAGCTCGCCGTCGACGGGATCGTCTGGTCGGCGTTCGGCACGTCGGGCCAGCGCTGCACCGCCGCGTCGCGCGTGATCGTCCAGAAGGGCGTGTACGACGAGCTCCAGTCGCGACTCGTCGCGCGTGTCGAGCAGCTGCGGCTCGGGCCCGGGTGGGAGGACGAGAGCGACGTCGGCCCGGTGATCAACAAGGGTGCGCTCGAGAAGATCCACTCGTATACGGAGATCGGGCGCGACGAGGGCGCGAAGCTCCTCACCGGCGGCGAGATCGCGGGCGACGGCGACCTCGGCAAGGGCTTCTTCTACCGGCCGACGATCTTCGCCGACGTCGACCCGCAGATGCGGATCGCGCAGGAGGAGATCTTCGGGCCGACGACGGCCCTGATCCCGGTCGCGGACCTCGACGAGGCGATCCGGGTCTCGAACGGGGTCAAGTACGGCCTCTCGTCCTCGATCTTCACGCAGGACGTGAACGCCGCCTTCCGCGCGATGCGCGACCTCGAGGCGGGGATCACGTACGTCAACGCGGGGACGATCGGCGCCGAGGTGCACCTCCCGTTCGGAGGCACGAAGGACACGGGCAACGGCCACCGCGAGGCGGGCCAGGCGGCGCTCGACGTCTTCACCGAGTGGAAGTCGATCTACGTCGACTACTCGGGCCGGCTGCAGCGCGCCCAGATCGACACCGAGCCGTGAGCATCGCGCTCGCCGAAAAGCTCGCCGCCGTCGACGACCACTGGGCGCCGCGCATCGTCGCGCGCTACAACGGCAACAAGGTCTGCGTCGTCAAGGTGCAGGGAGAGTTCGTCTGGCACGCGCACGACGAGACGGACGACCTCTTTCTCGTCCTCGACGGGCATCTCACGATCGACCTGCCCGATGCGCCGGTCGAGCTCGGCCCGGGGGATCTCTACGTCGTGCCCCGCGGCGTCCGGCACCGTCCGCGCGCCGAGGTCGAGACCAGCCTCCTGCTGATCGAGCCCGAGGGCTCGCCGAACACCGGCGACTCGGACGAGCGTGCGCCGGCACCCGAACGCGACGCGTGAACCGGAAGCTCGTCGTCTTCGTCCCGCGCGAGGCGCTCGACGCCGTCCGCGACGCGCTCTTCTCCGCGGGAGCCGGCGGATCGGCGACTACGAGCGCTGCTCCTGGTTCACGGAGGGGACCGGGACGTTCCTCGGCGGCGAGGGCACGTCGCCCGCGGTCGGGCAGCCGGGCCGGGAGGAGCGGGTCGCGGAGCTCCGCCTCGAGACCGTCTTCCCCCTCGAACGGCAGGACGAGGTGATCGCGGCGCTCCGGCACGCGCATCCCTACGAGGAGCCCGCCTTCGACGTCTACGAGCTCGTCGAGTGAAGGCCCGGCTCTTCACCGACGGCGGCGCGCGCGGCAACCCCGGCCCGGCGGCGTTCGGCTACGTGCTCGAGGCGGAGGACGGGACGGTGCTCGCGGCGCACGGCGAGGCGATCGGCGTCGCGACGAACAACGTCGCCGAGTACCGGGCGCTCGTCGCCGGCCTCGCGTGCGCCGCCGAGCTCCAGGTCGGCGAGGTCGAGGTCGTCTCCGACTCCGAGCTGCTCGTGAAGCAGATGAACGGCGAGTACCGGGTCAAGAACGAGGCGCTCCGGCAGCTCTCGGTCGAGGCGGCGCGCCTCGCGCGGCAGGTCGGGAAGGTGACGTACACAGCCGTCCGGCGAGAGCACAACGAGCTCGCCGACAGGCTCGTCAACGACGCTCTCGACGCGGCCGGGGCCTGAGAGCCGGGGCTATACTGACCGCCCACGCGGATGTAGCTCAGTTGGCTAGAGCGTCTGCTTGCCATGCAGAAGGTCGTGGGTTCGAGTCCCATCATCCGCTTCTAAAGCCCCCGTAAATCGGGGTTTTTGTTTGTCGATAAGGCAACGTGAGTCCCAACCGAGTCCCAGGAACTCGACCCGAAAATGCGGTTCTGCGTTCTAGGGTGTGTGAGCCAATGGTCGGGTGAGGAGTGTGTACTCCTCGACGTCGCAGAAGCCGAGCCGTCGGTAGACGCCGTGTCCGATCGTGCTGGATTGGAGGTAGCCGAACCTGGACCCCTCGTCGAAGCCTTCGCGCAGGGCGTGTGAGGTGACTGCTGCGCCGTAGCCGCGGCCGCGGTACCGGCTGGGGGTCGCAACGTTGAAGATCCCGGTTGCTTCGCGGCCTGCGAACCCGACCGCAGTCGAGACGACTCTTCCTTTGGCTCGTGCCACGTACCAGCGGGCTTCCGGGATGCGTTGCACGCCTTCCGAGAACCTGGAGAACAGTTCGATCGGCGCGTTGAACGAGGCGGCCAAGAGACGGTTCGTCTCGTCGACCTCATCCTGGGCGATCGGTCCGATGTCGATATCGGCTCGCACCTCGACGAAGGAGTCGGGCCGCACCACCATCCCGGGGACCAGCTCGGTATGCGTGAGGCCGAGTGCGAACGCCGCCCGCCGTATCCGGTCGTGCCCGAGCCGGGTCTGCACCCACGGCCACTCGCCGGCGGCGTCGACCTCAGCGAGGGCCTCGGGCAGCGCAGCGGCCGCCGCCTCCGAGTCCTCGCAAACCCAGGCACCGCTGAATTGCGGAACGGGAATCCCCGGCAGCAGGATGACCACCAGATCCGAGCGCCGCTCGAAGCGGGAGCCTTCGAAGGCCGAGAAGATGCGGCCGAAAGCTTCCTCGAGGGCCTGGTGCATCTCGACTTGTTCGGCCGCCACTGCTCAACCTCTCAAGCCTGCCCGGCGACGGCGTAGAGGTGCCAGGCGCCCGGAATGCCCTTCAGATTGTGCTCGCCGCGATCCTGGAACGTCAGTCTGGAGCCTGCGACGAGGTCACGTACGGTACTGGACACGAGCACCTCTCCGGGGGCTGCCTTTGCCGCGACTCTCGCGCCGATGTGGACTGCGATTCCGGCGACCTTGCCGTCAACGAGCTCGCACTCGCCGGTGTGAAGTCCGGCCCGAACCTCGAGACCGAGTGAACGCACCTGTTCTGTGATCGCGGTCGCGCACCGGATCGCGCGGGCGGGTCCATCGAAGCTCGCGAAAAACCCGTCGCCGGCAGTGTCCACTTCTCGACCGCGGAAGCGCGCGAGCTGCTGACGGACGAGGCGGTGATGCGTGGCTAGGACTTCGCGCCAGCGCGCGTCGCCGATTTGCGCAGCCCGCTCGCTGGCGCCCGCGATGTCGGTGAAGAGGATCGTGACGAGGACCCGGCCCGACTCCTCGTCGGGCGGTGTGGCGGCCGTCTCCGTCAGGAAGCCGAGAACGGCGTCTGCCATCTCGGCGCTTCCCTCGAGGAATGGCCACACATCGCGTCCCGGCAGCTCGAGGTAGGACGCAGTCGGGATCTGGTCGGCGACGAACCGGCTGACCTCGCCGCTCACGACCCTCTGATCCGGCCGGTGCAGGACCACGGTCGGAATGCAGATCGCCGGGAGGACGTGTCGAACGTCTAGATCCAGGTTCACCCGCCGAAAGTCGGCGAAGGCGCCCGGGCTCGTACTCAGTCGGCGCCAGCGAACGAGCCACCTGATGAGGTCTTCGTCTTCGGCGTGGCTCGGGGTCGTGACGGCCAACTCCTCGCGGCTCCGGCGGTCGAGCTCGTTCCAGCCCGCGAGCGCGTCTTCGATGTTGTGCCGAGCGGCGTCCGGCGTCAGTCCCCATGGATAGTCAGGCGCCCACCGACGCCTCGGCTGAAACGCGTAGAGAACGAGGCCCCGCGCGCGGTCGGGGTACGTTGCGGCGAACAGCGTTGCCATCGCGCCACCGTCGAGAAACCCGAAGAGCACGGCGCCGCCCGAACCGAGGTCGTCCAGCACTGCCCGCACGTCGTCCATCCTCTCCTCCAGCGGCGGTGTGGCGACTCGATCGGAGATGCCCACGCCTCGACAGTCGAAGGTGATCACACGAGCCCCAGATGCGAGCCGTTCCATGAAGGAGACGTACCGGGGCTCGTCCCAGTCGAGCTCGACATTCGAGATCGCACCGGAGATGAACACGAGGTCCATCGGCCCGTCGCCGAGCGTCCGATACGCGATGTGGAGATCGCCGGCTCTCGCGTAGCGAATCGGGCTGGGCCGCACCCATGTAGTTTGGCCTGAACAACCCTTCGGGCGCGAGTCCGGGCGTATAGCCGGTCGGTGGACGCCTCACTCTTGCTGAGACAGCGAGAAAACGGCGGGACGCACCGGCCCCCTGTCTGCGGCTAACAGATCGGAACCGGACGCCCCGCCTTGGTTAGGAGCGCCCATGTCACGGAAACGGACTGGGCGAGCTCATTTTGCCATGAGTCATGAGAATCGGCAACCGATGCGTTCGCATCAATTCTCAGAAGAGGGAGCTACTTCCCGTGGAAGTAGGCCTGGTAGATCTCCTTCGCCGCCGGGGCGGCGGCGTCGGCGCCGTAGCCGCCGTCCTGGATCATCACGACGACGACGAGCTGCGGATGGCTGTACGGTGCGAACGAGGCGTACCACGAGTGGTCGGGCGGGCCGGCGTTCGTCGTCTGGGCGGTCCCCGTCTTGCCGGCGACGGTGGGGTGAAAGCCGTTGAAGACCGCGTACGACGTCCCCGCCGGGTCGTTCGCCGCCTCGTACATCCCCTGCTTGATCGCCCAGGTGTACGGCGACAGCTTCACCTTCCGCACGGGCTTGTACGGCAAGACGTGGCGGACGCCGTTCCGGATCACGGCCTCGGCGACATGCGGCCGGACGACGGTGCCGCCGTTCACGATCGCCGAGTACGCGACCGCGAGCTGGAGCGGGCTGACCTGCAGCGCGCCCTGGCCGATCGCGAGGTTGATCGTCTGCCCCTCCGTCCAGGGGAACCCCTCCACCTTCGTGAAGTGGGAGCCCGGCGTCGGCACCCAGCCCGGCTCCGCGCCGGTGAGGTCGATCGGCGGTGTCGAGCCGAGCCCGAGCTTCTTCGCCCACTGCTGGATGAGCCTGCCCTCCGCCGAGGGGTCCGCTTCCCAGATCCGGTCGCCGAGCCGGTAGAACCACGTGTCGCAGGACTGCTCGATCGCTGTCGGCAGCGTCATCTCCTCGTAGATCCCGCCCTCGACGTTGTGGAAGATCTGGCCGCCGAGGTCGAAGGAGCCGGAGCAGAGCTGCTCGGTGTAGGGATTGATCAGCCCGGCGCTCAGCGCCGCCTCGGCGATGATCGGCTTGAACGTCGACCCCGTCGGATAGACGCCCGCGATCGCCCGGTTGAGCAGCGGGTCGCCGGTCGTGTCGTCCAGGAGGTGCTGGTAGTAGCGCGGATCGGTCGCGGCGAGCTTCTCGTTGAAGGTCGGATCGCTCGCGAGCGCCTTGATCGCCCCTGTCCAGGGATCCATCACGACCGCCGACCCGCCGGTCGGCGCATAGCCGGCCGAGCGCGCGTCGGCCATCCCGTCCTGCAGCGCCTTCTCGGTCGCCCGCTGCATGCGGGTGTCGATCGAGAGCTGGAGGGTCGGCGGCTGCTTCTGCTTCGGGATGCGCAGCGAGCCCGCGATCCGGCCCATCGAGTCGACGGGGACGCGCGCCTCGAGGAAGCCGGGATCGAGGAGCGAGTCGTGGGCGCGCTCGACGCCGCTCTGGCCGACGATCTGTCCGGCCTGCGCTTTCCCGTACTGGCGCGTCCTCAGCTCCGGCGCGGTCACCTGGCCGACGAGCCCGAGGAACTCGCTGCCGAACGCGCCGAGCGGGTAGCTCCTCGAGACCTGCCCCTCGACCTTGAACGCCGGGAACGAGTCCACGCGCTCCTGCAGGTAGTCGGAGAGCGCGAGGCTCGGGTGCGTGAGGACGATCGCCGGCGCGAACGGCACATGGAGGACGGCCTCCTTGATCCGCGCGACGAGGGCGTGCGGACGCGTGTGCGTGCGCTCGGCGAAGCGGCGGATCTCGCGCAGCCCGCCTGCGCTCGGGTGCCAGCGGCCGTGCGCGTCGCGGCTGCCGAGGGAGGCGGCGTCGGCGGTGACGACGAGCCGGCCGCTCGTCCCCACGAGCAGACGGTTCTTGTCGTCTACGATCGCGCCGCGGGCGCCGTTCAGATTCACGGTGCGGTACGCCTGGGCGTGTACCTCCTTCGAGTACTTCGCTCCGTTGAGCACCTGGATCGACCAGGCGCGCAGGATGAGGAGCGTGAGCGCGACGGCGACGAGGGCGGCGAGGCCGCCGATCCGCACGTAGAAGCCCGGGCCGCGGAAGTACGGCGCGTCGGCGCGGGAGTAGGGCTGCGGGCGTCGTCCTCCCCCGAGGTTGCGCGGGAGCTTCACACGGCTGCGGCTGCGGCGGCGGCGGCGCGGATCCGGGGTCGAGATCGCCACGAAGCGCTTCCAGGGTACTGGCTACTCGTCGGCGATCTCGTCCGCGAGGAGCGCCAGCGCGAACGAGCGCCAGGCGAGCTCGGGCTCGGCTCGGAGCGACTCGAGGGCCGCCAGCACCGCGGGGAGATCGTCCGCCGGCAGCGCCTCCAGCGCACCGCCGAGCTGCGCCCGCCGCTCGGGCGTGTCGAGCTCCGCCGCGAGCCGCTCCGCGGCGACCGAGTCGACGGCGAGGTCTCGGTGCGGGTCGCCGCCCGCAGCCAGGACGAACATCGCACGGCGCCGCGCCGCGTTCAGCTCGCTCTCGAGAAGCTCCACGTCCCCGCGGACGAGCCAGCAGAGGACGACGAGCAGCTCGCTCGAACGTGGATCGAGCCCGGACTGCTCCAGCTCCTCGAGCCGCCGGCGCACCCGGGCAGGTTAGCCCGTATCGCGGCACTCGCCCGTCTCGCCCTCGCAGCAGCCGACCTTGAAACGGCACCTGGGGCATTGAAAGGTGCCGTGACGCCATTCCATCTCGGCGCTGCAGCGCGGGCAGATCTCGACGACGGGCTCGGCGGCGGCGCGCATTCCGAGACCGTACGAGCCCGGCAGGACGCCGTCCGGATCCCCGGAGAGCCAGTCAGCCGGCGTACTGCTCGTCCGCGATCGCGAGCACGTCGTCGAGGATCGAAACGCCCTCCTCGAGCTCGTCGTGCGTGATCGTGAGCGGTGGGCAGACCATGACGACGTTCCAGTGCGTCATCAGGTACAGCCCGCGGTCGAGGGCGGCCTTCGCGAGCCGGGCGACGGGCTTCGCCGCCTCGCCGCCGGCGTTGAACGGGACGAGCGGCTCGCGGGTCTCGCGGTTGCGGACGAGCTCGAGCCCCCAGAAGCAGCCGAGTCCGCGCACCTCGCCGATCGACGGGTGCCTCTCGGCGAGCCCGGCGAGCGCCTCGCGGAACGCGTCGCCGATCTCCGCCGCGTGCTCGACGATCCCCTCCTCGCGGAACGCCCCGATCGAGGCGACGCCGACGGCGCAGGCGAGCGGATGGCCGCTGTACGTGAGCCCGCCGGCGAAGTACTTGTCGCGCACCCACTCCGCGATCGGCTCGCGGATCGCCATCGCGCCGAGCGGGACGTAGCCGGAGTTGATCCCCTTCGCCATCGTGAGGATGTCGGGGACGACGTCCCAGTTGTCGACGCCGAACCACTTGCCGGTGCGGCCGAAGCCGGCCATCACCTCATCGGCGATGAGCAGGATGCCGTGGCGCTCCGTGACCTCCCGGATCGCCTGCAGGTAGCCGTCGGGCGGCACGATGATCCCGTTCGTCCCGGTCACCGTCTCGAGGATCACGGCCGCGACCGTGTCCGGGCCCTCGTACTGCAGGATCTCCTCGAGGTGCGGCGCGCCGGTGCAGACCGGGCACGGATCAGGGTGGCCGGCGGGGCAGCGGTAGGTGTACGGGTCGAGCATCCGCACGACGCCGGGAATGCCCGGCTCCGCGGGCCAGCGGCGCGGGTCGCCGGTGAGCGTGATCGCGCCCGCGGTCGCGCCGTGGTACGAGCGGTAGCGGGCGATCACCTTGTGCCGGCCCGTGTACCAGCGGGCGAGCTTGATCGCGTTCTCGTTCGCCTCGGCGCCGCCGTTCGTGAAGAACGTCATCGAAAGGTCGCCGGGCGTCACCTCCGCGATCAGGCGCGCGAGCGTCGAGCGCGGCTCGGTCGCCATCGGCGGGCCGATCGTGCAGAGCTTGTCCGCCTGCTCCTTGATCGCCGCGACGAGCTTCGGATGCTGGTGGCCGATGGAGACGTTGACGAGCTGCGACGCGAAGTCGAGGTAGCGGTTCCCGTCGAAGTCCCAGAAGTACCGTCCCTCGCCGCCCGCGACGGCGATCGGGTCGAGCGCGTTCTGCACCGACCACGAGTGGAGGACGTAGCGCTTCGCGTCTGCGCGGACCCGGTCGCCGAGCTCGCTGTTCCGCTCGATCGTCGCCACGAGAAGAGCCTAGCGCCAGACACCTGGGTCGGTCATCATCGTCCTCGCGGGGTCGACCCCCGAAGGGAGAGGTCAATGCAGACGTACATCATCCTGCGCCGCAACGGCTGGAGGACGGCGGAGGAGCTGCAGGAGGCGGCCGCGCGCTCGACGGCCGAGGGGGACGCGATGCGCGACGACATCGGCTGGATCCGCAGCTACGTGCTCGCGGAGCCGGACGGAAGCGTCGGAACCGTCTGCGTGTACCAGGCTTCGAGCGAGGATGCGGTGCGCGAGCACGCGCGCCGGGCCGGCCTGCCGGCGGACGAGGTGATCGCCGTGGCGGACACCGTGATCGTGCGGCCCGATCCCGCGCCCGCCGCGGCCGCCTGATTCCGGTTCACGGGCGGGGCGAGCGGACGCGCTCCGCTACGCTCCGCCCATGTTTGTCGCTCCGGCGCCGGCGAAGCCGGCACCCTCGCTGGCTGGCTCCGGCTAGCCTACGCCGGTGGCCGAGACGATCGAAGCGCCGGCGGTCACGCGCATCCCGCACTGGATCGCGGGGCGTCGCCTCGACGGTTCCTCCGGCCGCAACGGGCCGGTTTTCAACCCTGCGAGCGGCCGGCAGACGGGCGCCGTCGACTTCGCGACGGCGGAGGAGGTCGACGCCGCGGTCCAGGCGGCGAAGGACGCCTTCCCGGCCTGGCGGGCGACTTCGCTCGCGAAGCGCGCCGAGCTCTTCTTCCGCATCCGCGAGCTCGTGCACGAGCGGCGGGACGAGGTGGCGGAGATCCTCGTCCGCGAGCACGGGAAGGTCTTCTCCGACGCGCTCGGCGAGGTGACGCGCGGGCTCGAGGTGATCGAGTTCTGCTGCGGCATCCCGACGCTGCTCAAGAGCGAGTACTCCGAGCAGGCGTCGACCGGCATCGACGTCTACTCGATCCGGCAGCCGCTCGGCGTCGTCGCCGGCATCACGCCGTTCAACTTCCCCGCGATGGTGCCCATGTGGATGTGGGCGCCTGCGATCGCGTGCGGCAACACGCTCGTGCTCAAGCCGTCGGAGAAGGATCCGTCGGCCTCGCTCTGGACGGCCGAGCTGCTGAAGGAAGCCGGCTTGCCCGACGGCGTGTTCAACGTCGTGATGGGGGACAAGGTCGCCGTCGACGCGGTGCTCGAGCATCCCGACATCGCCGCCGTCTCGTTCGTCGGCTCGACGCCGATCGCCCGCTACGTCTACGAGACCGCGACCGCACGCGGGAAGCGCTGCCAGGCGCTCGGCGGCGCGAAGAACCACATGATCGTCCTCCCCGACGCGGACGTCGAGATGGCGGCCGACGCGGCGGTCTCGGCCGGCTACGGCTCGGCAGGCGAGCGCTGCATGGCGGTCTCGATGGTCGTCGCGGTCGGCGGCGTCGCGGACGAGCTGCGCGCCGCGATCGAGGAGCGGATCCCGAAGGTGAGGGTCGGCGACGGGATGGATCCGTCGTCGGAGATGGGGCCGCTCGTGACGAAGGAGCACCGCGACAAGGTCGCCTCCTACATCGAGAACGCGCCCGGCGAGGGCGCGACCGTCGTCGTCGACGGCCGCGAGGACGTGCCCAGCGAAGGTTTCTTCCTCAACCCGACGCTGCTCGACGACGTGACGCCGGCGATGAAGGCGTATGCGGACGAGATCTTCGGCCCGGTGCTCGGCATTACGCGCGTCGCGACGTACGACGAGGCCGTGCGGCTCGTCAACGAGAGCCCGTACGGCAACGGAACCGCGATCTTCACGCGCGACGGCGGCGTCGCCCGCCAGTTCCAGCTCGACGTGCAGGCGGGGATGGTCGGCATCAACGTCCCGATCCCGGTGCCCGTGGCGTACTACTCGTTCGGCGGCTGGAAGGCGTCGCTCTTCGGCGACCGCCACGTCTACGGGCCCGAGGGGATCGACTTCTACACGCGCGGCAAGGTGGTCACCTCCCGCTGGCCCGATCCGGCCACGTCCAAGGTCGACCTCGGCTTCCCCCAGACGAGGTAGCAGCTACTCGAAGCGGCGGTAGATCTCGGCGGCGGCCGCGTGGAAGCCGGGAGGGAAGCCGGCGGCGGCGTACGCCGCGGCGATCTCCTCCATCTCGCCGATCCAGCGCCAGCCCTTCCTCGCGGCCGAGCGCTCGGCTCCCGCGAGGCGCTCGTGCAGCTCGGGCGGCCACTCCGCGAGCAGCGCCTCCTCGACCCCCTCGGCCCGCGCGTACTCGCGCGCGGCGAGGAGAAGCGCGCTCGAGCCCTTCGTCCAGCCGGCGTACGCGCACTTCAGCGCCGACGCGCTCGCCACCACCCGAGCCTCGATCGGGGAGCCGGCGAAGAGCTCGGCGACGGCCGCAGCTTCGTCGCCGGAGAGGTACAGGTGGGGGGCCGGCGGCCCGCCGACGATGCCGCCGTCGACGAAGCGCTGCACGACCTCGCCCACTCGCGCCGCCGTCGCGGGAGAGACGGCGTTCGCGTCGACGTAGATCCCGTCGAAGAGCGGCAGCGACTCTGCGACCTCGAGCGCCGCATGCGGCGGGACGACCGAGACGACGACCTCGGCCGACGCGCAGAGCTCGGCCGTCGTGTGGACGTCCCGGAATGCCTCCGCCCGCGACCGTGTCTCCTCGCTGCGGCCTTCGGAGACCCAGAGCACCTCGTGCCCGGCCGCTGCGAGCGCCGCGCCGACGGCGGCGCCCATCTCGCCGGGGTGGAGCAGGCCGACGATCACCTGACGAGTCTAGGGCTCGCCTTCACTTCCGAGCGGGAGGACCAGCGGCTAGTGATAGGCGAAGCGGAGCCTGATCGACTGGTGCCGCCCCCAGGGGTCGATCGCGTAGACACGCACGACGTAGGAGGCGCCGGGACGGAGCTCGCGCTCGTTGAGGCGCAGCCGCACGACGATGCCGCCGGGCTTGTCGCGCTCGGTCCGGACCGTGCGGTACGCGTGACCCGCCCGGAGCCGCGGTCCGAGCCTGCTTCCCTTGCCGAGGACGGACGCGCGCTTGCCGCCCTGGGAGGTCACCGTCCCGATCAGCCGGGTCTGGGACTTCGCCGAGAGGCGCGTGAGCACGAGCAGCATCTGGCCGGGCGCCGACGCGAGACGGAGCTTGCTGTGTCGGACGAGACTCGGCCCGTGGGTCGACGTGTACCGCGGATCGCCCCAGGCTCCCTTCCGGAAGAAGCCGAGCCTGACCGGCTGCAGGGTCAGGACGTGGGTCAGCCCGGCGGCGTCGACGTACGAGCCGATCGTCGATCCCGGCGGGAGTTCCGGGCCCTGGAGCTGCGGGACGGCCTGGTAGACCTTGCCGTCGGTCGAGTAGCCGAGGACGGTCTTCGCCGGCTGCGGCTGCGCGTACGCGATGTCGAGCGGCCACGGAAAGCCGCTCGCGGGGAGTCCCGGGACGGTGAGGGAGATGCCGCTCCCGGCCGGGAGGAGCTTGGCGTCGAACTCGGCGAGATTCACCGTCAACCCGACCGGCACCGCGCCCGGCTGCCAGGTCACCGTCGCCCGGTCATCGGTCGTCTGGATGTTCCCGGCGATCCCCTCGACGACCGTCTGCGAGCCGACCGACACTGCCGGCAGAGGAGCCGGCTCGACGGCGACGGTGGCGGGCGAGGTCGCCGAGGTCGCACCGCCGGGGCCCGTCGCCGTCACGACGAGGGCGAGCGTGGAGTCGAGATCGTCGGGGGTGAGCGTGTAGGCACGGCCGGTCGCGTTCGCGATCGAGACGCACGAGCCGCCGCTCGCAGGACACCGCTTCCACTGGTATGCGAACGAGGTCGGCGCGCCGCTCCACGTTCCGACCGATCCGGTCAGCACCTGTCCGATCTGCGCCGTCCCGGCGATGGACGGCGGGACGATGTCGGCCGGCCGTGCGCTCGGCGGCGTGCCGGCCGGCGAGACGGCGACGGTGGGCAGAGACTCGGCGGTCGCGCTACCGGAGGCGGAGGTGGCGGTGACCGCGGCGCGCAGCGAGGATCCGACGTCGGCCGCGGTGGCGCGGTAGCCCTCGCCGGTCGCGGCCGGAATCGCCTCGCAGTCGTTCCCGGAGGCGTCGCAGCGCTGCCATTGGTACGCGAACTGCACCGGCTTGCCTCCCGTCCAGGTGCCGGCGCGGGCAGCCAGGATCTTCCCGCCCTCGGGGATGCCGACGAGCGCCGGCTGCGTCAGGCTCGCGGGGACGCCGGTCGGGTAGGCGGCGATCGCGACGGTACGCGGGTTCGCGCCGATCATGCGGTCGCCGTCGGTCTTGCCGCCGATCCCGGGAACCGAGGAGCCGTCGGTCCACTGCCAGAACGTCCAGCCGGCGCTGTTCCAGTTCTGGGCCGGAACCTGCGGCGACGACGCGCTCGTCCAGTGCGCGACCCAGAGCTTGTAGCCCGCCGCGGCGACGGCGGTCGAGTCGCCGAGCTTGTCCTTCCAGAAGTCCGGCGAGGTGTAGACGAAGCCGTGGACGCCGGTGCGCGCATAGACCTCGTCGAGCCAGGTCTGCGTCCACAGCTCGAGGAGCACGGGCCCGAGCCCGCCCGTCGCCTCGAGGTCGAGCACGGGAGGGAGCTCGCCCGGCTGAGGCGCCGCGACGCCGACGAAGTAGTCGGCCTGCGCGGTCGCGCTCTCGGTCACGGTCGCGCGGCTCGTCCCGCTCGGGCGCGCGAAGTGGTAGGCGCCGAAGACGAGCCCGGCGCCCTCGCTCCCGCTGCGGTTCTTCGCGTACGTCGGGTCGGAGTACGTCGTCGACTCGGTCGCCTTGCCGAATGCGAACTTGTAGCCGGCGCCGGCGACCTTCGACCAGTTGATCGAGCCCTGCCAGTTCGAGACGTCGATGCCCTTCGCACGGCTCGTGGCGGCCGCTGCCGGCGCGTCCGGGAGGGCCGCCGTGGCGAGCACGACGACGACGGCCGCGAGCAGGGCAAGGCGGCCGTGGCGTACTGCGTTGAGGGACCCCACAACCGTCATGAGGCTATCCCAGTGGTGTTCGGGCTGCGTAAAAAGAGCCCTGCTGCGCGGGCTAGGGAGCCGTCGCCGGCTCGGCGGCGAGCGTCTCGCCGAAGCGGGCGCGGCGGACGAAGCGTCCGCTGCCCGGCGAGGCGACGAGCTCGCCGTCCTCGACGAGGACGTTGCCGCGGAGGAGGACGAGCTCCGGCGCGCCGACGACCTCCGTCCCCTCGTACATGTTGTAGTCGCAACGCGAGTGGTGGGACGCCGCGGAGATCGTCTCCCGCCGCTCCGGGTCGAAGATCACGAGGTCGGCGTCCGAGCCGACCGCGACCGTCCCCTTGCGCGGGTAGAGGCCGAACAGCTTCGCCGGCTGCGTCGCGAGCAGGTCGACCATGCGGCTCAGCGTGATCCGGCCCTCGCCGACGCCGAAGTGGTGGATCATCTTCAGCCGGTCCTCGAGCCCGGGGCCGCCGTTCGGGATCTTCGTGAAGTCGTCCTTCCCGAGCGTCTTCTGGCCGTCCCAGAGGAACGAGCAGTGGTCGGTCGAGATCGCCGAGAGCGCGTCCGTCCGCACCGCGTCCCAGAGCACGGCGTGGTTCGCGGCGTCGCGTGCGGGCGGGGAGTAGACGTACTTCGCGCCTTCGAAGTCGGGCTGCGCGAGGTCGTCTATCGACCGGAAGAAGTATTGCGTGCAGCTCTCGCCCCAGACGCGCCATCCCTGCTCGCGTGCGCGGCGGATCGGGTCGACGGCCTCGCGGCACGTGACGTGGACGACGTAGAGCGGGCAACCCGCGATGCGCGCGAGCTGGACCGCCCGGTTCGTCGCCTCGCCCTCGAGCTCGGGCGGACGGGTCAGCGCGTGGAAGATCGGCGCCGTGTCGCCGCGGGCGAGCGCCTCGCGCACGAGCACGTCGATCGCGTCCCCGTTCTCCGCGTGCACCATCACGAGCGCGCCGCTCGAGGCGGCCACCTCCATCGCGCGGAAGAGCGTCTCGTCGTCGACCTGGAGGACGTTCTTGTACGCCATGAAGAGCTTGTACGAGGTGATCCCCTGCTCGGGCAGGGCGGCGAGCTCCTCGAGCCGCTCCTCGTCGCGGAGGTCGGTGACCGCGATGTGGAAGCCGTAGTCGATGAGGGTCTTCCCGTTCGCCTTCGCGTGCCAGGTCTCGAGCGCCTCGGCGAAGGTCTGGCCCTGCGCCTGGATGCAGAAGTCGACGTGGCAGGTCGTGCCGCCGAACGCGGCCGACGCCTGTCCCGACTCGAAGTCGTCGACCGTGACCGTGCCGCCGAAGGGCATGTCGAGGTGGGTGTGCGGGTCGATGCAGCCCGGCAGGACGTACTTGCCGCTCGCGTCGATCGTCCGGTCGGCCTGGACATCGAGCCCGGCGCCGATCAGGGAGATCCGCTCGTCGTCGACGAGGACGTCGGCGACGTAGTCGTCGGCCGCGATCACGATCCGGCCTCCGCGGATGAGCAGCGACATGAGCGGGACTGTATCGCGGCAATTCATATAGTCACGGCATGCCGCTCGATCCCGCGCGCACCGTCGCGGAGCTGAAGGAGTTGCGCGAGCTGACGGCCGACGAGAACGGCGCGCAGCGCGTCGCGTGGACGGAGACGTGGGAGCGGGCGCGGGCCTGGCTCCGCGAGAAGGTCGCGCCGACCGGAGCCGAGCACGAGATCGACGCGGCGGGCAATCAGTGGTTCACGCTGCCGGGCAGCTCGGAGCGGGCGCTCGTGATCGGCGGCCACATCGATTCCGTCCCGAACGGCGGCTGGCTCGACGGCTGCCTCGATGTCATGGCGGGCGTCGAGGTGCTGCGCCGGGTCGCCGAGGAGGGCACACCGCCGCTGACCGTCCGGCTCGTCGACTGGGCAGACGAGGAGGGAGCCCGCTTCGGCCGCTCGCTCTTCGGCTCCTCCGCCGCCTCGGGCTCGATGGACGACCAGGACGAGCTGCGCCGGCGGCGCGACGCCGACGGGATCGCCTGGCCCGACGCGCTCGCCGAGCACGGCGTCGACCTCGACCGGGCGCTCGAGGCGCGGTCGCAGCTCGACAGCGCGGCGGCATATCTCGAGCTCCACATCGAGCAGGGCCCGGTGCTCGAGTCGCTCGACCTGCCGCTCGGGGTCGTGCTCGGCACGTTCGGCGTCGAGCGCCACCTGATCGCGTGGCATGGGCAGGCGGCGCACGCCGGCTCGACGCCGATGGACAAGCGCCGCGACGCGCTCGCCGGGGCGGCGAAGCTCGAGCTCGAGCTTCGCTCGATCGCGGCCGAGGTGAGGGACGGCGCGGTCTGCACCTCCGGCGGCGTCGTCTGCAAGCCGGGAATCGTCACCTCCGTCGTCGAGACGGCCGAGCAGCTCCTCGACCAGCGGCACCTCGATCCGGCGAAGCTCGCGCGGCTGCTCGAGCTCGCACGCGAGGCGAGCGAGCGCTTCGCGCGCGAGGAGGATCTCGAGCTCGAGTGGCAGCGGATCTGGCGGATCGACCCGATCCCGTTCGACGACCGCCTGATCGAGCTCGCCGACCAGTCGATCCGCGAGGTCGCCGGCAGCTCGCACCGGCTTCCGTCCGGCCCGCTCCACGACGCGGCGGAGGTCGCGCGGCGGGGAATCCCGACCGTGATGCTCTTCGTTCAATCCCTCCGAGGGCTCTCGCACACGAAGGTCGAGGACACGAAGGAGGAGCACCTCGAGCTCTCGGTGCTGGCGCTCGACCGGTTGACGACGAAGGCACTGGAGGCGTTCGCATGAGCAACACCCGAGCAGAGCAACTCTTCGGCGACGAGCACGTGCGCCGTTACCGCGAGACCGACGGCGAGGTAGGACACGTCTGGAGGGAGGGCTCGACGATCCTCCTGCTCACGACTACGGGCCGCCGCACCGGGAACGAGACGACGTCGCCGCTCATCTACGGGCTCGACGGCGGCACGCCGGTGATCGTCGCGTCGAAGGGCGGCGCGCCCGAGCATCCCGGCTGGTTCAGGAACCTCGCGAAGAACCCGGAGGTCGGCGTCCAGATCGAGGGCGACCGCTTCAGGGCCCGGGCTCGCGTCGCCGAGGGCGAGGAGCGCGAGCGCCTGTGGAAGCTGATGGTCGGCATCTGGCCGCACTACGACGAGTACGCGGCGCGGACCGACCGCGAGATTCCCGTCGTCGTGCTCGAGCGGCTGTAGCCCGCGCCGCCCGCCGACGGTAGGCTCGCGGGGTGGACTTCGGCGTCACGGTTCTCCCGGATCCGCCGTTCTCGCGCTGGCTCGAGCTGATCCAGCTCGCCGAGCAGCACGGCTTCGGATACGCGTGGACCTACGACTCGCACGTCCTCTGGCAGGAGTCGGTGCCGATGCTCGCCGTCGCCGCACGCGAGACGTCGTCCATCCACCTCGGCCACTTCGTGACGAACCCGGCGACGCGCGACCCGACCGTGCTCGCGAGCGCGTACGCGACGCTGCAGGACCTCTCGAGCGGCCGGATGGCGATGGGGATCGGTCGCGGCGACTCGGCCGTCCGTTACATCGGCCGGCAGCCGATGAAGGTCGCCGAGTTCGAGCAGGCGTGCGCGATGGTGCGCGAGCTCATGAACGGCGGCGAGGTGGAGTGGAACGACAAGGAGCTCCAGCTCAAGTGGGTGCGGCCGGAGCTGCCGCGGATCCCGCTCTGGGTCGCCGGCTACGGGCCGAAGGCGCTCGGCGTCGCGGGCCGCGTCGCCGACGGCGTGATCATCCAGCTCGCCGATCCGGAGATCATCCAGTGGATCATGGCGACCGCCCGCCGGGCGGCGGAGGAGGCAGGGCGAGACCCGTCGCAGCTCAGGTGCATCGTGGGCGCGCCGAGCCACATCTCGGCCGACCTCGCCGACGCGCGCGAGCAGGTGCGCTGGTTCCCGGCCATGGTCTCGAACCACGTCATGGACCTGATCGAGCGCTACGGCACCGACGGCAGTTCTGTTCCGAAGGCATTGACCGACTACGTCCGGGCGCGGAAGTTCTACGACTACGACGAGCACTCGCGTGTGGGCGCCCGGCACGGCGAGTTCGTCACCGACGAGATCTGCGACCGCTTCTGCGTCCTCGGCACCGCCGAGCAGGCGAAGGCGAAGCTGCAGGAGCTCGCCTCGATCGGCGTCGACCAGTTCAACATCTACCTCATGACCCACGGGCAGGAGGAGACCTTGCAGGCGTACGGCGACGAGATCATCCCCGAGCTCGCGGGTGTCGCTGCCTAGATCGCTCCGGGAGCTGCTCGAGCTGCGGCAGGCGTGGCCCCTGTCGTGGTCGAGCGACGGCTCGACGCTGCTCGTCGCCTCGGACCTGCCGGGCACGCACCAGCTCTTCATGCTGCCGGCGGCCGGCGGCGAGCTCGTCCAGGCGACCGACTACGACGAGCCGGTGCTGGGGCAGCTTCTGCCCGACGGGCGGATCCTGCTCGAGCTGGACGAGGGCGGAAACGAGCGCACGCAGCTCTACGTGCTCGAGCCGGGCGGGGCCGCCGAGCCGCTCGTCGTCGATCCGCGCTTCAATCACTGGACGCCGCGGGTCTCGCACGACGGGTCGCTCCTCGCCTACGCGACGAACCGCGGGAACGGGCGGGACTTCGAGGTGGTTGCGCGTCGGCTCGGGAGCGGGGACGAGCAATGCTTCGATCTCCGCGGCTACCTCGGAGTCCACGCGGTCTCGCCGGACGGGCGCCGGATTCTCGTCGAGCGGCTGTCCGACCTGCCGGGCGACTCCGACCTGTTCGTCCTCGACGCCGAGACGGGCGACGTCGCCGACGTCACGCCGGCGGGCGAGGGCGAGTTCATGTCGCTCTCCTGGCTGCCCGACTCGTCCGGGTTCTTCGCGGCGACGAACGCTTTCGGCGAGCACTTCGCACTCGCGCGCCACGATCTCGCCGCCGGGGAATGGCGGACCGTGCACGACGCAGGCTGGGATCTCGAGTGCGTCCTCGACGACGCCGGCCGGAATCTCCTCCTCGCGCTGAACGAGGACGGCTGGTCGCGGCTCGAGCTGCGCGACCCGCAGACGCTCGAGCTGCGCGCAGAGGTTCCGCTGCCGGCGCGCGGCGTCGCGAGCGACTTCGTCTTCTCGCCCGGCGGCTCGCGGCTCGCGTTCGCCTTCTCGAGCCCGCGCGAGCCGCGCCAGATCCACGTCCATGACGTCGGCACGGGCGAGCTGCGCCGGCTCACCGGCGAGGGTCCGATCGCGGGTGTCGATCCCGGGCTGCACCGGTTCGCGAGCTTCGACCGCGAGTCGATCCCCGTCTTCCTCTTCGAGCCGGAGGGCGACGGGCCGTTCCCGGTCGTCGTGACCGTCCACGGCGGCCCCGAGTCGCAGTGGCGGCCGTGGTACTCGCAGGGCTTCGGCCCGTTGACCCAGTACCTCGTCTCCCGCGGCTACGCGGTTGCTGCGCCGAACGTCCGCGGCTCGTCGGGCTACGGGAAGCGATTCGAGCACCTCGACGACGTCGCGCTGAGGCTCGACTCCGTCCGCGATCTCGCCGAGCTGCACGCGTGGATGTCGGCGCGGCCCGAGCTCGACGGCTCGCGCGTCGTCGTGTACGGGCGCTCGTACGGCGGCTACATGGTGCTCGCCGCGCTCGCGTTCCAGCCGGAGCTATGGGCGGCCGGCATCGACTTCGTCGGCATCTCGAGCTTCGTCACCTTCCTCGGGAACACGTCGGAGTACCGCCGCGCGGCGCGCGAGCGCGAGTACGGCTCGCTCGCCACCGACCGCGAGGTGCTCGAGCGGATCTCGCCCGCCGGCCGGGTCGACGCGATCCGCGCGCCGCTCTTCGTCGAGCACGGGCGCAACGATCCGCGCGTGCCGGTCGGGGAGTCGGAGCACATCCACCGCGTCCTGACCGAGAACGGCGTTCGCTGCGAGCTCGTGATCTACGAGGACGAGGGGCATACGATCGAGAAGCTCGAGAACCGCATCGACGCCTTCGAGCGCGCGGTCGCCTTCCTCGACGAGGTGCTGGGCTAGGGCGCCGATACGATGCGGGCCGCGCGGCGCCTTGGCCGAGTGGTTAGGCACGGGTCTGCAAAACCCGGTACACCGGTTCGACTCCGGTAGGCGCCTCTTCAGTCGTGGAGCCGGATCCTCGCTTCTCAAGCGGGATCGGGTCCTTTCCGGACTCCCTCTCGCTGTCCGCTCAGGGTCGCTCAGATCCGCCTGGTTCGGGTCGCTTCTGGCGCGCGACTGGCGTATCAAGAGCGGGTCTCCTTCCGGTGACAGACCCGCCGAGCCCGGCAGGGGCGCCGACCACCAGGGCCGACCAGTCGGCTACGTTCGGTGAATGGCATCCGAAGTGCGCATTCCTGTCGCTCGCGCTGTCGACCTCCACCCGCTCATCTTCTCGTGGCTCCATCGCCTGTGTTCCGATGAGTTTGGTGCCTCAGGGCACGGAACCTCTGGCGTTCAGCCGTGGGGATGGCGCCTCAACCTGGAGTCCGGACGAAGCGTCGAGCTTGCGCCGCATGGGAAGCGCGCGGTTGTCGTTCGAACGGATGACGACGCAGTGGACTTGCGCCTTCAGGAGATTGCAGAGACGGCCGTGGCCCGCGCCGAAGCAGGCGACACCGGGGATCCGCTCTGGTGGAAGGCGGGGTTCGTGTCCAGCGATTTCGGAGTCGGGAACCTGATCACAAGCGTTCAGGGCATGCGAGTCTTCAACGAACGGCGTCTCTTGGCACCGGAGGAAGGCGTCGACGGCGCCGCCTACATCACGACAGAGGTCAGATATGCAGACGAGGACGCCCCGGAGCCTGTCCTCTCCGGAGGCACGATGCAGATCACCGTCATCTTCAAGACCCCTGGCCCGAGTGCGACCGATTTCGCCCAACGTCTGGCTCAACATTTCGCAGCAACCCTGCGCGCGTACCTAGTCCTCGCGGCGGGACTCGTTTTCGACGGTCCTTCCATGTTCATCTTCCCCGCCGAGGAGACGCAGAGGGCCACGGCCGAGCGCCGCCTGGCCGAGGGCGTTCCCGAACTCTGGTTCCTTAGCGACGACCGTGCGCGCCAAGTACCAATCTGGCCTGCGTTGCAACGACTGGGACCGTCCATTGAGCTACATGAGCGCATCCGAGGATTCCTTGGATGCTACGAGACCGCGATCGTCCAGAGAAACGGCAGCGCGGCCACTGCCTTCCTCGTCGCAGCAATCGAAGCGATTGCGACCCCACCGGTTCCTTGGCGCAAGGAGCAAGTGGTTCAACGATTCACGTCGTTTCTGCGCGAGGTGGCACCCGACTCACTTGAGCGCGTGATGACGCACCCAAACTTCGCCGAAGCGTTCGGGCCGAAGAAGTCCGCGAAAGCGTTTGCCGACCACCTCTACGACCTCCGCTCTCGCCCGTTTCATGGAGCGCTCAGACCGGCGCCGGCACACGACGTCGTGAACCCTGAGGGCATTCGAGTCGCTCTCGCGTCCGAGGTGGCGCGCGACACTCTTGCTCGTTTCCTCGAAGTTCCCCGCTCGTCCCTCGTCGGCCATCCGATGACGGCTGCACCTGATTGACCTGTTGTGCGTCCGATTCCTGCCGCAGTACGCCAGAAGGGCCGGCTTACGGCCGTACTCGGCGCGCAGCCCAGCTTCCGATGATCCGGTCGATCAGAGGCGAGGTGGTGCACGTGGAGGCGCTCGGTTCGACCGCAGTCTTCACACCGACTGCCAGTCCTCTAGCGCTCCACGGCGTCGCTTCCGCCAGTCCGCGCTCGTGCCTGCGCGAACTCCGCACGCCCTCCCTCGAAGCGGCCCTCGCGTACCTCGACCTGCTCGCCGAGCAGAAGGCCGAGAAGCTCGAACGCGCCTGCGTCCGCTGGCATGGGCGACTCGAAACCGAGGCGCCGTTCCTGTCGCTGGGGGAGTCGAGCTCGCGCTTGCCGCTCTCGCCAGCCCGTGCGCGGGCGAGCGGGGCTCGGTTGAGGTGTTGCGGCTGTTGCTTAGGCGCGTGCGGCCGAACATTGGACGTCGCACCGGCTGAGCGCCAGAGCGTCGGGAACGTCGGATTCCTATTAGACGTTTGGCCGCGCTCCGGCGAGAATCTGGACCCGGAATCATCGGGGTTCGAGCATCCCGAGGATTCGCGGTGTCCGGGCGGCACGGGAAGCGGCCTTCCCCGTCGCCCGGACACCATCCACCGAGAGGACGCCGCTACCGCCGTAGCGGTCACGTGGCTAGCGCCCCCTCGGCACCAATGATCCAGCGCGTGGGCATGGCGTGTGAACCAGACGATGGGCTAGCTTCGATGCGGCCGGGGCCGCTATGAGCAAGCGCAAGGCGTTCGGCTCGCCGCCCCGGCGGCCTGCTGCCCCGGCCGTTACAGGGAGTCGCTCTTGCGACGGTTGCAGTCTGCGCAGAGGATCTGGAGGTTCTCGGGTGTTGTGGCGCCGCCGCGTGAGACTGGAAGGATGTGGTCGTACTGGAGGTCGAAGCTGGATTCGCACTCGACGCACCGCCCGCCGTCGCGCTCGAAGACTGCTCGTCGGAGCTCGGTGGGGATCGGTGTCCGGGTAGGAGTGCCTGCTTCGTCAGCTCGCATCAAGCTGCGCGCGGTTTCGAGTTTGTGCTGTGATCGCCGCTCGCGCTGGTGGATCAGTGCCCTTATGTCGTCGGCGCCGAGGCCTTCGTCTTCCCAGTAGAAGCAGTCGTGCATTGTCCAGAGGGTGCGGCGTTTGTCTCTAAGGAGGGCGACCGGCTTTTCCTGCTGTGTCGCCTTCATCTGTCGGAAGGGTTGCTCCTTCCAGCGGAGGTTCAGGATCCGTTTGCCTGACCTGAGTGCGTAGCGGCCGTTGATCATCCCGCTGAGGGACCAAGGCATCCTCACGAATTCGATGCGGTTGTCGGATCGGAGCGTCATCGGTTCACCGGCCCCCTATGATCGCTAGGCGGACGTCAGTTCTTCTAGTCGGTCACTGGTGGCACGAACTTGACTCTCGTCAGCTCGCCGCGTAGAACGATGGGGCCGTGAAGGCGCTCGTCCGCCGTCGCGCACTCCGAGCCTGGGACGCCGCGAACAAGCAACGGAAGGAGCACGGGCTGGCGCTACTCGTTCCGATCTCGATGCACGAGTTCCAGGCACACGTACGTGTCGCTGATGCACGCCGCCGGCAGCCTCGAGGAGGTCGGCGACTACGTCGGGCACTCGTCGGCGTACATGACCGACCGGTACCGGCATCTGATCGAGGGGCAGCGCGAGGAGGCAGCGAGGGCGTTGGACCTGTATCTCGCGGGTTCGCGGGGCTAGGCCGCCCGCTGTCTAGATCCTGGATGTCAGGTCGCGGAGTCGCTGCGCAACCGGTTCACGACGTCCGTATGCAAACTCTGCGACGGCGTCTAGTTCGAGTTCCAGAACCGGCCAGTCCTGTGGAAGTCCGCATAGAGCCTCGACGATCTCGTCCAACCTGAGGTGATTGAGCTGCGTCGCTAGCCGTTCTAGCTCGTTGGGATCGAGTCCGTCTGGTGGGAAATCCAGCGCGCCTATCAGATCCCTATCTGCGACCAGGAATCTCACGTGCCACTCGTGGTGTCCGGCTCCGGGAAGCCACCATGCGTGATCGTGACTGAAGTACTTCCTGTCAGACTTTCGGACGAGCCAGCCGCCTTCGCCGCCCTGAAGCCAGTCCCAGATGGCGTAGATGCCGGCATGCCCCCGGGCGTTGTCATCGTGAGTGCGATCTTCAGGATCGAGAGTCTGCGCCTCGGCCTGGCACAGGTCGTCGATGGTCAATGAGCCATGGATCCAAGGCCCGTAGAGATGCTTACTCCGGGGCTCGAGACACTCTGGCCAATTCGGCAATTCGTTCGGCACGCGGACTAGCTGCGCTTCGCATACGGGCGCACCCAGTAGAGCTGCAAGCCGCGCGACGATCTGCTCGGTGACCGGGGCTCGTTTCCCCTGAGGCGTGTGGAACGTCTTGCACCAGTACTGCTTGCCGTCGTCCGCTAGGACCTGAAAACACCACGAGCCACCGCGTGTTGGGTCGGAGGATTCCGTGACTCTGCAAGCTTCGACACCGGCGGGATGTTTCGTCTTCGAGACCCACATCATCGTGTTCCCTCTCTCGGATCCCTTCAGGGTTCGCGTCCCCCTCGGAGCCTAGAGGGGACTCACTCCGTAGACGCCGGCGCGCGATCTGGCGCAGCGCTCCCCCGAGCCCACGCGGATCGCTCTGTCCATGCGTTATGAAGGCTCCAGCCGGTTGAGCTGCAAAACCCGGTACACCGGTTCGACTCCGGTAGGCGCCTCCTCCTCCTCGTTCAGCTTGCCCTGAATCCGGGTCGGCCCTCAGCGGTCGTCTTCACCGGGCGGTCGGCGACGGAAGAAAGACCGGCCGCTCTCCGTCGTGTATCTGCAGAGACGCCGCCGCCTGGGAATCGCGGGGAAGGGAGCACTCGTGAACAAGCACCTCACTTCGCTTGCAGCTCTCACGTTCGTCGCATTCGCGCTCGTCGGCTTTCTGACCCCGGGACGGGCGTCGGCGGTGCCCGGCGGGTCGTACACGTTCCTCTATACGGGCGCCGAGCAGACCTATCCGGTGGCGGCGAATCTGACCGGAATCCATGTCGACATGGTCGGAGCGCAGGGTGCTTCCTGCTGCGGAGCCACAGTCGTAGAGCCCGGTGGGGACGGCGTTGAGCTGACCGCGGATATTCCGCTTCCCGCGGGAACCTCGACGCTGTACGTGGAGGTCGGCGGCATGGGCTCGGCAGGCGCCGGCGGCTGGAACGGCGGCGGGGGCGGCCCACTCGGGGGCGGTGGGGCTACCGACATCCGGACGATCTCATGCGGCGACTGCACGACCGGCGGCAGCGCCGCCTCGCTGAATTCGCGCCTCGCTGCCGCGGCGGGAGGCGGTGGCGCGAGCGACGACCAGGGCGGCGGCATCGAGAGTTTCGGGCCGCCCTGCGCTCTCTGCGGGTCGAACGCTGTGAGCTCGGGCGGCACCGCCGTCCCGCAGGCGACGGTCACGGCGGACTGTCAGGGCGACGGCGACACCGGTGGCGAGGCCGCGACCGACGGCGCCCTCGGGCGGGGCGCGGCCGGTGCTTCTTTCCTGATCCTGGGCACGCCCACGAGCGGCGGCGGCGGCGGCGGCTGGTACGGCGGAGGCGGCGGCGCGCAGTGCTTCGACACGCACGCAGACGCAACGGTGAACGCCGGGAGCGGCGGATCCGGATCGAGCGACACCCCGACCGGGATCAACACCCTCTACAGCTCCGGCTACCACACGGATCCGGAGGTGGTCATCACCGCGCCGGTGCCCACCCCGATCACGACGGCGCCGCCGACGGTGGCAGGCGGACTCACGATCGGGGACGTGCTGAACGAGTCGCACGGGCAGTGGTCGGGAACGCCCTCCGGCTACAGCTATCAGTGGGATCGCTGCAACGCATCCGGGGCGAGCTGCACCCCGATAGCCGGAGCCACGGGCAAGACCTACACGCTCGCGTCTGCGGATCTGGGCGACACGATCCGGGTCGAGGAGACGGGCCAGAACTTCTACGGCTCGAGCGTGACCGCGTCGACCTCGGCCGCCAGCGGCGTCGTCGGCGAGCCGCCGATGTCAACAGCCAGACCGACGATCGTCGGAACCCCCACCGAGGGGGAGGTGCTACTCGACACCCACGGCAGCTGGACGGACGGCCCGATCACGAGCTACAGCTATCAGTGGGAGCGGTGCAACGCTGGGAGTTGCCTCGCTCTCCCGGGCGCTGTCGACGATGCCTACGTGCTGACTCAGGGGGATGTCGGCTCGAAGATCGAAGTGCAGGAGACCGTCACCAACGCCTACGGCACAAGCGCGGCGGCAACGTCTGCGGCCACCTCCACCGTCCAGGCGATGACGACGGCAACAACGAAGCTCGCGCTCGCCGGCAGACCGGTCGCGTCGGCAAACGGGGTCAGCGTCGCCCTCACCTGCAACGGGGCCACGGGCACCGGCTGTCGGGGCTCGGCGCGGCTCACGACGCTCGAGCGGCTACTGAAAGGCAAGATCGTCGCGCTACTCGCACGAACGAAACCCCACCGCAAGCGTGCGACCATTGGATCCAAGAACTTCACCCTCGCCGCCGGAGCGCGCGAGAGGATCGTCGTCCCGCTCAACCGGCGCGGCCGCAAGCTGCTCGCACGCTTCCACCGGATCCCCGCGACCGTGACGATCACGCTCCTCAGCGCGAGCCCGCATACCAGCATCGCGGCCCACACGACGATCGAGCGCAGGAAGAAGTAAGCGAAGCGCGGGTCCGGCCCCGTCGCCGGGAAGAAAGCGGCAGTCCCCGCCGTCTTGTTGGGAGGGAACGCCAGGGCCGGTTCGGCCGCCTGGCGGTCCACGAGGGTGACCGGGGTGCGGGAAGCGGCCTTCCCGTTGCCCCGGGACCCGGGACGGTCGGGGCGTGAGAGACAATCGCCGCGTGCGCGTCTTCGTCACCGGCGGCGGGCGAGGGTTCATCGGCGGCCACGTCGTGCGCGCCCTGGCGGCGGCGGGACACGAGGTCGCGAGCGAGTTCGTCGACGTCCGCGACTCCGGGGGACTGACGCGCGCGTTCCGCGGCGCCGACGCCGTGTGCCACGTCGCAGCGCTCTACTCCTTCTCCGCGCCCGCAGCCGAGATCGAGGCGGTGAACGTCGCCGGCACGGCGAACGTGGTCGCCGCCTGCCGTGCCGCCGGCGTCCGCCGGCTCGTCCAGACGAGCTCGTGCGCGACGTGCGGCCCGGTTTCCGGCCGGCCCGCGACCGAGGAGGACGAGCCGCCGGAATGGGAGCTCGTCGTGCCGTACAAGCGCACGAAGCTGGAGGCGGAGCGGCTCGTCCTCGCCGCCGCGGCGGACGGCCTCGACGCGCTCTGCGTCAACCCCACGACGCCGGTCGGGGAAGGCGACACGGCTCCGACGCCCACGGGAGCGATGGTGCGAGGCGTCGCCTCGGGCCGTTTCCGCGCCTCGCTCCGCGGCGCGGGGCTGAATCTCGTCGACGTCCGGGACGTCGCGCTGGGGCACGTGCTGGCGCTCGAGCACGGCCGTGCCGGCGAGCGCTATCTGCTCGGCGGCCGCGATGTAACGCTGGCCGAGGCGTTCGCGTTGATCGCACGCGCCGCCGGCCGTCGCCCGCCCAGGCTCCAGCTCCCGTACGGAGTCGCGGTTCTGCTCGCCCGGCTCGGTGTCGCGAACCCGCACGAGGTGCGGCTCGCCAGGATCCCCGCCTGGTTCTCGTCGGCGAAGGCCGAGCGCGAGCTCGGCTACCGCGCCTCGCCGGTCGAGCCGGCCCTCGAGCGTGCGGTCGCCGAGCTGCGCGGTTCAATGGCAGCAGCTTCGCGCTCCTGATCCGGGCGCGGCGAGGATGAATCAACTGACTCATTGCGGGTCGGCCCCGTCGCATCGACACTTCGGGAGTCGCTGCGGTCCCGTGACGTCGCAGCGTCCGGGGCAAACGGCCGACCCCACGGCCGCAGACGGGGTCGGTCGGCCTCCCCTACGCGCCGGCAGGAGGCTCGGCGCCCGGCATGCGGATCAGCCGGAGGCGGCTGGCGGCCACGACGGCCTGCACGCGCGTGTGGACGCCGAGGTTGGCGAGCACGTGCGCGATGTGGTTCCGCACGGTCGTCTTGCTGAGGTAGAGCTCCTCCGCGATCTGGCTCGTGGACTTCCCGTCGGCGAGCAGCTGGAGGATCTCGAGCTGGCGCGGCGTGAGGTTGTGCTCCGACGGCGGCGTCGATCCGGGATGGCAGCGCTCGGGCGTGGAGACGCCGAAGATGCCGACGACGGCGTCGCCGTCCCGCAGCGGCGCCGCGCTGATCTCCCGCCGCTCGGGCTCGCCGTCGGCGCCCGTCACCTCGAAAGTGAACTCGGCGGGCTCGCCGGACGAGACGACGCGGATGAGGAACTCGCCGACCTGCTCGCTCCACCGCGCCATCGACACCTCTGTCCAGCGTCGCCCGGTGTAGTCGCCGACGGCGGCTCGCGACGCCGCGTTCTGCCAGCGGACGATGCCGTCGCGGTCGACGACGAACGAGCGCACGGGAACCTCCTCGAGCGCCGCAGTGATGTCCGCGCCGCCGAGCTCTTCCAGCTGCTGCGCGAGTTCGTCCATGTGATCGGACGCACAAGACCTTAGGCCCGTTGCCGGGCAATCGCAAGGCCCGATGCATCTGCATCGTCGACAGGGGATTGATGCAGCCGCATCTGCCGTCGGCCGCCCTCTCGGCCGAGCACCTCACCATGAGCACCGTGGTGGCACCGGGGGTTGCACCACCGGCTCGGACGAGGTTGCGGCGTCGCTGCGTGTTGACGGCCGCTGCTGCCGCAGGCGCGGTCCTGTCGATTGCGGCGCTGCGACCCGTCCCAATCGGGCGAGAGCCGGCCGCGCCCTCGGCGCCGTCTCCCGCGTCCGAGGCCGCCCCGACCCGCCGGTTGGCCCCGGTGCGCTAGTCGATCTTGATCGCGACGTGCTTGAGCTGCGTGTACTCCTCCATCGAGTAGAGCGACATGTCCTTGCCGTAGCCGGACTGCTTGTAGCCGCCGTGCGGCAGCTCCGACGAGATCGGCAGCAGGTGGTCGTTGATCCAGACCGCGCCGAACTGGAGCTTGCGTGCCGCGTTCATCGCGCGTCCGACATCCCGCGTCCAGACCGAGGCGGCGAGCCCGTAGCGGACGTCGTTCGCCCAGCGGATCGCCTCGTCGTCGTCCGCGAAGCGCTGGACGGTGACGACCGGCCCGAACACCTCACGCTGGACGATCTCGTCCGTCTGCTTCACGTCGGTGACGATCGTCGGCTCGACGAAGAAGCCGCCGCCGTTCGACCCGGTGCCGCCGCCGGTGAGGATCGTCGCGCCCTTCGCGCGCTCGAGGAAGCCGAGGATGCGCTCCTGCTGCGATTGCGAGATCACGGAGCCCATCTCGGTCTCGTCCGAGAGCGGGTCGCCGACCTTGAGCGACTCGATCTGCGGCACGAGCTCCTCGAGCAGCGTGTCGTAGATCTTCGGCCCCGCGATCACCCGCGAGCCTGCGGTGCAGTCCTGCCCCGAGTTCCAGTAGCCGGCGAGGCGGATTCCCTCGGCGACCGCCTTCGGGTCGGCGTCGTCGAAGATGACCATCGGCGCCTTGCCGCCGAGCTCGAGGTGGACGCGCTTGAGCGTGTCGGCGGCGGTGCGGGCGATCGTCTTGCCCGTCTCGACGTCGCCGGTGAGCGAGACCATCCCGATCGCCTCGTGCTCGACGAGGCGCTGCCCGACGGGGACGCCGTCGCCGGTCACGACCTGGAGGACGCCAGGCGGAATGACCTCCTGCGCGAGCTGGACGAAGCGGAGAAGCGAGAGCGGCGTCTGCTCGGACGGCTTGAGGATCTGGAGGTTGCCCGCCGCGAGCGCCGGTCCCATCTTCCAGACGGCCATCATGAGCGGGTAGTTCCACGGGCAGATGCCGCCGACGATCCCGATCGGCTCGCGCCGGATCATCGACGTGTAGCCCTCGATGTACTCGCCCGCCGACTTCCCTTCGAGGTTGCGGGCGGCGCCCGCGAAGAAGCGGAGGTTGTCGGCCGCGAACGGCATCTCGTCGCGCGACGCCATCACCGGCTTTCCGACGTTGACCGACTCGAGCTGTGCGAGCTCCTCGGCGTTCTCCTCCATCACGTCTGCGAGCGCGTGGAGGAGCTCCGAGCGCTCCTTCGGCGTCTTGTCGAGCCACTCGGGCCGTGCTTTCTGCGCCGCCTCGACCGCGCGGTCGACGTCCTCCGCGTCGCAACGCGGCACCTCGGCGATCGTCTCGCCGGTCGCGGGCGCGATCACCTCCATCGTCTCGCCCGAAACGGCGTCGACGAGCTCGCCGCCGATCAGGATCCGGTATTGCGTCGTCGTCGTGCTCATCGTTGCCTCCTTCGCTCAGACGGCGGGAATCTCCGCCGCCTCGACCGCTTCCGTGATCTGTGCTGCGCCGCGCCTGATGACGCCAGTGTCGCGCATCACGCGCTGCGCGAGCGCGACAGGGATCACCGTCGCCACGATCACGAAGAAGGCGACGACGTTGACCACCGGGAGCTGCTGGCCGCGCTCGATGTTGTCGAGGATGAAGATCGGCAGCGTCTCCTGGGCACCGGCCGTGAACGTCGTCACGATCACCTCGTCGAACGAGAGCGCGAACGCGAGCAGCCCGCCGGCGACGAGCGCCGTCGAGAGCGCCGGCCAGACGACGAAGCGGAACGTCTGCCAGCCGTCGGCCCCGAGATCCTGGGACGCCTCGATCAACGACGCCGACGTCCGCCGCAGCCGCGCGACGACGTTGTTGTAGACGACGACGATGCAGAAGGTGGCGTGGCCGATCACGATCGTCCACATCGAAACCGAGATCCCGGCGAAGACGAAGAAGGAGTTGAGCGCCATCCCCGTGATGATCCCCGGCAGCGCGAGCGGCAGCACGAGCAGGAGCGAGACCGTCTCGCTGCCGAAGAAGCGGAAGCGCGCGACCGCCGTCGCCGCCATCGTCCCGAGCACGAGCGCGATGCCGGACGCGACGAGCCCGACCCGGACCGAGAGCCAGAGCGCGCTCCGCGCGTCGGGGTTGTGCCACGCGAGGCGGAACCAGTGGAGCGTCCAGCTCGTGATGGGCCAGCCCTCGATGTTCGATCCGTTGAAGGCGTAGAGGGCGATCAGGACGAGCGGGGTCCAGAGGAACGCGACGACGAGCGCCGACCAGACCGCGAGCGAGATGCGGGCGCCGCGTCCTTCCATCAGAGCGCCTCGAACGCGCCGAGCCGGCGCGCGATGAGGAGGTAGACACCCATGATCAGCAGCGGGACCGAGGCGAACGCGGCCGCGAAGGGGATGTTCGCGTCGAGGCCGATGTAGCTGTAGACGACGTTGCCGATGAACTGCGAGCTCGGGCCGCCGACGAGGCGCGGCGTGATGTAGTCGCCGAGCGTGAGCGAGAAGGTGAAGATCGAGCCGGCGACGACGCCCGGCAGCGCGAGCGGCAGGATCACCGAGCGCACCGTGCGATAGCTCCGTGCGCCGAGATCGGCCGAGGCCTCGAGATACGAGTCGGGGATCCGCTCGAGCGCCGCATAGACGGGCAGCACCATGAAGGGGAGCCAGAGATACGAGAAGACGATCCACATCGCCACGTTCGTGTAGGCGACGTTCTGATCGGGGAGCCCGATCCCGTTCAAGGCCCAGTTGATCGCGCCGTCGTGGGCGAGGATCGTCTGCCACGCGTAGACGCGCACGAGGTAGCTCGACCAGAGCGGGAGCAGCGTCATCACGAACAGGGCCGCGCGCGTCCGCCTGCCCGCGACCCGCGCCATGAAGAACGCGAGCGGGAAGGCGAGGATCGCGTCGGTGAGCGTCACCGCGGCTGCGATCTCGAGCGTCAGCGCCGCGATGTGGAGGTAGGGCTGCGCCGTCGAGAAGATCAGCCGGTAGTTGGCGAGCGTCCAGTGGTGCTCGATCGCCGTGGTGAACGAGTTCACCGTCCAGAACGACGAGATGAAGAGGACGGCCAGCGACCCGAGGTAGACGAGCAGGAACGCCGCGAGCGGCGGCGTCAGGAGCCCGAGCGCCTTCAGCCACGGTCGCCGCCAGAGAAGGCCGGAGAGGCGGAGGCGGGCCCGCCGCACGGGCGGGCCCGCCGAGAGTGCGCCGGCGTCAACCGCCAAGCGTCACCCGGTTATCTGCGTCCACGCCTGCTGCCAGGCGTTGTAGTCCATGCAGTCGTTCGCCTTCTGCCAACCGCACTGGGCGATCGGCGTCTTCCAGAACTTGATCTTGTTGTAGTAGGAGGCCGGCTCGTTCAGGTGGTACCCGGCGCACGATCCCTTCTGGAGCTTGTTCATGTACGGGCACGCCAGCGGGTTGACCGGCGTCTCGCCGAAGACGATCGCCTGCTTCGCCTCGACCTTCGGCGTCGTCACGTAGGCCATCCACTTGTACGCGCAGTTCGGATGCGGCGCCTTGGCGGCGAGCATCCACGTGTCGGCCCAGCCCGTCGTCGGCAGCGGGACGATCTCCTTCACCGGCACCTTCGCCGCCTGCAGCTGGAGGGTCTGGTACGGCCAGCCGGCGCCCATCCACACGTCGCCGTTCTTGAACGACGCGTCCTCGTCGGTGGCGTAGTTCCAGTAGCGCTTCAACAGCGGCTTCTGCCGGGAGAGGAGCTCGGCGGCCGCCGTCAGCTGCGCCCGCGTCAGCTCGTACGGATCCTTGATCCCGAGGCTCGGCTTCGTCTGCTCGAGGTAGAGCGCCGCATCGGCGATCTGGATCGGGTTGTTCGGAACCGTCAGCTTGCCCTTGTACTTCGGGCTGTAGATCGCGCTCCAGCCCGTCGGCGCCGGCTTCACCTTCTTCGTGTTGTAGATGAGCGTGTTCGGACCCCACTGCACCGAGACGCCGTAATGGACGCCGTTCACCGTGTTGTGCGGCGGCGACTTGAACGCCGGCAGGAAGTGCTTCCAGCTCGGGATCAGGTTGATGTTGATCGGCTTCACGTCGTGCGCGTAGATCAGGCGCAGGCTTGCGTCGCCGGAGGCCGAGACGAGGTCGTACTGGCCGCCGCCGCCGCCTCCGTTCGCGTTCATGAGCGCGAACATCTCGCTCGAGGAGCCGGCGTCGTGACGCACGATGTGGCAGCCGGTCTCCTTCTCGAACTTGTTCGCGAACGAGGGGTCGGTGTAGGCCGGCCACTCGATCACGACCAGCTTGCCCTCGCCCTTGCCGATCTTCGTCGGCAGGCCGCTTCCGGCCTGGACCGCGGCCGCCGGCACGGCGAACGCCGCGACGACGGCTGCGAACACCGCGACGCCCAGCAGATGCCTCTTGCGAATCCTCCTCACGTGCCCTCCCTCCCGATCTCATACGTGTGCTCGGGCCGCCACGAGAGGCGGACCCGCTTCCCCTGGTCTGCGAGCGCCTCCTGCGAGGACGTCTCGAGGTTCTGCCGGACGACCACCAGCGTGCCGCCGCCGTCGAGGTCGACGACGTAGCGGGTGATCATCCCGATGTACACGACCTCGCGGATCGTCCCGGGCTCGCCCTCGCCGCTCTCGCCGGCCATCCGGATCTTCTCGGGCCGGATCGTCAGCCGGCGCCCGTCCCGCTCGAGGACGTTCGAGATACCGACGAAGCCGGCGACGAACTCGCTACGGGGGTGCTCGTAGACCTCGGCCGGCGTCCCGACCTGCTCGATGCCGCCCCGGTTGAAGACGGCAAGGCGGTCGCTCATCGTGAGCGCCTCCTCCTGGTCGTGCGTGACATAGACGAAGGTGATGCCGAGGTCGCGCTGCAGCGCCTTGAGGAAGGTCTGCATCTCCTGGCGCAGCTTCAAGTCGAGCGCGCCGAGCGGCTCGTCGAGGAGGAGCACCGGCGGCCCGTTGACGATCGCCCGTGCGAGCGCGACGCGCTGGCGCTGGCCGCCCGAGAGCTGCAGCGGCTTCCGGTCGCCGAGACCCGGGAGCCGCACGCGCTCCAGCACCTCCTCCGTGCGCTTGCGGCGGTCGCCGCGCGAGACGCCCTTCACGCGCAGCCCGTACTCGACGTTCTCCGCAACCGTCATGTGCGGGAAGAGCGCGTAGTCCTGGAAGACGGTGTTGACCGCGCGCTGCGCCGGCGCAACGTGGGTGACGTCGACGCCCCGGAGCTCGACGCGACCCGCGTCCGGGCGCTCGAAGCCTGCGATCACGCGCAACGTCGTCGTCTTCCCCGAGCCGGACGGCCCGAGCAGCGTGAAGAACTCGCCCGCGCCGATGTCGAGGTCGATCCCGGCGACCGCGACGACGTCGCCGTACACGCGGCGGATCCCGGTCAGGCGGACGGCCGGCGCGGCGGCCGACCGCTCGGCCTCAGCCGCGCTCGGCGCCAGCGTCGCCAAGTGCCTCCTCCAGCAGCCCGAGCCCGCGCTCGAGCTCGTCGTCGGTCGCCGTCAGCGGCGGCAGCAGCCGGATCACGTTGCCGTAGAGGCCGCACGAGAGGAGGAGCAGCCCCTTCTCGAAGGCGGCAGCGGTCGTCGCCTTCGCCGCCTCGGGCGTCGGCTCGCGCAACTCGAGCGCGAGCATCGCGCCGAGGCCGCGCACCTCGCCGACGAGCGGCTGCGCCTCGGCGATCCGGTCGAGCCGCGCACGGAGGAGGCTCGCGACGCGGTCGGCGCGCTCGCGGAACCCCGGCGCGGCGAGCTCGTCGAGCACGGCGAGCGCGGCCGCGCACGCGACGGGGTTGCCGCCGAAGGTGCCGCCGAGGCCGCCCGGATGGACGGCGTCCATCAGCTCGGCGCGGCCGGTGACCGCGGCGAGCGGCAGGCCGCCGCCGAGCGTCTTGCCGCTGACGAGCAGGTCCGGCTCGACGCCCAGCTGCTCGATCGCCCACATCGTGCCGGTGCGTCCGCAGCCGGACTGCACCTCGTCGTCGACGTAGAGGATCCCGTGCCCGTCGCACAGGGCGCGCAGCGCCTGCACGAAGTCCGGCGGCATCGGGATGAACCCGCCCTCGCCCTGCACCGGCTCGAGCACGAGGCACGCGACGGAGCGCGGATCGACGTCCTGCTTGAACAGGAGCTCGAGCCCGTGCAGCGCGTCCTCGGTCGAGACGCCCCGGTACGGATACGGCGCCGGCGCGCGGTACACGTCCGTCGCGAGCGGCCCGAAGCCGTCCTTGTAGACGAGCTTCGCCGTCATCGCCATCGTCAGGTTCGTGCGCCCGTGGAAGGCGCGGTCGAAGACGACGACGCCCGGGCGGCCGGTCGCGGCGCGCGCGATCTTGACCGCGTTCTCGACCGCCTCCGCGCCCGAGTTGACGAGCAGGGACTTCGTCTCCGTGTCGCCGGGCCAGAGCGCGTCGAGGCGGCGGCAGAGCTCGACGTACGGCTCGTACGCGCCGATCATGAAGCACTGGTGGAGGTAGCGGTCGACCTGCTCGTGGATCGCGGCGACGACGGCGGTCGGGCCGTGGCCGAGGTTCTGGCAGGCGATCCCGCCGGCGAAGTCGAGGAACTCGCGCCCGTCGACGTCCCAGATCGTCGCGCCCGAGGCGCGGCCCACGACGAGCGACGGCGTGGAGACACCGCGCGGGACGTAGCGTTCGCGCGCCGCGAGCACCCGCTCGGCCGCGCCTGCGCGTTCCTCCACCGACATGAGCGCCGCCGATTATCGCTTCGCGATGCGGCCGGTTCAAGCCTGATCGATCGCGGATTGCGCGGTTCGCGGCGCTACCTGCTGTCGAAATGCGAGGCGTGGCGCGGCTGCTCCGGCCAGCCCGAGGCTCGGCCGCCGAGCAGGACGGCCGCTTCAGGAATCTTCGCGCGTGTCGGGATCTGCGCTGGCGGATTCCGACACTTGCGCAGACCAGACGCTCTCGAACGTCCCGAAGCGGAGCTCGCTGTCGTACTGGAAGCGCGTCTCGTCGACCCTCCCCATGTACGCGTCGCGGTGCTCGGCGACGAACGCGTTGTACGCGTCGGCCGACTCCCAGCGGTCGACGACGAGGTAGCGACCGGGGGCTTCGACGTCGCGTAGCAGCTCGGTGCCGACGTACCCCCGGCCCTGGCGGAAGAACTCCGCCCACTCGCCGTCCGGGCCGTAGACGCGCTCGAACTCCGGCGCGTCGTGCACCTCGTAGCTGAAGACGAGCGCGATCACGCGCTGAGGATAAGGTCCTGCGCATGAGCGCCGAGCCGGTTCCCGAGCAGCTCGACGAGCGCGCCGAGTACGCGGGCGTCCTCCGCTTCTACCACCTCGCCAAGCACCAGGAGTGGCAGGTCGACGACGTGCCGTGGGGCGAGATCCCGTTCGTGCCGGAGGGGAAGGGAACGCCCGAGCGGCAGGCGCGGCGCCGCGACATCTGGCGCTCGGTGATCATGCAGCAGCTCCAGGCGGACGTCTTCGCGTGCGAGATGGCGTCGCAGCTGCTGAGCGCCGCGCCCGACCCCGAGGCGCGCCTCTACTACTCGACGATGGTGCAGGACGAGTCGCGCCACACCGAGGCGTGGCTGCGCCTGATCGGCCAGGTCGGCGGGGAGGGGGAGCGCGACCCGTTCCTCGACCAGCTCGCGCACATGTTCCTCGAGGCCGACCTGCTCGAGGAGAAGGTCTTCCTCATGCAGGTGTTCTTCGAGCGGCTGATCATCCCGCGCTTCCGGCTGATCGCGCGCTCGTCGCGCGGGACGGTGCTCGAGGACCTCTGCAACCGGCTCGCGATCGACGACGGGATCCATCACGGCGCCGGGATGGCGTACGAGCGGGTGCTCCTGCAGACCGCCGGGAAGAAGGTGCGCGCGCGCCTCGTCGACGCCGCGAACACGATGCTGCCGGTCTTCGCGCAGCACGTCCTCTGGCGGCCGAAGGCCCGGGAGATGATCGGGCACCTGATGGAGAGCCGCGACCGCGAGCGGCTGCGCGAGGAGCTGAACCACGGCGTGCGGCTCGCGAACTCGCTCGGGCTCGACGTGAGCGACGTCCGCCTGCCTGCCGGCTAGGGCCGGCGAGGGCGGCCGGGCGCGTAGGATCGAGGAGTGGATCAGCGCGTCAGCCTCGTGACGCTCGGCGTCACGGATCTCGCTCGCGCGAAGGCGTTCTACGAGCGGCTCGGCTGGGAGGCCGGCGGGGGAGACGGCGACGTCGCCTTCTTCCAGGCGGGGCGGATGGTGCTCGCGTTGTGGGGCCGGGCCGAGCTCGCGGCTGACTCGGGCGTCGAAGACGCGGGCGGCTGGGGCGGCGTGACGCTGGCCCTCAACGTCGGCTCGCCGCAGGACGTCGACGCCGTGATCGACGAGGCGCGCGAGGCCGGCGCTCGCATCTCCCGGGCCGGAGCGCCGACGTTCTGGGGCGGCTATTCGGGTGTATTCGTCGACCCCGACGGCCATCCGTGGGAGGTCGCGCACAACCCGGACTGGCGGCTCGCCGCCGACGGCTCGGTCTCGCTCCCGTAGCCGCCGGGCCGCGAGGGATGCGCTAGACGCCGGTCGCCTGGCCGACGTGCAGCAACTCCGTCGAGCGCCTCCTGGCGTGCTGCTCAGCGAACGGCGCGTCCTCGATCTGGACGAGCTCGTCGAACAGCGTGTCGTCGGCGTCACCGCCGCGGAGCGTGCGCTCCTCGAGCGCCTCGACTCGCGCGACGAGAAGGTCGAGCCGGGTCTCGAGCCGGTCGAGTGTCGAATGCTCGGTCATCGTGCCGCGAGTGTCTGCCTCGCGCGCTTCCGCCGCATCGGGGCGCACCCCGACCGCGGTCGCGGCATCAGCGCATTCCGCCGCGCTCGAAATGGGCGCGGAAGAAGTTCTCGCTGCCGGCGGTCGCCATCGCCGCCGAGGCGCTGATCTCGAGCGCGAGCGCGGTCGCGGCCACGAGCTGGGAGAGCCGGTAGACCTTTCCCGGCCCGGCGCAGCCCATCACCTCGAGCCAGCGCCGCGCGTCGGGGAGCGTCGTGCCGCCGCCGACCGTTCCGACCTCGATCCCCGGGAAGCGGATCGAGACGTGGAGCCCGCCCTCGACGCGCTGCTCCGTGCCGTGCGCCATCGAGCTCGTCCCGACCATTCCGAGATCCTGGCCGGTCGCCGCGAAGACGGCCGCGATCGCCGACGCCGGCGTGAACGCGACGGACTGCATCCCGGACGCGACCGCGCCGTGCGTCCCCGCCCAGGCGAGCTCCTCGAGGTCGTGGACCGTCGTCCTCAGCACGCGCTCGACCGCCTGCTGGCTCAGCGTCGTCTCGGCGATCACCGTCTTTCCGTGCCCCTGCTGGAAGAACTCGTACGACGGCTTCTTGTCGCCGCCCATGTTCGCCTCGAGCAGCACGCGGTCGATCGGCACCGGCGCCTGCGGCAGCACGTACGCCATGTTCAGCGCGTACGCGTTCCGGGTCATCATGTTCGTGCCGACCGCGTCGCCGGTCGTGAAGCGCCAAAGGACGTGGCACATCGGGCCGACGACGTGGGTCTTCGCCTCGCGCAGGACGGCATGCTTCGAGAGCTCCGGCCGGTCGGCCCGGCGCAGGAAGTCGCGCATCTCGGGTACCTGCGCCTCGACCCAGCGTCCGAGCGCGAGGGCGTCGCCGGCTGTCTTGCAGATGAAGCAGGATGCTCTGGTTATCCTGTCAGCAATCACGTACGTTCGGCAACCGCCGGAGGCTGCGATCGCCCTCGCGCCGCGCTGCACCGACGCCGTCAGGCCGCCCTCCGTGTGGGCGAGCGGGACGGTGACCTCCTCGTCGGAGCGGCCGGTCTCGACGACCTCGCCCTCCTGCGAGAGCTCGTACTCCCCGAGCGAGACCGGAAGCTGCGCGACCGAGACCGGGATCGCGACGAGTCCGGTGACCGTCTCGGCCGCGCGCGTGTACTGCTCGAGGTCGAGCTCCGGCAGCCCGAGCGCCTGTTGCCGCGCGCGGACCGAATCGGGATCGTTCTTGCGGGGAAGCCGAGCCACCGGCGCATTCTCACGGACTACGCTGACGGCGTGGCGGCGATCCTCATCGACGGCAAGGCGCTCGGGGCGAAGGTCCGCGAGGAAGTGACGGCGGCCGTGGCCGAGCTCGGGCACGTCGGCCTCGCCACCGTGCTCGTCGGCGACGACCCCGCGTCGCACATCTACATCGATCTGAAGCAGAAGGCCGCGCAGCAGGCCGGGATGGAGGCGCGCGACCTCAAGCTTTCCGCGGACACGAGCGAGGACGAGCTGCTCGCGGCGATCGCGGAGATCAACGCGGACGACGCGATCGACGGGCTCCTCGTCCAGCTGCCGCTGCCCGACCACCTCGACGAGAACCGCGTGATCGAGGCGATCGCGCCGGAGAAGGACGTCGACGGGATCCATCCGGTCAACGCCGGCCGGCTCTATCTCGGGCGGCCGACGCTCGTCCCGGGCACGCCGCTCGGGATCATGCGGATGCTCGACGAGTACGAGATCCCGCTCGAGGGCGCGCGGGCCGTCGTCGTCGGCCGCTCGGCCATCGTCGGCAAGCCGATCGCGCACCTCCTGCTCCAGCGGAACGCGACCGTGACGATCTGCCACTCGCGGACGCGGGACCTGGGGCAGCACACGCTCGACGCCGACGTGCTCGTCGCCGCCGTGGGGCGAACGCACCTGATCGCCGCGGACATGGTGAAGGCGGGCGCGACGGTCGTCGACGTCGGGATGAACCGCGTCGAGGGCAGCCGGAAGGTGCTCGGAGACGTCGATCCCGACGCGCTGGAGCGCGCGGCGTACATGACGCCGGTGCCGGGCGGCGTCGGCCCGATGACGATCGCGATGGTGCTCCAGAACACGGTTACGGCGGCGCGTCTGCACCGGGCCGCGCCTGTTGCACACGCCGAAAACTGAGCTAAACTCCCGGGCGCTTCATCATCGGTCGGCGGCTCGGTGCCCGGGCCGTCGTTTGTTCTGCAAGGAGGAAGGGTTGGCTGAGGGCACCGTCAAGTGGTTCTCGAACGAGAAGGGCTACGGCTTCATCGAGCGTGAGGGCGGGGACGACGTCTTCGTCCACTTCTCGGCGATCACGATGGACGGCTACAAGTCGCTGACCGAAGGCCAGCGCGTGTCGTTCGAGGTTGTGCAGGGCCCGAAGGGCGCGCAGGCCGCGAACGTCCAGGCGATCTAGAGAACCTGTCGGACCACACGTTGTGAAGGGGCCCCGACAGGGGCCCTTTCCGTTTTGGGAGACTCGAAGCGATGGCGATCGAACGCGAGCAGATCCTCCACGTGGCGCACCTGGCGCGGCTCGCGCTGCGCGAGGAGGAGGTCGAGCGGCTCGGCGCCGAGCTGAACGACATCCTCGCCGCCGTCTCGAAGGTGTCGGAGCTCGACCTCGAGGACGTCCCGCCGACCTCGCATCCGCTCGACGTCGTCAACGTCTGGGCCGAGGACGAGCCGCGGCCCTGCCTCCCCGTCGAGGACGCGCTCGCGAACGCCCCCGAGCGCGAGGGCGACTTCTTCAAGGTCCCGCCCGGCGGCTCATGACCCGCGCGCTCGACGGTGAGGGACGCGCGTGATCGACACGCTTCGCCTGAGGGCAGAGGAGGCGAAGCGCCTGCTCGACGCGCGGGAGATCTCCGGTGCGGAGCTCTTCTCCGCGTACCTCGAGGCGATCGGCGCACGCGACGAGGAGCTGCACTGCTATCTCCACGTCTGCGACGACCCGGGCGGCGACGGGATTCCGATCGCGGTCAAGGACGTGATCGGCACGAAGGGGATCCCGACCACGGCCGGCTCGCGGATCCTCGACGGCTACGTCCCGGTCTACGACGCCACGGTGGTAGAGCGGCTCAAGGCGCACGGCCTGCGGATCCTCGGCAAGACGAACACCGACGAGTTCGCGATGGGCTCCTCGACCGAGAACTCGGCCTTCGGGCCGACGAAGAACCCGTGGGATCCGGCGCGCGTTCCCGGCGGCTCGGGCGGCGGCAGCGCGGCTGCGGTCACGGCCGGGCTGGCGCCGTGGGCGCTCGGCTCCGACACCGGCGGCTCGATCAAGCAGCCGTCCGCGCTCTGCGGCAACGTCGGCCTCCGCCCGACGTACGGGACGGTCTCGCGCTACGGCGTCGTGGCGTTCGCCTCGAGCCTCGACCAGGTCGGGCCCGTCGCCCGCACCGTCCGCGACTGCGCCTACCTCTACTCCGTCATCGCGGGCCGGGATCCCTGCGACTCGACGACGGTCGAGCTGCCGCACGCGGTCGAGGTGCCCGAAGGCGACGATCTGAGAGGGCTGCGGATCGGCGTCCCGACCGAGCTGAACGAGGCGGAGGGGATCGAGCCGGGCGTGGCCGCGGCCGTCCGCGCGGCGACGGAGAAGCTCGCCGGGCTCGGCGCGGAGGTCGGGGAGTGCTCGCTTCCGCTCTCGGTCGAGTACGGGATGCCGTGCTACTACCTGATCGCCCCGGCCGAGGCGTCCTCGAATCTCGCCCGCTACGACGGCGTGCGCTACGGCTTCCGCGCGGCGGCCGGCGAGCGGCTCGAGATGTACGAGCGCACGCGGGACGAGGGCTTCGGCGACGAGCCGAAGCGGCGGATCATGCTCGGCACGTACGCGCTCTCGGCCGGGTACTACGACGCGTACTACGGGCAGGCGCAGCGGGTGCGGACGGTGATCAAGCGCGAGCACGACGCCCTGTTCGGGCGCTTCGACGCGCTCGTCTCGCCGACCTCGCCCACCGTCGCCTTCCCGCTCGGCGCGCGCACTGCGGACCCGGTCGCGATGTACCTCAGCGACCTGCTCACGATCCCGTCGTGCCTGGCGGGGCTGCCCGGGCTCAACGTCCCGTGCGGGTTGAGCGAAGGCCTTCCGGTCGGGCTCCAGCTCGTCGGGCCGCAGTTCGGCGAGAACGTCCTCTTCCGGATCGGCCACGCGCTCGAGCAGGCGCTCGGCTTCGACCCCGTACCGGAGCGGCTGCGGTGACGTACCGCTTCGAGGACCCTGCGGCGGAGTTCGTGGTCGCGGTCGAGCGCGTCTTCGGCGTCGAGCCGCGCGTGCTCGACGGCTCCCGCGCCGTCCAGCTCGGCGACGTGAAGCTGCAACTCGAGGCGGGCGAGCGGGAGCTCTGGCTGATCGAGACGCACGGCGTCCTCGAGCATCGCCTCTCGATGGTCGAGGTCGCCGACGACATCGAGCGGGCGCTCCGCGAGGCGAAGGAGAAGCTCGATGCCGCCGCCTGAGTGGGAAGCCGTCGTCGGGCTCGAGGTGCACGCGCACCTCAAGACGCGGACGAAGATGTTCTGCCGCTGCGCGCTCGAGTACGGGGCACCGGAGAACACGCAGACCTGTCCGGTCTGCCTCGCCCATCCCGGGGCGCTGCCCGTCCCGAATGCCCGCGCGATCGAGATGACGATCCTGCTCGGGCTCGCGCTCGACTGCGAGATCGCGGAGCGGGCGATCTTCGCCCGCAAGAACTACTTCTATCCCGACCTGCCGAAGGGCTACCAGATCAGCCAGTACGAGGAGCCGCTCTGCGGGGTCGGGCGCTTCCGGCTCCCCGAGGGGCGCGAGATCGGGATCGTCCGCGCGCACCTCGAGGAGGACGCCGCGAAGACCGTGCACGCGGGCGGGGCCACCGGCCGCTCGGTCGGCGCCGACTACTCGCTCGTCGACTTCAACCGCGGCGGGACGCCGCTGCTCGAGATCGTGAGCGCGCCCGACCTGCGCTCGGCCGAGGAGGCGATGTGGTTCCTCCGCCTCCTGCGCCAGACGATCGTCGAGCTCGGGATCTCGGACGCCGAGATGGAGAAGGGAACGCTCCGCGCCGACGTCAACGTCTCGGTGCGCCGGCGCGGTGAGGAGGGGTTCCGGCCGCGCTGGGAGATCAAGAACATGAACTCGTTCACCTTCATCGGCCGCGCGATCGACGCCGCCTTCCGGCAGCAGGTGGCGGCACACGAGGCCGGGGAGGAGGTCGTCCAGTCGACCTACGACTACGACGCCGACACCGACCGGCTCACCGTCCACCGCTCGAAGGAAGAGGCGGACGACTACCGCTACTTCCCCGAGCCGGACCTCGTCCCGGTCGAGCCGCCGGTGGAGCTCGTCGAGCGGCTGCGCGGCGAGGTGCCCGAGCGGCCGAGCGACCGGATCGTGCGCCTCGCGGACAAGCTCGGTCTCGAAGCCGCGGCCGAGCTCGTCACGACCGGCAACGAGTGGAAGGCCGAGGCGCTCGCCGGCGAGGGCGTCGAGTGGAAGGCGGCGGCCGCGATCGCGATGAACCGCGGCGACTTCCGGCGTGATAACGCGGCCGCGCTCGCACGGATCGTCCAGGCGAACGTGACGCGCGAGGCGCTCGACGAGGCGTTCGCGGCGGCCGAGGCGGGCCCGATCGACGCCGAGGAGTACCTCTCCCGCACGGCGGTCGCGGACGAGTCCGAGCTGGAGCCCGTGATCGAGGCGGTGCTCGCGGCCCACCCGGAGCAGGTCGAGACCTACCGGGGCGGCAAGGAGGGCGTCCTCGGCTTCCTCGTCGGCCAGGTGATGCGCGAGACGCAGGGCAAGGCCGACCCGAAAGTCGTCAATCGGCTGCTGCTGGAGAAGCTTCGAGGCTAGGAAGGTCGCGGATCGCCGAGCTGAGCGTCCCGGCGGCGGCGGCGACGACCACGGGCGCGGCGAGGACGAGCACGCACAGCCTCGGGGACGTGTCCGCGAGCAGCAGGCCGGCGAGCAGCGGACCGATCGGCGCCGAGAGCGCGCGGAGTGTGTTCGACGCGGCCATCGCGCGGCCGAGCAGCCGGTCGGGGATCAGCAGGTACGAGTAGGCGGTCATGGCCGAGTCGGTGTTGGGGAACCAGAACGCGTGGAGCGCGGCGGCCGCAGCGAGGACGTAGACGCTCGGGAAGGCGAGGAACGCTGCGAAGACGAGGGCGGCCCAGAACTCCGAGAGGAGGATCCCGCGCATCGGAACGAGCCGCCGGAGCAGGGGAGAGAGGGTCGAGCCGGCGAGCAGCGCGACGCCCTGCAGCGCGATCAGCGCGCCGATCGCGGCGCTCGAGAGGCCGTGCCGGTGGGCGAGGATGATGACGGCGATCGGCGCGCCCGAGGCGGCGAGGTTGCTGACGGCGATCATCCCGATCGTGACGCGGAGGAACGGCATCCGCCAGAAGTAGGCGAGCCCTTCCCGGAAGTGCGTCCGGGCCGCCGGGTCCCGCTCCTCCTGGAATCGCGTCCGCATCAGGAGCAGGGAGAGGCTCGAGAACCCGTACGAGACCGCGTCGGCGACGAAGGGCAGCCCGCGCGCCAGGCCGAAGAGCGCTCCGCCGGCCGGGGGTGCGGTCAGCCGCACGGTCGACATCCGCGCCATCGAGAGGCTCGCGGCGTCGGCCAGCTGCGAACGCGGGACGACCGCGCGGAAGGCGCCACTCGAGCCCGCCCGGTAGAGGACCGCCGCCGTCGAGTCGACGAACGCGACGACGAGCACGTGCCAGAAGCGGGCGTCTCCGGCGAGAACGAGGGCTGCCAGCACGCCGACGGCCGCCGCCCCGGTGACGTCGGAGGCGATCATCAGCCTCCGCCGGTCGAAGCGATCGGCCAGGACCCCGGCGGGCGCAGCGAGCAGCACGAGCGGCGCGAACTCGACCGCACCGACGTATCCCGTCTTCGCCGCCGAGCCCGTGAGCGCGAGCGCGAGGAGCGGGTAGGCGATCGACGACATGCTCGACCCGAAGGTCGAGAGCAGCTGGCCGCCCTGGAGAAAGAGGAAGTCCCTGTTCCGGCGCAGCGGGACGAGAGGCTCCGCGGTCACGCCTCCATGCTCGCAGCCGCGCCCGCGGTCAGTCGCCCGCGACGGGAGCGACCTCGGCGCGGAGGAGCGGCTCGCGCCGCGTCACGAGGTAGAGCGCGCTGCCGCCGAGCACCGCCGCCATCAGGACGAACAGCACCCGGTAGTCGACGACGATCGAGAGCGCCGCCCCGGCCGCGATGGACGTCGTCTGGGCGAGCGTCGCCACGAGGTCGGCCGCCGCGGAGACGCGCCCCTGGATGGCGAACGGCGTCCGCGTCTGGAGCGCGGTGCCGTAGCCGACGAGGACCCAGGCGATCCCGACGCCGGCGACCAGGAACGCGAGCAGGACGACCGGGAGCTCGGGCAGCGTGAGCAGAAGCGCGCAGACGCCGAAGAGGCCGAGCCCGATCCCGGCGGCCTTGAGGTCGCCGAGCCGGTGGACGATCGGAGCAGCGGTCAGCCCGCCCGCGATCGCGCCGACGCCCTGCAGCGTCGCCATCACGCCGAAGAAGGACGGATGCTCGCCGACGCGCGCGATCACGAAGAAGATGAGCGTCTCGGAGAAGCCGACGACGAGAAGCGCGACCGAGACGCCCGCAACGAGCTGGCGCAGGGGGAGCGTCCGCCAGACGTGGCGGAAGCCGGCGGTCACCTCGTCCACGAAGTGCTGTTCCTCCGGCTGCGGCCTCACCTCGCCGACGCGAATCAGCGAGAGGAAGAGCGCCGAGCCGACGAAGGTCGCCGCGTCTAGGATCGCCACGACGCCGCCGCCGGCCACGACGTAGAGGCCCGCGCCGGCGAGCGGCGCGACGATCCGGATCCCCTGCTGCGCCGACGAGAGCATGCCGTTCGCCTCGGCGAGCAGGTCCTCGGGGAGCATCAGGCGCAGCAGCGCCGAGCGGGCCGGGAAGAAGACCGCGCCGCCCACGCCGTAGAGGAGCGCGACGAGGTAGATCAGCCAGGCGTCTCCCCGGTTGTGCACGAGAAGGAGGAGGAGCACCGACGCGCCGAGCGCCAGATCCGTCGCGATCATGAGCGGACGCCGCCGCACGCGGTCGGCGAGCAGGCCGCCGAGCGGCCCGGCCAGGTTGCCGAATGCGAGCACGAAGAAGACGAGGCCGGCGCGCCAGCTCGAGCCGGTGAGCGACTTCATCCAGACCGCCATCACGATCCAGAGCGCGAAGTCGCCGAACGCCGACAGCGTCTGGCCCGCGACGAGCAGCCGGGCGTCGCGATAGGAGAGGAGCTTCCGCATCAGGCGGCGCGGAAGATGTGGACGTCGCCGCTCACCGTCTTCGCCCGGAAGACGACGGTCGGCCCGTCGCCGTTCCCGCTCTGCTCGCTCGCGAGCGCCACCTCAGACGAGAGGTCGCCGGAGGTCGAGCCGGCGTCGACGTCGAGCAGCGAGCCCTGGGCGATCCCGACCTCGACGTCGCCGGAGACGCTCGTGAAGCTCGCGCGCCCCTCGCGGAGCGACTCGAGGCGGATGTCGCCCGACACCGAGCGCACCTCGCTCGCGCCGCCGACCGCCGCCACGCGGACGTCGCCCGAGACGGTGTTGACCGACAGCTCGGCGCCGACGCGGTCGAGCTCGAGGTCGCCGCTGACGGTCTTGATCTTCGCGTCGTTCTCGACCTCGCCACGGACGCGCAGGTCGCCCGACGCCGTCTTGACGTCGAGAGCGCCCACTCGACCGTCGACCGCGAGGTCGGCGGAGGCGGTGTTGAGCTTCGCCGCAGCTCCGTGCGGAATCCTCGCCCGCACGCGAATGCCGTCGTTCCCCCAGTAGAAGTTGCCGATCTGGACGACGAGCCCGAACGGCTTGCGGTCGCGGTACTCGACGACGAGGCGATTGCCGTCGTGCGAGACGCGCGTCGCCTCGACGAGCCGCTCGTCGCCTTCGACGACGATCGTCGACTGCTCGCCGTCGATCGTCTCGACGATGACGTCGCCGGCCGGGACCGACACGTCGAGCGTGAGCGGGAGCGGGGTGTGGAAGCTGTGCTCGGCCATCTCAAGACTCCTTCGGGCTCGTGGCGCGCTTGACGCGCAGCCGGATCTCGTTCGCGCGCGGCAGCGGACGCCGGTCGGGGCGGAGCTCGCGTGCGCTCAGGTAGGGGAGGTGGTGGTCGAAGTACACGACTCCTCCTTTCAGCTCCGGCCGTAGCCGGTGAGGCGGTGACGGCTGCCCGAGCTCGTGCGGCGCACCTCGACGGCGCGCTGCAGCGCCTGGACGAGCCAGGTGTTGACGGAGGCGCCCTCGCGGCCGGCGGCCGTCTCGATCCGCTGCTTGAGGCTCTCGGGCAACCGGAGGGTGATCCGGGCAGAGAACGCCTCGTCGGCCTGCTCCGGCACCGTCCCGTCCTCGCGGACGAGGACGAGCTCCGGGTCGCGGCCCGCGATGCGGACTTCGACGTGCTCGGCGTCGAGCTGGGCGTTGAGCTCGAGCGCCGCCTCGGCGAGGACGTCCTGGAGCCGCCGGGCGACCGAGGACTCGAGCGCGACGGCGAGGAGCTCTGCCGCCCGCGTCGTCGAGTCGTCGCCGAGCGCCGCCATGCGGACGAGGTCCTCGCGGAGCGCCTGGATGTGACCGTCGATCTGCATGGCGGCAGTATGACATCATGATGATGTCATTGTCAAGTCACAACGGCATCATGTTGACAGCGGCTAGACGAGACCGCAGTAGCGGGCCGTGTTCGGCCACGGCCCGAAGCCGCGCACGCGCCACGCACGCACGGCGACCCAGATCTGCTCGAGCGGCGTCCAGCGGTCGGCCGTTCCCTTCGTCCGGAGGAGCCAGGCCCCGTACCGCTGCTGGAACGAGAGATCCATCTGCAGCCCGCCCCAGTAGGGAGCGCCGGAGTCGCTCCACGCCCCCTCGTAGCGGTGGATGCAGAGCCAGGCCGCCAGCCGCGGCGGCCGGCGCGAGCGTCTCCACGCGAGGTGCTCGCGCCCTCGCCACCAGCTCGCGAGGCGCTGCAGGCTCGCGGTCGACGTCGAGGCGAGGACGCGACGGGGCCGGTGCGCGAGCCGCACGCCCATCACGTGGTCCCAGTGCCAGGTCTCGCGCCGGTACAGCCCGGCGCGGTGCTTCCAGTGGCGCGCCGCTCGCGCCTGTGCGCGGAGCGTGCTGCTCGCGTTGTGGCCGGCGGCCGCAGTCGCGCCGGCGAGGATGCCTGCGAACGCGAGTAGCAGCCCGCAGGCGAGGATGGAGCGCCGCAAGGTCGTACACCCCCTGGTGTCGATTGCAAGTCGGAGGCCGAGCGGGCGAAAGCCGTTGGTGGGCGGGCACCGCTCGGCGCGGCTTATCTGCGTTCGCGGCCAGGGTAGGGACCGACGGCACCTCTACGTCGGGGCAACCGTCACGATCGCGGCGCTTCGGCGGGCGCACGGCGCGGCCACGCGACCTCCGAGAGCCGGGCGGGAGCGACGAAGCCGGCGTACAGGAGCGATGCGCCGATCGCGATGCCCAGTGCGCTGCCGCCGGCGCCGAGGCCCGCGAGGCCGCTGCCGGTCGCCGCGGCGGCGACGCCGAGGACGATGAGCGTGTTGCCGAGCGGCCGGCTCGGCAGCGAGCGGAGCGCGACGGCGACGACCGCGAGCGTCCCGAGCGCGTTCGCCACGATCGCGAGCAGGCGAGCGGGCAGGAAGGCGAGGTGATCCTGCGCCGCGGGGATCCCGTGTGCCGCGAACGCGCCGTGCACGGGCATCGCGAGGGAGATCCCCACGGCGAGGCCGGCATACACGAGAACGACCGGCGCCGCTCGGCGGCGTCCCGACAGGAGCAGCGATCCGGCTCCAAGCAGCGGCGCCGTGAGCAGCGCGCCGGCGGCGTAGTAGACGCGGAACGCCCGGGCATCCCAGCCCGCCGCCTCGCCCCAGGCGATCGCAGCCGCCGCAACGGCGTAGGCCGCGAGCGACCAGCCCCACGCGAGGAGCTCGGGCCGCCGTGTGGCTCGGTGCTTCGCGACGAGAAGCCCCGCGAGGCGGAGCGCGAGAAGCGCGGCGGCGAAGGCGACGAGCGCGTCCACGTCCGGCAGGGTAGACAGCTACTCTCGCTGCGTGACCAAGCGGTACCTCTTCACTCCCGGCCCGACGCCGGTTCCGCCGGAGGTCCTCGCCGCGATTGCGGCCCCGGTCGTGCATCACCGCAGTCCCGACTTCCGGCCGACGTACGAGCGCGTCCTCGCCCGCCTGCGCGAGGTCTGCCGCACCGAGGCGGATGTGCTCCTGTTCGGCGCGTCGGGCACCGGCGCCTTCGAGTCGGCGATGGCGAACCTCGTTACGCCGGGCGAGCCGCACCTCGTCGTCTCCGCCGGGAACTTCGGCGACCGCTGGGTGTCGATGGCCGAGGCGTATGGTGCCGACGTCGACGTCCTCCGCTACGCGTGGGGCGAGACGCCGGAAGCGGACGACGTGCGCGCGCGGCTGCGCGAGCGGGAGGCGAAGGCGGTCTGGCTCGTCCAGTCCGAGACCTCGACCGGTGTCGTCGCGGACATCCAGGCGCTCGCCGCCGCCGCGAAGGAGGCCGGCGCGATCGTCGTCGTCGACGCCGTCTCGAGCCTCGGCGCCGTGCCGTGCGAGACCGACGCGTGGCACCTCGACGTCGTCGTCTCCGGCTCGCAGAAGGCGCTGATGACACCGCCGGGGCTCGGCCTCGCCGCCGTCTCGGAGGCGGCGTTCGCCGCGCGCGGCTCGTCGCCGCGCTTCTACTTCGACTGGGAGCGGACGCGCAAGGCGCAGCGGCAGCTCGACGCGCCGTTCACGCCGCCGGTGTCGCTCGTCGCCGGCCTCGACGTCGCGCTCGGCCTGCTGCTCGACGAAGGGCTGGAGGCGGCCTTCGAGCGCCACGTCAGGCTCGGCCGCGCCGCACGCGCGGGCGTGAAGGCGCTCGGGCTCGAGCTCTTCTCCCCGGACGAGGACCGGAGCGCCGTCGTCACGGCCGTGCGGACGCCGGGCGAGATCGACTCCGGCGACGTCGTGAAGGGCGTCCGCGACCGCTTCGGGATCACGATCGCGAACGGCCAGGGCGACCTCAAGGGGAAGATCTTCCGCCTCGGCCACATCGGCTGGTTCGACGTCTTCGACATCGCGACTCAGGTGGCCGCGGTGGAGCTCGTCCTCGCCGAGCTCGGCGCCGACGTCGAGCGCGGCTCGGCCGTCACGGCTGCGCTCGAGGCGTACGAGCACTCGGCCTCCCCGGCGTGAAGGTCCTCGTCAGAGAGGCGATCTCGGACGCGGGCGTCGATCTCCTGCGCGAGCGCTTCGAGGTCGACGTCGACACGAAGTCCGCGCTCGAGGAGATCATCGGCCGGTACGACGCGATCGTCGTCCGCTCGGCGACGAAGGTGACGGCCGAAGTGCTCGAGCGGGCCGCGCGCCTGAAGGTGATCGGCCGGGCAGGGGTGGGCGTCGACAACGTCGACGTCGAGGCGGCGACCCGGCGCGGCATCGTGGTCGCGAACGCGCCCGAGTCGACCGTCGTCTCCGCCGCCGAGCACACGATCGGCCTGCTCGTCGCGCTCGCGCGCAACATCCCGCAGGCGCACGCCGCGCTCAAGCAGGGGCGCTGGGAGCGGAGCGCGTACGGGGGCGTCGAGCTCGCCGGCAAGACGCTCGGGGTGCTCGGCTTCGGCCGCATCGGCCAGCAGGTCGCGCGCCGCGCGCTCGGGCTGGGGATGCACGTCGTCGCCTACGACCCGTACGTCGCGGCCGAGCGTTTCCGCGAGCTCGGGGTAGAGCGGGTCGAGTCGCCGGAGGACGTCTACGCGGCGGCCGAGTTCCTCACGGTCCACCTGCCGCTGACGCCCGAGACTCGGGGATCGCTGAACGCGGCCGCCTTCGCCGCGATGCGCGACGGCGTGCGGCTCGTGAACGCCGCCCGTGGCCCGCTCGTCGACGAGGACGCCCTGCTCGACGCGCTCCGCGCGGGCAAGGTCGCGGGCGCCGCTCTCGACGTCTACTCGAGCGAGCCGTATTCGGGACCGCTGCTCGAGCTCGACAGCGTCGTCGTCACGCCGCACCTCGCCGCGTCCACGGGTGAGGCGCAGGATCGAGCGGGCGTGATCGTCGCCGAGCAGGTCGCGGCCGCGCTCGAGGGCGCTCTCGTGACCAACGCGGTCAACATCCCGGTGGTCGGAGCGGACGACCTCGAGATGCTCGGGCCGTACGTGCCGCTCGCCGCCCGGCTCGGGCGGATCGCGATGGAGCTGGCCGACGGTCACGCGAACGAGATCGTCGTCACCGCCTACGGCGGGCTCGCCGACTACGACACGCGGCTGCTCACGGTGGCTGCGCTCAACGGCGCCTTCCAGGGGCGCGCCGACCGGCCGGTGAACTACGTCAACGCGCCGCTCATCGCGGCCGAGCGCGGCGTCGAGGTGCGCGAGGAGCGGTCGCGGTCGGCTCGCGACTACACGAACCTCGTGCGCGTCGAGGTGCGCACGGAGGGCGACGGGTTCCGCGTCGCTGGGACGACGATCGGCAGCGACCACCGGCTGTGGCTCGTGAACATCCTCGGCTTCGAGATCGAGCTCGAGCTCGCGCCGCTGTTCGTCCTCTGCCGCTACGACGACGTTCCGGGCGTGATCGGCCGCGTCGGGATGCTCTTCGGCGAGGAGGGGATCAACATCGCCGGGATGACCGTCTCGCGCAGCCGGCGCGGCGGCAAGGCGCTGATGGCGCTCACGGTCGACACGCCGCCGCCCTCGGAGCTCGTGGCGAGGCTCCGCGGCGAGGGCTTCGACGACGTGCGCGTGCTCGAGCTCGACCCGGTCGCCGACTGAGGCGTATACGGCTCGCCCGGCGGGCGATACTGCGCGTCGTGGAACGCTGGCCGGAGCCGGTGGAGCGGGTGGCGGGAGTGCTCCGCCGCGCGGGCGTCGACGCGCGGCTCGAGGAGTTCCCGGAGGGCACGCCGACCGCGGAGGCGGCCGCGACCGCGGTCGGCTGCGCACGGGCGCAGATCGTGAAGTCCCTGCTCTTCGTCTGCGACGGCAGGCCGACGCTCGCCCTCGTCCCGGGCGACCGGCGGGCGGACGAGGCGAAGGTCGCCGCCGCGGCCGGCGCTCGCAGCGCGCGCGTCGCACGCCGCGAGGAGGTGGTCGCCGCGACCGGCTTCGAGCCGGGCGGCGTCGCACCGTTCCCCGCGCCCGGCGTCGCCCGCGTGCTGATCGCGTCCGAGCTCCTCGCGCACGAGATCGTCTGGATCGGCGCGGGCTCGGAGCGGCACATGGCGGGGCTCTCGCCCGCCGACCTCGCCAGGCTCGCCGCTGCGAGCGCTGCGGATTTGTCCGGATAGGCCCCCGGGTACGATTGCGGTGCCTCCGACCTGAAGGGACCGAGAGATGCGCGAGACGAAGAAGATCTGGATGAACGGCGAGCTCGTCGACTGGGCCGACGCGACGGTCCACGTCGGCACGCACGGCCTGCACTACGGCTCCGGCGTCTTCGAGGGAATCCGGGCCTACGAGACCGAGCGCGGGGCGGCG
>Ga0335077_10000300_pt1 | contig 53192 bp, 48 predicted proteins | sample Lox_Sample_31_FD_207151 | JGI IMG/M metagenome (GOLD analysis project Ga0335077, IMG submission 207151) | Soil microbial communities from Loxahatchee National Wildlife Refuge, Florida, United States - Lox_Sample_3.1 | ecosystem: Environmental > Terrestrial > Soil > Wetlands | place: USA... | reverse complement strand
CGGTGGTCGTCGACAAGCGTCAGCAAAGCAATGGGCGTCTTGCAAACGTGGGAGGCAAGGATGACCAGGTCGTCGAAGGATTGTTCCGGATCGGTGTCGAGAATGGCGTAGCGGTCGAGCGCCGCCACGCGCGCGGCTTCGTTGTTAGAAGCAACCGCCATGGTCACCTCCGTCCGTACTCGCTCTGAGTCCGCGACGGCATGTCAGGCCCGAAATCATACTCCATGGCGCGCCGAAGTGGAACCTGAGACGCTTTCGGAAGCCACCGGATTGATGGCATCATTTCAGCGTCGGCCCGTTTGCCCGGTTAGAAAGGTGAGCACATGTCGCTCCGAAAGCTCCTCTGTCTGGCAGTGTTCTCCAGTGTTTCTCTGGCTCCTGGGATTGCCAGCGCTCAAAAGCCTTCCTATGGCCTCCAGGACCGCCTGAACCAACAACGCAGCATGGCGGTGAACATCGTGAGAGCCATCAACGCCGCCGAAGCAAACTATAAGAAGAACCATGCTGTGTACGCCACCTGGAGCATATTAACCTCTGCCGGCGATTTCAATTCATCGGGAACAAAGTGGTCTTCCGAGGAGTTCCCCACCGTCGCACATGCCATGTACGGGCCCGGGCCCGAGATCGTCCCCGGGTGGAAGCTCCGCCTGAACTTATCGAAAGAAGGCACTGCCTACGATCTGCTGCTGGAAGATGTCAGCGATCCCAAGTGTGGCTTCGCGGTATTCAGCGACGAGCGGGGCAGGATTCGCCAGGGCACCGTTGTGGAGTGTCAGGAGCAGAAGTAGCGCGTGGGGCCTCGCGCCCTAGTCGGTGGAAGAGGCTTCCGCCAGCAGAGTGGCGCGCGTGGGCAAAATCGAGAAATACTTGTGCCGGCAGGGTTCGCAACGATACGCGGGAACACGCATCGCGCTCCAGACGAAGCCCAGCGGGGTATCGACGTGGTCCGCCGCGATGCGCTTCAAATCGAAGTTGCCGCAGATCGGACAGTGCGCGTGCAGCGAATCGCTCAGGTTCATCAGCCGGGCGTAGAAGCGCGCGCGGCACTCCCGGCATCGCCACGGGTACACACCCATCACGCTCAATATGTAATCAGCCGCATTCTGTCGGCGGGAACGGCGCGCCTCTTTGCCTTTGCAGATTGGGCAGGTCATCCGAGAGTCCCGGGAACCTCTGGAAGTGGGGTCAGCATAGGGCAATGCTGCGGCCCGCGCAAGTGCGTGTTAGTCCCGTTTGCAATAGGTACAATAGTCCTAAGAGGAAAATTCGAATTTCTCGAGAGGAAACCATGCCGGAATATACCGAACAACACGCCAAAGCTGGCATACCAACCAAACTCCCCGCGCTGGAAGCCTGGCCCAATCAGTACCCCGGCTACGTCATCACCACGTGCTATCCGGAATACACCTCGATGTGCCCAAAAACCGGATTGCCGGATTACGGCACCATTACCATCCAGTACAAGCCCCTCAAGTCCTGTATCGAACTCAAATCGCTGAAAATGTATCTTTTGGCCTACCGGAACCTGGGCATCTTCTACGAGAATGCCGTCAATAAAATCCTTCACGACATTGTCGATGCCATCGATCCGGAATGGTGCATTGTTAAGGGCGAATTCACTCCGCGGGGCGGCTTGAATACCACTATCTTCGCGCGCTGGCCCGAACGAACTTCCCCCAAGAGCGGCCGAAGCAAGTAACCGAAGCGCACAGCCGAGTCCGGCTGCCAATGGACAGGGGGCCACGTCGCGGGAGATAATCCGTTGGCAGAATTCCATCGCCATCAGGCTATCTGAGGAGGGAGTAAGGATGAGTATTTCCCCGAATGTGCCGAGTCCGCAAGAGTCTTACCACTACGAAAACATGGGTACTCCGCGCTGGATTATCGTTCTGTTCGTAGTTTCGCTTGCCGGGCTGGCAGCCCTGGCCTACGCGGGGCACTCCGTCCAGACGCGCTTTGAGCAGGAACTCGCCAAGGCGGACGAGCGGAACAAGATTCTGACCGCGCAACTCGAGCAGGCCAATACGCGGATCGCCGATCTCAAAGGCCAGGTTGACGTTACTTCGCAGAAAGTCGGCATGACCCAAGCCGAGCTCGCCGACGCGAAGAGCCGCGCCGAATCCATCCGCAAGCAGCAAGTCGCCTCCGACCAGAAGCTGACCGAGCAGATTACCGCCGCTCAGAAGGAAAGCGCCGCGCAGATTGGCGCGGTGGCCACCGACGTCAGCGGCGCGAAGAAAGACATCGAGGCCACCCGCACCGATCTGGAAGCCACCAAATCGAAATTGGAGCGGGCCACCGGCGATATGGGCGTGATGAGCGGCCTCATTGCCAAGAATCACGACGACCTCGAAGAACTCAAGCGCAGAGGTGACCGCAACTATTACGAGTTCACTATTCAGAAATCGAAGACTCCGCAGCGCGTCGGCCCTGTTCAAATTTCCCTGAACAAAGCCGATCAGAAGAAGTCCAAGTACACGATGACCGTTCTGGTGGACGACAAGTCCATCGAGAAGAAAGACAAGACCGCCGGCGAACCCGTGCAGTTCTATGTGAAGGGCAGCGCGCGCCTGGCGCCCTATGAAATCGTGGTCTTCGAAGTCGGGAAGAACCAGATCAACGGCTATCTGGCAACGCCGAAGGACGCCAGCAGCCCCAGCAAGTAGTCGTTCCCCGTTTCCGGCGCAATCGCGCCGCCACTCCTTCCGAAGCCCTGTGCCGTGTTCTGGAAACCCGATTCGGCGCAGGGCTTCTTCGTTTTTGACCGAGACGCTACGATTCTTCCAGTGGCTGTTTGTTCACCGAAGGAGGATGTTGCTCGTCATGCGTCCTGCACGTCTTTTCCGCAATTTAAATCTTTTGTTACTGTTCGCCCCCATTTTCGTGATTCCAACCCGTGCGCAAGCTCCCGTGGATCCCGGGCAATTGCCGGGCCGCACTAGCTTCTATCTTTTCTGGCACGGCACACCTTCCGGCGAAATCCGCAAGAGCAACTCACTTTACGCGCTTTGGGATGATGCGGAGTTTGCTTCGGCGCGCACTGCATGGCTCGAGTCGTTCCTGAACGAAGCGCAAAACGAAACGGCTTCCGACAAGCCAAAGCTCAGCCGTGAGGAACTCATGCAGTACGCCACGTTGCTCGACAACGCCCTGCTGATTGGCGCTATTCGCGAGCCCGAATCCGCCGCGGCGAAGCGAGCTTCGACCGGCGGGAAAGACGTGCCCGCATGGAATGGCATGTTCTTCGTCTACGACCGCAGCGGCAAAGAGGAACTCCTTTCGAAGGCGGTGTTGCGCCTGCGCAGCGAAGGCAGCGACGTCCCTAAATTGACCAATCTGACGGTGGCCGGCGTTGCGGCGTTGAAGATCGAACGGAAAGCCGGCGCCACCTATTGGGCGGAGTTTGCCAAATATGCCGTTGCCGCAAAAGAGGCTTCCGTGTTCGAGCAGATCATTCAGATCGTTAACGGCAAATCCACCGAAGCGACTCTTGCGCATGCCCCTGCGTACCTGGAGGCCAAGCCGCTCCTGGCCGGAGGCGTGCTCGAGTTTTTCGTGGCAGTGCCTAGCTTGAAGGAAATCGCTCTCGATCCCGCAAAAGCGCCGCCATCCGCCAAATTGTTTCTGAACGCGATCAAGCTCGAATCCGTCCACTCGATCGGGGGCCATGTCGTGTTGGAAGGCGCGAAGACCCATCTGGAAGGAGCGGTGCTGGGCGACACGACTCCCGGCAGCCTGTTCGACATTTGGGCTGAAGGAGCCGCGAATCCCGCGTCGCTGCCTTACGTTTCACCTGACACGATTTATTACAGCGAATCGCAGTTCAACTTGCCGGGCATCTACCAGACCCTCAAGCACGCGTTGACGCAGGGCCCGAATGGCACGGGACAATTCTTCACCGCGATGGAATCGGCGGCGCAAACGCGCCTGGGCATGCCCTTACCTGATGCGCTGGCCGTACCGACGGGCGAGATCGCCTGGCTGCAGACCAGCCCGACATTCGAAGACAACGAGAAAATTTATCTTTTCGGCATCGCGAACAAGCCCGCCGCGCTGCGACTTGCTCGCACTATGCTCGGCGACCGGATCTCGTCGGAGAGAAACGAAGGCAATACCACCTATCTGAAAATTTCCCTGCAAGGCGGGCAAAGTTCCTCCGGCGTGGCCCAATGGCATTTTTATAATCTCGCCGTGACGCCTTCCCTGATGTTTGGCTCCTCAAGAACCGAGGTGCTCCGCAAATACGTGAACCAGTCCCCCGCCCAAGACTCGCCGCTGGCCAAGAACATTCTCGCCGTTCGCAACAGGTATCCGCAAAAACTGAACGGCTTCTCCTATTTCGACTTTCAGAAAGTCGATTGGCCGGGGCTCCAGGCGAAGTGGATTGCGGAAGCGAAAAAATCGGCGGAAAAGGCCAGATCCAACGACGAGGCAAAGACCGACAAGAAGTTTGCCGACTGGCTCTCCGGCGTGAACGCTGAAGTTTTCCCCCGCCACTTGCACACCATGGCCGGCGCCTCCTGGAAAGATGCCAAGGGAGTGCATTTTGATGAGTGGCTCGATTAGAGTCTGTCGCCTGGCGGCACTGCTGTTCGGCGCGATTGCATCGGTAGGGCTGGCGCCGGCGTGTGCGCCGCTATTCGCACAAGAACAGACGCCGGCTACGACGGCGCCGATTCGCATTGCCGTCGATCGCGCCAATGTGGACGTGATCGTCACCGATGCGAAAGGCAACTTCGTCGAGAATCTGCGCCAGCAGGACTTCCAGATCCTCGATAACAGTTCGCCGCAGCCCGTTACTGACTTTATTTCAGTCGACGCTCCGGGCCAGGTGTTGATGGCGGTCGAAGCTGGGCCGGCTGTGTATCTGTTACAGGATTCTCACCTCTTCGTTGCCGACGCTCTTCTAGGAGGACTATCCTCCGGCGATCGAGTCGCCATTGTTCGTTACAACGACGCTCCGGCGCCGCTGCTCAATTTCACCACCGACAAGCAAGCCGCCCAGGCCGCTCTGGACCAGATTCAATTCAATCTCGGTTATGGCAGCCTGAACCTGTCTTCGAGCCTGAACACCGTTCTCGATTGGCTGGCGCCGATTCCCGGAAAGAAGGCGATCGTGCTCGTTTCCACAGGTGTGGATACCTCGCCGCAAGATTCCATGCGAGGGCTGCTGGCCCGGTTGCAAACCGGCGATGTACTCGTCCTCGCCGTTTCGATGAGTGGTCCGCTGCGCAATGGCAACAAAGGAACAAAGTCACAGAACGAACAAACGCAACAGGTACTGGAACAGGCCAACGCCTGGCTCAAGACCTTGGCCGAATCGACTGGCGGCCGCGCCTACTTTCCGGAGAATGCCAAAGCATTTAGGGAGACCTACAGACAGATTGCGCAGCTTGTCCGCCACGAATACAGCCTGGCGTTCGCGCCGCCCGTGGCCGACGGTGCGGCACATGCCATCGATGTGAAAGTGAATCCCGGCACAGCCGCTAGCAAGGATAAAACGCTGGATTATCGTGTGAATCACCGCAAAGGTTATATCGCGCCGAAACCGCAGCCGTAACGCGCGGACACTTCGAAGTTATTCGTAATCCTTCATCATGCGCGCCATTTCGCGCAGCCGGTCGTCCACGCGCGCAAATACGGTGTGATCCTCGAATCGCCCGGACCCGTTACGGGCGCCCGCCGGCATACCAGTGAGCAGTTCCACTCCCTGCTCGATCCGCGAAATCGGCCAAATATGGAACTTGCCATTCGCCACGCAGTCTAAAATGTCTTCGCGCAACATCAAATCGTCCACATTGGCCGCGGGAATCATCACGCCTTGCGTGCCGGTCAACCCCTGAATGCGGCAAATATCGAAGAAGCCCTCGATCTTCTCATTCACGCCGCCGATGGCCTGGATGTCGCCACGCTGGTTAATCGAGCCGGTCACCGCGATGTCTTGCCGCAGCCCCAAATCCGCCAGAGCCGAGAGCAACGCGTAGATTTCAGTTGAACTGGCGCTGTCCCCGTCCACGCCGGAATAGGACTGTTCAAAGCAGATGCTCGCCGAAAGGGACAGCGGCTTATCTTGCGCAAAGCTCGAGCGCAAGTATCCGGAAATGATGTGCATGCCCTTGTCGTGAAACCGGCCGCTCAGATTGGCTTCGCGCTCAATGTTGATCAAGCCGTGCTTCCCCAGGCCCACGGTGGAAGTGATTCGCACCGGCTTTCCAAACGAGTAGCCGCCAATTTCCAGCACGCTTAAACCGTTCACCTGCCCTACATGCGAACCTTCCAGGTCCACCAGCAGCGTGCCCTCTTCAATCATTTCGCGAATGCGCGTTTCAATTAAATTGTGGCGCTCGATCTTCGAAGCGATGGCCGTGCGCACATGCGCCGCGCGGACCACGTTTTCTCCGGCGCCGAGAGCCGCATAGTGCGCTTCGCGCGCCAGATCGGCGATATCGATGAACCGTGCCGTTACCTTGGTTCTCCGACCGGCTCGCCGTACGCCATATTCGAGAATCGCCGCGAATGCGCCGCGGTCAAACGGGAACAGATTCTCTTTCTCGCTGAGCGCGCGCAGGCGTCCGGCGTATTCTTCGATCACGCCGTCGCTCATGGCCATTTCTTCGTCAAATTCCACGCGCACCTTAAAGATCTTGCGGAAGTCTTCTTCGTATTCGTACAGCAATTCGTAAAGGTCGCGATCGCCGATCAGGATGACTTTCACGTTGATTTCGACAGGTTCCGGCTTCAGCGCCGTGGTCGTAAATGGATAAAAGCTTTCGAGCGGCTGAATCTCCAGACGGTTGTGATTCAAAGTACGCTTCAGAGCGCGCCAAACGCCGGGTTCGGAGAGCGCTTCGACCGAGTACAGAATCAGGAAGCCGCCGTCGGCGCGCAGCAGCGACCCACCGCGCAGGTCCATGAAGTCGCTTGTCCATCCGCCCCGGGTGTCATAAGCGCGCTGAATGGTGCCAAAAAGATTGGGATACGAAGGCGTGGTTTCGAAGATCACCGGCGAAGCATCTTCGTGATTGTGCGCCAGGATCACGTTCACCCCGTACACGCGAAACGGATCGCGCTCCGGCCCGGGAGGTTTCTGCAACGTTTCCGGCGGTTCGCTTTGCTGCTGGTCCTCCTCGCCTTCCCGCTCTTTAAACGGTCCCAAGTTATCCAGCACGTGGTGGCGGACTTCCTCAAGGTAATCGCTCACGCTCTGGCCAGGATATTTTTCTTTCAACTCCTCGATCACGCCGTCGACGAGGACGGAAGCCGCTTCCTGCTCGAGATAGCTCAGTTCGCTGGCCAATTCGCGTGAAAGCGTCAGCGTTTTGCGGTACACCACCGTGAATTCCTGGCGGAACTGCTCGTACTTCCGTTCGATTTCTTCCGCGACGCCGGTTTCCAGCTTGCCTTCATGCACCATTTTCGAGATGTCTTCAATGGGCACCATCTGCCCTTCCAGCACGGGGAAGATTTCCGGCAGCGCCACCGCGCCCACCTGCATATGGCCCAGCGCAAACTGCTCGCGCGCGATGCGCCGCGTGAAATCGTCCATCAAATCCTTTTCGCGCACCGAAAACCGTTCCACGATGCGGCCCTTCTGCCGCTGGAACGGTTCTCCTTCGAACACCTGCGGAATGCGCCGGCGTAGAAAATCAATTCCGGCCTGCATGTCTTTCTTGAAGGAATTCGCCGAACCCCGCGGCAGAGTCAGCAATCGCGGCCGGTCGGGCAGCTTGAAATTGTTCACGTAGCAGCGGTCGAGCGACGGCTTGGTGGCCGGATGCAAATCTTCGATCATCTGCGCGATCGTGCCGCCACGGCTGGTTCCCGCGAGCCCGCACACAAAAATGTTGTAGCCGGGGGCGGAGAGCTCCACGCCCATCTTCAGTGCGCGCAACGCGCGATCCTGACCGACGAATCCCTCGCGCTTCTGCGCCTGCGCCGTGGTCTCGAAGGGGATGCGCGCCAGGTCGCAGCGCCAGCGCAGCCTCTCGGGACCAAGCTCGCCTACAGCGAATGGCGGTTTGTTAGTGGTCGTACTCATTCGAGGCCGTACTCTAGCACAGCGCGCCGCCGCTTGCGTCGAATTTAGCCCACTCGTTAGGCAAGGAGTTACGTTTGCTCCCTTTGCAGTTCTTCCTGATGCTCAATGTGTACTCGCAAAACGCCCAGCGCGGCCGCCACGACGGTTGGCCCCAGGATGAGACCGAGCAAGCCGAAAACGTCCAGCCCGCCGAGAATACTGACGAAGATCAGCAGATCGTTGAGCTTGGTGCGATTCCTCAACAACAGCGGCCTGAGCAGATTGTCGGCGAGCCCGGCAATTCCGCCACAAATTCCCGCCACAATCACCGCTTTGCCCCAGTGTCCGCTCAATCCCAGCCACAGCGCCGCCGGCACCCAGATCAACGCCGACCCGACCACCGGAATGATCGAGCAGAATCCAATCAACAATCCCAGAAAGACCGGCGCAGACAGGCCCACTACGGCCATGGCAATTCCACCCAACGTTCCCTGCACCGCCGCAATCGCGATGCTCAAGGCCACGCTCGCGAAAATCAATCCACGCGACTCTTCCAGCATGGCATCCTGCACCTCCCGGTCAAACGGGATTAAGTGCCGCAAGGCTCGAACAATGTCCTTGCCGTCTCTAAAAACGAAAAACAACGCGAACAACAGAATGAAAAGGTTCACGAGAAACGAAAATATATTCTTGAGCAGCGATCCCACGCGCGACGCCAGAAAGGTCGCGGCTTTCTCAGCTCCTTGCCGTAAGTAGGTGCCGATATCGATGTCCCGCCAGGATTCCGGCAAGTGATCGCGCAAATTGTTCGCCAGATCCGTCGGCATGATGGCATTGCCGGAAGCCACCGCTTCGCGCACCGTTGCCGATGCATCGACGGCCTCGCGCGTGGCATACAGCAGAATCAGCATCACCGGCACGATCAGGAGGAACGTCACTCCCAGAGTGCAAATGGCCGCCGACCAATTCGCCGAGTAGCGCCGCCGCAGAAACTCGTAGGCGGGATAGAAGAAGATCGCCAGCACTCCCGACCACGCCAACGGCAGCAGAAATGGTGAAACAACCAGAAAGAGCAGATAGCCCAGCAGAATGAGCGCTCCGTAGGAGAGCACCGTGGTCAATCTATCACTGGTCAGCGTGTTTCGATTGGCTTGCGTCATCCGAGGTATATAATCCATTCAGTCCAATTGAGAGGGGTCTGTTGGCGCCCCAGAGAACGTCACGCTTCTGCCCAGGGGAATTCGCGACGCGATGGCATCAAAGATCCCGTTCACGTACGAGCAGGCGCGCCTTCTTGCTGTACTCGCCTTAATCAACTTTGTCAACTTCGCCGACCGGCAGGTGCTGAACCCTCTGGTGCCGCTGTTACGACAGCATTTTAATGTAAGTGACACGCAATTGGGATCGTTGCAGTGGGTTCTGCTGGTGATTCTCGCCCTGGCCAGCGTTCCCTCCGGGTATCTCGCCGACCGTTTCAACGAGCCGAAAATCATCGCCATCGGCGTCTTGCTCTGGAGCGCCGCCGCCATCGCCAGCGGACTGGCCCCCACGTTCGCGTTTTTGTTCGTGGCCCGCGGCCTGGTGGGAATCGGGGAAGCGGCATATGCGCCCGCGGCGCAATCGCTGATTTCCGATTCCTTCGCGCGCGACAATCGCGCTCTGGCCCAGTCCATCTTCGCTTCCGGCATGATCCTGGGCGGCGTTTCCGGGCTAGTCCTTGGCGGCATCATGGGCGAGCGCCACGGGTGGCAGCACGCGTTCATCATCGTGGGCGTGCTGGGAATCATTCCAGGCCTCACCGCGTTCAAACTGAAGGAACCGCAGCGGCGGCCTCGTTCGGAAGTCGTGCCGGTCCTGCAACTGCTGCGCGTCCCCGCCTTCGTGGCGATGATCGTTGCCGGAATCTGCATCACGTTCTCCAGCGTCTCGTTCGTCACCTGGGGCATCGACTACGCGACCAACTACAAGAACTTCAGCCTTAAGGAAGCGGCCATCTCGCTGGCGGTCATCGCTCTGCTGTCCTCCGTCGTCGGCGCGCTATGCGGAGGGTATTTCGCAGACCTGCTGGCCAAGCGCCTGAAGTACGGGCGAGTGCTTGTCATCGCCGGAGCGTTTCTCGCCGCGGCGCCATTTCTGCTGCTGGCCATCCAGTCGGAAGAAAAATGGATGGTACTGGTGGGATTCTTTGTGTCCATGTTTTTCATGTCGTGGTACCACGGCCCGACCACCGCCGTTTTGCACGATCTGACGCCGCAACGCGCACACGCCACGGCCATCGGCGTCTACATGTTCTCCACGCAACTTCTCGGCGCCACCGGGCCGCTGTTGATCGGCAAGATCTCCGACATGAGCGATCTGCAGATCGGCTTGCAGGCCGCCACGGCGGTGATGGTCTTCGGCGCACTGTTGTTCTTACTGGTCATCTACTTCATCCGCCGTGACGGCCTGCACCATCCGCGCCTGGCGCAATTCCGGGCCGAAGACGAAGCTGCCGCCCTCACGAATCACAGCTGACGGAAACTCGTCTGCGTGTCAACGCAAAGTAGAAATGTCCGGTTTTTCGCTCATTAGAAATGTCCGCCTCCGAGGTTTTCTCCAGGGGTGTTCGGGAGGCACATGGTATTTGGGTTTGTACACTTTAGGGGCTTGGGGTTTTTGTTTCGCAAGTCCTGGAGGCCGTAGGCCGGAAGGACTTGCGAGGGCCGGTAGCGGTTCGGGGCAAGGCCGCAAGCGCAGATAGCGTTTCCGAAAGCGCAGCCAGTGCGAGCCATCCAAGCGCCGTTCGATTTCCACCGCGGCTCCACGAAGTCCGGCACACACTTCCTCGCGGGGTACTCCCCAACGAACTCCCTCCCAGCTGACGGTGTGGTCCGGCGCGACCTTCCGTGCGGCTCGAACACTCAGGATTTCCTCCAGCCGGTGTTCCCGATCCAGTCGTCGATGCGCATTGCGTGGATTTCGCGGCTGCACCGTGAAACGCTGTTCCCACTCCGGCAAGAAGCGCGTCTCTAAGAAATGGTTGGCCGCGGCGATGCTGTCGATTCCCGCCAAACGCATTTCCTTCACTAGGCGGTCTTGCAGAGTCCCAAACAGTCGCTCGATGCGTCCTTTCGCCTGCGGACTGTGCGCCGCGATCCATTCGATCCCCAGTTCCTTCAAGGCTCGTCCGAATTGCGACAGCGCTTCTTCTCCGCGCAGCTGCTCCTGGAGTGCCACGGCGCCGCTGCGATGGCGAAAAATGCTGTTCTTATCGGTGTAATGCGCCAGCGGTCGTCCATAGCGTTGCAACCAGCCTCCCAACGTGCGCAGGTTTTCTTCCGTGGTGTCGTGCTCGACTATGCGGGCCCCTAGCCGACTGCTGGCATCATCGATCACGGCGATCAACTGACAAGCCGGACCGCGCTCCTCCAACCAACGAAATGGGGAACTATCCTGCATCACCAGCTCTCCAAAACAGGCCCGCCGTTCCCGCCACACATGGATAGCTTTCACGCGCTGCGCGCGGGTCATCCACCTCCGCAGGGTCTCGCGGCTCACCGCTAATCCCTCCTTGGCCAAGTGCTCCGCGGCCAGGGTCGGCCCGAAGTCCCCATACCGCTGCCGTACACGGGTCAGAATCCTCTGCTCGAACGAGGCCTCCAGCTTGCGATTCGATCGACGGCCGCGCAGCCCGTGCACGACCGCACCATCCCCGCGCTTCTCGAGTGCCAAAAGAAGCCGTCGGACCTGACGGTCAGTCACCTTCAGTCGCTCGGCAGCCTCCACCTGCGTCAAATGCTTCTGCTTTACCTCGTACAGCACCTTCAGTCGCTCCCGTTCTCGCTGATTCAAGGCGATACGCTCCGTCTCCATGGGCCCCCCGCCCACCCATGAGACCGGACATTTCTACTTTGCTCAAACCGGACATTCTCATTTTGCGGCGACACGGAAACTCGTCTGCGTTGACTTGCCCCGCCCTGATCACTAAGATGTGCCCCAGACAATTAGACTCGAGCCGCGCTGGGTGCGCCGTTGGGAGGTCCGTTCGATGTGCAAACTTCACCAGTCCTGGCTGAGACTTCTCTTTCTTATCTTGATTCCGGTTTTCTGCGGTCGCTCGTTGAGCGCCGACGATACTCCCACACTGACCAGAGACCAGATCAAGCAGTTTCTGCTCACCGCCAAGGTCGTGAACGCTCACCACTCCAAAAAAGGTATCACTGACACGCTGCGGTTAACCCTGAGCGATGGCGCGGTCACCCACGACGGCTCGTTCCAGTCCATCGATGAACACACTGCCGTCAAGAAGTTCGCGGACGGTCACAGCGAAGTCCGCTTTGTCGACTCCTACAAATACAATGTTGCCGCGTATGAGCTTGCCGAGCTCGTCGGCTTCGACGACATGATGCCCGTTTACGTGGAACGTCAATACGAAGGCAAGAACGGTTCGCTCAGCTGGTGGCTGAACATCAAGATGGATGAAGTCGAGCGCGTGAGCAAGAAATTGGAACCACCCGATCCGGATGCATGGAACAACCAGATGTACAAGGTTCGCGTTTTCGACCAACTGGTCTACGACAACGACCCCAATCTCACCAACGTGCTCATCGGCCCCGACTGGAAAATCTGGCGCGTCGACTTCAGCCGGTCTTTCCGTACCAACCATCAGTTGAGAAATCCCAAGGACCTGGTGCGCTGCGACCGTCAATTATTCCAGAGGCTAAAAACGCTGAACGCCGACGAGCTCACCGCCAAAACCAGAGCCTATCTCACCAAGGATGAGATCAGTGCCGTGATGGCGCGCCGCGACCTCATCGTGCAGACTTTTCAGAAAATGATCGCCGAAAAGGGCGAAAAAGAGGTTCTGTACTGACAAGGGCGAATCGCCGTACGCGGCGCTACTTAATCCCAGTCTGGCTGATCAGGCGGGTGACTTCTTCAGCGGTGACGTCGTAGAGCGGGCGCTCGTCTTCTTCTTCCAGCCGCTCCTTCAAATATTCGGCGGCGACGAAACTGGCTTCGCGGTCGGTCAGGTCGCGCCCGGCCTTTTCGCGGAAAGTCACAAAGGCGTTGTGCGAGAGGCCGACGATGAGCCCAACGTCATCCACGTTAAACTTGGCGTCGATCGTGTCGCTGTGCCGTGTGGCGATGGCGTTCCAGATATGCGAGAACCGCACGTCATACACGTGCCCACTGAGCTTCGAGACCACTTCATAGGCGCCAACAAACTGGTTCATGGCGCCGTTGTTCGCCAATACGGGAAGTGAAGGCACGACTCGTCCTCTTTCGTTTGCAAAGTTCCGTTCCCTAGTTTCTGATTTCCCCTGCTTCACTGTCAATGGCGCTGACGGGGCCGGTGTCTACGCCGCGGAGTTGGGCCGTTCGATGTGGGCTGCTTCCGCGATGACGTCGGCATACTTCAACCCTGCGCCGGTATTGAACAGCACCACACGGTCCTCCGGCTTCAGCACGCCTGAATCGAGCAGGTGCGAGTATGCCGCGGTGGCTGCCGCGCCCTCGGGACACAGCAAGACGCCTTCATTCTTGGCCCAATCGCGCAACGACGCGAGAATCGCATCGTCGGAAATCGAAACCGCCAGGCCATTCGATTCGCGCAGTATCTCCAGCATGATGTAATCCCCGTAAGGCTTGGGTACACGCAAGCCCGAAGCAAACGTCGCCGCATCCCTCCACATTTCGCTCACCGCTTCATGCCGTTCGAACGCGCGCACCACCGGAGCACAGCCCGCCGATTGCACCGCGATCATGCGCGGACGTTTCCCCGGCTTCACCCAACCCAGCTCTTCCATCTCGGCGAAGGCTTTCCACATCCCGATCAGGCCGACGCCTCCGCCGGTCGGATAAAACACCGCGGCCGGATATTCCCAGCCGAGTTGTTCGACCAGCTCGTAGCCCATGGTCTTCTTGCCCTCGACGCGGAACGGTTCTTTGAGAGTCGATACGTCGAACCAGCCGAACTTCTCTTTGCGCTCCGACACCATTTGTCCGCAATCGGAAATCAGTCCATCGACCAAGGTCACGTTCGCGCCGTACATCTTTGCTTCCAGATAGTTCGCAAACGGCACATCTTTCGGCATGAAGATGTGCGCATCGATTCCTGCCGCCGCTGCGTACGCAGCCAGCGCGCCCGCCGCATTTCCCGCCGATGGCGCCGCCAGCTTCTTGAGTCCGTAGGCGCGCGCCATCGTGACCGCCATGGCCATGCCGCGCGCCTTGAAACTCCCGGTGGGATTCGCGCCTTCTTCCTTCAAGTAGGCGCCCGGATAGCGGCGGCTGCGCACGACCGGCGTCCATCCTTCGCCGAGCGTTACCGGCGAAACGTCTGGAACCACCGAGCGATAGCGCCACATGCCGGTCCAACTGCGCGATGAACCGATGCGGACAATATCGTCGCGGCTGGTGCGCCCCTGGAAAGGCGAGAAATCGTAGCGCACGTACAGCGAGCCGGCGCATTGCGTGCAAACCGTAGGGATAATGTCGATGGAGAACTTCGCCCGGCAACGCGAACACTCAAAATGACTGATCTTGGCCATGCTGCGAAGATAGCAGCCCGCGAAGCTCGCCCGCAAGTGAACCCGTCACCATGCCAAAAGACCTTGGTCGAAAATCACTGCGCCACGATATGATGTCGCAGCAGAATCAGTTTTCAATTTGTGTGGTGAGGAAGGCGACTTGGCCGCCAATTCCCCGAAAAATCTGCGTGTCCTTGTGGGTGCGGGACTACTCCTGTTCACCGCGGGTAGTCTGCTGCTTGCGGTTTCGCCGGCGCATGCGATTCTTGGCGTGGTTCGGTGGGTCGGCCTGCTCGCGCTGCTCGCCGCTGGATTTCGAAGCCGCTCGCTGACCCACTGGATCTTCTTTTCGTTGTTGCTGGGCCTCGAACTGGGCCTCGACTGGCCGAACTTCGCGTCGCATCTCCGCTTCCTCAGCGACATTTTTCTGCGCCTCATCAAGGTAATCGTGGCGCCGCTGATTCTCGGCACGCTGGTCACCGGCATCGCCGGCCATGGCGACGTCCGCAAGGTAGGACGCATTGGCTGGAAGAGCCTGCTGTACTTCGAAGTGGTCACGGCCATTGCATTGTTCGTCGGCGTCGCGGCCATCAATCTGACGCGCGCGGGCGTAGGTGTCGTCGTGCCTCCCGCCACGGGAGAGGCGCAACTGCCTTCCACTGGCAGCATCCGCTGGGACGAATTCCTGGTTCATGTTTTCCCCGAGAACATCGCCAAAGCGGTTGCCGACAATCAAATTCTACAGGTTGCGGTGTTTGCGATTCTGTTTGGTATCGCGCTGACCCAAGTTCCCGAGAAATACCGCCAGCCGATGCTGAGTTTCGCGGAATCGTTGACGCAAACGATGTTCCGCTTCACGAAAATCGTGATGTACTTTGCGCCGGTCGGTGTTGGGGCCGCCATGGCGTATACCGTCGGCCATCTCGGCATCGGCATTCTGCTGCCGCTCGGCAAACTGGTCCTGACGGCCTATGGCGCGCTGATCGCCTTCCTGTTGCTGGTTATGTATCCGATCCAACTGCTCGCGCGTCTGCCACTCAAACGTTTCCTTGCCCTGGTGGCCGAACCGGCAACCATCGCCTTTGCCACCAGTTCCTCGGAGGCGGCCCTGCCCAGCGCGATGGAAGCGATGGAAGAATATGGCGTGTCGCGCGAGATTGTCGCCTTTGTGATTCCCGCCGGCTACAGCTTTAATCTGACAGGTTCGACCGTCTACCTTGCCGTAGCTTCCGTGTTTATCGCGCAGGCTTCGGGAATTGCCATGAGCTGGACGCAGCAGTTGTTCATGGTGTTCACCCTGATGCTGACGAGCAAGGGCGTGGCGGGCGTGCCGCGCGCGGTTGTGGTTGTGCTCCTGGCCACCGCGGGCTCGCTGCACCTGCCCACCGAGCCGATTTTCCTGATTCTCGGCGTGGATGCGCTGATCGACATGGCGCGTACCTCGGTCAACGTGATCGCCAATTGCCAGGCCAGCGCTGTTATCGCCCAATCGGAGCATGAGTTGAACGCTTCCGAATCGCCCGCGCCTATCGCCACCTAGCTCGACTGGGCACGATACAAATTCCCCGGAAAATGGGGCTTTTTCATGCTTTCTTCGCGTTCGCCCGCTTCTACGCTAAAATTGTAGGGATATGATCTCCGTTGAAAACGTCACTATGCGCTTCGGCTCGCGCGTCCTCTTTGAAGACGTGACCACCACCTTTATGGCTGGGCGCCGCTATGCCATCTCCGGCCCCAATGGCGCCGGCAAATCCACTTTCATGAAAATTCTGACCGGCGAGCAGGAGCCCACCAACGGCAACATTACTCGCCCGAAGCGCATCGGCATTCTGCGCCAGGATCAGTTCGCCTTCGACCAGTATCGCGTCATCGATACCGTCATCATGGGCAACGCCACGCTCTGGAATGCCTTTGTCGAGCGCGACGCGCTTTACGCCAAGCCACACGACGAACTTACCGATGCCGACGGCATGCGCCTCGGCGAACTGGAAGGCATCGTCGGCGAGGAAAATGGCTATACCGCCGAAGCCGACGCCGGCGTGCTGCTCGACGGCCTGGATATCGACGCTTCGCTCCACGAACGCAAAATGGGCGAACTGCAGGGCGGACAAAAGGTTCGCGTGCTGCTGGCGCAGGCCTTGTTCGGCAATCCCTCGGCGCTGCTGCTCGACGAGCCCACCAACAACCTGGACCTCGATTCCGTGCACTGGCTGAAGGAATATCTCTGCGAATATCACGGCGTGCTCATCGTAATCTCCCACGATCGCCATTTCCTCAACAGTGTGTGCACGCACACCGCCGACATCGACTACCAGACCATCATCATGTATCCCGGCGGCTACGACGACATGGTGCTGGCGAAAACGCAGATTCGCGCGCGCATGGAAGCGGAAAACGCGGTCCGCGAAAAGAAAATCGCGCAACTGAACGAATTCATCGCGCGATTCTCCGCCGGTACGCGTTCGGCTCAGGCTACCTCACGCAAAAAAGAAGTGGAGCGCCTGCAGACTTCCGAGCTCGCCAAGTCCAACATTCAGCGGCCTTATATCCGGTTCCAGGTGGAAGTGCCTTCCGGCCGCGTCCCCATCGAGATCAAGCGTCTCGCAAAATCCTATGGCGACCTGAAAGTCTTCCATCACTTTTCCGCCACGGTCACGCGCGGCGAAAAGATCGCCCTGACCGGGCGCAACGGCGCCGGCAAGACCACCATGCTCAAATCGCTGATTCACAACGCGGACAAATTCATCGGCGACGCCGAGCGCGAGTTCACCATTGATTCCGGCCACGTTGCCTGGGGACACGAAGTCACCGTCGGCTACTTCCCGCAGGATTTCAACTACACCATCGACAAGAGTAAAGGTGTGAACGCGCTGGACTGGCTGTGGCAATTCAAGCCGCAGGCCGGCCAGGAAGAAATTCGCGGATTCCTCGGGCAGATGTTGTTCAGTGGCGAAGACGCGCTCAAGCCGACCTCCGGTTTATCCGGCGGCGAGTGCGCGCGCCTGATTTTCTGCAAGCTGATGATTCAGAAACCCAACGTGCTGGTGCTGGACGAGCCGACCAACAACCTGGACCTCGAGTCCATCAACGCGCTCAATATCGCGCTGCAGAAATTCGATGGCACGCTGCTGCTGGTCACGCACGACGAGGACGTGCTCGACGAAGTCGCCACGCGCATCTGGAATTTCAGGGATGGCAAGGTGGAAGACTTCAAGGGCGCCTACGAAGAATTTCAGCACGCCCACGAGCCGAAACCGGCCGTCGCCGTGGCCTCGGCGAAAAAACGCAATTAGCTGCGAGCCGGGATGCCCACGCCAATCTTTCGCAGAATATCTTCCATCAGGCACCACTTGGTGATGCCAGACTGGAACAGGTTCAATCCCACAAAGGCCGTGAACCAGTACCAGTTGTGATTCACCCACGTCCCTAGCGCGAGTGATACCAGCACGAATGTCCCCGCGATGACCCGAATATACCGTTCGATTGTCATGCTCCCCTCCGTTCACTCATGTAATACAACACCGGCACCGCCATGCGCGAGAGCAGCGTCGACGCCACCTCTCCCGCCATCAGCGAAATCGCCAAGCCCTGAAAGATTGGGTCAAACAATATCACGCCTGCGCCGACCACCACTGCCGCCGCTGTCAGCAGCATCGGCCGGAAGCGCACCGCACCTGCATCCACCACGGCCTCTTCGAGCGGCATACCCTGCTCGCGCCTCAGCTTGATGAAGTCCACCAGGATGATCGAATTGCGCACGATAATCCCGGCGCCAGCGATAAACCCGATCATCGAAGTCGCCGTGAAAAATGCTCCCATCGCCGCGTGCGCCGGCAAAATACCCACCAGCGTCAACGGAATCGGCGCCATGATCACCAGTGGCGTCTTGAACGACTGGAACCAGCCGACCACCAGCACGTAGATCAGCACCAGCACTGCGGCAAAAGCCAATCCCAGATCGCGAAACACTTCGTACGTGATGTGCCACTCGCCGTCCCACTTGATGGCAATCTTTTTCGCGTCCGGGGGCTGAATCGCGGTGAACTGCTCGATCTGATAGCCTTCGGAAATCTTTAGAGCGCTGATCTTGTCGCCGAGCTTGCCGATTGCATACACCGGGCTCTCTTCGGCGCCGGCCACGTCGCCAATCACATACACAACGTCGCGCAAATTCTTGCGGTAAATGTTTTTGTCGATCGAGCTTTCACGCACTCGCGCCAGCTCTCCCAATGGAACCATCCCACCCACCGGCGAATTCAAATACAGACCGTCCAGTGCTTGCGCGCTCGAACGGCTGGGCCGCGACAACTGCACGTGAATCGGCACGTCTTCGCGTTCCGCCGGATCATGCAGCAGGCCCGCTTGCGTCCCACCCAGCGCCATGCCCACGGATTGCGACACTTCCGCGCTCGATATCCCGCGCAGTGACGCCTTATCCTGCTCAACCTGAAAATCCAGCTTCTTCTGGTCCGCCACTACGTACCAATCGACGTCCACCACGCCCGGCATCTCGTCAAAAACCTGCCGCACTTGCCGCGCCACTTCGATCTGCCGCTGGTAGTCTGGCCCGTACACTTCCGCCACAAGGGTTGCCACCACCGGCGGCCCCGGCGGCACCTCCGCCACCTTCACGCGCGCGTTCCACTTTTTCGCAATTTCCTGAATTGGCCCGCGCATTTGTTTCGCTAGTTCGTGGCTCTGGCGCTTGCGATCGTCGATGGACCGCAAATTCACCTGGATATCGCCTTGATTCGGCCCGCGCCGCAAATAGTAATGCCGCACCAGCCCGTTAAAGTTGTAGGGTCCAGAGGTTCCCGCGTACGCCTGGTAGTTCAGAACCTCCGCCTGCGTGTGCAGGTACGAGCCAATTTCCTGCTCCAGGCCCAGCGTACGCTCGAGCGGCGTGCCTTCGGGCATATCCACGATCACCTGGAACTCGCTTTTGTTGTCGAACGGCAGCATCTTCACGCGAACCGCTTTGAACGCAACCAGCGAGCACGCCAGTAACATCAGCACAACTACGGACACAAGAAACATCCAGCGCCTCTTGGCATCCGTTACCAACGCCGTCATCACTTTGCGGTACAACCGAGTGGTCAGGCCCTCGGCTTCGCCTTCCGCATGCTTGCCCGTGTGGCCGCGTAGCAGCCGAAGCGCCGCCCATGGCGAAACCACGAACGCAATGATCAGCGAAAACAGCATCGCCGCCGACGCGCCCACCGGAATCGGCCGCATGTACGGCCCCATCAACCCGCGGACGAACGCCATCGGCAGAATCGCCGCAATCACCGCAAACGTCGCCAGAATCGTGGGATTGCCAACCTCGTTCACCGCTTCCACCGCCACGTCCGCCCACGGCCGTCCCTGGTTTTCCGTCAGGCGGAAATGCCGGACGATGTTTTCGACCACCACGATGGCGTCGTCGACGAGAATACCTATCGAGAAGATCAGAGCGAACAACGTGACGCGGTTCAGCGTGTAGCCGTATGCGTAAAAAATGAAAAGCGTGAGTGCCAGTGTCACCGGGATGGCCAGCAGCACCACGCCCGATTCGCGCCAACCCAGCGCCAGCGCCACCAGCAGCGTCACCGAAAGCGTCGCCAGGAACAGGTGCTTCAGCAATTCATCGGATTTGTGTTTCGCGGTTTGGCCATAATTCCGGGTGACCGTTACCTGCACGTCGCTCGGAATCACATAACCGCGCAGAGAATCGATGCGCGTCAACACGTCCTTCGACACGTTCGTTGCGTTCGTGCCTTTGCGTTTGGCTACCGCCAGCGTCACCGCGGGATACGTCGCCGCATCCGGGCTCGCACCTCCCGCACCGTAATACACGTAGTTGCCCGGCTCCTCGGGCCCGTCGCTGATCTCGGCCACGTCACTCAGGTACACGGGCCGCCCGCCCTGCACCGTCACCACGATCTTCCGGACGTCATCGACACTTTCCAGAAACGCGCCCGATTCCAGGGCGATTTCCTGGTTCCCTTCGGCAAAGGAACCGGCCATGGAACGCTGGTTGCTGGATTGCAGCGCCCGCGAAATCACCAGCGGGCTGACGTGATACGCCGCCAATCGCTGTTGATTCAGCATGACGCGCACCTGGCGCCGTTGCCCGCCGAGCAGCGTGGTTTCCGAAACGTTTTCCACCTGCTTTACGTTTTGCTGGACTTCCGCCGCGATCCGCCGCAGCGCGTAGCCATCGTAATTTTTGCCCCAGAAGGTCACCGCCAGCACCGGCACATCATCGATTGACCGCGCTTTAATCAGCGGTTGCGAAGCGCCCTGCGGGATGCGGTCGAAATTCGCATATAGCTTGTCGTAGGTGCGCACGATCGCATCTTCTTCTTTCGTGCCCACATAGAACCGCACGATCACCAGCGCGCCGCCCGGCTGGCTTGTCGAATACAGGTACTCCACTCCCGGCACGTCGCGCAGCAACTGCTCCATCGGGATGGTGACGCGCTGCTCTACTTCCTTTGCCGAAGCTCCCGGCATGCCCACAAACACGTCGAGCATCGGCACGACGATCTGCGGCTCTTCTTCCCGTGGCGTTTGCAGAATGCTGAAGAAGCCCAGCAGCAGCGATCCGACGATGACGAGCGGCGTGAGCCGCGAATCAATGAATGCATGCGCAATTTTTCCTGCCAGGCCCCGATTCACGAATGCGTCTCCCCTGTTTCTGTTGCGCCCTGCGCCGTCTTCTTTCCGTCCAACTCCTGCGCGCCCGGATTCAGCACCACCACATCTCCGCTGGCAACACCAGAGAGCACTTCCACCAGCGCGTTCGCGGACTGGCCCAGCGTCACCACGCGCCAGTGCACCAGCCCGTTTGCATCCACCGCGTAAATGCCGCGCAACTGCCCGCGCGCAACAACCACTTCTTGCGGCACAACCAGTGCCTTCTTCTCGCCACGCGCGAAGAACGCTCTTCCAAAAACGCCGGACTCCACTTTCGCTTCGTGCGGCAAATCAATCCGCGCGTTCAGCGTGTGCGACGCCGGGTCCGCTCCCGCTTCGATTTCCGCCACTTTCCCTTCCAGCGATTTATCGGTCATCGCGTCCAGCCGCACTCGCGCCACACTTCCCTTCCACACAAATGCCAGGGCTTCCGTGGGCAGCGTCGCTTGCAACTGGTAGCGGGAAGCGTCTTCTACCACAAACAATGGCATCCCCGGCGACACCAGCGATCCCGGGTCGACCATTCGCCGGACCACACGTCCATCAAATGGCGCGACGATTCGCGCATAACTGGCCACACTTTCCGCGGCATGCACTTCCGCTGTCGCTTGTTCACTTCCGGCTTGCGCCTGCTGCAGCCCGGCCTTGGCCTGTTCCAGTGAAGCCTGCGCCGCCTGTTGCTTTGCGCTGATCTCATCAAATTCCTGCGGGCTTACCGATTTTTGCTCCTTGAGGTACGCGTAGCGGTCGTAGGTCTTCTGCATCACGTCGGCCTGCGCCTGCGCTGCCGCCACCGCTTTTTGCGCCTGGCTGATTCCGGCTTCCGCTACTTGCGCCCCCGCCTGCGTGGCATTGCGCCGTGCGGCCAATTCGCGTTCATCCAGCTGAGCCAGCAATTGTCCGCGATGAACCGTGTCGCCTTCCTTCACCGCCACTTGCAACACCGTTCCCATCGTCCTCGCGGCCACTTGCGCGGTGTCTGCGGCGATCACCGTGCCTGGCGCCTCTAATTCGTCCGGCACGCTTTTCAGTTCCACCTTCTGCAGCCGCAGCCCTTGCACGACTTCCGGTTTAGCCGGTTTGATGTCTGTCTCGCCGCAGCCGGCCAGCATCGTGCCAGCTAGCACTGCTCCTAGAAATTTCCATCGTGTACTCATCGGTTTTCTCTTTGTCCTGTTCATGGCTTCGCCGCGTTTACAATCAGTTGCGATTCTGGAGTCAACACGCCCGCCGCGCGTTCGAGCTGCGCCTGGGAGACTTGCCAGTCCTGCAGAGCGTTCAAATACAAAGTGCGCGCATCGAGTTGTGCCGTCTGCGCGCGCAATAATTCCGTGATGGTCGTCAGACCTGCTTCGTAGCGGTTCTGGACGATGCGCAGACTTACTTTGGCCTGATCTGCCGCGTCGCGGGCCGCGGCTGTCCGTTGTGCCGCTGCTTCGGCGTCCAGAAATGCCTTGCGCACTTCCAGCGTGACGCCACTGCGGAACCATTCCACGTTGTGCTTGGCCTTATTCGCGTTCGCGGCGGCTTCGGCGAGCCGCGCCTTCGTGGCACCGCCGGCAAACAGGTTGAAATCGAGCCGTGCGCCGGCCGTCCAGTTCGTTCCTGAGGGGCCCGCCATGGTCATCGCGTCCCGTTCGGTGGTGCCAAACAATGCGATCGTTGGCCCAAACTCCGCTTTCGCCGCTTTTCGTTCGTCGTCCACCGCGGTCTCCTGCAATTGCGCGGCACGTAGCGCAGGCCTTTCGGCAAGCGCCGTTTGCGTCCATTCCGGCAACGATTTGGCCAAGGCATTCGGTTCGGTCAGATTACCCGCCAGTTCCAGTTGGTTTTCTACCGGCAAGCCCATCAGCCGCGCCAGTTGCATTTGGGCCATGGCGAGATCGTTCTGTGCCCGAATTTGTCGATCCTTCATCTGCGCGACGAATACTTTGGCGCTCAACAGATCCGAATCAACCACCGTGCCGGCCTGATGCATGGCCGCCATCCGCTGGGCCGTCGCCTCCGCCGTTTGTACCGCAGCCTCGGCCGCCTTTTCGTTCTCCTGCAGCACGCGAATGCCGTAGTACGCCCGCACGACTTCGAGAATCAGGTCCTGCCGCGCCTGTTCGGTCTGGAAGTCGGCGGTAGTCACCAGTTTTTTTGCCGCGCGTTGGTGAAATATTGTCTGGCCAGAATCGAACAGCCGCCATTGCCCATCGAAACGCGTCTGAAAGTTGTCGAAGGGCGTTGGAGTGTTCAACTTGTTGAGCGCGAAATCGGCGGCCGTGAATTGCCGCTGCGTGAGTTTCGTACCAAAGACGTACACCGGATTATTGCCGCGCGTGAAGTCCTGGTGAAAATCGAAACGCGGATACCACGCCGATTGAACCTGCTTGAGCCGCGCGCGAGCGGCGTCGGCATCGTCCTGGCTGGTCCGAAACGCCGGATTCTGCTGTAGCGCACTCTGTACGGCCTGCTCCAGCGTTACCTGCGGACCTTTCGCTGCCTCTTGCGCGTAAAGAGGACCGCCGGCCAGCGTCAGCGCCGCCACAATCGCGAGAGACTGCCAGGGCCCGAATCGCATCGCTCGCCTCAACCGCCCACTCGCGTTTCCGCGGCTTCCGGCTTCATCCACGCGGTTTGTTCTTCATGAATTTCGTGCGTGGTCTCGAGCCGTGCGCTCTTCGCGATCATCGCGCCCACACTGCAATACTTCTCTTCGGATAAATGGATTGCCTGCTCCAGAGCGCTTTCGTCCACTCCAACACCCGTTACGATGTGCCGGATGCGCACGGTGGTGAACACCTGTGGAGGCCGTTCCGCCTGATCCGCCTCCACCAGCACCTCGTAGCCCGTCACCTTCTGGTGATGCTTCTGCCGAAGCATGGTAATCACATCGAACGCGGTGCAACCCGCCAGCGCTACCGCCACCAGTTCGATCGGCTTGGCCCCTGTTCCCCCGGCCGCGTCATCCAGCACCAGATGGTGCCCGCTGCCTGTTTCCGCTATGAACTGCCGTTGCGCCTGCAACGCCCGCGTAAGTTGTACTTTTGCTGTAATCATCGCGTTTTCTTCACTTTCCGTTGGCAGCCCCAGCTGCCTTCATGGAATAAATGCAAATGGCGCGCACTTGTTACAGGAGTGTCTGCGCCGTCGGCGGTATCAACCGGGAAGTTCGCTAGCGTCCTGGCGGCGCAGTGCCAGCAGCGTAAAGTCATCTTCGAATTCTTGCGATCCGTGGTGCTCCCGGACCTTCCTCACCAAAGCGCTGGTCAACTCCTGGAGGTCCGCGGGGCGCCCGATTTCCTCGATCGCCTCCGTCGCAAATTCCAGAATCCCTTCAGCGCCCAATTGCCCGCCGTCCGGCACGAACACGTCCGTCATGCCGTCTGAAAAAATCAGCACGATGTCCCCTTCTTCCAGGCGCACGCTCTGTTCGCTGTAGGTTTCCCCCGCTACGAAACCGATGGGCAGGCCGGCAAGTCCCTCGCCGATGGGCGACCAGCGTTTCTCCCGCTCTCGCCACAACAGCATTCTCGGGTGCGGCGCGTAGGCAAAACTGAATTCGCCGGTCTGCCGGTGAAAGATGGCGGTCACCAACGTCGTCAGGCGAAGTGGTCCGCCGGCGCGCTGCCCGGCCAACGTGAATTCGTCGTTCAATGCGGTCAGCAAACGCGAGCTGTTTTGCAGATCGCGCAGTTCATGGAGAAGCGCGTGCACGTGCGCGGCAACCTTGCTCGCTTCATATCCATGGCCGACGCAATCGGCCACGACCACACGGGCATGTTCTTCGCCGGAGGAGAAAAGCGCGCACAGATCGCCGCCCTCCTTGTCCTCCGAGGGTCGCGCGACGATGTTCGCCTGCAGCCCCGCCAACTCCACGGATCGCTGGGCATGTTCGTTGCCCGCCGCCCACAACTCGTTGCATCGGAGCGGCGCCGACGATTCGCTCTTCATTGCGGTCTCGGTGTATCCTGACTGCCAGAACAAACGCAGAATTGCGGGATTTGTTACGACTTCTTTTTGAATCGTCCGCCGCGAACACTTCCGCCGCACCGCGCCTCGGAGAGACATGCGTAAAGAGATTGAACAAGCCGTAGCGCTGCTCGGTGAGAAAGATCCCAAAGCCTTCGAGCAGGCCCTCGAACTTCTCCAGGACACGGTCTTTTCCTTCAGCATGAAGGTGTGCGGACAGCGCGAAGATGCCGAGGACACCATGCAGGAAGTCCTGGTCAAATCGATTCCGCACTTGCCGAAGTTCGACAGCCCCCGGGCGCTGCTCGTGTGGCTCTATCGCGTGGCCAAAAACCGCTGCTTGATGTCGCGGCGCCGCAGCAAATTCGCGCCCAAGCAGGATCTTTCTCTAGACGAACTCATGCCCGACAAACTCGAATTGGAGCTGCTGTCGAAGGAAGGTCCCGCGTCGCCGGAATCGCAGGCCATTCGCAACCAGCAGGCGCGCCGCCTGCGCGACGCGGTTCAAAAGCTGCCGTCGCAATATCGGATCATTCTCGTGCTGCGCGATATGGAAGGACTCAGCGACGACGAAGTGGCTGAGATTACTGGCCTGAAGCCCGGCAATGTGCGCGTGCGGCTGCATCGCGCGCGGCTTTTCGTTCGCAAGGAACTGGCGCAGCTGGATGGGGCCCATCGTTCCGCTGCCAAACCGGCAGCGCGGGCGCGCAAGAAAGCCGCGGCGGGCGCGCGACTTTCACGCCCGGCGTCCTGCAAGGCCATGTTCGCCGAACTCTCCAATTATCTTGACGAACAGCTGGACGATTCCATGTGCGAGAGGCTCGAGCGGCACATGCAGGGCTGCGAACCGTGCCAGGCCTTCCTCGCCACTCTCGAGTCGGCCATCGACCAGCTCCGCCACACGCCTGCCGATCAGCCTCGCGCTCCGCTCGCTGCGAAGCTCCGCCGCGATTTACTCTCCCAATTCCCCGCGTCGCTCGCCAACGTTACTAAAAACTGACAAGCCTTCGCCGCCCACCCGGCGCGCCGAATTGACTTCCGCCTCTTCAGCTTCTACTATTCTCCGGCGCGCTCCCCTCGGACATGATCGGTCAGAACATTTCTCATTATCGAATCCTCGAAAGAGTCGGCGGAGGCGGAATGGGTGTCGTCTACAAGGCGAAAGACACCCGCCTCGGCCGCAATGTCGCCCTCAAGTTCCTCCCTCCTGAAATGGCCGGTGATCGCCAGGCCCTCGATCGATTCCAACGCGAAGCCCGCGCCGCTTCTTCCCTGAATCATCCGAACATCTGCGTAATCTACGACCTCGGCGAATTCGAGAATCAGCCTTTCATCGCCATGGAGCTTCTCGAGGGTCAGACGCTAAAGCACCGCATCAACGGTGCGCCGCTCGATCCCACGGCCGTCGTCGATCTCGGCATCCAGGTTGCCGACGCGCTCGCCGCCGCGCATAGCAAAGGCATCGTCCATCGCGACATCAAGCCCGCCAATATTTTCATCACCGAACGCGGCCAGGCCAAGGTTCTCGACTTCGGCCTCGCCAAGGTGGAACCCGCCACGCGTGCCGCCGGCGAAACCGTGGGCCACATCGACGCGCACGGCGAAACGCAAGTTCCCACGCACGCCGGGCTCACCAGCCCCGGCAGTTCCATCGGCACCGTCGCCTACATGAGCCCCGAGCAGGCCCGCGGCGAGGAACTCGACACCCGCACCGACCTCTTCTCCTTCGGCGTGGTTCTTTACGAAATGGCCACGGGCAAGCTGCCCTTCCCCGGCAACACCACCGCCGTGATTTTCGACGGCATCCTGAACACCACGCCCGCGCCAGTCACGAAATACAATGCAAAAGCGCCGGGCGAACTCGAGCGCATCGTTTCCAAGGCTCTCGAAAAGGACGCCGACCTGCGCTACCAATCCGCCGCCGAGCTCCGTGGCGACCTGAAGCGCCTCAAACGCGATCTCGACTCCGGGGGACGCGTCGATTCCGCCAGCCGCGTGCAAGCCTCGGGCCTCGGCACTTCCTCCAGTGCCGCTGCGCCCGCCGCGCAAGCCGCGCCGAAAAAGAAGACCGTTGCGGTGCTGTACTTCGAGAACCTCAGCGGCGCCAAGGAAGATGAATACTTCCGCGATGGCATGACCGAAGACATCATCACCGAGCTCTCCAAGATCGCGCGCATCCAGATTTTCCCACGCTCGGAAATGCTGCAGTTCCGCGACAAGCCGGTCACTGCGCCGCAAGTCGGCGAAAAGCTTGGCGCCATGTACGTGCTCGAAGGCTCCATCCGGCGCGCCGGCAACCGCTTGCGCATCACCACGCAACTCGTGGAAAGTGGCACGCGCCACTCCGTCTGGGCCGAACGCTACGACCGCCAGATGGAAGACGTCTTCGCCGTTCAGGAAGAAATCTCGCTGAGCATCGCCAAGGCTCTTGAAATTACGCTCTCGCCGCAGGAAGAAAAGGTTATTGCGCGCAAGCCCACCGACAATCCGCAGGCCTACGACTTCTTCCTGCGCGGCCGCAATTACTTACGCCAGCGCCAGTTCGAGTATTCCATCGCCATGTACGAGGAAGCCGTCAAGCTCGACGACAAGTTCGCGCTGGCCTACGCCGGCATGGCCCACGTTTGGGGCGGAATGCACGAGTTCCGCAGCCCTGATCCCCGGTACATCGAAAAGGGACTGGAAGCCTGCGCCAAGGCCAGCAATCTGGCCCCGGATTTGCCCGAAGTCATCTCCGCGCGGGCCCGCATTCACTATGCGCAACAGCATTACGACGACGCGATCCGCCTGGCCAAGCGGGCCATCGAGCGGCAGTCCGATTCCGAGGGCGCGCACGACGTGCTCTTGCGCTCGTACTTCGCTTCGAGCCGCCACGAGGATGCCGTGCAGCTAGCGGAAAGCGCCATGGAGATTGTCGGCAACGATTACAACGCGCTGATTCCGCTGATCAACTCGATGGAAATACTCGGCCGCATCGCCGATGCCGAACGTTTCCGCACGCGCGAACGCGAAGTCCTCACCGAGCAGCTACAGCGTTTTCCCGACGACGTCCGCGCGCGTATTCTTCTCGCCTGCGATCTGGCGATTCTCGGCCAGCAAGACGAAGCCGTACAGCACATCAAAATTGCCGTCGCCATGCGCCCCAATGACGCCAACATCCTGTACAACGCCGCGTGTGGCTACGGCGTGATGAAAATGAAGAAGGAATCGCTCGATGCGTTCCGCCGCTGCGTGGAAGCCGGCTATCACAACGCCATCTGGGCCACCAGCGACCCGGACCTGGCCATCATCCACGATGATCCGGAATTCCAGCGCCTCGCCCAGCAAAACCCTCGCGCCACCCTGTAGCTCAGGTCTTCAGACCTGAGGTCTTTTCGACCTCAGATAAGCATCAACCTGGGATAAATTCCTCAGGCCTGGAAGGCCTGAGCTACAACGGCTAATTGACGCACAAGTCCGCGCTTACTCATTCTGCTTCTTCTTCGAGTTTCGCTTTTTCGTGCCCTTACCGCGCAGCGGCCACCGGCGCTTCCGCGTGTGTCTGCGTGTAACTCCGCACCGCCGCGGCCACTCCCGAGCCCGGCGCGTGCCGGTGTCCCTGATCGACCAGCACTTTATCCAGTGCGGCCAGCAGTTGCAGTATGAACGCCTTCTGGCTGCAGTAGCCCATGGTGCCGAGCCGCCAGATCTGGCCCTTGGTCGGCCCGATCCCGCCCGCAATCTCGATATTGAATTCGTCGAGCAGCTGCGTGCGCACTTTCAAATCATCGATGCCCGCCGGGATTTTCACGGCGGTCACCGTCACCAGTCGATCCGCAGGCTTCTCCACGAACGGGTGCAGCTCCATCGCGCTCACGCCGGCAATCAGCGCTTGCTGATTCACGCGGTGGCGTTCCCAGCGCGCTTCCAACCCTTCCTCCATCACGATGCGCGCCGCTTCGCGCAGCGCATAAATCAGCGAGATGGGCGGGGTGTGATGATACAGGCGGTCCTTGCCCCAGAAATTCATTGCCGTGGTCAGATCGAAATACCAACTCTGTACTTTGCTCTTCCTTGCGCGAAACACTTCTTCCGCCCGCGGGCTCACCGTAATCGGCGACATCCCCGGCGGCGCGCTGATGGCCTTCTGCGACCCGCTGAAGCAAATATCGATGCGCTGCTTGTCCACGTTCAGCGGCACGGCGGCGAGGCTGGCAACCGCGTCCACCACCAATAGCGCCCCGCATTCGTCGGCCACTTTGCGGAACGGATCAATACTCGTCACCACGCCTGTCGACGTCTCGCCCTGCGCCAGGCCGATCATCTTGATCTTGCGGCCCTTCGCAACTTTCCGCACATCTTCCGGATCGACCGGCTTGCCCAGCGGCGCTTCCACCATATGAATGGTGGCCGGGGTGTGCTGCGCAATCACGTACATGCGTTCGCTGAACATGCCGTTCACGCAACAGATGGCTTCGTCGCCCGCTTCCAGCGAGTTCAGCACCGACGCTTCGATGCCGCCCGAGCCCGACGCCGACAGCGGAAACGTAATGCGGTTCTGTGTCTGGAATAACTCGCGCAGCAGAATCTGCACGTCTTCCATGCAGCCCTTCATCCACGGGTCCAGGTGACCCACGATGGGCGCCGCCAGCGCACGGTAGACGCGCGGGTCGATGGAGCACGGCCCCGGGGTCATCATCAAACGCGTTGGTGGATTCAATTCTCCGATATGGTTGGTCATGGGACTACCCTTTCGAGGGCTCATTGCGAGCCAGCAGGAGATCCCGCGGATTCGCCATGGGGAAGCGCCGGTGCCCGCAGGAAAGTACAGTTTCGCCCCAATCTCCCGCCTCCGCAACGGTCAAATTGGCAGTCGCAGTAGAGAATGAGTTAATAGGTTGCAATGTGGTTACCCTGTCCTTCGCGCATTCGTATTCCCCCACGTTTCGGATGTAATTGTTGCGCAGGGGTCTGTCATTTGCGGTTAGTACCAACACCCTACGCCGCCTCGCAACCGCCTGCTATCTTCAAGCAATCCAGTCGCTTACCCTTTGGCGCGAATTTTGCTCTCTGCACCTGTGCTCGTAGTTTCCTTCTCCTAACCGCACATCATCCGCGAGCCAAAAAAACTGTTCCCCATTCGCATGAACAGGGAGGTATGTGAAACATGAATCGTGCATTCATCGCTTTGTTGTTCGCAGCCGCCGCGTGCGTCTCCGCAAGCGCGCAAACTCCGAATGCTAATGCGCAGGCGGCCGGTCAAGGGTCCGCTACGGTGAATACTCCGCAGGCCCAGGCTTCCGGATCGGTTTCCGCTTCGTCCGCCGCTTCGGTGAATCCCAGCGACGTCAACGCGGGGCTCGCTTCCGGCACCACATTCAATACTTCGTTGACCAAGTCCGTGGACACGAAACACGCGAAAGCCGGCGATGCCATCGAAGCGCGGACCACCGAGGCGGTCAAGGCGGATCAGAAAACCGTTCTCCCCAAGGGTACTAAGCTCGTTGGCCACGTCACGCAAGCTTCCGCGCGCGCCAAAGGCGAGTCACAATCCACGCTCGGCATCGCTTTCGATCGCGCCATTCTCAAAGACGGCACCGAAATTCCTTTGAACGTTGCCGTGCAAGCGCTGGCCTCATCGTACTCCGCGGCCTCGGTCTCGCCGGCAGAGGTTGCTCCGATGGCCACGGGAGGCACCAACGCCGCAGCGTCCGGTGGCGCGCGAGGAATGGTTGGTGGAGCGAGTCCCGCCGCAGGAGGAGTCGTCAACACCGCCGGTAATGCCACCGGAAACGTGGTGAACACCGCGGGCGCCGCAACCCAGATGGCCACCAACACCACCGCAAATGTGGCGGGCACAGCCCAGGGCGCCGCCGGTGGTTTGAATGCCGCCGGTCAACTCGCTTCCAACAGCCGCGGCGTCTTCGGATTGAGCGGACTGAGTCTGAATTCCGCCACATCCAACGCCACGCAAGGCTCCGTGATCACTTCCGCCGACAAGAACATTCATCTCGACAGCGGCACACAAATGCTCCTGGTCACCCAGGTCGCAACGGGTTCCCGTCCATAGACAGCAGACAAAAAAATAACACCTGACAAGCGGGGCGCGCGCGGATCGCGCCCCGAGTTTTTTTGAGCCCGGCTTATCGGGGCTTCCGCTCTGCTGGAGTTCGGCCCTTAGGGGACACGGCAAGAAATACATTCATTGCTCATCGCGGCAACTCGATATCCGATACAATATAGGTCCATGTATCGTGACACGATATAGTGGTGGACACTTGAAGCACAGCTGCTTCAAGCGTAAGGATCTTAGAAGCCGCGCGCTGCACGGAGAATAACTCGCAATGAAGGAAGCCGAAGAGCGGCCGAGGGTGATCTGGTGGAAGGCGCCGGCGCGACAGTGGACTTTGCTTTTGCACGATCGTGAGGAACAGGTCTTCCTGGTCTTGACGCTCCTGATCGGCGCATTGGTGGGGGCCATTGTCGTCGCGTTCATTCTGCTCACCGAGCGATTTGGCGCTCGACTCTATCCCGTGGGCGGCGCCGCTTGGCGGCGGCTGTTGGTTCCGGTGGCTGGCTCCCTGGGGATGGGCTATCTGTTGTTCCGCTATTTCCCGGATGCGCGCGGCAGCGGTGTTCCGCAAACGAAAGCCGCCCTGTTCGCGCGGGAAGGCCGCATTACGTTGGGTACGGTTTTTGGAAAGTTCTTTTGCACTTCGGCAACATTGGCAAGCGGAATCCCGCTGGGACGCGAGGGCCCTGCGGTTCAAGTGGGCGCGGGAATCGCGTCGGTGTTGGGTCGAAAGCTGGGGTTGCGCCCCGAGAGAGTGAAGGCGCTTTTGCCGGTGGGAGCAGCGGCGGCGATCGCGGCTGCCTTCAATACGCCACTGGCGGCCGTATTGTTCGCACTCGAGGAAGTCGTTGGGGATCTTCATGCACCGGTGCTGGGCTCGGTGGTTCTGGCCTCAGCCACTTCCTGGGCGGTGCTACGCCTGCTGCTTGGTAATGACCCGCTTTTTCAGGTGCCGCAATACCAACTGGTGAGTCCTTTGGAATTTGCGGTGTACGCCGTTCTAGGAGTGGCCGGGGGCCTGGTGTCGGTGGTTTTCACGAAGCTTCTTCTCGGTATGCGCGAGCGCTTTCTGCGATTCCCCCGAAAAACCGTGTGGTTCCAGCCGCTGGCAGGGGGCCTGATGGTTGGATGCATGGGCTGGTTCGTGCCGCAAGTCTTAGGTGTGGGCTACAAGCATGTTGGTGAAGCACTGAACGGTGGGATGGCGGTCAGGCTGATGGTTCTGCTTCTGATTCTCAAGCTTGTGGCGGTGGCTACCAGCTATGCCTCGGGCAATGCCGGTGGCATTTTCGGACCGAGCTTGTTCATCGGGGCGATGCTTGGTGGAATCGTCGGCAACGTGGCGCACAGTTTACTGCCGGCCTACGTCGCGACTCCAGGGGTGTACGCGCTCGTCGGCATGGGAACGGCGTTTGCCGGGATTGTGCGGGCGCCAATGACGTCCGTGGTAATGATTTTTGAAATCACGCGCGATTACGCGGTCATCGTTCCGCTGATGATTTCGAATCTGGTGAGCTTCTTCATCTCCTCACGGCTGCAACGGCAGCCGATCTACGAAGTTTTGGCGCGTCAGGATGGCATTCATTTACCAAGCGCCGAAACGCGTCAGCACGGGCAACGCCGAGTGATCCATGCGATGCGCGCGGCCACGCAACTTCTGGCCGCGCAGATGACGGTCGGCGAAGCTCTTGAAAAAACACAATCGAGCGAGTTCCGCAGTTGGCCAGTTACCGATGAGCGAGGGGTAGTGGGTATGGTCAGCCGGACTAGTCTCCAGCACGCCCTTGCCGAAGGCCATGCAACGAAACGACTGGCTGAGTTTGTGGACTCGCGTGATTTCCCGCACGTCCACTCAGATCATTCGCTTCATTTTGCGTTGGATCGTATGGGAGCGTCCCGGCTGGACGTCCTCCCCGTTGTCAGCCGTGCGGACGTACACAAGCTCGAAGGCATCATAACCTTGCGCGATGTTCTGAATACCTATGGTGTCGGTCTACAGGGCCCCGATTAATGTACTCGGGAACCGGTCGCCACTACACTGTGTCAACGAATCTCGGCTCAGAACCGCACCCCGTTGCGCGCAAGTTGGCGAGCTAGGCCCCGGGAACGCCAATCTCCCGATTGGCGTCTGAACGCCGGCGGGCCCTACAACCAAACCCGCTGCTCCACGGCCAATCGGCAGCGTTCTTCACCAAACCAGCCTTCACCGGATTCATCTCAATGTATTCCACCGTTTGCCGGAAATGCCTCTCGTCGCGAATATAGCGATCCCAGTACTCCCGATGCCACACTGGCGCGCCAGGTTCTTCCTCACAACTCCGTAAGCAATCGCAAATCAGCCGCGCTGCAAACTTCTTCCAGCCCGCCACAATCTTCGCGACGGTCCAATCGCACATTGGCTCGAACAACACGTGAACGTGATTCGGCATGACGACCTATGCAATCAAGCGGTAACGCCGCCCGTCAAAATATAAAAAGGCGCTTTCGACCAACGCGGCGACGCCCGCTCTGCGCAAGATGCACGCACCATAACCGGCGTCGATCCACTCGTCCAACTTGCGGCGACGCTCGGTATCGCGTGTGCGCTCCGGCAGCGCCTCCAGCTCGGCGCGCAGACTTCGGAGCAAGTCTTGCGGAAGGCTATCCGCCAGGTGAAACGTAACATGCTGCATGGTAAGGGGAGATTCAAAGTGCGGGAGATAGCCTCGACTGTGCCAACGGGTGCTGCCATCTACCGATTCCACGCCATTGGCGACCGTACCTGCGCCAATCGGGAGATTGGCGTTCCCGGGATTCATACCGTTAGCCATGGCCACTGACAAGACATATTACTATTGTATATAGTTCCACTGTATTATTATATTTATTTTACGCACTGCATGTTGGAATTGAAACCGCGGTCTCGCTGCCTTTGTCCTCGCGGGCGCGGTTTTCTTCTCGGTTCCGCGGCTTACCCCACAACCGCGCGCGCCGTGACGATGGCCGCCGCCATGGCGAGCTTGTGGTCCTGGTTCCAGGGCGGCCCGACGACCCTGCGCACCTCGAGGAAGTGAGCTTCAAGGTCCTTTACACGCAACGCCTGGCTCGCCGCGCCCATCACGCTCTCCGCGTCGAACCAGTGCACCGGCCAGCCCCGTGCCTCGGCCGCGGAAGCGAGCGCGTTACGGTACATGACCCAGTCGGCGACGTTATGCGCACGGTAATCCTTGATTCGTTCGGCAATCGTGGGTGGGAGCGGTTGGCGCTCGCGTAGCGCGACACCCAGGATACGCGGCACCTTCTTTGTGACCGCGTCCAGGGCCAGCACCGCATGCTTCTCTGCCGACACGCGCACACGCTCGACTAACTTCACGGCCTCGTCGATCGGGAGCCCTTGGCCTTCGCTGTGGTGCGGAAGCTTCGGCAGGCCCGCGTCCACGAGCTCCACCCGGCGGCGGTCGAGGAGCGCCCCATCACGCGCCACGGTCACCAGCACCGCCCAACCGCCGTGGTCGGATATCCCGATGATGCCGTCATGCTTCGACATGAATTCCCCTCCCACCCCACTTCGTCACTTTCGGGGCGGGTTTCGTTGTTTATGGCGAAGATTATCCTCTTCGCGGATGATTTCAACCAGTACCACGCCTTGGCCCTCTTCCGTTTCCCTTTCGACCCTCTGCATTCGAATCCGGACGCGCAAATCGCTCCGCCCGTCTGATCTTGACGGCATTTTCGAGTTGACGATATGCCTATTTTACTGTATAGTTACTCACATCGGAGGTAGAGAGGGTGTGTCTTTACCTCCGTGCTTCCCTTCAGCCGATTTCCCGGCCCCTCCGCAAACTTCCTTCTTTCTCCTCTTTCTGATCGGCTAGCCTCTCTCTCCACCTTTCCCCCAATTTCCTTCTACCTTTTGCTCTCTGCCTGCACACGGCGCGCGCGTACACGCGCGGGAACTGTACAGAACGGTATTCTGCAGTACGCCGTGTTCTCTATCTCGTTTCTTTTGTTGTTTCCATGGCGGCCGTACCGAAATACAGCCGGGGGGGAGGGGTACTCGAAGGGTGCAATGCGCGCGATGGAAACGGGCAAGAGTTCGGCGGCCCGCTGGCGCGGTCGGGCCGTCCAAAGACTGCCCGGGCGCTGGGCAGAGGCTAGGTTTGCCGCTCGGCGCGGGATTCACGGAGGAAGACGGCCATCTGCCACGTGGAGCGATCGCGCATCCGGCGGCACTCCTGCCAGAACTGGAGGCAGTCCGCGCACAGAAAGAGGTACGCCCCATCTGTGGTATAGCAAACACGATCTTCGCCGCAGTCGGCCACTTCATTCTCCGCGCTGATGCTGTGAGTAGCCTTGTTGTAGCAGCCGGTGAAGGCGTGGAACAGGCGGTAGAGCAATTGGTAGTCGTTCTCTTGCATCCTCAACTCTCATGCGGGGGCGCATGGGTGCCCCGATGGTGGTCAGGTCGCAGCGGAACGTGAGCAACTTCAGAACGTGCACAGGAACGAGAACGCCACCACCAGGGCAGCGGGCACAAGTGCGGATAACGACCTGGAGGAGAGAGGGTAGTGGTTGGCGGCACATGCCGATGTGACCGCCGTCACGGGGCGGCAGGCACTTCTAAATAGCACTACTGGCGATTACCGAGGGAGGGAGAGCGACCAGAGATCGGGAGCGGGCTGATCGAACTCAAAGGCCACCGCGAAGCTGCCGTCGCGCGCGCGTTCGGCGCGGATGACGGTGCCGGTCTGGTGAGCGCCGGAGCGGGGATTGGCCAAGCGCATGCGCTGCCCCGCCAGCGGCTGCACTTCCATCGCGAGAAGGCAGCCATGCGAATTGACCATCAAGGTGAAGGCTTCGTGGCGCAGGTCGCGGCCGTCGGGAGTATGCAAGAATAGATGCACGGGGATTTGCAACATGGCGCGAGGGCTCCTTCTTCGTTCGATTCCACCGGTGTTGGTGGAGCGCTGCGAAGAGCCGGCAAGCTCGGATGCAACTTGCCCCTCCGCGGGCTTCAAGAACGGGTTGCGCATCAGCAAGGTGATTATTCAAGGAGAGGCGAAAGCCAAGCGTAAAACCGGAAACTTGCTTTGGAAACCGAACGGGGCGGTTTGCGGGGGCGGAAATGGCTACAAATGAGCCTTCTCGAAACAGCGGTATGCTGTGCTAGGATGTGCGGAACTCAGCGTCGGTTGGAATCGCAGGTGGTGGGACAATAGAAACAGGCGTTTCAGGAACAGGAGCAAGAATTGCAACCGAGCCAGAAATTGAAGAGGATCCGCACCCGGCTGGGGATTACGACGCGTGATGTATCGGAAATGAGCGAGAAAATCGCCGCGCGCGAGGAAAACCCCGAATATCACATCTCCAATGCGTGGCTGACACAGATCGAGAATTCGGATTCCGTGCCGAGTATCTTCAAGCTGTACAGCTTGAGCGCGGTCTACCGAGTGAAATTTACCGACTTGCTGGGACTGTTTGGCGTCAAGCTGGAGAACTTGCAGGAGCACCAGATGCTCTCGCCGCTGGCGGACACCCACCTGACCACCCTGGAAGTGAATGACGAGGACCAGACGGTGTCCTTTCCGGTGCGCTTTGACCGCGGATTCGATATCGACAAGACTAACCTGCTATCCCGCATGGTGGAAGTGTGGGGAGAGATCCCCATAGCCATGATCCGGCACCTGGACATCCGGCACAGCCAATACGGATTTATCGGGCTGAAAGATTTCACGTTGTACCCGCTGCTGCGGCCGGGTTCGTTCGTGCAGGTGGACCAGACGGTGAGGAAAATCCAACCGAGGCGCTGGCGAACGGAGTATGACCGGCCCATCTATTTCGTGGAACTGCGCGATGGCTACGCGTGTTCGTGGTGTGAACTGCAGGAGGGCCGGTTGCTGATGATCCCGCACCCGCTGTCGCCCTGCAACGTGCGCAACCTGGAGTATGGAGCGGAGGCGGAGATCGTCGGGCAGGTAACGGCAGTGGCGATGAGGATTACGGATGCGGCGGGGATGGATGACGCCGCGAGTGGAGAACTTCCAAACCGAGTTTAAGGTTGGAAAGCAACAAGTGCGCCGCCAGGGGATCGATGGAAAGTGGCAGCGCGATGCGATAGGGCTGCAGGCCGCGCCAGGTGGCCAGTAATTCCTCCGGAGATTCTCCGGAGTTCCGCACATACAATTCCAGTTCGTTGACGAGTTGCTCAAGAGAAGCCTGCGCCAGCTTCCAGAAAACTTCGCGGTGCGCCACTTCGAGCGCCTGCCCCGCGGCTGCAAATCCGAAGGAGGATTCCAAGCCCGCATGATGATAGCGGCCGGAATTGTAATCGCGCATGGCAGCGAGATAGACGAGGCGGTTCAGATCACCGGAGATCTTGGAGAGTGAGCGGCGCCAAAGGTCGTCGTAGGCCTTGCGGGCGTCGTAATCGACGAGAACGGCGGTGGCGGTGGCTTGGGCCTCAGGCATAAGCGGAATTCACCGGGATCATGATCACAGGCGTTCCCGCGAAACCTCGGTGACGGGAACACGGGAAAAGACCATTGGCGACTGGGTTGGCGGCAGAATGTTGGCGGCGAGATTCTGCACGTACAGTGCGACGGCCCTTGGCGCCGCGGGATGCACAAACTGCACGGTAAAGAGCAGGCAGCGGCAGAGTGCGGAGAGATAGGAGAAGAGGAGCAGGAGTTTCGCTTCGGCGAGCACACTGAGATCCCGGCTGTGTCGCGACTGGCGAAGGTGGTTGGCGCGAACCGCACGGATGCCGGCGAGACAGTCGCGGAGCCAGTGAACGGCGAGGGCGCGGCGCTCGAGAAGAAAGAGCGAGTTCAAGGGTGGCGAGAGCTCCTGCTGGATAAAGGTCCAATCGCGGGAAGAGAAAACAGCTTCGGCGATGAATTTCGGGTGGGCATCGACAAAGGGCGATGCGGGCGAATCGGGTGACCAGGCATCGGCGCGAAGCACGCGCAAGAGCGCAAACCCCAGCAGTAGAGCGACAAGGATAGCGAGGAGAAGCAAGGTCATCGGCGAAACGCTCCGGGTAGACCGACGTCGACGCCGTGCAGGTCTTGCTTGGCACGGGCGACGAGGGATGGATGATCGTCAACGGCAAGGTTGAGGACCGCACGGGGAGAAACCGGTTCGGGTGCAGGGGACCACAAGGTCGCCGTCCAAATACAAAGCACAACGAAGTAGGAAAACGGCTGCGTGTACAACATCACCGTGTGAAACCAAAGCCCCAGATGCGAAAGCAGGGAGAGTTGCACGATGCTGTTGGCGACGAACAGCCCATAACCGAACATGATGCCTTTCAGGTTCCGCGAACACGGGATGGAATAGCCGATCAAGGCCACAGCAATGGCGAGAATCGCGAAGCCTTGAACGACCCTGAGGTTGCGCTCCAGCTCTTCGATGGTAGCGGCAGGCCACCAGACTGATCCATAGGACTGATTGACCAGAACCTTTGCGAACGCAAGCGCAAAGACGAAGTAGAGGAGATTGCGCGCGATCCGGGCAGTCCCGGGGTAGGGACGGAGGGCGATGCGATAGATCTCGAACAGGACCAGAGAGCCGAGGATTAAGCAGATGGACTCGCAAATCCAATAAGCGTCGCGGTACGCGTTACTCTCCGGGCCTCTACGGTATATGTAGTAGTAGAGGAGAATGGACTGCAGCAAAACAAAGGCGATGTAGGAGTAGAAAAGGGGGAATCGAGGAGGCAGCTTACCCCGGATGCCGCGAAGGAGGAGAGCGAACTCCACTCCAACGCCGGCCCACCAAATGATCTGCGTCATCATGGCTCAGCTTTGGCGAGATACCGCCTGCGGATTGGCTATGCTACCACGGAAAGGGGAAGAACTCTCCCGGTCCTCCCCTCCGTGATAGGTACAACAAGAGCTAGGAGCGCTTGATGGGTGTCGGCGACGGGGGTGGCTGCGTACCGTCGGCGGTGAATGTGGCGTGGCCGGCGGGGGCGACAGCGCTCGAGACATGGGATGAATAAACGACGGAGAATGGCAGGCCGACGGCTGCGGCGAGCAGTAAAAATGCGGCTAAACGCGAGATCGACTTGTGCACAGAATTCATGAATTCCTCCAGTAAAGATGGGCGGTCTGGAAAAATACGGGGACGAGCCCAGGTCACCATGGATGTAAAGCTACTCGAAGAGCAGGGGGAATAGGGGACGGGAAGGAAAGTGGTTGGAATTACAAGCAAAGTACGATTTTTTTGGAGGAGTGTTCAAAAGTAGACGCGTGCGGCCGGAAACCACCCAGCGGCGGGGGAGGATAGGGCACGCACACCAAGACTGGGAAGCGATGCGAGGCTTCGAGCCCGAGCGGTTCTATGCCTAGGGCGAGACCGGTCAGGCGGAAGCTGAAGCGTCGATGGCTGCGCCTTCGGCCAGGATTTTCTCCGGGACGCGGCGTAGCTCTCGGATAAAGCCAAACCAGGAGAGAATCTTCAGGGCGTAATAAGTAATGTCCACTTCCCACCAATAAAAGCCTTGGCGGGCGCTGGCCATGTAGTAGTGGTGATTGTTGTGCCAGCCTTCGCCGAGAGTGACCAGAGCGAGAAGCCAGTTATTTTTGCTGGTGTCGGTGGTGGGAAAGCGGCGCTTGCCGAAGATATGGGAAAGCGAATTGATAGTGAAAGTGCCATGCCACAGCAGCACTGTGCTGAGGCAGAAGGCCCATAGGAACAGCGGGAGGCCACCGATCAGATACATCGTCATCGCCATCACGAAGGGCGGAACGAGGTGGTATTTGTTGAGCCAGCGCAGCTCGGGATACTTGGCAAAGTCTCCGATGAAGTCAAAACGCGTCTCGTTGTACTGGTCGGACAAAATCCAACCGACGTGGGACCACCAGAAGCCGAAGAGCGTGGGCGAGTGCAGGTCGTCTTCTTGATCGGAATAGCGATGGTGGTGGCGGTGATGCGCGGCCCACCAGAGAATGCCTTTTTGCGAGGAGGACATGGCCATCCAGGCAATCACGAACTGGAACCAGCGGCTGGTCTTGAAGGAGCGATGTGAAAAGTAACGGTGGTAGCCGGCGGTGACGAAAAACATGCGCACTTCATAGGCAAGGAAGCAGGTGAGGAGGTAATACCACTTAAAAGGAACGAAGAAAATCGCCAGAGCGGCCAGATGGATGAGGGCGAAGGGGAGCGAACTGAGCAGATGAATGCGAGCCCCATTGGGCAAGGGTATAGAGATAGGACGTGCTAGCGTTGCCATTCCGAAAATAGCTCCTGCGCGTGAGCACCACGCTGAAACAAAGATGGTTGCGCGCAAGAGAGGGAGCGAAGGCAGCGCAACGGACCGCTATAAAAAGTTTACGGGGACCCCGGGTATACGTCAAGCTGGCTGCAAGGACAGTTTTCCATAAGCGGCGGTTATATGAGGAAATTGGCGGCGTGTGTTATCGTGCGGAAGACAAGGAGAACGAATGGCGGAGCGACCAGTATTGGTGGGACTGATCCCGCAAGCGGTGGTGCTGGACCCCGGCGACACGGTGAGCTGGATATCTGACGCGGGCAATTTGAAAGTGGAATTTGATTCGAACCGTTGCCCGTTTGCGTCGAACATTTTCCAGGCGCCCGTAGGAATGCGGCTGTTGAGCGGGCCGGTGGTGCCCGGCACGAAGACGGGAAGCTACAAATACCGGTTGTGGCTGAACGAACAGATGGTGGGCCGCGGCGAAGTTCTGGTGCGAGAAAAATAAAGAAGGAGGCGCAATATATCGCGCCCCCGCCGATTCCCTTCCCGTCGAACAACTGATTACGCGCCCGCGGTAAGACCTTTCAGCATGGACTGCAGCGCGCTGGCATCCGGAACCTGGCCATTGGGTGTGAGCTTGTCGATCAGGCCGGGCAGCAGCGTGCTCATCATACCGGTGAGCTGCGTGGGATCGATACCGTGCTGCTGAGCCGCCTGCTGAAGAGCGCCGGAGTGCAGGACGTTCTGCAACTGGCTGGCAGAGACCGGAAGATTCTGTCCGTTGCTCAGCCAGGAACTGACGATGTTGCCGAGTCCGCCCTGTTGGAACATCTGCTGCAAACCGGCGATGCCGCCAACCTGCGGACTGTTGATATAGGTGAGAATGGCACTGAGCGCAGAAGCGTGCTGGGTCTGCTGCGCGCCGGAACTGCCCGCCATAGAAAGAACTTCATCGAGTAATCCCATAATTTTCTCCTTACCGAAAAATGGGAGCGGCCGAGGCGGAAACGGCCGCTCCACAGAGGTTAAGCCTGGTTACTTCTGTTTGGCGATGATCAGGTCCTTGATCTTGTCGTAGGTGGCCTGAGGAATGACCTTTTTCTTCACGAGGTCGGTCTTCTTGGCGTAGGGGCGGCCGTCGATGATCTTCTGGGAGTAAGCGGCACCGATACCCGGAAGAGCATCCAGCTGTTCCTTGGTAGCGCTATTGATGTCGACGAGGTCTTTGGAAGCGGTGCTTGCGGCGGTAGTGGCCGATTTTTTGGTGGACGAGGTCTGAGAAAAGGCAACGCTAACGCCCAAGACCAGGACGAGAGCGACGAGCAGAATGCGTAAGGCATTTTTCTTCATGCAAGCTTCTCCTTAGATTGAGTGAACGCAAAACCGGACCGGGAAAAGTCTTAATTCTTTTCGGAGGCGCGATAGCCGGCCTTGACGGCATCGGCCTCAGTCATGTATTTGCCCTGCTTGGTTTTGCCGTAATAGCGGCTGCCGGGCTTGTGATAGACGCCAGAGTCGGTGTTGACCCAGACCATGCCGTTGCTGTTAGCAGGCGGCGTCTGCTGCGTCGTGGTCGTCTTAGCGGGGGCGGCAGGTGCCGCAGCCGGAGTGGTTGACGCGGCGGGGGTGGGGGTGGTCTTCGCGGGGGCCGTCGAAGTGGCGGTCTTAGCCGGGGGTGGAGTGGATGCCGGCGCAGCGGCCGGAGCCGGGGCCGGCGCAGGAGTGGTGGAAGCGGCGGGCGCCGAAGCGTCGGCGGAGGACTTTTTGGACTTGGAGGACTTCTTGGCGGACGATGTATCCGCCGCGGCAGCGGAAGTGTCCGCCGTGTCGGTCTTCTTGGATTTCGAGGACTTCTTGGACGAGGAAGTATCGGCCGCGGCCGTGGTGTCGGCGGCATCGGATTTCTTCGACTTGGAAGAAGACTTCTTGGAGGTCGAATTGGAGGTCGAAGCCGGCGCATCAGCCGAAGTATTGGCAGCGTCGGACTTCTTGCTCTTGGAGGACGTCTTCGCGGAGGTGGAGGAAGTGTCAGCGGACTGATCGGCGTCGGTCTTCTTCGACTTGGAAGATTTGGATTTGGAAGAGGTGGATGCGTCGGTCGAGGAGTCGTCGGTAGTTTTCTTCTTTTTGGACGACTTCTTGGTGGTGGTATCGCTTTGATCCGAGGACTGTGTCTGCGTAGGCTTGGAAGCGGCCCGCAGAGTAAGGGTTCCCACAAACAGAAACAGAACTGCCACAACAGCCGCAAACGCAGAATTGCTGCGGAGACGGTTCATGTGAAAAAGATCCTTTCGTCCCGAAGGCTGCGCTTACCTGGCTTGCACAAGGGCGGTGTGCGGGCGGGCCGGGAACAGGAGGCGCGACTCGACTCTTCGCGGGACTTCCCTATGGGGAATGGGCGAATGATGTAAGAGAACGAAGGGGAAGTCAAGAACGATTGCGGCGGAGTCAAGAAAGTTTGAGCCACGGCCACGCAAGGCAACAGAACGGGCTGAGGGGAAGCTTAACGGCACAAAGCGAACGAGATATTCGAATCTGGAACGCACCTTGAGTGGGATGTAACGGCTAACAAGCGGCGGCGCGGGAAGATCCGGCGATCAGTCGCCAGCGAGCTGGAGCCGGGGGCTCTCGACCGATTCCGCGAGGCCGCGGCGAATCGGGCCAAGCACGAAAGCCGGGACGTCACGTTCCGGCTCAACCGAGAGAGACGAGGCCTTGTAAGGGAATTCAAAGCGGCGATCGAGTTGGAGTCCTGCTTCCTTGAGGAACTCGGCGGAGAAACCAAGATCGGCAGCGCGGTCCACGCCCCAGAACCACAGCTTCTCCTCGTTACGCTGGAGGAAATGGAGAGACTCCTCAAGCTTCTTCATAGCGCGGTCAAAAGACGAGGCCAGGAAGAAGACACCAAGGCACCAGGCATGGCGAGGGTATTGGACGCGGACGCGGACGCAGTATTTGCCGGACTGGTTGCGCTCGATGCTGCAGCGATAGTCATTGCGAAGCGCGGAAGGGCGGCGAGAGGCAGTCTTAGCCATAAACGACTTTCCTGGATGCGGGAATTTGTCTAGTGCCGGCCACACCGCACATTCGTCACCTTGCGGGGTTGGAGGAGCGAAAAATTCCCCAAACCGTGAGCCGGAACCAGACACAAATAGGCTAGCGGCTGGGGAAGCGCAGAGCAAGGGGTGTGTCGTTAATTGTTAAGCCTTGTATTTTCAGCTAACTACTGGGAAACCCGGCCTTGCCGAGGCTTCCAAAGCCGCGGAGTTTGTCGGGCATGATCTTGAGCTTGCCCTCCGCCTTGAGACGGTCCTCGAGTGCGGTGCGGAAGGCGTCGAAGGCCAAAGTGCGCTTGCTTTGCAGCAGACTGTCCGTGATGGACTTCTTCTGCGCCTCAAAATCGGCGGGATTGGGTTCAACTTTGTCGGTCACCTGGTAGATGAGCCAATTGACCCCGATTTGCTGGGCATTGCCGACTTCGCCTGGCTTCAGATCGAAGGCGGAGGCGAGGAGTTTGCCGCTGCCTACACCTGAAACGCTTCCGCTGCGGGAGAAAAGGTCAGAAAGTTTGGGATCGAGGCCGAGAGCTTTGGCGGCCGAATCGAACTTTTCGCCGGCTTTGACGCGCTTGCCCAGATCTTCGACCTTGCTGTGGGCCAACCGGTCGCCTTCTTGCTGCTTGATGTCGGCAATGATCTTGTCGCGGACCTCGTCGAGGGTAGCCGGGTGAGCCGGAATGATTTGCTTCAGAGACAACACGACGTAACCGCGGTCGGTGCGGAGGGGAAGACTGAGTTCACCCTGACGAAGGCGGAAGATTTCGTCCTTCACGGCCTGAGAATTGCCAAGTTCGAGGACGGGCTCGTTGGCGGCAACAGCATGGGTATCGGCGACGGCGAGGTGGTATTTGGCAGCCAGCTCGTCGAGAGTGACTTTGTTGGACTGACGAATCTCGGCGGACATTTTATCGGCGACGCCGGCGGCCTCCTGATCGACCTTCTGGAGGAGCAGCGGCATGCGGAGTTGATCCTTCACTTCGTCGAAGGATTTGGTGTGCGCGGTCTCTTTATCGACGACCTTGATGACGTGGAAGCCGTACTGTGTGCGGATCAGATCCGAAATCTGGCCCTTCTGCAAGCTAAAGGCGGCCTTTTCGAATTCAGGCACGGTCTGGCCCTGGACGATCCAGCCGAGATCGCCCTTTTTTGTTTTTGAGCCGGGGTCTTCGGAGTATTTGGTGGCGAGATCCTCGAAGCTGGCCGGGTTCTTTTTGACCTGAGCAAGAACATTCTCGGCGTTCTTCTTGATTTCGAGGACTTCGGCGTCGGTCTTGCCAGTGGTGAGGAAGAGGATGTGCTCGGCGTGAACGCGGTTCTGGACCTGGAATTGTTGAATGTTGGCCTGGTAAGCGGCTTTCAGCTCGTCGTCGGTGACGACCGTGTTCTGGCGGAGCTGAGTAAGATCGAGCAAGGCATAGCGGACAACGCGCTTATCGGGGATTTGAAACTTGGCCTTGTTCTGCTCAAAGTAGGATTTGATCTCGGCATCATCGGGGGTGATTTTTGCGGCGAGTTCGTCGGGTTTGGCCAAAGCGTAATCAAGCTTGACCTTTTCGTTCTGGAAGCGGAATTCCTGCTGGATTTCTGCGGGGCTGACGCTAACGCCGTCGGTGATCAGTCTGCGGAACTTCTCTTCGATCAAGCCGGAGCGGACAAGCTCCTCAAACACAGGAACGGTCAGCTGGAAACGGGTCTGGACTTCACGGGCATAAGCGTCCATGCCGACGAAGGTGTCGCCGTTGAAGGCGGTGGGGAGGTATTGCTTGATGCGGTCGGCGCGCTCTTTATCGCTGACGGTAATGCCAAGGCGCTTAGCCTCGTAGTCCACTTCCTTCTGGAAAATGAGCTGCTTGAGGATCTGGCTAGCGTAAAGAGACTCGAGCTGCGGGGGAATCTGGTTGCGCTGACGGATTTCATTGAGCTGCTGCTGAATGTCCGCGAGAGTGACGGACTGATCGCCGACCGTAGCCACAACGTCGGTAGCAGATTCCGCGGTGCCGGGACCCTGCGGCACAAGATAGAGGAGCATGCTGATCGCCAGCATGCCGATGATGACGCCGAAGAGGATGCGGACGCCAGTTTTCTGGTTCTCAAAAGCTCCAGCCATTCCAGATGTCTCCTGAGTGATGGAACAAACCTAAGATTATAGAGGAATGGGAGGAAAAGTGCGAAGTGAATAGCGGGGAGTTGCGGGAAGAAACGAACAGCTCCGGGCAGGACCTGAAAGGAATGCCCGGAGCCGGTTATGAGTCGAATCAACGGGGAAATGGAGATCAGGCGCGGCGGTATGAGGGATAGCTGCGGCCGGAGTAGGTGTTGCGCCGAGTGCGCTTCGCCTCGCCGATCGCGAAAAGAGCAATGGCGGTGAATAGAATTGCCGTAATACCCGCGGCTACCCAAGGCGAGTCAACCAAAGTGACGTTTGGCGTGGAGAGGGAAGCCCGGACGGAGGTGACTTCGTTGAGAGACGGAACGTCCGCCTGAGCAAGAGTGGACGGGGTAGAGGGCTGGGCCACGTCGGACTGGGCAAAAGTGGTGACGTACGGACCGTCATCGAAGGCGGTATTGGTGATTTCTTGAGAGTACGCCGCAGGCGCGAAATACAAGGCGGCGGCGAGCCCCGCGAGGATCAGTTGCCAACGAACCATTCTGCGAAGTTTCATAAAGCACCCCGTTGTTTAATTTGTTTCTGTCTCAATCGACGCCGTTGATAAGGGCATGTGCGATGCCAAACGGTGGAAGTACATTCGGCTAAAGCGGGGCTCGTCGTAAGTTGAGGTGATTGAACGGATTTGGACTGTCCACGACGAGTTGGCCATCAAGCCGGGGCGGATGATTTGGAGTCGCAATCTATCTGAATGGCTAATGAAGATTTCGGCCGCGCAAGACGTCGGAGATTGAGCGAAGCGGCAAATGCGGAGCAGTGTGTGGCTCAAATTCATCAGAAAGCATGCTTTAGCGTGAAGGCAAGTTCTTCTGGTGAGCCAGAAAATCAATCTGAACCGAGCGGATAGACATCTATCCGTTTGGATAGTGCGGCGGTAAAGATTTGCAGTTACAATACGCGCCTCAAAGCGGTGGAGTTTGCGAGCCAAACCCGCTCGAAGAAGGCTGTCGTGTCTGCAAGACTTCTGGCGATCCGTGGACCGTTGAGGATGTCGGTATTTCGCATGGGCGACCGTGTGTCGATTGGCAGCGGCGAAGGAAACGATATCCGGATTGAGGAAGAAGCGGTTTCCGACCGGCATTGCCTGGTGGAATTGGCGGATGGGCGGTATGTCGCAAAGGATCTGGACAGCCACAGCGGCACATTCGTAAATGGCATTCCGGTGAAAGAGCGGGCGATCGCTAGTGGGGACGAAGTTGCGATCGGAAACACGGTTTTTCTGTTCAGCGGAGAAGCGCCACGCCAGGCGGAAAGCAGCGACGTGGAGCTGGAAGAGACAGCCGCGAGGCGGGCGCAGGTGCAGCAAATCCGATATGAAGAACTAACATTTTTGCGGCCGGAGTCGCTGGCGGCATTGCCGGCTTCGGAACGGATGGCTCGGAATCTCAGCGTGTTGCTGCGGATCAGCACAGGAATCGGCGGCATGCGGGATGCGGAATTACTGACCTGGACGCTGCTTGGGATGGTGTTCGACGTGATTCCAGCGGAACGCGGAGCGATCTTGCTGATGGAAGAAGGGACGCAAGAGATCCATTCGCACACGGCGTGGGACCGGGTACAGGGGCCGGATCACGCGGTGCAAGTGAGCCAAGGGATCCTGCGGCGAGTGATGGAGGAGCGGATTTCGATTCTCGAGAACGCCGGGAATGTGGAAGGCGCCGCGGGTGAGAATAGGGCGCAATCGATCCTGTGCGCACCACTGGCCGCGGGTGAGCGCCAGTTGGGCGTGCTGTATCTGGACACGGTGAATCCGAGCACACGCTTCAGCGAAGAAGACCTGGAATTGTTGTCGGCGATCGCCGGGCTGGCGGCCATGGGGATCGAGAATGCGCGGCAGTTTGAGCGCCTGAAGCTGGAAAACGAGCGATTGCGCGCGGAAGTGAGCTTGACGCACGACATGGTGGGCAGGAGCGCGCGGATGAAAGAGGTCTATCAGTTCATCGAGCGAGTGGCGCCGAGCGACGCGACTGTGTTGATTCAAGGGGAGAGCGGAACAGGAAAAGAGCTGGCTGCGCGAGCGATTCACAAAAACAGTCCGCGCAAGAACGCCCCGTTTGTTGCGTTGAATTGCGCGGCGTTTACGGAAACGCTGCTGGAGAGCGAACTGTTCGGCCACGAAAAGGGGGCGTTCACAAGCGCGATCAGCCAGAAGAAGGGATTTTTGGAGGTGGCGGAGGGAGGAACGGTATTTCTGGACGAGGTGGGGGAGCTTTCACCGGTACTGCAGGCCAAGCTGTTGCGGGTGCTGCAAGAGCGCGAGTTCATACGGGTAGGCGGGACGCGGCCGATCAAGATCAACGTGCGATTTCTGGCGGCGACGAATCGGGACCTGCAAAAGGCGGTGAAAGAGAACGGATTCCGAGGGGACTTGTTCCACCGCTTGAACGTGATTTCGATCTGGCTGCCGGCGTTGCGCGAACATCCGGAGGACATTCCATTGCTGGCGGAGCACTTCGCGGGTCGATACGCGGAGAAATGCAATCGCGTGGTGCGAGGAATTTCGGAAGAGGCGCGGGCTTGGCTGACGAGATACGAGTGGCCGGGAAACATCCGGGAGCTGGAAAACGCGATCGAGAGAGCCGTGGTGGTGGGAACATCCGAATGGATTCAGGCGGAGGATTTGCCGGAGATGCTGCTGGAGACGGAGGCAGAAGGCGAGCGATCGCAGGGGGCGGCCAATTATCATGAAGCGGTCCGGCGATTAAAGAAGGAAGTGATATTGAATGCCCTGGAAAAGAGCGGCGGGAATATCACCGAAGCGGCAAAAGCATTAGGAGTACACGGAAACTATTTGCACCGGTTAATGCGGAATCTGGATTTGCGGGCGGCAATGAAGAAGCAGAATAAGGCGTGAGTTGCGGGAGACGGATCGTGGAAGAATCGGGCGAACTGAACCGGCTGGTACGGGCGATGAACGAGGAGCGGGAGGCGGAGCCGGGCGAGTTGTTGGCGACGGCGCGGCTGGATCATTGGCTGGAGGCGCTGGTGGCGCGAGGCGGTAGCGATTTGTTGCTGGTAGAGAATGCGCCGCCGTGTGTCCGCGTGCAGGGTGAAGTGAAAAAACTGGAATCCATCGCGTTGGATGGGACGGACATTGAAGCTGCGGTGTTACCGGCGCTTACGCGTCATGCGTTGCAGGTATATCGCGGGTCGGGGATCGCGGATGCGTCTTACCGGATCGAAGGAGTCGGGCGATTTCGAATCAACCTGCACCGCGAGAGAGGACATGCCGCAGCGGCGGTGCGAGCCTTGCCGTCGAGAGTGCCGGCGTTGCAGGAATTGCATTTGCCACCGAGCGTGGCGAACCTGGCGCACTTGCCGCGGGGATTGGTGCTGATTGGCGGGCCGGCGGGCTCGGGAAAATCGACGACGCTTTCGGCGCTGATTCACGAGATCAACGCGCGCGAGGCAAGACACATCGTGACGATCGAAGACCCGATCGAATATGAACATGCGCACATCCACAGCGTCATCGAACAAGTGGAAATCGGAACGGACGCACCCGATTTCCCAACGGCGTTGCGGGCGGCGCTGCGGCAGGCTCCGGACGTGATTGTGGTAGGCGAGATGCGCGACCCAGAAACGATGCGGATTGCGGTGTCCGCGGCAGAAACAGGGCACCTGGTACTTTCGACGATGCACACCATGGATGTGGCATCGACGATCGCGCGCATTTCGGATTCGTTTCCCGCGGAACGGCAGAACGCGATTCGCCAGGAATTGGCGATGGCGCTTTCGGCGGTGCTGACGCAAATCCTGTTGCCGAGCAAGAATGGCGGGCGGATGCCGGCGGCGGAATTGCTGATGGCGGGTTATGGAGCACGGCATCATATCCGCAGGAATCAGCTGCAACATCTGCACCAGGAGATTCCGTTAACGAAGAAGAAGGGGTCGTTCACGCTGGAGGATTCGCTGGTGACACTGATCCGGCACGGGGATATCGAGAAGGACGAGGCGTTGTTGTGCGCGATTCATCCGGATGATTTGGAAATTCTGTTGAAGACAGCGAGCGCGTAAAAGAAAGTGAAACAGTGGAATAGTGGAACTGTTGAAAAATAAAAGCCTCAAAGTCAGCGAATCTTCAAAATCGATAGGCAAGGGCATTGGATCGGTCGAAAGAACCGTTTTGGTGTTACTGGTTTGTTGCGGTCCCGTAGCAACCCACGGTGCAGCGCAAGCAACAGCAAGTCATGGTGGTGTGACCTTTTATCGGGATGTACTTCCGATCGTGCAGGAGCACTGCCAAGTATGTCATCGGGCGGGCGGGATAGCGCCGATGGTTTTCGAAAACTACGAGCAGACGCGGGCGTATGCACGCGCGATTCGAGCGGCGGTGGAGAAACGGACGATGCCACCATGGTTTGCCGAGAAAGGAATTGGAAGATTCTCGAACGATCCGTCGCTAACGGACACGCAGATCGCAACGTTGGCCGCGTGGGCTCAAGAAAATGCGCCCGCGGGAAACGCGGCCGACGCGCCGTCCCCGCGGAAGTGGGCGCAGCGATGGACGATACTCGAACCCGAGGTGACGATTGCGATGGCGGAAGGAATGACAATCCCGGCGGATGGTGAAGTGGACTACACGTACGAAATCGTGCCAACGCATTTCGCGGAGGGGCGCTGGGTACAGGCGTCGGAGATTTTACCGGGAATGCCGGAGAACGTGCACCACGCGGTGGTGTATGTCAGGGCGCCGGAGTCGGCGTGGTTGAGGCATGCGCCGGTAGGAAAGCCCTTCACGGCATCGATGCTCAACACCGAGGAGGACCGACGCGACACGATGTGGACGGACAGCGACATCCTGCTGGTGTATGCGCCGGGAAGTACGCCGGACGACTGGCCGGCGGGAATGGCGAAATATATACCCGCAGGGTCGGACCTGGTTTTTCAGATGCACTACACAACGAACGGAAATACGGGCAAGGATGTGTCGCGCATCGGACTGATCTTCGCGAAAGAAGCGGTGCAGAAGCGGGTGCTGACGCTACAACTGACCAACGATCACTTCGTGATTCCTCCGGGTGCACCGGATTATCGCGTGGAGGCGCGGGGGACACTCCCGAATGACGCGCTATTGTTGAGCTTTTTCCCGCACATGCACCTGCGAGGAAAACGATTCGAATACAACATTGTGCGGACGGATAAATCGATCGAGCCGCTGCTGAAGGTCAATTACCACTTTCACCGGCAGATGAGCTACCGGCTGGCGGAGCCGCTGGCGTTGAAAGCTGGAACAGAATTGCAGGCAGTGGCGTGGTTCGATAATTCAAAGGCGAACATGCACAACCCCGATCCGGCCGCGGCGGTCCGATGGGGAGAGCAGACTTCCGACGAGATGATGGTGGGATTTTTTGATGTAGCGGTGGAGAAGAATTTTGATAAACGGAAGTTTTTTCAGAGAGGCACAAAGGAATGAAGTAAAGAGGTAACGAAGTAAGGACTGAAGAGAAGAGCTTCGCAGCCTCGGAACGTGAGAGCCCACCCTTCGCAGAAAGCGCGAAGGATGGGGCACCCTCAAGTTCAGTCGAACTGTACGGAGGGACAGGGGAAAAGCGGCGCATGCGCTATTTGTAGATTAACAACGAGAGAGCGGGTATTTCACGCGTGCGCAAAACAGTGTGTTAGATTGCGAAATTGGAGTAACGGAAGCACTTACTACTGTGACCACGCAAACACCGATCGAGCCTCGGCGCCCGACCTCGGCCCCCCAGGTGCCGCAACACACACCAAAGATCCGGCCGGTGGAAGTGTATTGGCACACCGTCACGTACAGGACGGTGGCGCTGATCGTGTTGCTGGTGGTTGTGATCATCGTCGCGGGCATGTATATGACGATTCCGAACTGGACGGAAGTGGTCACCAAGAAATTGAACAACGCGCTGGGAAATCCGGAAACAGAAGCGCTGAGCACGATGCAGACGCAGGCGAAGTTCGTGAACCTGGACGGGCGTGTGCAGGTGAAGAAGGTCAACTCCGTAACGTGGGTAGATGCGGACTACCACACGACGCTCGACAAGGGGGACCTGATCCAGACGGGCAGCGATGGAGCGGCGCGTATTACCTTCGCGGACGGCACGGAGTACACGGTGAACAAGGAGACGCTGATCACCGTGGAAGAAAACAACGTGACACGGGATCATTCGAACACCGCGGTGCGCATCAATACGGGCGCGGTGGACCTGGCGACGCCGACGTGGACCTTGCGCGATGCGCAGGCGGCGGTGAGCGTGGAAGACGCGACGGCGTTCATGAAGCAGAACAGCCGCGCGACGGTGAAGAACGACCCGACGAAGAACGAACATGAAATCGTGGTGGCGAGCGGCGGCGCGGAAGTGCAGCGGGGGAACGAAAGGATCGAGCTGACGCAGTGGGAGAAGGCCACTTTTCCAACCGGAGGGTCGATTCAGAAGTCCAATGTGCTAGCCCCGCCGGGACTGGTTGCGCCGCTGAACCTGGCGCCGATTATTTCGGAGAATCCGCAGAAGACACAGATCCGATTTGAGTGGCAGCCGGTGGATGATGCGGTGAGTTACACCCTGCGGATCAGTCCGACGACCATGTTCACGAAGCTGGTGAAAGAAGTGAAAGTGACCGGATCGAGCGCGGACGTGACCGGACTGGAGTCCGGCGACTATTTCTGGAACGTGACCGCTGCCAACGCAAAGAAAGAGACGAGCGAATACAGCGAGACCTTCAAATTCACGCTGGTGGCCCAGGGCAAAACGCAGGAGATGCGGCTGGAAATCAGCAGCACACAGATTCACGGGCGGGTGGCAGAAATCATCGGCAAAACGGAACCGGGGGCAGCCCTGATTGTGAACGGTCAGGCAGTGGCGAATATCGACGGAGAGGGGACCTTCCGCCACTTTACCGAACCGCTGGAACCCGGGGAGCACACCATCGTGGTAATCGGCTCCAACCGCCGCGGGGGAACAGCGACGAAGAAGCTTTCGATCGTGGTGCCGAAGTAAGCTTGGGGAACAGCAGGTTGGGATTTTGCGCGATGCGGCGAATCCGGCGACAATAGAAGGTTGCGCGGGTTGGTTGGCGTGCGCGGTGATCCTGCCGGGCAGTGCCCTCTCCGCAGGGGGGAACGCAGTCAATGAATAAGAATGGTTACAACCTGAGGTCGGTGTTCAGTCTGTTCTCGTCGGACCTGGCGATCGACCTGGGGACAGCAAACACGCTGGTGTTTTCGCACGGCAAAGGGATTGTGGTGAACGAACCCTCGATCGTGGCGATCAATAAGGCGAGCGGCGAAGTGGTGGCGGTGGGACGCGAAGCGAAAGACATGCTGGGGCGGACACCGGGGAACGTCGTGGCCATCAAACCGATGAAGGACGGCGTGATCGCGGACTTCAAAGTTACCGAGAAAATGTTGACGTACTTCATTCAGAAAGCGCACAACCGGCGCGTGCTGGTGCATCCGCGCATCGTGATTGGAGTGCCGAGCGAGATTACACCGGTGGAAAAGCGAGCGGTGCAGGACTCGGCGTACCGGGCGCGAGCCAGCGAGGTGTACCTGGTGGAACAGGCCATGGCCGCGGCGATTGG
>Ga0335077_10000299_pt1 | contig 53298 bp, 51 predicted proteins | sample Lox_Sample_31_FD_207151 | JGI IMG/M metagenome (GOLD analysis project Ga0335077, IMG submission 207151) | Soil microbial communities from Loxahatchee National Wildlife Refuge, Florida, United States - Lox_Sample_3.1 | ecosystem: Environmental > Terrestrial > Soil > Wetlands | place: USA... | reverse complement strand
GCTCGCGCGCCGGAAAGGTCGTCTTCAGTGGGCCTCTTTTGCACTACTGGCTGTCGCGTGGTGGCTGATCTGTGGATTCAGTGGCCTCGTGCTGACTGGGCTATGGGGGTTGAGCGACCACTGGGCCGCTTGGGATAACGAGAACCTGCTGCTACTCAATCCCCTGTGCCTGATTCTACCGGTGGTGTGGTGGCGGGCGCCGCGAGTCGCCTGCTGGCTGGCCACTTTGATTGCAGTCGCCGCGCTGATCAGCCTGATCATCCGTAGGCTGCCCGGTTTGTACCAAGGCAATCTTGCATTCATTGCCCTCGCGGTACCGGTACACCTGGTCCTGGCGGTGTTGATTGTGGCGTCAGCGCTCGGTCGGGCGTCGCGCCCTGTTCACTGACTGCTGCGTCGGCCAGGGTTCGATCCATGGAGACACGAACGTCGCTCCGAAGGCCTCCCTCCATCCGTTGTGCGCCGCAGCTAATGCCGGCGCTATAGGCCCTAAGTATTACGCGTGGCGCACGAGCGATCTGGGATCATCGCCAGAATTGCCCCGCCTTCTTATCCATCGGCCGAGCACCCGAAGAGGCTGAGAGGTCTTTCCACCGGAGGCGGGGCAATGAATCCTCAGTGTGCCGCGCATAAGGAGAACCTATGAACGTGTCTATTGATGCAATAGAGAACTACTTGCTCACGGATGGCGTCAACTTGGCCATCAAGCTCGCAGCGTCGCTGGCGCTTTGGATCATCGGTCGCCGCATTATTTCGCTGCTGATGGGAGTCGTCAGCAGAGCCATTGTCCGCGGCGGGAGAATCGACGCAACGACTAGTCGTTATGTCACTTCCATCTTGTCTGTATTGCTCACCATCGGTTTGGTTCTGGGGATTTTCGGCTACCTTGGCGTTCAAACAACTTCCTTTGCTGCTCTCCTCGCGGGCATTGGTTTGGCCATCGGCACCGCCTGGGGCGGCCTGCTGGCCCACTTCGCGGCAGGCTTGTTCATGCAGATCCTGAGGCCTTTCAAGGTTGGCGACTACGTATCCGCTGGCGGCATCGAAGGCACCGTCAAAGAGATGGGGCTGTTTGGCACAACGATCATAACGCCCGACAACGTGGCTACGATCGTTGGCAATAACAAGGTGTTCTCCGACACCATCAAGAATTTTTCTGCTCAGGAGTATCGTCGCGTCGACTGCGTCGCCAAGGTCGCCAACACCGTTGATCCAAAGGACGCGATGGTGCGCTTGCGGGCCGTGGTGGCGCAGATTCCCAACGTGCGCAGCGATCCGCCGCCGGTGATCGACTTGCTCGAGTTTACGGCCGAGGGTCCCAGGCTGTGCGTCAGGCCTTACTGCGACAACGAGCATTACTGGCAGGTGTACTTCGACACCAACCGAGCAATCGTGGAGGTTTTTGGCGCCGCCGCGTATCCCGTTCCAACCACACCCATGTTGCACTTGGTGGAGATGAACCCGCTTACGAAGGCCTCTTCAGGGGAATCGCAAGCGCTGGCGCGAGCCGGATGACGTGTTGCTGGCAGGCGCGGTCATGCGACGGCGGAATCGCCCGCCGTCGATCAGCCGCGGTTGGTGGACCGCCCCTATCCGCCAACCTACTCGCTCGCGGCGTGCGTCAAACCCCGGGGTTTGAATCGCGGTCGCGTCGAGCAGTCGCGGGCGCGGATGCTGCGTAAAGTACTCATACGAGCGGCGCAAGCCTGGCCGTAGCCGAGCGCGCACAGGTTCTCGCGGAAGGGTACGGAAGTGCGCACCGCAGTTTCGATTTGGGTTTACACGCTTCTGACTTCACTGACGATCGCGCTCGCTAACACGGCAGCGGCCGCGAACGTGAGAAGAACGATGCGGTGACGATCACCAAATCCCTCGCGACGGCGGCGATGATCGATCACTGCTTTTGCCGTAGCGCGCCGGCGCAAGCGGCTGCGGTTGGTTGCAGCATGCGGCGGACACCAGCATCGTGTGTCGACCGGCGTTGACCACGCGCGGTCTAGCCCCAAACTAGCGTGCGATCGTTTCTGCAATTGGGACGGGCCGCCATCGCTGCCACAGGCGATGGCCAAAGCGGATCGCGGGCCGCTCTATTAGCTCGTAACTCAGAACGGCACAAATGCACATGAGCACCACAGCGACGGGCAGGGGCAGGCGCCGCTCCGGGTCTGCCAGAAAGAGCTGCTGCCAGAGATAAAGACTGTACGACACTCTGCCGATGTAGCGCACCGGCGGCAGCTCGAGGAACCGTCCGATCGGAGCCCGGGGTGCCGTAACGACGGCACACAGCAAAATCGCCGGCAACAAGTTCCTGACGACCTTCGGGAGATGCAGGTTCGCGGTAGTTGGCATGACCAGCAATGCCATGGCAGCGATCGCCAGAGCAGTCGAGACTACTGAGCTTGGCGCAGGACGCCGCGAGCGGTGCAGATAAAACGCGAGGACACATCCCCACAGAATGACGTCCGTGAACAGGTCGGAGTGATAATTGCCGTGTGCGGTGTCTTGGAACACAGCCTGGAAGACATACCCACGATCCACCAGAAGGCGCAGGGCACTGATGGCGACCGCGACGATAGCTGCCGTGATCCAACCTCGCGTAACTCCAAAGGCGACGAGCAGAGCGGGCCAGACGAAATAGAAATGCTCCTCAACCGAAAGCGACCAGAAGTGACCTACGGCCCACCTGTGGTGCTCGTCCGCATAATTTGCGTAGAACAGGAGGGCGGGCCGAATCGCACGCCATCCGCAGATGACAAGACCGGCGCTGGACAGGGCGGCAAGCACACCGAGAAAAAGGACGGCCGCGGGAAGAATCCGAAACGCCCGCCGCCAGTAGAAGCTGCGCAACGAAATTCGGCCGCTCGCATCCTGTTCGTGCAGCAGATGTGTCGTGATCAGATAGCCGCTCAGCGCGAAGAAAATCATCACCCCGATATAGCCGGGGTCCAGGATGGAATGAGAGAAGTGAGTGGCGTGCGAGATCATGACCATCGCGATCGCGACGGCACGCAGCCCATCCAATGTCGGAATGTAGTTCGCTCGATCTGCCAAGGCTCTTCCGCCCGTTTCGAGGTAAGCGCCGCAATCGGCAATCAGAAGCCTATGACCATCGGCGCCATTCTACTAACCCAGCTTGCATTCGATGCAAAGCGCGACTTGTCTTATCACGAGTCCGCCTCGATAGGGAGAGGCACCTGCTTAACGATAATGTGTCGCATCGCAGCGACAGCGCTTTGGGCAGCCCCCGAAGGGTGGCCAGCAACTTTGAAAGAAAAGTCATTGATCGAGCGAGCTGGTGGAATAAACGAAATTGACCCTTCGAGTGCCAGCAAAGTGTGTTTCAGTGAATCTCTAGTGCGTCACTTTGCGTCCAGCAAGACTTGAAAACCGGCAGCCCTTCACGGGCCTCGGGAGTTCGAACCTCCCCCCTCTCCGCCAAAATCAAGCCATGCTCTGTTCTGTCGCTCGAGGGGCCCGGCAACCCTTCGGATTGAATCACGACCATCGTCCCCACAATCACTTGCCAGCAGCTCGGAGAGCCGCAGGTGAGTGATGCTGCGGAAAGTACTCATATAAGTGGCGTGCTCCTGGTCGTAGCCTAGCAACAGCCAAAGGTCGCGACAGGAAAACGATAATGCGCACCTCAGCATCGCATTGCGTTCACACACTTCTGGCTTTAATGGCAATCGCCCTCGGTAACGCGGCATCGGCCGCCAACGTGAGCCTTTGGGTGAGTAATCACGGCACGGACAGTAATGGCTGCGGCTCACCCACGAATCCCTGCCGCTCGATCAGTCAGGCGATAGAGAACGCGACCGATGGCGATACGATCTGGGTAGGTCCCGGCCATTACGGCAATGTGAATGGCGATGTCGGCTTCACAGGACCCGGTGATGAGCATCCAATGCCAACGGTGCCAGACTTTGCTGGCCTCTTTGAAGGTACGGGCTGTATCGTGTGCATCAACAAGGCAGTCCATGTCTACTCGACCAGTGGCGCTGCGGCGACGGTGATCGACAGCGGGTCCTTGCCGCCCTATAACGCGACGGTAATGGTCACGGCGGATGGAGCCGCCTTTGGCTATGTAGGCCGTGGCTTCACGATCACCGGCGGCAATGCCATTGGAGTGGCCCTGTACATGGATTCTTGGCAGGGCTCGAAGTTGGGCGTCGTCATCGCGGGCAACGTCGATCTCAAGGACTCGACGGGCTTCGAGGTATACGGGCCTACCGGCTATTACCATCTTAATTGTCCTCCGGATATTCCCCAGGCCTGTCCGGGATTTGGCGGGGTTTTCTGGCTTTACCAGAACCAGGCCAGCCATAACGGAACTGGATTCTGGATCCGTTCGCGGAACGCCTTTAGCCTACCCAGCACGCACAAGAGTGTGCAGTTTCTCATCCAGAATAACGTGACGCGTGCTGCGGGCACAGGCTTTCATATTGAATCTGGACAGATATGCGGCGATTGCACCCCATTGGGCCCCGCCAGTGAAGTCTTGACGATACACAACTTCGCAACCAACGGCGGTGTCGGTTTTTACCTGCGGCAAGCTGGCCCTGCAAAGGACAACTTCGCAAGCGACAATTCACAGTACGGATTTTTGAGCGTCGGCAGCAGTGGGCCCTTCGTGCACAATTCGGCCATTGGCAACGCAGGGCCGGGGATCGTAACCGGGCTCGACGCAGGCACACCGAGTTTCGGCCTCAGCTTGCAGCAGAACAATTTCTTCAACAACGATCGCAACCGCCCGGTGCTGTCGCTGGGTGAGTACGGCCCTCCCTACGATTACGACCCCGGCCCGAGCGCTCATTGCGGCGTACTCAACATGGGCGCGGTTTGGCAGTCCTATGCGCTCGATGGAGGTTCGCACCTTCCGCCGGCGCCGCCCGTCCCAAGTGTCACCTTACAGGCAACCAACAACTACTGGGGTTCCAGCAGTGGCCCGTCGTCTGCCGGTGCCGGTGATGCGGCCGGCGGCGTCTGCGACCAGAACAATGCGGTGACGATCACCAAACCCTTCGCGACGACGGCGGTGACGATCACTGCTCTGCCGTAGCGCGCCGGCACCGAATACGGTCCAGGTGAAGCGCCGAAATCCCATTGACAACGCGTGGTATTCCATTGCGCTGCGAGGCGGGGAAGAATGTGCGGCCGGCTGCCGCGCCGGCCTGTTGAGCGCAAATCGCGGGGTTTGAAACCAACTGGGCCGATAGGCTTACTCACCGCGTACGCAGATGAACCCCACCGGCGAATTCGAGTGTCTATGGTCGCCGCTCGTATAAGGCCGCTTCACGTAGTCTTCGCAGGCGTCGCCTTTCTGCACCTCACGGCGGTAGCGATAGGCGCACCTAATGCACAAAGAACCATACGTGTGGAGACCTTCACCGCTCCACCCTTCGTCATTGAGCGGGGTGACGAGCTAACCGGCTTCAGCGTTGATCTCTGGAACGAAATCGCTGCGCGATTGAAGGCGCACTCGGTGTATGAGAAGGCATCGACGCCCAGTGCCGGTTTCGACGCGCTGCGCTCCAAACAAGCCGATGTGGCGGTCTCGGCGGTTTTCATAACGGTTGAGCGCGATCGCGAGTTTGACTTCTCGTACCCGATCTTGGAGGCCGGTCAGCAGGTCATGGTGCGAGACACCGATAGAGGAGTGACGGTGAACCCGCTAAGGGACCTATTACGGCTGCTGTTCTCGAAGACAACCGCGGTTTGGCTGGGGATTGGTTCGCTGCTTGTACTCATCCCCTCTCACATGGTCTGGCTGCTGGAACGCCGGAACAGAGAAGGCATCCTCCCAACGGAGAGGTATTTTCCAGGTATCCTCTTTGCCGCTTACTGGTCTGCCTCGACACTGCTGGCTCAGGCGGAGCAGATGCCGCGCCAGTGGCTCGCGCGGGTGATCGCCCTGCTTTGGATGTTCGCCGCTGTGGTTTTCGTCGCTCTGTACACCGCACAGCTCACTACTTCGCTAACGGTCCAGCAGATCCGCGGGGCCATCGCCGGTCCTGAGGATCTACCAGGACAGAAAGTCGGCACATTGGGGGGCTCCGCTTCCGTCAGGTATCTGCGTGATCACCACTGCAAGGTTACGGAGTTCTCCGGCGTTCCACAGCTCTACCAGGCACTACTGGCGAGAAGGGTCGATGCGGTGCTGTTGACTGCCCCTGCCCTGCGCTACTTCCAGACGCACGAGGGCACGGGATTGGTGAGGGTGGTGGGCCCAGAATTTAACCGTGGCGTCCTTGGTTTCGTCTTCCCAGACGGCAGTCCGTTGCGCCGACCCGTGAACGCTGCATTGACCGCGATGCGTGAGGACGGCACCTATCAACGAATTTACGACAGGTGGTTCGGTAGTGACCTTCGGGCTGCCGACGAGTAATGCGAGGGCACGAGCTCTCAACGAGCGGGTCGCGGCAGCGTACCGGCACCCGCACGCTGCAGCCACCTGGTGTTCAAGGGCACAGTCGCGGGAGGCCCGCGTGCCGCGGTAGATGTGATGGTCACATTCTCCTGAAGGCCTTCGATAAGGCCTTGGTCACGTGGAGCAGTTGCAGTCAGCTGAAGCTACGGAAAGTACGCATTTCAGCGGCGCGCGTCTGGCCGTAGTCTCATGTCAAAGCTGCCGCGGCGGGTGCCGAAAATGCGCGTCTCAGTATTGCGTTGTGCTCACATGCTTCCGACGCCGCCCGTCCCGAGCGTCACCCCGCAGGCGGTCAACAACGACTGGGGTGCCGGCAGCAGTCCTTCATGGGCCGGTCTGGGTGATGCAGCCGGCAGCGTTTCCGATCGGAACGACGCGGTGATGATTACCAGATCCTTCGCGACGACTGCCGCCACCGCAACTCCTCTGCCGTAGCGCGCGCTTCAAGCCGGCAGCTGGGGTCGAGATGCGGACCACTTGAAGAGCACGTGAAATCCCATTGGCCATCAACTGTTGCTGCACCAAGATGTGCGGCGCAGAGGAGTCCGAGTAGCCGAGAACTGCCTGCAACTCAAAGCGGAGAAGCCACGCTGCAACGTATTGAAGGTCTACCGCCGAAGGTGCGGGGCATTGAAGCGACGCGCAAGCTCTCTGGGTACGAATGGGAAGTCTTGTGGGATGGTTCGGCCTGCGGATTGAAGCACTGTAACGCTAAAGCAGGTGGGTTGTGACAGAGGAGTTCCACGACCGCGATCCGTTGCTCGGATACCTGACTGCGATCCACGGCTCGGTGGTCGATATACGTTTTGACTGTGGTGCTCTGCCCGGCATCAATGAGGGAGTTGCGATCGAGCGCGATCGGGCCACGCAGTTCGTAGTAGCAGAGGTTCAACAGCATCTCGGCCCTGCAACCGTGCGCGCTGTAGCGCTCGACAGCACGGCGGGCTTGAGCCGTGGTGCGAGCGCTCGCGCGGTGGGCGCGCCGATCCGCGTCCCGGTCGGCGATGCCGTGCTCGGACGCTTGTTGAATGCCGTGGGGCAGCCTGCCGACGGCGGTCCTGCGCTTCCGGCAGGAACCCCTCATCGTCCGATTCATGCCTCGGCCCCGGCTCTCGAAAGGCTCGACTCCGCTCAGGAAATTTTCCAGACCGGCATTAAGGTCATCGACCTCCTCGCACCCCTCGTGAAAGGTGGCAAGGCCGCGATGTTCGGCGGCGCCGGTGTCGGCAAGACCGTGCTCATAATGGAATTGATTCGTACCACCGTCGAAAAGCATTCGGGAATATCTGTGTTCGCCGGCATCGGCGAGCGCTCCCGCGAGGGACATGAACTGCTCCTTGAGCTGAAGCAATCCGGCGTGCTTTCGCGGACCGCTTTGGTGTTTGGGCAAATGAACGAACCGCCTGGGGCGCGCTGGCGCACGGGGCTTACCGCGTTGGCCATCGCGGAGCACTTTCGTGACGAGCGGCACGAGAATGTGCTGCTGCTGATCGACAACGTGTACCGGCTTGTGCAGGCGGGTGGCGAGGTCTCTGGCTTGCTGGGGCGCCTGCCGTCGCGCGTCGGCTACCAGCCGACCCTCGCCGGCGAAATCGCGGAACTGGAGGAGCGGATCGCCTCCGTCGCCGGAGCGGCCATCACCTCGATACAGGCTGTCTATGTTCCAGCAGATGACTTTACCGACCCTGCTGTCGCCGAAATCTTCAGCCACCTTGACTCGTCGATCGTGCTGTCTCGCGAGATGGCGAGCGAGGCCATGTATCCCGCGATCGATCCGCTTGCCTCCACCTCAACGCTGCTAGATCCGCGTCTGATCGGTGATGAGCACTATCGCATCGCACAGCAGGTTCGCAAGACCATCGCGCACTATCGCGATCTGCAGGAGATCATAGCGCTCCTCGGGATCGAGGAACTCAGTGCGGTCGATCGCCAGGCTGTCAAACGGGCACGTCGCCTGATGCGGTTCTTGACGCAGCCTTTCATGGTCACGGTCGCCTTTACCGGCAAGGAAGGCCGGACGGTTGGAATTGCCGAGACGCTGGCGGGATGCCGGGCCATTCTAGACGGTGAAGCCGATGACTGGACCGAAAGCTCTCTGTACATGATCGGTGGCATTGAAGAGGCGCGAGCGCGCGAGCGTGCCGCAAGGTCGCACTCATGAATCTCACTGTCACAACGCCGCTCGCAATCCTGACAAGAGCAGACAATGTCGTGCACGTGCGGGCCGAAGATGACACCGGAGCGTTCGGCGTTCTGCGCGAGCATGCGGACTTTTTGACGGCATTGGCGATCTCGGTCGTGAGCTGGCGTGATAACCAGGGTGCAGAGCACTACGTCGCAGTGCGCGGCGGCATGCTCGCGGTCAGTGGCGGCGACACGATCACCATTGCGACGCGTGAAGCCGTGGCGGATGACAACCTGCACCGCCTCGAAACCGAAGTACTGGCGAGCTTTCGGCGCCGCAGCGAAGAGGAGACCACCGCGCGCACGGACGCGCAACGGCTCTATCTTGCCGCCATCCGGCAGATTTACCAATTCCTACGGCCCGATCGTCGCGGCCCCATACCGCCCATTGCCCGCCCCGTGTCTCAGGAGGGGCTGGAGTCATGACGCCGCAGCCGGAAGATCACGAGCAGCTGGGGCAGGCTGTGCGAAAACGTCGGGGGCGCCGCGAGTTCTTGCAACGCCACGGCGAGCGGTCGCTGGGCCAGAATCTGGCCATGATCGGTGCGCTGGGTTGGACCATCGTGGTTCCGACGTTACTCGGCATCTTTGCGGGGCGCTGGCTCGACAGGGCTCTTGATGCCGGCATTTTCTGGACGCTCGGGTTGCTGGTCGTGGGGCTTGGAGCGGGTTGCACGTTTGCATGGAGGAGGATGTACAGGGAATGACACACAACGCTCTCGCCAACAAGCCTGAACTCACGATGCTGGCGGCCGTCGTCGGCCTCGCATTCGGCTTTGTTTATTTCGCGTCGCTCAAGCGCAGTGTGACGCTGCTCGTCGGCCGCAAAGGTTGGGTCGGCTCTCTGGTATTGACCTTGGGGCGCATCGGGGCCGCGGGCGCGTTCCTCTTCGTCGCGGCGAAACTAGGCGCCGCGCCTCTTCTGGCCGCTTTTTTTGGCTTCCTGATCGCGCGCGCCTCGGCGCTACGCGCGCAAAGGAGGGCCGGCTGATGCAATCCTCCCCACTGACCAGCACGCCGCTGTTCTACATCGGTCCGGTAGCGATCACGCGTCCGGTCGTGACGACGTGGATCATCATGGCGGTGCTGGTCCTCATGTGCCGGTTTGTCACGCGCCGTCTCGCCATGATTCCCGACAGTCGGCAAGCTGTGCTTGAGGGTATCGTCACGGGAATCATGGGCCAGATCGAGGATGTCATCCGGAAGGATGCACGGCCTTTCCTCCCGGTGCTCGGCACGTTGTTCGTGTTCCTCGTAGTCGCCAATCTTTCCGGTGTACTCCCCGGCGTCGAGGCGCCGACCGCCAAGATCGAGACACCGGCGGCGCTGGCGCTGATTGTGTTTTTCTCGGTGCATTACTTCGGCATCCGGTCGCGGGGCTTGAGCGGCTATCTCGCCAGCTTCGCCGAACCCAAGCTCATCATGCTGCCGCTCAATATCCTCGCGGAGATCACGCGCACCTTTTCTCTGATGGTGCGCCTCTTCGGCAACGTCATGAGCGGAGAATTCGTCGTCGGGCTCGTCGTGGCGCTGGCGGGCTTGTTTGTGCCAATCCCGCTGATGGCGCTTGGAATCCTAGTGGGCCTCGTACAGGCCTACATCTTCACCGTACTGGCAACCGTCTTCATCGGCGCTGCGGTCGGCAGCGTCGCGAAGGGTTAAGGAGGTTCAATGGATCCGAAGCTCATTTCGATAACGGGCGCGGTCATCGCCGTCTCGATCGGATCGATCGGTCCAGCGCTGGCAGAAGGACGATCAGTCGCGGCTGCGATGGACGCCATCGCGCGACAACCCGAAGCGGCTGGAACGATCTCGCGCACGCTTTTCGTCGGCCTCGCCATGATCGAGACGATGGCCATTTATTGCTTGGTCGTCGCGTTGCTATTGCTGTTCGCCAATCCCTACGCTGGATGAGTGATGCATCCTGACTGGTGGACAATAGGTCTCCAGGCCATCAACTTCGTCATCCTGGTCTGGTTGCTGCGCCGGTTTCTATACAAGCCTGTGCTGGCCATGATCGACGCGCGCAAAGCGGAGGTGCGCCGCCAGTTCGACGCCGCCAATGAATTTGAGGAGCAGGCGAAAGCGCAACGAGCCAGCATAGCGGCCGAGCGTGGCGGTATTGCCGCCGAGCGCGAGGCGGCTCTGAAGGACGCAATGGCACAGGCGCGCGAGCTTGCCGATGCGCGGCGGGCACAGGCCGAGCGCGAGGCCCAAGCGCTGATCGCTGCGACTCGCAAAACCCTCGCGCAGGAGCGCGAGAACGCGCTGGAGGAGGCGCGGCGGCTAGCCGTCGATCTCGGTGCGGAGTTTGCGCAGAGGCTCCTCGGCGAAGTGCCGATGCAGTACCGTGCGGAGGCCTGGATCGAGCGTATCGAGCGGCATCTCAACGCGCTTGCGCCAATCGAACGGGATAGCCTGGTGCGGCAGCTTGCCGACGGCAAATCGCTAACGGTCGTTAGCGCCTACCCCCTGCCGCCAGCAACAGCGGAACAGTGGAAAGTGCGTTTGAGCCGATCCCTTGGCAATTCCGGTATCGCATTTGAGGTGAACCCCGACCTGCTTGCCGGGGCGGAGCTGCATTTTCCGACCGCGATTCTGCGCTTTTCGTGGCAGAGCGCGCTCATGGCCGCGCGGGCCGAGGTGGGAGCTCATGCCCGGTCTCGTTGAGGAGCTCAGGAATTGGGCACGGGAGAGCCAGCAAAAGATCGGCGCTCTGCCGCTTGTTCCACATTTAGAGCATATCGGGCGCGTTCTTCGGGTCGGCGACGGCGTCGCACTGGTCGCAGGTCTGCCGCAGGCCCGCCTGGATGAGTTGCTCGTGTTTGAAGGCGGCGTACGCGGCCTCGCCGTCGATCTCGGGGAGGATGCCATCGGATGCATCCTACTCGGGGATACGGCCAGCATCGCGGCGGGAAGCATTGTCCGCGGCACGGGAGAAGTGGCGCGCGTAGCGGTCGGCGAGGGTGTGCTTGGTCGGGTAGTGGATGCGCTTGGCATGCCGCTTGATGGTAAGGGTGAGATTGAAGGCACGCAGCTTGCACCGGTCGAGCAGGCGGCTCCGGCCATTGTCGATCGCGCGCTCGTGACCAAGCCGCTCGCCACCGGGTTGCTCGTGGTTGACGCGACGATTCCGCTGGGCCGTGGTCAGCGCGAACTCATCATTGGTGACCGCGAGACCGGCAAAACGGCTATCGCGGTCGACACCATCATCAACCAGAAGTCCAGCGATGTGATCTGCGTCTACGCGGCGATTGGGCAGAAAGCATCCTCTGTCGCGCGCGTGATCGATGCCATACGCCAATATGGCGCGCCAGAGCGTTGCGTCTTTGTCATCGGCGAAGCGGACGCAGCGCCGGGCCTGCAATGGCTTACACCTTACTCGGCGTGTGCGATGGCGGAGTATTTCATGATGCGCGGCCGCGATGTACTGCTCGTGCTCGACGATTTGACCAAGCACGCCGCCTGTTATCGGCAGGTTTCGCTGCTGTTGCGCCGACCACCGGGCCGCGAAGCCTATCCCGGCGACATTTTCTACATCCATTCGCGACTGCTCGAGCGGGCGGCAAAGCTCGCCCCCGAGCGCGGTGGCGGTTCCCTCACGGCACTTCCCATCGCCGAGACACAGGCCGGTAACATCAGCGCCTACATCCCGACGAATCTCATTTCTATTACCGATGGCCAGATTTATCTCGATCCGCGGCTGTTTTACGAAGATCAAAAACCAGCGGTCGATGTTGGCAAAAGCGTCTCGCGCGTCGGCGGCAAGACGCAAGCGCCGGTTCTCAAAGCACTCTCGGAGAGTCTGCGCCTCGATTATGCGCAGTTTCTGGAGCTCGAAGTCTTTACGCGCTTTGGCACCATGGTGGACGAGCGTACCCGTAGCGTCATCGAGCACGGCAGGCGTATCCGCGCCGTTCTCGGGCAGCGGCAGTTCACTCCCCTGTCGCTGGGAGAGGAGGTCGGCTTGTTGTGTGCCGTCGCGGAGGGCGTTCTCGACGCTGTCCCTTTGGACCGTATCAGCGCGTTTCGCGCGCACCTGGCCTCATGGCTTCAGGAACACTGTCCCGAGATCCTGGCGCTCGACGACGATGCCGAGCCGTTAGCGGATGCGGTTCGCATCCGGCTAAGGATGAGCCTCACCGACCTGGCCCAGTCAATCGCCATGACGGCGCTCAACGCACAACCATGACGCGCGAGGCGGAGATTCAGCGCCATATCACCGGCATGGATGAACTGCTTGGTATCGTGGGCGCGATGCGCTCGCTCGCAGGCATGCGACTGCAGGAATCCCAGCACGCACTGCCGGGCATCCGCAACTACGCAGATTCAATGGCTACGGCGATCGGAAGTGCGCTTGCCCTGATGCTCCATCCCGCGACCGAAGCGCATCAAGAGCAGGCAGGGCGCGCTGTCATTCTGTGTATGGCAGAGCATGGCTTTGTCGGAGGTTTCAATGAGCGACTGCTGGAGGCCGCCGAGCCTGCCCTCAAACCGTTGGATCTGCTGTTTGTGCTGGGCACTCGGGGCGCGGCGCTCGCATACGAACGTGGCTGCAAGGTCACATGGGCGAGAGCGATGGCGACGCGTTTGGCGAGCGCGCCTGATGCCGTGAACAGTCTGACGACGGAGCTCTATATGCGGATCGCATGCGGGCAAGTGGCACGGATCGAAGTGATGTTCGCCCGCTACCGCCAAGGGGCACCAGCCACGATCGAACGCCGCTTGCTGCTCCCGCTCGATACTGCGTCTCTGGCCGCCACAAAGCCCAGGCAGATCCCACTGCACAATTTGGCTCCCGGCCCACTGCTCGAAAGGCTGATGGCCGAGTATGTGTTCGCGCTCCTCACTGAGGCCGCGGTCGAATCCATTGCCAGCGAGAATGCGGCCCGCTTCGCGGCCATGGAGTCAGCGCACGACAATGTCAGCAAGAAGATTGCCGGATTGCAGGAGCGCGCGCGGCAAGCGCGCCAGACGGAGATCACCTCGGAATTGCTGGATTTGATGACGGGCGCGGAAGCGATCCAGTCAACGCCGCGTCTTTCGCGCAGTCAATTCATGTAGGTACTCGTCGAGCCAGGACGATCATCCTGCAAGAAAGCTTATTCCGTGGATAGCGCCGACCGAGGAGTTCCCGTGTCGGCGGCCCGCAACGGCTGGCGGCCGGAGCAGATGAACCTCCCCAGCGTCGCGAAGCTCGCGACCACGCGCACCAGAATCGCGGGATCGCACGGCTTGCGGGCACAGAACAGCGGGGTCCCTGGTAGCCAGGGTAGCGCCGCGTTGGCAAGCTCGCCGCTGAGCATGATGGTCGGGATGACATGCTCGGCAGTGGCGCAGATCGCCTCGGCAGCCTCCGTCCCGTCCATCGGTCCGGGTAGGACGAAATCGACGATGAGCACGTCCGGCAGCAGATTGCCGGCCTTGACCAGTTCCAACGCACCGGGGCCGTCCGCTGCCGACACCACCTGGTAGCCGGCGGACTTCAGGAGCACTGCGATGCTGGTCCGCACTGCCTCGTCATCTTCGATGTGTAGTACGAGAATCGGATCCACAGCCACTTCATTTAACCGCGAGCACCCAGGCTGGCTACCCTTCTCCAGTTTGCGCGCCGCTCGAGCGGGACGGAATGAGCGCCACTGCTTAGCTTGATGGGAAACGTACGTATAGCGACTGACGGCACGCACGTGAGCCTCGCGCAGGGCGTGAGCGACTTCATCAGCCGCAGAACTACGCCGGTGAGTTCAAGGCGTTCAGCTATCACCGTTGGCGCTTTGTTTGATCGCCACCCCGAAGGCCTTGGGGATTCCCTGTGACGTTGTTCCGCCGCGTTGCCGATGAACATGCGGGCGAGGGCTGAGCGGGAAACCGCACCCATCACCACCAGGTCGGCATGCGCACCTCATGCGCCTTCTCCGCCTCGGGCGGCATCACGATCGGTGGGCCCGCAGCCGGCGCTTCGATGCTCATGAGCGGCCTATAGGAATGAAACACGTGCAGCGTGCCTCGGAGCAGCTTGGCAATGTTTGCCCCGGTGTCGATCAGCTTTTGGTCGAGATTCGCGGCTCCCGCACGCGCATGAAACGGATCGACTGCAGCGACTACGACCGGGTTCTTGTAGGGCCGAGCTGTGTGCACGAGCAGAACGGGCACGGGACACTGACGGATCAGTTCCCGGTCGGTATTGGTGAGCAGCATCCGTGCGCCAAACCGGTGGCGGTGCGTTGCCGCGACCACCAAGTCCGCCTTGGTGGAACGGCGGTTGCAGTGCGACGCGCCCCGACAGCTCTTGCTGTAGCGGTCTCCGGGTAACCGCGGCCGGGATCCGGCTCGGTGATGGCATGAAAGAGCTCGATGCTCGCGCCTGCTTTCCTCGCAAGTAGGGCGGCCTTGTGCAGCTCATTCTTGGGCGCGTGCCGAAGATCGCCTATGGCTACGAGGATCCTGCGAATCTGCGTTGTCACGTGTCCACTCCCACGACAACACGCCGGCCGCCGGGGACTATAGCTATCAGCCAACTACCTTACATCGTGGTTAGTGCGTAGACCTCGGCGCGCGTCTTGGGTGGCCGCTGGAATTATGACCGCTGGCGCTGTGCGCGGAGCCTGACAGCTGCGACATGACGATGGGCCTACGCACTTCAACGGACCCCTTAGGCATGAGCACGTATGGTCAGCGCCGGGGCGGCTCTCCAAGATTAACTAATGTTTGTCATTCCGTCCGTCCGGCCATCGCCATGCAGTGCATCGCGGTTCTGACTAGCGGCGGCGATGCACCCGGCATGAATGCGGCGATCCGGGCCGTCGTGCGTTCAGCGCTCGCCCGCGGGCTCGAGGTGCTTGGTGTTCGGCACGGTTATCAGGGGCTCATTACGGGCGAGTTCATCAAGCTAGGGGCCCGAGACGTTGGTGGGATCATCGAGCGGGGCGGGACGGTCTTGGGCACCAGCCGATGCGAGGCGTTCAAGGCGGATGCTGGGCAACTCGCCGCCGTGCAACACCTCGAGGCGCGTGACATCTCCGGCCTCATCGTCATTGGAGGGAACGGGTCACAGGCTGGGGCGTGCGCTCTATCGCGTCGCGGCATTGCGACTGTGGGGATCGCCTCGACGATCGACAACGATCTCGCAGGCTCTGACACCACCCTCGGTGCAACCACCGCCCTAGGGGTTGCGCTCGAGGCCCTCGATCGGCTGCGCGTGACGGCCTCTGCCCACGGACGTGTGTTCCTCGTCGAGGTGATGGGTCGGGAGTGCGGGTACTTGGCTCTCATGGCCGGCATCGCGGGTGGCGCCGAGGCGATCGTGATCCCGGAGGTCACGACAGACCCAGAATCTGTCGCTGAGCAGGTTCGGCAGGCCTACGCCCGCGGCAAGAGTCACGCTATTGTGATCGTCTCCGAGGGCGCGGCCTGTAGCCTCGAGGTCCTCGCGCAGCACTTCTCGCACCACGCAGAGCGGCTGGGGTTTGAGCTGCGGGTGACGCGACTCGGCCACATCCAGCGCGGCGGCGCTCCGGCGGTGTTCGATCGTCTGAGTGGAACGCAGCTCGGAGCGGCCGCCGTCGATTATCTGCACGCCGGTCGTCACGGCGTGCTCCTCGGGCTCGTCAACGGAGCCCTCTGCGCAACCCCATTCGGAGATCTTCGCCACTTGAAAAAGCGCATCGATCCGCACTGGGTCAAGCTCGCCCACGAGCTCGCACAGTAGTGGCCCGATGCGCCCGCGACAAAACGGAGCCATTGACCATGCTATTAAAAGATATCTGCACGCCCGGTGTTGCCTGCTGCAAGCCTGAAGTGAGTATCCTCGAGGCTGCCCGCCAGATGCGCGAGGCGCACGTCGGCGATCTCGTCGTTGTCGACGATTCGGAGGGTGATGAGGTGCCGCTGGGCATCATCACCGATCGTGACATCGTCGTGGAGGTCCTAGCCAAGGAACTCGACCCGACAAAGGTCAAGGTTCGCACGGTGATGCGCCAACCGGTCGTCATCGCAAGCGGCTCAGAAGAGGCCTCAAAGGCGCTCGAGCGCATGCGAGCACACGGCGTGCGGCGCGTGCCGGTCATGGGCGATGATCGAAAGCTCATGGGTATCGTCACACTCGATGACTTGGTGCGCGAGCTCGCCGCGGGAGCCCGCGTCATCGCCGATATCGTGAGCAAAGAGCAGGCGCAGGAGCGTCGCCAGCGCCGCTAGCGCGGCGGCAGCCTGGTTCATATCTCGCGATGGCTGTATAGGCGGGCGCCATAGGCACTGTCGCGTATCGGTACTGAATATGCGCGTGGCAACCTTGCAACTTGTCACAGCGCGCGGCTGCGGCGGCCGTCGCACTCGTTAGCCCAGGTTCGGGGTCGGCACCAGTGGCGCGCCAGCCAGCACTACATGCTACGCAGCCCGACGATTTAATTGCGCAACTCGCGCTCGGGCTTCGCGCCTTACGCGAATCCATGCTGGCGCTCGAAGCGGATAATGCCGAGACGCTTCGCGTGGTGTCACCAGGCTATCAGTTGAGCGCTCGCAATCTGCTGCATTACATCGCCATGCGCAAGAACGACCTGCGCACCATTCAGGCCGAGCTCGCGACATTGGGCCTCTCCTCGCTCGGGCGGGCCGAGGCTTGTGCGCTGTTCTCCGTCGACACGGTGCTCGGCGTGCTCGACCGCCTGCGCGGGGATACACGGTTACTGCCGGGTTCGGCGGCTCCTTGTGATCTGGGCGCCGGCACGCGGTTGCTCGATACCCATACTATGGAGGTCTTCGGCACAGAGCCTGGCGGACGATCAGCACGCATCATGGTCACGATGCCCAGTGAGGCTGCCGCCGACTACACGCTGATTCAGCGTCTGCTCGAAACCGGCATGGATTGCATGCGCATCAACTGCGCTCACGATGAGCCCGCAGCGTGGCTCAAAATGATCGAGCATCTCCGCCACGCGCGTGAGGCGCTCGGTCGCCACTGCTCCATCCTGATGGATCTGGCGGGCCCGAAGCTGAGGACCGGTAGTGTCGAAGCGGGCCCTGCCGTGCAGAAGGTTCGGCCGACTCGAGACGCGCTAGGACGGGTCATCGCGCCGGCGCCAGTTTGGATGACTGCCAGCACTGCGCCCGCGGAGCCGCCGACTGCGGCTGCGGGCGCCACCCTCCATGTCGCGCCCGAGTGGCTGGCCGTGGTGCGTGAGGGCGACCAGATTGGATTCTTCGACACGAGAGACCGCTTTCGTGTGCTGACTGTGGTTGATCGCGATCGTGGAGGTATCTGGGCGGAACTGCAGAAAACGGCCTACATTACCAACGGGACGATCCTAGAGCGGACCGCGCCCATTCCGGGTGAACCTACACGGACCGAAGTTACTGGGATCGCCCTGACGGAGGGGACGATCAGTCTCGCCCCTGGCGATCTCTTGATATTGACCCGCGATGCATCCCCCGGGCGAGGCGCATCATTCGACACAGCCCACCGGATGCTGGGTCCGGCTCGGATACCTTGCAGCCTTCCCCAGGTCTTTGAGAGCGTGAGGCCCGGCGATAGGGTGTGTTTGGATGACGGCAAGCTACTCGGGGTCGCGGAGTCTGTGTCAGCGCATGAGCTTCGGGTTCGCATCCAGCGAACCCCACCGCAGGGTGGGTGCCTGAAAGCTGACAAAGGGATCAATCTCCCCGACAGCGATCTGGAGCTGCCCGCATTGACGAGCGAAGACCGCGCGGATCTCGCCTTTGCGGCTCGGCACGCCGATCTCATCGGACTGTCCTTCGTGAACCGGGAATCCGACGTCCTAGAACTCATCGACCAATTGAAGGGGCTCGCGGACCCGCGTCCTGGACTCATATTGAAGATCGAGACACAACGCGCATTTGCTCGCTTGCCAAATCTGCTCTTGACAGCGATGCGGCACGAGCGCGTCGGCGTCATGATCGCCCGTGGCGACTTGGCGGTGGAGTGCGGCTATGAGCGCCTGGCGGAGGCTCAGGAGGAGATCCTGTGGATGTGCGAGGCCGCCCACTGTCCGGCGATCTGGGCGACTCAAGTATTGGAGACACTTGCCAAGCAGGGAACTCCGTCGCGGGCAGAGATTACGGACGCGGCGATGGGGCACCGCGCCGAGTGCGTGATGCTCAATAAGGGCCCACACATCGCGCAAGCGGTTCACGTTCTCGATGATATTCTCAGAAGGATGGAAGCTCATCAGGCTAAGAAGCGCGCCATGTTGCGGGCTCTCCGGATGGCAACCAGCTTCTCAACTGCCGCGGACACGGACTGCCGTCGAGCGCCGCCCTAGGCGCGGGCCCTGCGCACGGCTAAATGCGCCGCTCCTCTTGTAAACACGGATGAATGCGCGCACTGTCTATTGGTTGACCGATTGGTGTCGGTCAACGCCATGAAGCCGTCTTCTATGCCGGACCGCGTCTGCGACCAGAACAAGTGGCTGCGCCCATTACCACCTTGCCGTAGCGCGCATACCCAAGTGAGCGGCGCCTCGCGGTTTCAAATGCATGGGGCTTTGGGCAGGAGTGCCCTGATCGGTGTGGGGTGCCGATGTTCGCAGGTCACATCGGAGCAGCGCTATTAATCGGCAGGGCGCAGCCGCGAGTGAATGTCGGGTTGTTCGTAGCCGCAGCACTGCTGCTTGATGTCGTGCTCTGGGTCTTGGTGCTGGTGGGCTTCGAGTCTGTGAACATCCCGTCGGACTACGCGCGCACACACCAAGCAGAATTTCAGTTCCCGTATTCGCACGGACTGCTGGCGGCGCTCGTATGGTCAAGCCTTGCTGCGGCAGCGGTGCTCGGTTGGCTCGCCGAGCCAGCAAGAGTGCGCATCGCGGCACTCGTGGCTCTCGCCGTGTTCTCCCATTGGGTGCTTGATGTGCTCGTCCATCGCCCAGAGATGCCGCTCGCAGGACCCCACTCCCTAAGGATCGGACTCGGGTTGTGGGGCTCCTCGTTGCCGGTCGCGCTCGCCGTCGAGTCGCTGTTCATCTTTGCTGGTCTCTTGCTATATATCCCGCGGGCAACATCCAGCCGAAGCAAACTGTGGCTTGGTGTCGCGAGCCTAGTGCTGCTTGCCTTCACTGTCGTAGGAATGACGGTCGCGCCAGCGCCGCCCTCGGCGCACGCCATGGCGGCAAGTAGTCTGGTGACGCTCACGACGGTCTGCGCGCTCTTTCTTTGGCTGGGTAGGGCACGATTGCCCAAAGCGCCGTGGCGCACTTCATCGCAGGCACGTTGAGGATCAGCACCCCGAGGGCAACGCTGTTACTTCCGGCCGCCCGGTAGCCGCTGGCAAGGGTTCCAGAAAGCCCCGCGCTCGAGCCTCATCCTGCGCCGCCAGCAGGTGGCGCAGAGTCGCTCCGTCCTCGAGTCGCTGCGCTCGCGCGCTGCGGGCCCCCCATAAGCGTCCGATCGACAACCCTCCGCGAGCACCTTGCGGAGGTTGCGGTTCCCGAGTGTGTGGCGATGCGACAAGAGCCGCTCCGGGGGTATGATTCGAGACGGCGTCGTCACCGCAGCAGTGAATGGAGAGCCCATCCATGAACTCGCATTCGGCTCATTGGGGACATGGTCGCATCGCGTGGGTCGTGCTCTTAGTGTCCGCGCTGCTGGTTCGCGAGCGTCTGGTGCGCGCGGATCCGGCGCACGACCCGCGCACCGCCGATACGACGGCGCAAACAGACGTGCTCATCAGTGCGCAGCGCTTCGACCGGCGAGCGCTGGACCACGTGCTCGTTCCCAAGTTCGTCGAGGCTCACGCGGCGCTCTCGCCAGTCATCGATCAAGTGGGACGGTGGCGCGATTCGGTGTGTCCGCAGACGAGCGGCCTGACGCCGGTCTACAACGAGTGGGTGTCACGCCGATTGGTGGAGGTTGCCAAGAGCGTCGGTGCTCCCGTCAAGGCAGATGCTAAGTGCAAGGTCAATGTCGAAGTCGTCTTCACGGCGGCTCCGCAGACATTCCTCAATCATCTCGCCAAGGACTACCCGCACGTGCTCGGATTCTACAAAGCTGAGCAGCCTCTACAGGCGACCACCTTCAGCCGCCCGGTCCAGGTCTGGTACAGAACCGTGACCCGCACGACCTCTGGGATGACGCAACCGATCATGGGCCTGCCGCTCTACGGCGAGGCGCTGGATGCACCACTGAAGATCGACGCTGAGGCAGTGGACCTGGTTCCACCCAATGCGAACAACCTGCAAGTCGATGGAGAATATGCGGTCACTCCGAGCACGGCTCCGACCGGTGTCGCGCAGAGTCGTCTGAGCGCGAGCCTGCGCAGCGAGTTTCTGCACGTCATGGTGATCGTCGACACGCAGGCCGTGTCCGCATTCCCCATGCGAGCGGTTGCGGACTACATCGGCGTGCTGGCCCTCACACGGCTGGTCTCGCTGGATACCTGCAGCGAGCTGCCGAGCATCGTGGATCTGTTCTCCACGGACTGTGGCTCGCGGGCTAAACCCGGCTCGATCACTGCGGCCGACACCGCCTTCCTGAGGGCACTTTATGCGTCGGATCTGGAGCAGAACCTCAGTACGGAACGCGCCGACATGCATGACCACATGATGGCGTTTCTGGGAAGCCGCTGACGGCGCGTGGCGGTGACGTGCTGAGCGGTCGCGGATGGAGCTGTCATTCAATCGAAGGAGCGAATCGCAGATGTGCATGCCACGGTTCAACATGATCGCCGCCATCGCCCTAGCGCTGGCGGCATGTACGACGTCGTCGCACGTGCTCGTCGGGACGCCGCGTCCGCCGATCTCCCCCGCGAGCGTCAGGGTCTACGCGCAACCACCGGAGAAGTACGAGCAGATTGCCACCCTCGATGCGAGCAGTCAGGGATCCTTCGCCATCACCAGTCAACAGAACATGGACGTCGCGATCGAGCGGATGAAGGCGGAGGCGGCTAAGTTGGGCGCCAACGGCGTTCTGTTGCAAGGAGTCGAGGATCGGCAGTCGGGCAGCATCGGCACCGGCGTGGGTAGCTCGAGTTACAACGGCGGTAGCGCAACCGGCGTCGGGGTCGGTGGCTCCTTCGGTATCTACAACAAGGCAACGCACGGTCTTGCGATTTACGTGCCTCCCGAGTGATGCGATGGGGGCGCAAGTCCCGCCACGAGCTGCTTGTACATGACGAGCGCGTCGATGTACCCGAGGGTTCGATGGTGAAATGCTCCTGGGAGCCGGCCCACGACTGAGAATCCGAGCCGCTCCCACAGCCGAATGGCGCGCGTATTGGCCGCCACCACGAAATTGAACTGCATTGCTCTGAATCCCATGGCGATCGCCAACGTCTGGGAATGCTCACACATCTGAGTGGCGACGCCCCTGCCTTGCGCGGTTGCCGCCACCACGTACCCGCAGTTGCATACGTGGGCGCCCAGCGCGGGCTGATTGGCCTTGATGAAGTACGTGCCGATGATCCGCCCATCTGTGTCGCAGGCCACGAAGGTTTTGGCCGGTACCTCGAGCCACGCGTTGCGGATCTCCTCCTCGGAGCTCTCTGGGGAGAACGCATAGCTGTCACCAGAGCGAAACGTCGCCCGCAGCATGGACCAGACTTGCGGCCAGTCCGATTCCCGACATTCTCGAATTTGCGCCATCGGCTGCTAGCCTAGTGCTCAATAACTGGAACAAGCAACGAATCGACCACGCATAGGAAGTGTGGGTGCCGCAGTTCACGCTGCGCCGCAGTGCCGGATTCGCACGAGAATAGGACCAAGGGTGTATTGATCCACTGACCTGCGAGCGCTCAGATTCGCATGGACCGCTGCACTCTAACGGGTAGGGTCTGGGATCTTGCAGCGCACACGTGCAGAACGTTCCACTGAGTGCGACATGGACGGACCAGAAAAGACATCCAGCATCGCGCACCTGCTCGAAGTCGGTCGACTGCCGCGTAAGGAACCACTGAAGGTGTGGGGCGGACGGGGCGAGGGTGCCCCGTGTGCGTGCTGCGGCAGGCGCATCTGCGCATCACAGGTTCAATACGACCTCGAGTACTCCGAGCTGCCCGTTCTACGCATGCATTTCCGCTGCTACATGGACTGGCACGCGATCGCTTTCGGTTGAGAACCCGGTCAATATGACGGGCTGAACGCCCAACCGGCGCTGCTGGGCCGCTGCTGCATGGCGCTCTACGATCGCATCGGCAAGCACTACACACGAACGCGTGCGGCGGATCCGCGGATCGCCACCGCGATCGAGCGTGCACTCGCGGGTTGTGACACGGTCTTGAATGTCGGCGCGGGAGCCGGTGCCTACGAACCCGCAAACCGACGCGTGATCGCCCTCGAGCCGTCGTGGACCATGATCGTGCAGCGCCACAGGGAGGGCGCCCCGGTGGTCCAGGCGCGCGCAGAGGCGTTGCCCTTCGGTGATGCTGCATTTGACGCCGTGCTCGCCGTGCTCACCGTGCACCACTGGTCCGATCGGCGCCAGGGATTCTCGGAGTGTCGGCGGGTCGCCCGTCGACGAATCGTGTTTCTCACGATCGATCCTGCCGTGCTGCAGCAGTTCTGGGTCTACCACTATTTTCCTACCCTGCTGAGCATCGACACTGCCATCTTTCCCCAGATGGCGACGTTCGGCGATGTCTTCGGGGTGGCAGCCGTGGAGCCGCTGCTGATACCGGCCGATTGTCTCGATGGGTTTCTCGGTGCCTACTGGCGACGACCCGAAGAGTTTCTCAATCCGTCCGTACACGCGGGCATCTCGACTTTCGCGCAGCTCCCCGCCTCCGAGCTGCAAGCAGGAGTGCGCGCTCTGCAGCAGGACATCGAGTCGGGCAGCTGGGCGCAGGCCCACGCGCAGCTGCTGCGCAGAGATGCGCTCGATGTCGGCTACCGCCTCGTAGAGTGCTGCCTCGTGTGAGGCGGTCAAGCTGACGGCTACAGCGTCGGCACGACTGTACGATGTCGCGACGCCGCCACGTCGTCCAGCTGCGACAGGTGGATGCAGGCAGCCAAGGCGCCGGCACCGCGCCTGGAACGCTCGCCCGCTACGTGGCCAATGCACACAGCTCAAGGGAGCTCGCTGAGATAGTCATCACTCAACGCGCAGTTATACCAAGGGGTATTAGCCGCGGTTCGCGTCGCGGCAGGGTGGGTGTTACTTCATGCAGGCTGACATCATTCGGCGCTTTCACGCCGCGCTTCCGCAGGTGCGCACGTGGATCGACGACTTCCTCGCGGCCCACACGCAGCACACGCGCAAGGTCAGCACCCTCGGCTTCAAGCGCTTGCCGGCGTGCTTTCCCTCGGAGCTGCTCGAGCGGGCCAAGGTCGCATCGGTGAACTACGTGGAGTTCCCGCCGGTACACAAGTTTGGATTGCCGGAGTTCGCGCCGATTCAGCAGATGCAGTTCGACGGGCTCACGTTCAAGGACACTTGCTTCATCAAGCAGGGTTGCGAGTCCGAGGCACTGCAGTTCCACGAACTGATTCATGTCGTCCAGTGGTCGCGGCTTGGGGTCGACAAGTTTCTGCTCGCGTACGGGCTCGGACTGCTGCAGTTCGGCTATGCGCAGAACCCGCTCGAGGAGATGGCGTACACGCTGCAACAGCTGTTCGAGCGCGGCACGACGCCCATGGGGCTGATGCGCGTCATCGAAGAGCGCTCCGATGCCATCTGGCGCAAGGCCGCCCCCGTCGTTGAAGGCCAGAGCGGATCCAGCCCGTCGGGCTGAGATTCCAAGTAGCCGGTCGTGGGCCTTGCCACGCCGCTCGCAGCGGTCCAACCTGACCCATCGTTGGACTTCGCAGGTGAGCTCGGATGTCGGATCCCCATCGCAATCGGCGTCGGATCATCATCGATACCGATCCCGGCGTCGATGACGCATTGGCGATCTTTCTCGCGCTGAAATCGCCCGAGTTGCACGTCGAGGCATTGACCGTCGTCGCCGGCAACGTAACGCTAGACCTAACCGTTGCCAATGCGCTGCGGCTCCTCGAGATCGCGGGTCGGCCGGATATTCCGGTCGCGGCAGGCGCCGCCCGACCGCTCAAGCGGCACCTGGTGCGGGCGCACTCGGTCCACGGTCCCAATGGCCTGGCGGGGGTCGAGTTCCCCGCGCCGAAGATCAAGCCGGTTGCCGAATCGGGACCGCGCCTGATTCGCCGCATGGTCGCCGCCGCACCGGGGCATGTGTCGATCGTCGCCATCGGTCCCTTGACCAACGTCGCGCTGGCCTTGCGCGAGGACCCCAATCTGGCATCGCAGGTACGCGATATCACCATCATGGGCGGTTCGCTCTCGGGCGGTAACACGACGCCAGCCGCCGAATTCAACTCCTATGTCGATCCGGAGGCCGCTCGCATCGTCTATGAGTCGGGCATCCCGATCACCATGATTGGGCTGGATGTCACTCGCCGTGCGGTGCTCGGCGAGGACCGAATCAGCGCGCTCGAGGCGTCAGGGGACGCCGCCGCACGCGCCGCCGGTCGCATCATGCGCGCCACACACGAGCGGGTCGGTCACACCGGCGCGAACGGTGGGCGGCTGCTGGTGCACGATGCGATCGCGGTAGCAGCGCTGATCGATCCCTCGATTCTGACCACTCACGAGCATCGGGTCGAAGTCGAAACGGAAGGTCGCTTGACCGCAGGGCAGACCGTGGGCTACCGCAAGGGGCGCCCGATGCGCCACTCAGCGCCTTTGCTGCATGCTGACCCACCCTCGGAGGGTGCCGCGTTCCAACCGAACGCCAAGGTGGCGTTGGATATCGATGTAGAGCGCTTTCTCACTTTGTTGATCGACAGACTCACGCGCTAGCCGCCGCGCGGCCCCGCGGTTCAACCGCTTGCGATCTGCACGGCTCGAGAGAATTGCAGCGGCGCGCCGATCTGGCGAAAAGGCTCTTTGGTTCCGCCCGTACCCGTGACGACGATGTCGCCGTAGCCGAATATGCGGCCGCTGAGTCCCTGGTTCACGGCGATGGCTTCCACCTTCGTGCGCTGCAGCTCGAGCGTGCGCCGGCGCAGCACTCCCACCTTGATGATGACGCGCTGGTTGGTCACGGCGAACTCGGAGGAGATGAAACTGAAATAGCGCATCAGGCCGAAAATGACCGCGATCCCGAGCAACGCCAACGCGACGTCGTTAACGAAGTCACCGAGGTTGAAGATTAGCAGCACGATTCCCGCCAGGCCGATCAGCACCGGCCACACGAACATGATGGCCGACAGCCGCGTGCGAAACACAACCTGCTCGCCGGGCGCCAGAGTCTTGTCCACATAGCTCACGGAACTCTCCCCAGGACCACGAGCGGGGTCGGATCGCAAAGATCCAGACATGATAACGTAGACTCCATGGATGGCATCGATCTGCCATGTGAGCCGCCGTCCAAGCCGGTCATCGAGCGGCTCGATGAGCCGATACCCGACGCGGGCGAATGCTGCGTGTACCTTGGCAAGCCGCATATCGTGTTCCGTGACTGGGATTACGCCGAAGACTGGTCGGGCGAATTCGTGCGCGTCGTGGATCCCAAGACTCTGGCCGGCGCGGCGCGACTAAGCACGGTAGCGTTCTGGTCGGCCGTGCGCGGCGCGCACGGCTCCGCTGCGTCCTAGCCGCCAAGCGCCGGCGCGCCCGCGAGCGTACGGCGTGCCTGGCGCGTCAGGTGCGAGAGCGAGATGCGCTGCCGGCCCGAGGAATCAAAGTTGCCAGGCGCGAGCCACGCTCGAAAGGCGGCGTCGATGAGCGGCCACTCGCCATCCAGAATCGAATACCAGGCGGTATCGCGATTGCGCGCCTTGACCACCGTAGCCTGGCGGAAGAGGCCTTCGTAGTAGAAGCCGAGCCGCTCGGCGGCAGCGCGTGAGGCGGCGTTGAGGGCATCGCACTTCCACTCGTAGCGCCGATAGCCCGCGGCAAACACGCGCTGCATCATCAGATACATCGCTTCGGTAGCGGCAGCCGTGCGCTGCAGAAGCGGCGAGAAGGCGAGATGACCCACTTCGATGCAGCCGTTCGCCGGATCGATGCGCAGGTAGCTGGCGAGCCCGACCGCCACACCCCGTGCGAGGTCTATGATTGCAAAGAAGAGCGGATCCGATGCTATACAGGTGGCTGCCATCCAATCGCGGTAGGTTGCCTGATCAGCGAAAGGGCCGTAGGACATGTAGGTCCACAGGCTCCCCCGCGCATCCTGAGCATTCGCCCGGAACAGATCCTCCGCGTGGCGCCGCACCTCGGCGCGCTCGAGGCGCACGCATCGGCCGATCATCGGCTCGTGCGACGGCGGCTCGCGAGGCGCCCATCCCGGCAATGCCGATCCGATCGGCTGTCCGAGCTCGTTGAGTCGAGGCATACGCAGATGCGGCCCGTGCGCGTTACAGTAGTGTTCTCGCTTCAGATCTGTGCGTAGCTAGCCGCGATGAGCTTGGTGCTTTCCCCGGGTGTCGCTCCAGCTGACCTCGTGGCTGGTCGACGCTTGCTAGCCGCGCCGCTGTCGGGCGGCGTGCGGAGGCCCGGCCGTCCGCGGCGCCGCCAGCCGCTTCGGAGCCTTCTGCTGCCATGCAAGCCCGAGGGCGCGTCTCACGAGCTCGCGGTCCGCTGCAGGCAGTCGAACGTTGGTGCTGCCCTTGGCACCCCAACCACCTTTGACCGGCGTGAACGTGTCGGGCGCTTCCTGCACGAGCTTGAACTGCTCCTCGCGTGTCAGAAGTACGGTCGCGAATTCTTTACTTGGATAGCCGAGGGTGGCGAAGATCTTGCCGCCGACGCGAAAGTCGGGATGGCCCATGTGCTGCTCCTCGCTGGTCCGAGGCAGCTCGAGAGCCAGCTTACGAAAGGCATCGGGCGTCATGAGCTTGGTCTCCTGTGTCAGGATGAGAGGCGCTGCTTGAGCGCGCCGAGCGAGCCGCGCCACCAGTCTGCCACGCGCGCAAGGGTAGCGCTCTCGGGAAATCCGTGCCGCGCGGCGTGATGCTGCGGGATAGTGTCCCAGGCGCGATGCTCGATCGACACGCGCGTCTCGGCACCTACGGCCTCGAAGCGCACCTCGACCTCGGTGGAGTCACTCGCCGCAAAGCTGGACTGGCGCCAGCCGAAGACCAGCCGGCTGCCGGGCTCCCACACCGAAATGCGTCCGATTTCGAACACGGTGCCATCCGCAAGCGTCGTGATCAGCCGGCCACCCATGCCCGGCTCGAAGGAGAGCGTGCCGTCTCCGCGTGGGGTGACGGGAAACAGCAGGTTCGGCCGCCACCATGCGCCGATCTCGCGGGTGAAGACATTGAACGTGCGCCCCGGATCGGCGGGCACGCGCAAGGCGAGGTACACCTTCGAAATCATGGCGAGTCGAGCCCAGTCAATTACTTTGCGTAGAAGAGAATAGTTAACAATATGGAGAATAATACCGTCAAGGTACTGCGCATGACTGTTCCCGTATCGGAGCTCGGCACGGATGCGCGCCGCGGTCTGCTGTGCCTGCCCGCACTGGCGCTGCTCCTGGTGGTCGGGGTCGCGACAGACTACACGGCTGCGGCACTCGTGGCCGCGAGCGGTGCCTTCTCCGTGGGCTTCGGCTCCTTCCAACAGTTCACGCGCCACAAGGCCGCGCCCATGGTGCTCGCCGCACTGGGCATGACCTTGTCGGCCGCCGTGGGCTCGCTGCTCGGCCGGCACGAGGCGGAACTGCTCGTCGTCGCGGCGCTCTGGTCCGCAGCTGTGGGTCTGGCATTCGTCGCCTTCGGCAATGGACCCTGGTGGATTGCGACGCAGTGGACGATCGCCCTCGTGGTTGCCGGAGCGTATCCCTCCGGGCTCCAGGGTGCCGGAGCGCGCGCCGCACTGGTGCTGTTCGGCGGTGGCTTGCAATGGGCGTTTATCATCACGAGCTGGCGACTCCTCTCCCCCAGGGAGGCCGCGCACGACGTGCGGCTGCGCGCCTATCTGCGGCTCGGTCGTCTCAAGCTGCACATGGCCGGCCCCCGCATCTACTTTGCACTGCAGACGGCCGTAGCCGGGACTGCGGCGCTGGCGCTCGCTCGGAGCCTGCAACTGCCGAACGGCTACTGGGCGCCGATGACCGCGTTGCTGGTGATCCGGCCGAGTTTCAAGGAGACGCTCGGCCGCGGTCTCGCGCGCTTCATCGGGACGCTGATCGGGGCTGGACTGGCGACGCTGGCGGCGGCGCTCTTACGCCCCGATGCGGAGGTGACCGCGATGCTGGTCGTGCTGTTTGCCTGGAGCGCATACAGCTTGCGTCGTCTGCACTATGCGGCCCTTACGGCGTGCATTACCGCCTGCATCGTGTTTCTGCTCGCGCTCGCCGGGCTGCCGGAGCCGGCGAACGCCTGGCATCGAATCGTCGCGACACTCATCGGCGGGGCTATCGCATTCTGCGGCGCGCTTCCCGGGGCTCCGCCCGCGCAGCGCACGGGCAGGTGATCGACGATGTGGGGTGCGCAGCACTTAAGGTACGATGAGCCCGCCTGAGAGGGGGAAATGATGCGGAGCTCGAACTGGCGCGCGGCGGGTATTCTGATCAGCTTGCCTGCTCTGCTGTGCGCGTGCGGTGGTCAACCGGGCAACAACAAAGACATGCAACGCGTGAGCGCCCTCGAGCAGCAGATCGCTGGGCTCGAAAGCGAAGTGGTGCGGGTGCAGGACGTGAGCGACATCAAGCGCCTGCAGCGCGCCTATGGTTACTACCTCGATGCCGCCGCATGGGACCAGATGGCCGACTTGTTTGCCGATGACGCCACATTCGAGATCGGACTCGACGGCGTGTACGTCGGCCAGGAGCGCATCCGTCAGTACCTGCACACACTGGGCGGGGGCCGGCTCGGCTTGCAGCAGGGACAGCTCAACGAGCACATGCAGCTGCAGCCGGTGATCGATGTGGCCGCCGATGGTCTGAGCGCCCGCGGGCGCTGGCGTGCCTTCATCATGGCCGGCCAGTACCACCGCAGCGCGCTCTGGGGAGAAGGACCCTACGAGAACGAATACGTGAAGCAGAACGGAGTTTGGAAGATCAGCAAGCTGCATTGGTACCAGACCTTTCTGGTGCCGTACGCCGGCGGCTGGGCGCAGAACAAGGACGTGAACGCCGGCGTCTTCGTCTCCAAGTCCCTGCCACCCGACAGACCGCCGAGCGAGCACTACGGCACCTGGCCCGGCGTCTACATTCCACCGTTCCACTATCACAACCCCGTGACCGGACGCTGACATGCCGCTACCTACGAGGCTGAGCACGCGCACTTCCGGGATGCTCGGGGCCGTGGCGTGCGGCATGGCAGCCGCGCTGGCGATCGCATTCGGCTGGGCGGCACTGACGGTGCGCGGTCATGCGGGCGAGGACACGCAGCAGACCATCGCCTCGCTCGAGGCGAGCGTCGCGCAGCTGCAGCAGCGCATCGCGCGACTCAATGACATCGATCAGATCGAGAATCTGATCTCGGTGTACGGCTATTACCTCGACAAGCAGCAGTGGGATCAACTCGCGGATCTGTTCGCCGCGAGCGGCAGCATGGAGATCTCACTGCGCGGCATCTACGTCGGCAAGCAGAGTATTCGGCGGGCGCTCGAGCTGTTTGGACCGCAGAACATCGAGCCCGCCCATCTGCACAATCACATTCAGCTGCAGCCGGTGATTGAAGTTGCGAATGACGGCCTGCATGCGTGGAGCCGCAGTCGTGCGCTGAGCGAACTCGGCACCTACGAGCGCATCGGGTTGTGGGGCGACGGCGTGTACGACAACGAGTACGTGAAAGAGAACGGCGTCTGGAAGATTCAGAAGGACCACATCTACACCACCTTCTTCGCCACTTATGCGAAGGGATGGCAAAGCGGTGCAGGCCCTGCGCCGAAGGTAAGCGAGAAGATTCCGCCCGACCGTCCCCCGAGCGAGACCTACCAAGCCTATCCCGGAGTCTACATTCCGCCCTTCCACTACAAGCATCCGGTGACCGGCGCGCCCATCGAGGTGCCACCCGCGCTGCAAGTCAAGCCGAACCCCGGAGCCTCCCCATGAGTCGTAAGGCGCTGGTCGGGGCTTCTGCTGCAGTGGCGCTCGCAGCAGCTGCCGCCTGGATCGCCCGTGCGCAAAGCACGCAGAGCACTCAGGGCGGGTCTGGCGAGCAGTCGTTGAGTGAGGTGCGCGCACGGGTGGCGCACCTCGAGCAACGGGTGCAGCGGCTCGAGGACGAGCGCGCGATCGAGGACCTGCAGCGAAGCTACGGCTTCTTCGTCGACAAGGCGCTGTGGAAGGAGACTGCGGATCTCTTCGCGCAAGACGGCACGCTCGAGATCGGCGGCCGCGGCGTGTTCGTCGGCAAGCCCCGCATCCTGCAATACCTCGGCTTCCTCGCGCCGCAGGGCCTGACGACGGGCAAGCTGTTCAACCACATACAGCTGCAGCCCATCATTACCGTGGCACCGGACGGCACGCACGCCTTCGGACGCTGGCGCTTCTTGAGCGAAGTGGGCGATTACGGGAAGAGTGCGCTTTGGGGCGCTGGGACATACGAGAACGCGTACGTGAAAGAGAACGGAGTGTGGAAGATCGAGAAGCTGCACGCCTTCTTTCGCATGTACACGCCGTACGCCGACGGCTGGGGCAAGACTGCCGTCCCGAACACGCATCCGGAAAAGAAGCTACCACCCGATCGCCCGCCGACCGTGACATACGAGACCTATCCGGCCACTTACATACCGCCGTATCACTATCCCAACCCGGTCACGGGTAAGTAACGCGACACGCATGCAGCTCGAGCGCGCACGGTTGACATCGCGACGCGCCCGTCGGTAGGCTGCTTCGGAACCTGATGTAATCGATTGCACTAGCGCCTGCAGGGGGATCCGCATCATGTCTTCGAGGCCCGTAGCAGTTCACGGCGCCGCGCTGCTCGCGCTCACTCTCAGCGTCACGGGAGCTCAAGCGCATGGGGTCAATGCGCAAGCAGCGCGTGCTCACGTCGACGGCGGCGTCGTGCAGGGATCGATCGCGAACGGAGTCGTGTCTTTCAAGGGCATTCCCTTCGCCGCGCCTTCAATAGGCGCTGAGCGCTGGCGCGCGCCGCAGCCCATCGCCGCCTGGACGGGCGTGCGTCCCGCAGTGAGATTCGCTCCCGATTGCATGCAGGTGCCTTTCCCCGGTGATGCGGCTCCGCTCGGTGTTGCTCCGGGCGAGGATTGTTTGTATCTGAACGTCTGGCGCCCGGAGCATCCGTCCGCAGCGAAGCTGCCCGTCATGGTTTGGATCTACGGGGGCGGGTTTGTGAACGGCGGCAGCTCGCCGCCCGAGTACGATGGCACGCAGTTCGCGCGCGACGGCGTCGTCCTCGTGAGCTTCAACTACCGTCTTGGCAACTTCGGTTTCTTCGCCCATCCCGCGTTGAGCGTGGAGCAGCGGGGCGCCCCATTGGGCAACTATGCGTTCATGGATCAGATTGCAGCGCTCAAGTGGGTGCAACGCCATGTGGCCGCATTCGGTGGTGATCCGGGGAACGTCACGATCTTCGGTGAATCCGCGGGCGGAATGTCGGTGCACGTACTGCTCACCTCGCCGCTTGCGAGCGGACTCTTCCACAAGGCCATCGTCGAATCAGGCGGCGGCAGGCCTGGGCTCTTTGGCACGCGGCCCCTCTCGGGCACACCCGAATCTGCGGAAGCCATCGGGCTTGCGCTCGCGCGGCGCTTCGGCATCGAGGGCGGCGGCGTCGATGCGCTAGTGAAACTGCGAGCGATTCCTGCTGGCGAGCTCGTGAGCGGCCTGAACATCGCTACTATGAGCCGTGATCCGACCTACGTGGGCGGCCCGGTGCTCGATGGGCAGCTCAACATGGGGGCGCCGACGCAGCTGTACGCGGCAGGCAAGGGCATGCGGGTACCCGTGATGATCGGTGCCAACAGCATGGATATAGGATTCATGCAGGCCAAGACGCTCGACGAGCTCTATGCGCAGTTCGGACCCGACGCGGCCGCGGCACGCGCACTCTATGGTGGCGCCGACGCCGACGTGCGCGCCGTGGCCTTCCGCGCCGGGGGCGATCAGCTCATGGTCGAGCCAGTCCGCGCCATCGCACGGCTCTTGAGTGCACGCGGTCAGCCGGTGTTCGAGTTTCGCTTCTCTTACGTCGCGGAATCGCTGCGCAAGACGCTGGCGGGCGCACCGCATGCGACGGAGATTCCTTATGTGTTCGAGACGGTGCGCGCGCGCTACGGCAAGGACCTGACCGCCGCCGATGAAGCGGCCGCACGCACCGTGCATGCGTACTGGGTAGCCTTTGCACGCAGCGGCAGGCCGGAGGTGTCCGGCAAGCCCGTGTGGCCCGTCTATCGCGGCGAGACGGACGAGCTCATGAATTTCACCGACGATGGACCGATGGTCCAGTCCGATCCCTGGAAGGCGCGGCTCGATCTGGCCGAGCGCGTCAACGAGCGCCACGAAGCGACGCCGAATCAGGCCGAGCGCACGCCCCGGCGACCGGACCACGCAGCGCGGGATCGAGGTTGATGCGCGCGCCGGGCGCTCGACGAGCGCTGCTCGCCGCAGGCTCGGCAGTCTTGCTCGGCTGGGGCCTCACGCACGCGGATTCCTCCACGAGCCCTCTCTACAAGAATCGCAAGGCGGCACTCGAGGCACGAGTTGAGGATTTGCTCGTGCGACTCACGCAGGAGGAGAAGGTCTCATTGATGGCAGGTGGTGCTGCGTTCGCGACGCAAGCCATCCCGCGCCTCGACGTTCCGGCGCTGCGGCTCTCGGATGGACCCAACGGCGTGCGTTCCAACGAGGACCAGCCCGCCACCGTGTTTCCAACGGGCAGCGCTCTCGCCGCGACTTGGAATCCCGACTTGCTGCGCACAGTCGGCGCAGCCATCGGGCGGGAGGCGCGCGCCATGGGGGTCCGGGTATTGCTCGGACCGAACGTCAACATACAGCGCTCCCCGCTTGCAGGGCGCAACTTCGAGAGCTACTCCGAGGATCCTTATCTCGCCGGCGTCATGGGCACGGCATTCGTGGAAGGCGTACAGAACGAGGGCGTGGGCACCTCGGTCAAGCACTTCGTGGCGAACGAGCAGGAGCTCGAGCGGGCCCGCGGCAGCTCGAACGTCGATGAGCGTACGCTGCGCGAGATCTATCTGCTGCCGTTCGAGATGATCGTGAAGCAAGCGAAGCCGTGGACGGTCATGGCCGCATACAACCGTGTGAACGGCACCTACATGACCGAGAGCCGGCCTCTGATCCACGATGTGCTGCAGGGCGAGTGGGGCTACGATGGTGTGGTGGTGTCCGACTGGGGAGCCGTGCACTCGACGCTGGCGGCCGCGAGCTCGGGGGTGGATCTCGAGATGCCGGGGCCGGCACGCTACTTCGGCGATCGCCTGCGCCAGGCGGTGCAGAACTGGCAGGTGGATCCGCGACTCGTCGATGAGGCGGCACGCCGCATGCTGCGCTTGATCATCCGTTCGGGCGCGCTCGATGGCCCCCAGCCGGCTGGAGAGCTCTTGAGTCCGCGTAATCGCTCCGTCGCGCTCGACGCCGCCCGCGAGGCGATCACCTTGCTCAAGAACGAGCATGACACGCTGCCGCTCGACCGCGCGCGCATCCGCTCACTCGCGGTGATCGGCCCCAACGCCGACGTGCCGCTCTTCGAAGGCGGCGGTAGTGCGGCCGTCGTGCCAGGGCGCATCGCAACGCCGCTCATGAGCCTCAGGAGCCTGCTCGGCTCTGCCGTCAGCATCCTCTACGTGCGCGGCGTCGACAACGATCCGCTGCCACCACCCGCCGATGCACGTCTCCTCAGCCCAACGGTCGCGCGTACCGAGCAGGGCCTGGCATTCAACTACTATGCAAATGCCACCTTCGAGGGGCGCCCCGTACGCAGCGGCGTCGATGTCCACTTCGACAAGCTGATGCTCGGAGCCCAGCTTGCGCAAATGTCGGCGCGCTGGGAGGGCATCTTCTGGGCGCCGCGGGACGGGGAGTACGAGTTCAGCCTCAGTCAGGTGGGTGATGCCACGCTCTCTCTCGACGATCAGAGGATCCTCGGGTCGGATCGGGGCACCCTCCTGCCGGCACGCTTTGATTTCGGCGCCCAGACGCGCGTGGCAAAGATTGCGCTCAAAGCCGGACACCACTACCGCATTCGCGTGGAGTACGTGAGCGTCAAGGTTCCGTTTCATGCGCTGCATCTTGGGGTGCGCGTGCCGGCCGGCAGCATCGAGGAGGCGGTCCGTGCCGCCCAGGGCGCCGATGCGGCGGTGGTGTTCGTGGGCTCAGCGCGCGCCACCGAAACTGAGGGCCGCGATCGGGACAGCATGGAGCTCGAGGGCCGCCAGAACGAGCTGGTCAGCGCGATTCTCGATGCGAATCCGCACAGCGTCGTGGTCCTCAACAGCGGCGCGCCCTACGCGCTAGCCTGGGCGGACCGGGCGCCAGCCATCATCGAGGGCTGGCTGGCGGGCGAGGAGGGTGCGGATGCCCTGGCCCAGGTGCTGTTCGGAGAGGTCAACCCCTCCGGTCACTTGCCCTGCACCTTTCCCAGGAGGCTCGAGGACAATCCGGCATATCTCTATTATCCCGCCGGTCGCGATGCCAATTACGGCGAAGGCGTGTTCGTCGGCTACCGCTACTACGATCGCCGAGGAATCGAGCCGTTGTTTGCGTTCGGCCATGGACTGTCGTACACGACCTTCGAGTATCGCAATCTGCGGGTGCCCGCGAGCGTGACGGCCGGTCAGCCGATTGAGGTGTCGGTGCTGGTGCGCAACACGGGTCGGCGCGCCGGTGCGGCGAGCGTGCAGCTATACGTGGGGGATGAGGCCACCACCGAAGTCGTGCGTCCCGTGAAGGAGCTGAAGGGGTTCCAGAAGGTGAGGCTCGCTCCGGGTCAGGAGCGCAGCGTGACATTCAGGCTCGCGGCCCGCGATCTCGCGTACTACGACGTGCACCGCGGCGACTGGACCAGCACTCCGGGCGTGCATCGCATCTTCATCGGCAGCTCCGCGCGCGACATTCGCCAGCAGCAGGATTTCAAGTGGGCTCAGCCGCAAGCAGCAACAAGTTCCGCGGCGCGCTGATCGTCCTCACGTCGTTGTTCTTCATGTGGGGGCTCATTACCTCGCTCAACGACATTCTCGTGCCGCATCTGAAGGCGGCCTTCGCGCTCAACTACGTACGCGCCGCCCTCATTCAGTTCTGCTTCTTCGGCGCGTACTTCGTGATGTCCTTTCCCTCGGGATACCTGGTCGAGCGAAACGGCTACAAGCGCGGCATCATCATTGGTCTGGCGATCGCCGGCATCGGCTGCCTCGCGTTCTATCCTGCAGCGGGACTGAGATCGTACGCGCTCTTTCTCGGCGCACTGTTCGTGCTCGCATCCGGCATCACGCTGCTACAAGTTGCCGCCAATCCTTACGTGACGATTCTCGGTCCTCCGCAATCTGCCTCGAGCCGCCTGACCCTGACACAGGCATTCAATTCGCTCGGTACGACGCTCGGCCCGCTGCTCGGCTCGATGTTCATATTGAGCTCGGGGCATGCGGACGCAGCGGCGCAGACAGCCAGCGCAAGCAGCGCGGACGCGCGCGTGGTGCAGATTCCTTACCTGGTGCTCGCCGCGGTGCTGTTTCTCATCGCAGTAGTCATCGGACGCAGTGCGCTGCCGGCGAGAGGCGAGCTCGAGCTGGCATCCGGCGCGGCGCCGAGCCCCGTGGACGGCGCGGCCCACTCGCCGATCGCGAGCCGCGCGAGCATCTGGACCTACCGGCACCTGGTGCTCGGTGCGATCGCCATCTTTGTATACGTGGGCGCAGAGGTGTCGATCGGCAGCTTTCTCGTGAACTTCATGGGCCAGCGCACGATCGCCGCACTTCCGCCCGCGGTCGCCGGGCGTTATCTGTCGATCTACTGGGGCGGCGCCATGGTGGGACGGTTCATCGGCTCCGCGCTGATGCTGCGCATTCGGCCGGCGCATGTTCTCGCGGCGAACGCGGCCGTGGTTGCCATCCTGATTGTCATCGTCATGGCATCGGCGGGGCACACGGCCATGTGGGCGCTGCTCGCCGTGGGTCTCTTCAACTCCATCATGTTTCCTACGATCTTCGCGCTCGCGATCGACGGACTCGGTGAGCACACCGGCGAGGGATCCGGTGTGCTGTGCATGGCGATCGTCGGTGGCGCCATCGTTCCGGAGATACAGGCCTGGCTCGCCGATTCCATCGGCCTGCTGTACTCATTCGTGGTGCCGTTCTTGTGCTATCTCTATATCGGCTTTTATGGCTTGCGCGGCTATCGCAACGTACGCTCCCAGCCGGCGTGACTCGTGCGCGGACTCGCGGTGCTCTCGCGGATGACGAGGCGCGTGGGAAGCACGATCTCGTGCGCCACGTCGCGCCCCTCGAGCTGCTCGATCAGCTCGAGTGCCGCGCGCCTGCCGAGCTCGTGACGGGCAATATGGACCGTGGTCAGCGGCGGATTGTAGAAGGCCGCCATGTTGAGATCGTCGAAGCCGACGATCGACATATCGTCCGGGACGGTGAGCTTCACCTTGTGCAGCGCGCGGATCGCGCCGAAGGCCATCTCATCGTTGCCGCACAGCACCGCCGTGGGTGGCTCATCGAGGCTCAGCAGCTGCTGCATCCCGGCCGAACCCGACGGCATCGTGAAGTCGCCCGGATAGATGAGCTCCTGCGGTGCCGGCAGCCCGGCGGTCTGCAGCGCCTCGCGATAGCCATCGACACGGCGTGCCGTACTCGGCGCCTGCTTGCTGCCGGCGATGTGAGCGATGCGCCGATGTCCGAGATCGATGAGATGCCGCGTCGCCTCCAAGGCGCCGGCATGATGGTCCGTGCGAATCACAGGCACCGCGCGGTTGGGCAGGCGCTCGAGCACCGTCACCAGCGGCGGTAGCGGCTGTCTGCCGACCGCGTAGGCGGCGGGGGCAAGCCCCGTGAGCAGGATGATGCCGTCGGCGCGACCGCTCGCGACCTGATCGAAGCAGGCCTGCTCCTTCTCCGCATCGCCGTTGCTGTTGCCGAGCAAGAGCGCGAAGTCCGCTTGGCGGGTGACTTCCTCCGCGCCGGCAAAGATCTCCAGGAAGAACGGGCTGAGATTCGGCACGACCAGCAGAATGGCGCGTGTCTGACCGCGTCGCAGGCCGCGTGCCAGCAGATTCGGCCGATATCCCAGCCGATCGACCACGCTCATCACGCGCTCACGTGTCTCGCTGCGCAACAGCTCCGGGCGCGAGAGCGCCCGCGACACCGTTGCCACCGACATGCCGAGCTCGCGCGCCACGTCTTTGATTGTGGTGGTTAGGTGCTGTGCCTGCCGGTGTCGCGCTCTCATGAGCTCGCAGATTAAGCGTGCGCGGTGTGGGCTGCAAAGCCCCTAGGCGGGCAGCGCCGGATCAGTGCCTGTTCCAGAGCCTGCGCGTAGCGAGTCGAGCCCCTTCGACGAGCGACTGCATCTTGACCCAGCAGATCGCCGGATGCACGGCTCCGAATCCTGCGAAGGTGCCGAAGCCGCAGTCCGTGCCGGCGATCACGCGCTCACGGCCGACGAGGTTTACGTAGCGCATGAGTCGCTGCGCGACGAGCTCGGGATGCTCGACGAAGTTGCAGCTGGTATCGAGCACACCGGGCACCAGCACCTTGTCATCCGGAAGCTTATGCTGCTCCCAGAGCGCCCACTCGTGCTCGTGCCGCGGGTTGGCTGCTTCGATGAGCAACTGCGCCGGCTTGGCCGTAAGGAGCACGGGCAACACTTTGCTCAAGGGGATATCGCGCGTATGAGGCCCCTCGTAGTTGCCCCAGCAGATGTGCAGTCGAGTACGCTCCGCAGGAACGTTCACGAGCGCCGCGTTGAGCGCTTCGATCTGCAACGCCGCGTTACGCACGAACTCATCATCGTCGACGTCGCGGAAGCGGATGTGACGGCCCATGCCGAGATCGGGGCAGTCGATCGACAGCAGTAACCCCGACTGTGCGATCGTCTCGTACTCGACGCGCATCGCCTCTGCGAGTGCCTGCAGATAGGCCGCGTGCGACGGGTAGTACTCGTTCGGCTGGAATACGGCGATCGTCCCGGGCGACACCGCGGTCATGAAACCCTGATGGCCGCCTGCGAGCGAGGCTTTGAGTCGCGCGATGTCGGCGCGCAGCGGCTCGAGCGTCTTCACCGAGATCGGCCCCTTGCAGATGGGGCGCACATATTTGGGCGTGGCGCCCGCTGCGGCGATGCGGTCGCGGTACTCTGGATAATCATCCAGATCCTGCGGCGTTGCCCGCGGGACGTTGCCGACCTCGAAGCCGTTCAGGCGATGACGGATATAGGTCGCATAGCTGATCTTGCTCATCTCGCCGTCGCCGACGACATCGATCCCGACCGTCAGCTGCCGCCGCACGACATCGGCGACGGCGCCGCGCATCACGTCCTCGAAGCGCGAGGCCTCGTAGGGCTCACCGCGATCCTGCGCGAACAGACAGTCGACCACGTCCTGCGGACGCGGAAGACTGCCGACGTGCGTGGTGAGGATGCCCGCGCTGCTGCTTGTCATTCCCGGCCGCAGCGCTACAGGTCGATCGGGTCGTTCAGCTGCTTGAGCAGCGCCTCTTTTTGATCGGCGAACTGCGGCGAGATGATGAACTCACGACCCAGCTTGTCGGCAGGCTCGTCCACCGTGAACCCAATCGTGTGCGCCGCTTCGAACAGCGCGCCGGAGGGCGTGCGCACGTAGACGGATTGGAAGTAGCCGCGGTGCTTGCGGTCGGAGCAATCGGTGAAACCGAGTCCTTCGACCTCGAACTTGACCTTGTCCTGAACGTCGAGGTTCGGCACGCCGAAGGCGCAGTGATGCACCATGCCTTCACCGTATGACCAGTTCCCGGGCGCACGGTCAGGCTCGAGCAGCATGTCCACCATGTGCGCCGGCCCGCCCTTGTCGACCTGGTAACGGATGAATGAGCCGTCCTGGTCCGCCTTGCGGTAGTTCCAGCCCTCCTGCAGAAAGAAATCCATATCGCCGAGCTCGCGCAAGGACACGGTCCAGCTGTGGAAGCCGCGGATGGCGTACTGCTCCGGGACGTACGGCGATTTGAACGGCTTGCGGGTGTCGCGCGGATCCTCGACCAGCTCGAACGTGATGCCGCAATCCGGATGTTTGAGCTGCAGGATCTTCTGCCCGAAGCGCTCATAGCGTTTGGTGATCGGCACGTTGTGCTTGCGCAGGTGCTCCTGCCAAAACTCGAGCGAACCCGGCGGCACGGTGTAGCTCACGAGGCTCACCTGACCGGTGCCGGCACGCGCCTTGCGGCCCGTGCGACGCCACGGAAATACGGTGGTGAGATTGCCGGGCGTGCCCATCGCATCGGAGAAATACAGATGATAGACAGGCTCCGCGCCGTCATAGAGAAGCGTGCGCTTCACCAGGTTCATGCCCAGCACCTTGACGAAGAAGTTCACGTCGGTCTGGGCGGTGGCCGTGCAAAGGGTGATGTGATGCAGGCCCTGGATTCTGTCTGACATGGCGCGGTTCTCCGGGATGTTCTTGCGAATGAGTCACCGCAGGCTTGGCGCCGGGGCGCGCCCCGCGGTGCGGCTCGCCGAATGCTGGGGTCACAATAGGATCCGCCTATTGAGCTGTCAACCGCCCGCCGGGCGGCGCGCAGAGCCCCGGCCATCGGGGCGCGTTCGTGCGCGGATTATGCTCGCGCAGGCAGCGCTGCCGTGTGCCGACGGTCGCTGCTGATGGGGGCACCGCCGGCAAGGTGGCTGCAGGCGTGGGTGCTGGTCGGCCTGTGTCTCACTGCGGCAGCGTCGGCAGAGGGGGCGGGCCCACCTGCGCCGCCGTCGGCACCCTCGCGCACGCCATCAGCTACGGCCATCAACGCGAGCACGGCGACCAGCAGCGCGAGCACAGCGACCAGCAATGCCAGCACGGCGAGCGTGCCTCTGAGCACCGAACATGTGCTGCAGCATGTGCATCAAACAGTCGATTGGTATCACAGCCTCCAGAATACCGAGCAGCTGCCGCAGTTCACGGAGGACGTCGTTGCGCGCGATCGACTGCACCAAGCTGCGTTGAGCTGCGTGCGGCTCGCCTTCACCTTCGGCCGTGCGGCGGCCGGGGTGTTCGCCGCGGAGCAGCCGGCCGCGGCCGCCCCGGCGACCAACAGCGAAGCCGATCCGCAGCGCGCCCTCGAGGAGGCGAGCGCACGCGTCACGGCACGCATCACAGCCTTGCAGACGCAATTGAATGGACTCGATCGCGAGATCGCGCGTGCGAGCGTGCGTGAGCGTGCGCGCCTCAAGGCGCAGCGTGGCGAGCTAAGTGCCGCGCTCGATCTGGCGCGCGAGGTCCAGAGCACTCTCGAGGAGCTGTCGAAGTTTCAAACCTCGATTCTGGCACCGCGCTCGGGCAGTGCCGGAGGCCTCCTCGGCCAGATCGAGGATCTGGAGCGCGCCGTACCCGAGGCGCGCCCCTCCAGCGCGAGTGATTCCGTGGCGGCCGATGCCTCGGCACCCACGAGCTCGCCGGAAACTGCGAGCAAGGCTCCTGCAGCCTCCGGCACCGCTGCGCATACCAACTCAGGATCCGGCACCGCGCCGGCCGCTTCCTCCGGGACCTTCCGACCCGAGTCGGCAGGTGTGCTCGCGCTCGCGAGCGACTGGTTCGAGCTGCGCAGCGCACAGACGCAGCTCGCGGGCATGCTGGGTGCGACGGATGATCTGACGAAAGAGATCGATGGGCTGCGGGCGCCTCTGGTGCAGCAGGCGCGCACCCTGGTGGGCACCGGAACGCGCGGCTTCGATGCGCAAGACCTTGCGGCACTCACCGCCGCACGACACGCCTTGCAGGCAGCGGCAGCCCAGTTCAAGCAGCTCTCGGCGCTGCTGCTGCCACTGGGTGAGCAGAGCATCGTGCTGGACAGCGCGCGCAGCGCACTCACTCAATGGCGCACGGCGCTGCACGCGCGCTCGGCCAGCGTCGGCCGCTATCTGCTCAGCCACGTGATCTTGTTGATCGGCTCGATCGTCGCCGTGCTCGCGGTCTCCGCGATCGCCCGGCGCGCGACGTTCCGCTACCTGGGGGATGCGCGCCGACGCGGGCAACTGCAGACCCTGCGGCGCATTCTGGTCGGCTTCGCCCTGATTCTCGTCGTCGTGTTCGAGCTGATTCCATCGGTCGGCTCGCTCGCCACCTACGTTGGTTTCGTGACCGCGGGACTCGCCGTGGCATTGCAGAACGTCATACTGGCGATCGTGGCCTACTTCTTCCTGATCGGCCGCTACGGCGTGAAGGTGGGCGATCGCATCACGCTTGCCGGAGTGACGGGGCGCGTGGTCGAGATCGGTCTATTGAGGCTCTATGTCATGGAGTACGCCGGCCCCGACATGCACGCGACCGGGCGCATGGTGGTGCTGTCGAATGCCGTGCTGTTTCAGCCACAGGCGCTCTACAAGCAGATCCCCGGAGCGGACTACGGTTGGCACACGGTCAGCCTGACGCTGACTGCCGGAGTCGACATGCAGTCGGCCGAGCAGCGGTTGAAGGCGGCCGCCGATGCAGTCTATGAGCGCTATCGGCCGGCGATCGAAGCGCAGCACGCCGCCATGCAACAGGTACTGGACTTCGACAGTCCCCTGCCACGACCCGAAGTTCGTGTGTACTTCGTCGTAAACGGCCTGCAGTTCGATGTACGCTACCCCGTGCAGGTCGACAGCGCCGCACGCATCGACCAGGAGATGACCAAGGTGCTGCGCGAGGCGCTCGCCAAGAATCCGCAGCTACCGCTCGCCCCGTCGGGTGAGCCGACGCTGAAGAGCTCGGCATCCTGAGGAGGAGTGTCGCTTGAAGACCGTTGCGGCCGTATCACGCCTTGGAGCCTCTCATCCGCAGCTCGAGGCGCTCGAGATCGAGGCGCCGCGCGCGGGCGAGGTGCTCGTGCGCATCGTGGCGACGGGTATCTGCCATACGGATCTGCGGGTTCACGCGGGACACGGCCTGGCGGTGCCCCGACCCATCGTCCTCGGGCACGAGGGCGCAGGCATCGTGGAGAGCGTGGGCGAGGGGGTGACTCGCCTTGCGCCAGGGGATCACGTCGTTTTGAGCGGTTCCTCGTGCGGTCACTGCACGAGCTGTCGCAATAACCTGCCGAGCTATTGCCACGAGATGTTGCAGCGTAACTTCGGCGGCTTGCGCATGGACGGCACGAGTGCGCTCTCCCACGATGGCGAGCGCATATTCGGCCACTTCTTCGGTCAGTCATCGTTCGCGCAGCTCGCGATTGCGAGCGAGCGCACGGCCGTCAAGGTTCCCAAGGACGTGCCGCTCGAGATTCTGGGGCCGCTGGGATGCGGCATCATCACGGGCGCCGGCGCGATCATCAACTCCTTGCAGCTGGGCGCTGGACAGACGCTCGCAGTATTTGGAACAGGCGGCGTGGGACTTTCCGCGGTCATGGCTGCGCGCTTGGTGGGTGCCGCGCGCATCATCGCAATCGACGTGCTGCCGCAGCGACTGACGCTCGCTCAGGAGCTCGGCGCCACTGATGTGATCGATGCGCGCGCCGGTGATGCGGTGGAGAGGATTCGCGCGCTGACCGGCTCCGGCGTGGACGTGAGCTTCAACACCACCTCCTCACCGGCGGTGTTCACGCACTCATTGGAGTGTCTGGCTATGCGCGGCGTCGCGGGATTCGTCACGGCCCCACGCGGCGAGTGGCATCCCGGGATGTTTCCGATGCTGGCGCACGGGCATAAGCTGCAAGGCATCCTCGGTGGGGATGCAGCTCCGCAAGTGTTCATCCCGATGCTGATTGAATACTATCGCCAGGGGCGCTTGCCTTTTGACCGCTTGATGCGCGTCTACCCGTTCGAGCAGATCGGCGCAGCCTTCACCGACATGGAGCAGGGGCGGACGATCAAGCCGGTGCTGCGGATCGACGCGTGAGCGGCGCGAGTCGCACGTGAACACACATCGTTCAGTACGCAATGGCTGCGCCCGGCCACGGGTGTCGCCACTTGGCGTCAGCGTGTGCGCGAATCGGTTGCGCCCGCTCGAACGGCGCGTGGACAATGGTGCCGCGGCATCCGGATTCGGTGGGCAGATCGCATGCGTTCGCTGCAACGGGAGCATCTGGGTTGGGAGCTGATGGCGAGCTTCTGGAAGCGCCGCGCCGGTAGTCAGGGTGTGACGGTGTCGCGTGCGGAAGCACAGGTGGACGACGCCGGGGCGCTCGATCGTCTGCTCGCGCCGCTGCCCGAGGCGACCGAGCTGCGGCCGCGGCTGACTGTCCAGTTCTTCGCACGCGCCTGGGATGCAGAGCGGCGCTGCGATTACTGGGTGGCGAGCGACGGCCGCAGAGTTACCTGCTTCACCATCAGCGGGCTCACGCTGCAGCAGGCGGCCGCCGTGCGCGTTCGCTGGGATGCGTTGCGCAGTCGCACGGAGCTCAGCGAGGAGGTGCTGGCGGACCTCATCGCCGATCAGACGGGAACGAGTGTCACTTTGGTAAGCTGATAGCGGCAGGTTCGCGCATCAGGCTCGCTCGTGCGCGGCGGCGCACGCAAGATCACCCAGCAGTTCGAGGGCGCCTGCGATGCGCGCACTCCACGGGTAGCCGCAGCTCAGGCGCAGGCAATTCGCGAAGCGCCGTCCGGCCGAGAACACATCGCCGGGCACGAAACACACTCCGCGTTGCAGGGCCTGCGCGAGCAGCTCCCGGCTCTTCAGCGGTCGCGGCAGTTCCACCCACATCACGAACCCTCCGGCGGGCCGGCTGACGCGGGTGCCCTCGGGGAAGCTCTTGTCGATCGCGCGGATCATGTGTTCGACGTTCGTCTGAAACACGCGCCGCAAACGGCGCAGATGACTCTCGTAGCCGCCCGATGCGAGGAACTCTGCAAGGGCCGCCTGCAGCAGCCCCGGTCCGCACAGGGTCAGAGCAAGCTTGTGCTCGAGGATCCGCGGCAGGTGCTGTGCGGTGGCGATCCAGCCGATGCGATAGCCCGGTGCCAAGGTCTTGGAGAAGGAGCTGCAGTAGAGCGTCGTGCCGCGTCGGTCCAGAGCGATGAATGGCCGGGGACGCTCGCCGCCGAAATGAATGTCGCCGTAGATGTCGTCCTCGATCAACGGCACGCCGTGGTCAGCGAGCAGCTCGAGCACCGCCATCTTTTTCTGCTCCGACAGCGTGCAGCCGAGCGGATTGTTGAAGCAGGAGGCGAGTACACAGGCTTTGACCGCAGGATCCTCCAGCGCCTTCTCGAGGGCGGCCAGATCGATGCCGCTCTCCGAGTCCGTGGGCAGCTCGAGCGCTCTGAGCCCAAGCGTCTCGAGCGTGTTCAACAGTCCGAAATAGGTCGGCGATTCGATAATGACGGTATCACCGGGTGCGGCTACCGCCTTCAGGGCCAGCGTCAGAGCCTCGGTGCATCCGCACGTGATGGCGATGTGTTGCGGATCGAGCACGAGCCCCCAGTGCAGCGCGCGCCGCGCGATCTCCTGACGCAGTCGCGCATCGCCGCGCGCAACCGTATAAGAGTTGTACGCGGTACCACTGCGACGCGCGGTGCGTGCGAGCAGCCGATCCAGCCGGCCGGACGCGAGCAGTTCGACGCTCGGAATCGCGCATCCCAACGGGACGAGACTGGGATCCGCGGCGTGCTCCAGCAGCTCCACCACCGTCTCGGAGACCGAGACCGTGGTCGCGCGCCGCGGTGGGTTCGACGCCTTGGGCGCTTGCAGCCGCAGCGTTCCGCCGCGCGCGACGTAGTGCCCCGACTGCGGTCGGGCCTCGAGCACGCCTCGATGCTCGAGCAGCCGGTAGGCCTGCAGCGCGCCGGACAGGCTGATGCGCCGCTGCCTGCTGATCTGTCGCAGGGAAGGGGCGCGTGATCCCGGTGGCAAAGCCCCACTGTCGACCAGCTCGGTGATGAAGCGGGCGAGCTCCTCGTAACGATAGGGCCTGGCGTTGGGCATGCGCGCTGCTCGCTCGTCAGGTAACTGTTATGGACACAATTCATAATGACTGTAACTGTTATCTGAACGCAAGAGCCGCTAGAGTCCGTCGCATGAGGCGCTTTCCCGCAAACGACATCATCTCGCTCGTGGGTGCCGCACCGCGGCGTGACCTGGGGGAAAGTACCGGTCCGGATCTGCGCTTGAGCAGCTTGCTCGATGAGGCCGACGCGGCAAGCCTCGCGGAGCTGCCTCTTGGCTATGGAACGCCCGAGGGTGATCGCGAGCTGCGACGCCTGATTGCCGAGATGCACGGCGTTGCAGCCGAGGAGGTCGTGATCACAGTGGGCGGGATGCACGCGCTCTTCCTGCTGGCGCTGATTCTTTGCGACGGCGGCGCTGAGGCGGTGACCACGGCGCCGCTCTTTCCACTCGCGCGCAGTGCTCTCGAGGTCGCCGGCGCGCAGGTGCGGGTGCTGCCATTATCCTTCGATCGCGGCTATCGTCCGCCGCTCGAGCAGTTGCGCGCGCGGCTCAGTACACACACGAAGCTGGTGAGCGTCGCCTCACCGCAGAATCCCTCCGGCGTGAGGCTGTCGCCCGCAGAGCTGGGCGAGATACTGAGGCTGATGCGCGAGCGCAGCCCCGAGGCTTGCCTCCTCGTGGATGAAACCTATCGGGAGGCCGTGTACGGCGAGGATGCAGTGCCGCCGAGCGCGGTCGGGCTCGATCCGAGCGTCATCTCCATCAGCTCGCTATCGAAGTGTCATGGCGCGCCGGGTTTGCGCATCGGCTGGGCCGTGGTGCGCGGGCGTGAGCTGCGTGAGCAGCTGGTGATGGGCAAGTTCAACACCGTCATCTCCTGCTCCTCGCTCGATGAGGCGCTTGCAGTACGCTTGCTCGAGCGCCGCCAGCAAGTCATCGGCGAACGCCGCGTGCAGCTCGCGGCCGGTCTCGCCGCGGTGGAGCGCTGGGTGGCACAGCACGCGCAGCTGATCGAGTGGGTGCGCCCGGACGCCGGAGCGATCTGCTGCGTGCGCTTGAGATCGGGCGCCTTCGATGCAGCGGGCGTGCGCCGGTTCTACGCAGCGCTCGCCGCCGAGGACGCGAGGGTCGCAGACGGACGCTGGTTCGGCGATGATTCGCGCATCTTCCGGCTGGGCTTCGGGCGACTTACGGCGGCCGAGCTGGAGGGAGCCCTGCTCAGCGTGGGACGTTCTCTCCAGCATGCGGCGCGCGGCTCCGCGACATGAGGTCCATGTACATGCCTGAGCACGCCTATCGATTGGTCAACGTGTTTGTGCAGGGAGCTGATAGGTTCAGCGGCAATCCGCTGTGCGTGTTTGAGAACGGCGACGCGCTCGATGCGGACACGATGCAGGCTCTCGCACGTCAGTTCAATCTGTCCGAGACCACGTTCATCATGCTCTCGCGCAAGGCGAGCGCGCGCGTACGCATCTTCACGCCGAGCTACGAGATGCCGTTCGCGGGCCATCCGACACTTGGAACTGCACACGTCTGTCGGGCCCTGGGACTGGCGGGCGATGAGCTGTCGCTCGAGATGCAGGCCGGTGTGATCCCCGTGCACGCCCAGGGTCGTCGCTGGACGTTGCAGGCCAACGCACCGCGATGGCGCGAGGTCAGCGAATCCCGCGCCGACATCGCGGAGATGCTGAGTATCAGGGCATCCGACATCATTGATCGGCCGCTCTGGGTGAGCGTGGGCCGCGAGCAGCTCATCGTCCCGCTTGCGAGCGCGCGCGCCGTGGAAAGCGCGTTGCCGCGCGGCGCGCTCCTCGAGCAGATGAAAAGCGAGGACGGCGCGAGCATGGCGTACGTATTCGCACCGGCCGAGCAGGCGCCGAAGTCGGCGCGCGATGGGCCGCCCGATGTGCAACGGCTGGTGGCTCGGTTCTTTTTTCCGCAGGGTCCTGCCGTTCTCGAGGACCCGGCAACCGGGTCCGCCACTGCCAATCTGGGGGGCTGGTGCCTCGCCATGGAGCGCAGCCTGCCCGGCCGCTTCGAGATCGCGCAAGGCGCACAGGCCGGCAGACCCTCGACGCTCTTTCTCGAGGTGGATGCCCGTGGGCGCATCCTCGTGAGCGGTGAGGTGCTCGAGCTCGGGCGCGGTACCATCATGTTGTGAGCCGTGCGACGCAGAGTGCGCAACAGGGCGCAGCGGTCCTGGCACTGACCGGTGGCATCGGGGGTGCGAAGCTCGCGCTCGGATTGCAGGGTGTGCTCGCGCCCGGTGCTTTGACGGTTGTCGTCAACACAGGTGATGATTTCGAGCATCTCGGGCTCAGTATCTGCCCGGACGTCGATACGACGCTCTATACACTCGCCGCAGTAGCAAACGCAGAACTCGGCTGGGGCCGCGCCGCTGAGACGTGGAGCTTCATGACGGAGCTCGAGCGCTTGGGCGGCGAGAGCTGGTTCAGGCTTGGCGACAAGGACCTCGCGCTGCACATCGAGCGCACGCGACGCCTCGCCGCGGGTGAGCGACTCGGGGCGATCATCGATGACATGGCACGCCGCTTCGCTCTGCGCACGCGCATCGTGCCCATGAGCGATGACCGCGTGCGCACGATGGTCGACAGCGACGCCGGCACTTTGAGCTTTCAGCGCTACTTCGTCGAGCGGCGCTGTGTGCCCGTCGTGCGCCGCATTCGCTACGAGGGAGCAGAGCGGGCGCAGCCGAACGCTGCAGCGCTCGCGCTGCTGGGCGATGCCGCGCTGGCAGCCGTGATCATCTGTCCCTCGAATCCCTATCTCAGCATCGATCCGATGCTCGCCATGGACAGCTGGCGTGCGGCGCTGCGTGCCACGACGGCCCCGGTCATCGCCGTGTCGCCTTTGATCGCGGGAGAGGCCGTGAAGGGTCCGACCGCGAAGATCATGCGCGAGCTCGGTGTCGAGGTCTCACCGCGCACGATCGTCGCGCACTACGCGGATCTCCTCGATGGGTTCGTACTGGATGAGGCGGATGCTGCGCTCGCCGCCCGCTTCGATCTGCCCTTGTGCATTGCACGCACGTTGATGCGCAGCCTCGAGGACAAGGAGCAATTGGCGCGGCGGGTGCTTGAGTTCGCGCAGGCACTGCGGAGTTCTCCAGAGCCGTAGTCGGCTGATTCTTAGGTGTTTATCCTCACTCGGCGCTCACGCCAGCGGCGCTAGAGTTCAGCCGTTCCGTGAATCCAAGCGGGGATCGTGTATGGATCTGGTATTCATTCTCGTGATTATCGCGCTCTACATCGTAACCCATTGGATTACATGGGCTATTTCGCGCCTGAGAGATGGGCAATGAGCGCGGCCTACATCATCAGCGGACTGCTGACGCTCGGCCTGTTCGTGTACCTGCTCTACGCCATGTTCAAAGCGGAGAAATTCTGATGACAGCCTCATCGCTGGCGCTCATCGCCGCGTTCTTGGTGGTGGTGCTGCTGTGCGTAAAGCCGCTTGGACTGTACATCGCGAACGTGATGGAAGGTCAGCCGATCTGGGCGCTGCGCGTCGGCGCAGGATTCGAGCGCTTCATCTACCGCGTGTGCGGCATCGATTCCACCGCCTCGATGGGCTGGAAGCAATACGCGATCGCTCTGGTGGTATTCAACGCCCTCGGAGCGCTCGTCGTCTACGGCCTGCAGCGCTTGCAGCTGTGGCTGCCGCTCAATCCGCAAAAATTCCCGAACGTGTCGCCGGACTCCTCGTTCAATACCGCGGTGAGCTTCATCACCAATACCAACTGGCAGGGCTATTCCGGCGAGTCCACCATGAGCTATCTCACGCAGATGGCGGGGCTTGCCGTACAGAACTTCCTCTCGGCGGCCACCGGCATCGTGGTCGCCATCGTGTTGGTGCGCGGTTTCGTGCGTCACAGCGCCGCCTCCATAGGTAACTGCTGGGTCGACATGACGCGTGCGACCTTGTACGTGCTGCTACCGCTTTCGCTGCTCATCGCTCTGCTGCTCAGCTGGCAAGGGGTGGTGCAGAACTTCAGCGCTTACAAGGATGTGACCACGATAGAGAAGTTGAGCTATCAGCAGCCGAAGACCGACTCCGCGGGCAACCCAGTCAAGGATGCCTCGGGCAATCCAGTCATGGAGATCGCCGCCACGCAGACCCAGAGCCTGCCGATGGGGCCGATCGCGTCACAGGAATCCATCAAGGAGCTCGGCACCAACGGTGGCGGGTTCGTGAACGCCAACTCCGCACACCCGTATGAGAATCCGACGCCGTTCTCTAACTTCCTCGAGATGCTCGCCATTGCGTTGATTCCCACGGCGCTCACCTATGCCTTCGGGCGTATGGTCGGCGATACGCGCCAGGGTTGGGCGATCCTGGCGGCGATGATGATCTTGTTCGTGGCAATGCTCACGATCGCCGTGACGAACGAGCAGGGCGGGAACCCGCTCGTCGCGAAGCTCGGTGTGGATCAGGCGGCAAGCAGCGTGCAGCCGGGGGGCAACATGGAAGGCAAGGAGGCACGCTTCGGTATCGGCGCCTCGGCGCTGTTCGCCACCCTCACGACTGGCACCTCCTGCGGGGCCGTGAATTCCATGCATGACTCCTACACGCCTCTGGGCGGCCTCGTGCCGCTCTTCAATATGCAGCTCGGTGAGGTCGTGTTCGGAGGCGTCGGTACCGGCCTCTACTCGATGCTGATCTTTGCCATCGTCGGGGTGTTCATCGCCGGACTCATGATCGGGCGCACACCGGAGTATCTCGGCAAGAAGATCGAATCCTTCGAGATGAAGATGAGCTCGGTAGCCATTCTGGTGATGCCGTTCATCGTGTTGGTGGGGACAGGAGTCGCTGTCAGCCTCGCGGCCGGACAGGCCGGCGTTGCGAACCCGGCCGCACATGGATTTTCGGAGATCCTGTACGCCTTTACCTCCGCGAGCAATAACAACGGCAGTGCCTTCGCGGGAATCTCCGCCAATACACCCTTCTACAACACGGCGCTTGGACTGTGCATGTGGCTCGGGCGTTATTGGCCAATCGTCGCGGTGCTCGCCGTAGCCGGCTCGCTCGCGGCGAAGAAGCGCGTACCGGTCACCTCCGGCACAATGCTCACGCACGGCCCGACATTCGTGGTGTTGCTGATCGGCACGGTGCTGCTGGTCGGTGCACTCACCTTCGTGCCGGCGCTCGCTCTGGGTCCGGTCGTCGAGCACCTAATTCTCTGGGGTGGCTGACACATGGCTGAACTGACTCGAAATCCCAACGTCACGGTCGCTGCGCCGGGTGCTGCCGACGCGCCGCGCGTGAGTGCGCGCCACAAGCTCTCGATGTTCGATCGCAGCTTGATATGGCCGGCGATCTCCGATGCATTTCACAAACTCGATCCGCGCATTCAGTGGCGCAATCCCGTGATGTTCGTCGTATACATAGGGAGCATTCTCAGCACCGGTCTTTGGATCCAGGCGCTCGCCGGACATGGCGAGGCACCCGGCTGGTTCATCTGCAACATCGCGATCTGGCTCTGGTTCACCGTCCTGTTCGCCAATTTCGCGGAGGCGCTCGCCGAGGGCCGCAGTAAGGCTCAGGCGGCGTCGCTTCGCGGTCTCAAGCAGACTGTGCTCGCGAAGAAGCTGGTCGATGCCCGGGATCGCCGGCCCCAGGCACGGGTGCGTGCGGATCAGCTGCGTCGCAACGATATCGTGCTGGTTGAGGCCGGCGACTACATCCCCGCGGACGGAGAGGTCATCGAGGGAGCCGCCTCGGTCGACGAGAGCGCGATCACCGGTGAATCCGCTCCGGTCATCCGCGAATCGGGCGGCGACTTCGCATCGGTGACGGGCGGCACGCGCCTGCTCTCCGACTGGATCGTCGTCAAGGTGACGGCAAATCCGGGCGAGACCTTCATCGATCGCATGATCGCGATGGTGGAGAGCGCCACGCGGCAGAAGACCCCGAACGAGATTGCGCTCACCATCCTGCTGGTTGCTCTGACGCTCGTGTTCCTGTTCGCGACCGCAACGCTGCTGCCGTATTCGCTCTATAGCGTGTCCGTCACGAAGCTCGGCACCGCCGTCACGATCACGGCGCTCATCGCATTGCTGGTGTGCCTCATTCCGACCACCATCGGCGCGCTGCTGTCCGCGATCGGCGTCGCGGGAATGAGCCGGATGATGCAGGCGAACGTCATCGCGATGTCGGGCCGCGCCGTGGAGGCGGCCGGCGACGTGGACGTTCTGTTGCTCGACAAGACTGGCACCATCACGCTGGGCAATCGTCAGGCATCGGTGTTCATCCCCGCGGCCGGTGTCACCGAGGAGGCCCTGGCGAGTGCGGCGCAGCTGGCGTCGCTCGCCGATGAGACGCCCGAAGGGCGCAGCATCATGGTGCTCGCCAAGCAGCGGTTCAACTTGCGCGAGCGCGATCTGCAGTCGCTTGCCGCGACTTTCGTACCATTCTCCGCTCATACACGCATGAGCGGCGTGAACATCGGCGAACGCCAGATCAGGAAGGGTGCGCCCGATGCAATCCAGAAGCACGTGGAGAGTCTCGGTCAGGTCGTGCCGCGAAGCATCCTGACGACCGTCGAGGAGGTGGCGAGACGCGGCAGCACGCCGCTCCTCGTGAGTGATGGCGCGCAGGTGCTCGGCATCGTCGAGCTCAAGGACATCGTCAAAGGCGGCATCAAAGAACGCTTCATCGAGCTGCGGCGCATGGGGATCAAGACCGTCATGATCACCGGCGACAACAAGCTCACGGCGGCGGCAATCGCGGCGGAAGCCGGCGTGGATGACTTTCTTGCCGAGGCCACTCCGGAGGCCAAGCTCAAACTCATCCGGGAGCATCAGGGCCAGGGCCGCTTGGTCGCGATGACCGGGGATGGGACGAATGATGCGCCGGCGCTGGCGCAGGCGGATGTCGCGGTTGCTATGAACACCGGGACACAGGCGGCGAAAGAGGCCGGTAACATGGTCGACCTCGATTCGAACCCCACCAAGCTCATTGAAGTCGTCGAGACGGGCAAGCAGATGCTCATGACGCGCGGCTCGCTTACCACGTTCAGCATCGCCAACGACGTTGCGAAGTATTTCGCGATCATTCCGGCCGCTTTCGCCTCGACGTACCCGCAGCTCAACGCGCTCAATGTGATGCGCCTCGCAAGTCCCTACTCGGCGATTCTCGCGGCGGTGATTTTCAATGCGCTCATCATCGTGTTCCTGATCCCGCTGGCGTTGAAAGGCGTGAAGTACCGTCCGCTGGGCGCCGCGGTTCTGCTGCGGCGCAACCTGGTGATCTACGGTTTGGGCGGCATCATCATCCCGTTCCTCGGCATCAAGCTGATCGATCTCGGCCTGGTGCTCGCGCACTTGGTCTGAAAGGAGAGCCGACGTGGCTGCGATCTTGCGTCCGGCAATCGTGCTGTTTCTCGTGCTGACACTGATCACCGGCATCGCCTACCCGCTCGTGGTGACGGGCATAGCGCAGGCAGTTTTCTCCGCTCAGGCGAATGGCAGCATTCTCATGCACGCCGGCAAGCCGGTCGGTTCGCGACTCATCGGGCAGGCGTTTAGCGATCCGAAGTATTTCTGGGGCCGCCCATCCGCGACGACGCCGCAGCCCTATAACGGGCTCGCATCGACGGGGTCGAACCTCGGTCCGCTGAATCCGGCCTTGACCGACGGAATCAAAGCGCGCCTCGCCGCGCTGCGGGCTGCGGACCCAACCAGCAAAGCATCCGTACCGGTCGATCTCGTCACGGCCTCGGCCAGTGGTCTGGATCCGGACATCAGTCTTGCCGGGGCGTATTATCAGGCGGATCGTGTAGCACGC
>Ga0335077_10000298_pt1 | contig 53310 bp, 43 predicted proteins | sample Lox_Sample_31_FD_207151 | JGI IMG/M metagenome (GOLD analysis project Ga0335077, IMG submission 207151) | Soil microbial communities from Loxahatchee National Wildlife Refuge, Florida, United States - Lox_Sample_3.1 | ecosystem: Environmental > Terrestrial > Soil > Wetlands | place: USA... | reverse complement strand
AAAATTTTGGCGTATTGGCTGATCCGGGTTTGCGGAACCACGTTATTGGGGAATGGCTGCCGGACACCGTTTGGACCAGTGGTCGTCGCCGGATCGTAGATCGTGTACTTGTTGCCACTGAAATCCGTGATGTTACCCAAATCGCCATTCCACATGGACGCCAAGGGCACAGCCGTGGAGGAAAAACTGTTCTGCCTTTGCTTCATGCCCTCCCAATCGAACATCCAAAATGTCTTGTTCTTGCCGTTATAGAGTTTGGGGATGAACACCGGTCCGCCCGCATACCCGCCATACTCGTTTCGAATATACTTTGCCGGCGTATTTCCATCCGTGCGCTGGCGGGCGCGAAGGCCATACGCGTTATCGCGAAAAGTCTCAAACAGCGCGCCGTGTAACTGATTGGTGCCACTCCGGCTCACCACATCGATGGTTGCCGGCCGCGAGTATTGCGCCCCGGAACCGGCCGTCTCAATGCGGAACTCCTGCACGGTGTCCAGGCCCGGCTGCATCCGCGCGATGCCGCCGCCAAACCGGTCGACCATGGACATGCCGTCAAAATTCATTTCGGTGGCCCCAACCTTCATGCCGTTGGTGCGCGGGTTGGCGCCGCCAACCACTCCGGGGGTGAGGTCGAAGAGCAGGGAGATTTGACGTTGATTCAGCGGCAAGTCGTGGATGCGGAGCGCGTCTTTGACATCGGCTACCTGCGAGCCCTCCGTGGCGATGGTCGAAGCAGCACCGGTTACCTCGACCGACGATTGCAGGCTTCCCACTTCCATATTCGGATCAATGACCAGAGTCTGTCCGGCCTCGACCGTGAACGTTCCTTCCCATTTCTTGAAGCCCTGAGCCTCGACCGACAGTGCGTAAGGGCCGAGCTGTACGGAGCCAAAGTAGTAGATGCCGTCAGTGTTGGACTGGCTTTCTCTCGCGACGCCCGTTGAGGTGTTCGTCAGCATCACTTTGGCATTTGGGATGACAGCTTTGCTGGCATCCTGCACTGTGCCGTGGACAACGCCGAGCCCGGTCTGCCCTGCTAACGGCAGAGCAGCAGCCAAAACCAGTGCACACAAAATTTTTGCGTATTTTGAGGACGAAGTTGCTAGAGGCATTGTCGGGCCGCCCCTTCTTGGAATGGAATTTTGGTTCAGGCTATCCGAAATTGCCGCTCAAGTCAAGCGCTTTTTGGGGCTAATGCGTTGTTACCACGTGAATTGGTGCACGGAGTCCGCTAGTATCGAAGCGGCTAGCGAGGTGCACGCTACTTGCGGATTTCCACGTATCCGTGCTGCGCCAGAAATCGGAAGTAGCCGTCCAAGTCGAGTTTAATGGGACCCAATTCCTGTTCCGTTAGCTTCTTCACTTCGGCTATGGTGCGTTGCCCATCGCACCAGTAAAGCGCTGTAATCGCAGTCGTATCCCACGCGCCGGAAGGAAAGCCAGCGCGCTGGTCAACCGGGAGATCGTCGAGCGGTACCGTCCCAAAACGCTTGCGCACAACCACCGCACCGTTCACAATTGTTTCCGCGACTGGCTGTGGCGCGCCGAGCAGCGAACGAAACGATTCGCGGAGAGCGGCACGACGGTCCGGCGGAACTAGGCGCAACACCGACAGGACAGCCTGCCGCTGACGGCCTGCCAGATACGCGGCCTTCTCCGCACTCTGGCCGGCAGCCCGCGAACGCCAGTAATCCGCGCTGATTTCGGCCAGCCAGCGAGCCTCCGGCTCTCCGGCGTTGGCCAGGTAATAGAGAAACGCAGCATCGACAATCGAGATGTCGCGGAGCGAGCGAGCATCCACGCGGTCCGGTGTGTCCTCGGAGTTGTGGTGCGTCACGACACCGGTTCCACTGTATGCCCACGTGGTCGGGATGCCCACGGTCGGCTCGCCCAGATAGCTGTCGGTGCCGGGCATGAATGGCTTCTCGTGCCAGGGCCGGCCGGCTTTGGGGAAGTAGGATTGCGCCACCTGCAGAGTGAAAGGATCCACGTACGACGCGGCGGCGTGCGGGCCCATGTAAAACGAGTATTCTGTGTCGGGCGACTCGTAGGGTGACGCCGGAGTGTCCAGGCACAAGGCCGCGATGGTACGCTTGATCCGCTCCGGTTGGGAAGCGATGTAATGCATCGAGCCGTACATCTCACCCATCGTCAAAATGCGAATGCTGCGTTTCGGCGGTGCGAGCTTGCCGGCCTGAATCAAACGATGCAGCGTGGCGAGAGATTCCAGCATGGCCGAAACTCCCGTGGCGTTATCCTCGGCGCCTTGTTCGGAGGAGTGGCCAAGGGTGATCACTTCCTCATCGGACGACGCCCCGGGGATCACGGCAGTCACGTAGGGATATTTGCCGGAGTAGAAGCGGGTATCCACCCGGGCCCTGACCCGCAGTGGAGATCTCGAGTGCAGAAGTGTTCTTAATAAATCCGCTTGTTTCGGCGTGATCGAGAAACTGAGCAGCGGCGTGCTGGTCTTCGTAAAGGCCCAGCCGGCATCGCCCCACGCATTGATCCATTGCCGCCCGTCCTGAAGAGCCGGGTTTTCCGAAAAAGCGTTGACGGCGCCGAGCGCGCCCGCTTTCACCAGCAGCCATTTGATCTCCGCGGGGTTGACCTTGGTGAGCACGAGTTTGCCGCGGAGGTCCTGCTTGAGAATGTCGGCGGGCGAAACGGCCTTCAACTCCACGATCTCGGAAGTGATCCCTTCAGGCGGCGTGGGACCACTCCACATGCCCAGCGAGGTGGGAACCTTTTCGAAATCCGCGAGCACAGCCTGATCTGGTGGTACGGAAGGCTCCACGATCTCGAGCCGCGCCTGCTTGGCGTCCCAGGCCATCGGCATAGTCCAAAAGCCGACTTGGGTCACGCCGTCGGCCGGAGCGGCCAGAATCTCAACTCGCTCCAGACCGATTTCCGTCATGGCGCTTTTCAGGTATTCGGCCGTCTGCTGAAACTTGGGGAAAGTGAACCAGCGGTCGGTTGAATAAATCCGCCGCATCCGCTCCATGGCATCCTGCGGATGGACCTCCGCACGAATGGTGTCCACGAGCGAATTTAACTTCGAGTTGACCGGCGCTTGAGCGCCGCCGGCGGGCAGCGTTAGAAGAACCAAGACAACGGCGCGGAATGGGGATGTCACTCGTCTATTTTAGTCACTACAATGAGCGCATACATGTTCCGTGGTATTGGACTCTTGTTGCTGGCATCCAGCATGGCCGCCAGCGCTGCCGAGATTGTTCTCCCCTCGGCCGATCTCGAGCGAGACCAGGTTGTGATGGCCATCTACCGCAGCAGCGGTCTGGCCAGCGGCAAGGGCACGCTTGCGATCCGGTGGATGGATGTGCTGGGAAGGGTGGTGGAAGACCGGACCCAGCCGGTCGAGCTGACCGATGAGAATGAGATCCGGTTTCCACTGGACCTGCGACGCGCAGTAGCCATGAAGAATACCGTCACCGCGCATCTCGTTTTCGACGGCGTCAACCGAAAGGGTGAACCTGACCGGCGCGACGAACAGGCTCAGGTGAGCTTCATCGCGCGCCCGCCTGATCGCGACTGGAAAGACTACCGCATCATCATGTGGCAGGACTACCCGGCAAACTTGTGGAAGACTCTGAAGGCATTGGGCATCAACGCTGGACAATATGTGGGCCGTAATGAGCCGCCGGCGGAGTTCCTGCTGGAGAACGACCTGCAGTGGTACGCCGAGAACATCGCTACGGACTTCTACTCCGCCTATCACCGCTACTTTGCGGATCGCCGGGTGAACTGGAAATTCTACGAAGCGAAAGAACTCTACAAGAAGGATCCATCAAGCAAAGGAGCTTTCAAACGCCACCCAAGTTTCTCGGACCCTGCCTGGATCGAGAGAGTTCGCGACCGCTTGATTTCGGTGACGCGAAAGCACTCGCCGTACCGGCCGGTCTTTTACGATCTCGGCGACGAATCCGGCATTGGCGATCTCGCGGCCTTCTGGGACTTCGACTTCTCCGATCAGTCGCTCGCGGAAATGCGCGACTGGCTGAAGCAGCGGTACGGCTCTCTCGCGTCAGTGAACAGTCAGTGGGGAACGCGATTCTCGTCCTGGGATCTTGTGACCCCGGAGACAACCGACGAAGCCATGAGGCGTGCTGATGGGAACTTCTCGTCCTGGGCGGATCACAAGGAATGGATGGACATCTCGTACGCGCGGGCCCTGCAGATGGGCGCCGACGCCGTCCATTCGGTGGATGCCAAGGCGTACGTCGGGATCGCGGGAGCGCAAATGCCGGGCTGGGGCGGGTACGATTACGCGCGGCTCACCGCGGCAATAGACTTTTTCGAGCCGTACGATATTGGCAACAACATCGAGATCATTCGATCTCTCGCGCCGCGGACCCCCGTCGTGACAACATCTTTTGCTCGCGGACCGTGGGAGAAGCATCGCGTCTGGTATGAGCTCTTGCACGGCAATCGCGGCCTGATCATCTGGGATGACAGGTTCGAGTTCGTGAATCGCGATGGCACTCCCGGACCGCGGGGCATTGAGGCTGGGTCTTACTTTAACGAGATCACCAAGGGGATTGGGGCATTGCTCATCAACAGTACCCGTCTGGCCGACCCGATTGCGATTCACTATTCTCAGGCCAGCTTCCGAACCGACTGGATGTTGCGCAATCAACCAAGAGGTGCCGCCTGGTTTGACCGAACGTCGAGTTCCGAGCGGCTGGACAATGAATTTCTGCGTCTTCGTGAGTCCTATTGCCGCCTGATCGAAGATCTCGGGCTGCAGTATCGTTTCGTTTCATACTCGCAACTGGAACAGGGCGAACTGGCGCGAGGCGGGTATCGCGTTCTCGTCCTTCCCGATTCGCTGGCAATGTCCGCCGCGGAGGTGGGTGCCATTCGAGAGTTCATGCGGAGCGGCGGAACGGTGATCGCCACCGGCGAGCCTGGAGGCTTCGACGAACACAGCCGCAAGTTGGCGTCGCCTCAACTGAACGACGTGGACGGCCAAATGATGCGGATTCCGGGCGACGTGCTCAATTATCATCGCGACCGTCTGCTTGGCAAAGAGGGAGTAGTTCTTGAGGCGGCGCGCAAGGTGTTTCAGAATGCGGATGTGCGTCCCCGGTATCACGTTGTGGATGAGAGCGGCAAGGACGCGGTGGGAGTGGAGACTCACGTATTTCGCAATGGCGGCGCGACGATCGTCGGACTGTTGAGCAATCCGCAGTTGCGCGTGGACGAACTCGGTCCGCCGGAATTCAAATCCAATGAGAGGTTCGAGAAACCGCGGCGCTTGCGGTTACTTTTGGACGCCGATGGGTATGTGTACGACATCCGCAGGGGGCAGTTCGCCGGGAAGCGGGACAGCGTGGAGTTTACCCTCGATCCGTACGAACCGGTGGTCTACGCGCTTCTGCCGGCGGCGGCGCGCGATCTTCACGTGGCTGCGCCCGGCTTGGTTTCCTCCGGGGGCACAGCGCAAGTCAGCTTCTCGACCGACCCCAGCGCCGCGACGAGCGTGCTCCATGTCGAGGTGACCGATCCTTCCGGAAACGTGGCTGCGCACTATTCGGGTAACTTCTTCGGCGCGGAGGGACGTGGCGGAATCCAAGTTCCTTTCGCTGTCAACGACGCTCCGGGAAAGTGGGAGGTGAGAGTGCGCGATGTGCTGACGGGCAAGACTGCCCGGAGGACGATCGAGGTTCGAAAAGCCGCAGAGGAAGTCAGAACGCGAAGTCCCAATTCTGATCCCGGTTGGCAACGTGAATCTGTTTCCCTCCATAGAGCGACCGGACCTGAACGGCGGGAATTACCTGGCCCATCGGATTCACGGCATCAATGATCCATACCTGCCGCGGGGAAAGCGAACCTGCCAGATCGGGCAGATCGTAAAATTTAAGCGCGGAAGGAACGATCTGCTCGAACATCTTTCGGTGAATTCTGTGCGTCACAATCGCATCGTAGCTGACGAGCATGTCTTCGAGCGCCAGCTTCCCGATGCGCGGATCGAGCGCCGCAGCGTGCAGCATAGCGACGGCTGCAGTGCCTTTGCCAATACCTGCAAGTTGCGAGCCGTCCACATCGGAACGCGCCAAGAGCAATTTGATGCCGCGCTCGATATCCCCTGCGCGCATGCCAACCAGAGTCCTCCCCAGTAGAATGGCCGTTTCGGCGCTATCGTAGTCGCCAAAGTAGCGGAAGAAGTCGTCGTGGGTGTCAAGAGCCGGGCGCGTCTCACCCATTCCACGGAGGTCCGCGGACAAAACGATGAAACCCTTATGAACGAGGCGCTCCGCTTCTCCGGCGGATGCCCGCTTGCCTTCGCCGTCCGCGTAGAGGATCGCCGGGCGTCTCGTGCCTTGCCATTCGGGTATGTAGAGCAGCGCCGGAATCAGGATGCCGGGCTCGCTCTCATACGTGAGCTTCTCGATTCGGTATCCCGTCCGCTGTAGCATGCCGTAGCTTTTGACGTTCAAGTCGCCTTTTCCGGGATCAAAAGCCATCAGATCCCGAACCTTGCCAACCTCAAAGGCCGGCCGATTTCGCCTGACGGCCTCATACCGTTTCGTGTTGAGCGAAAAGACATCCTCGCCGTGAAACGAGGTGGACACCTGGCCGGTTGGGCTGGCCCAAAGCTCCTCCGAGCGGGCGATCGGCACGTCGCGTTCCCCGCCATCGTCTTCCTTCGATTGCAGCCAGTGCGCGAACCAGCGATAAGCCGCCTCGCGCCGCGGTTTCGAGTAGCCATGCCCATCGTCGGCTTCCACCTTTTGCAGCTTGTCCCCGATGCCGAGCGCATCGTAGACGCGCTGCGCCTCAGCAAACGACTCGCGGACACCGCCGATGGGAAAGAAATCGCGGATCGCGGACAGCACCAGAAACGGCTTCGGCGCGAAGCTATAGATGAAGTCGGGAAAATCCATACCGGCGTTCAGCCAGCCCGGAAACACTTGCTCACCGTCCTGGGGGCCCAGCGCGCTCAGAAGAAATCGCCACGAAGTGATATAGCACGAGGGCGCGGCAACCTTGATGCGGTCGTCGAGCGCCGAGAGATAGCTGGTGTGCGTGCCTCCGCCGGAGTTTCCGGTGGCGCCAACGCGGTTTGGGTCGACTTCGGGCCGCGAGAGCAGGTAATCCAAAGCGCGGATGCCGTCCCAGATGGTGTAGCGGGCGATGGCGTCGCCGATGAGCATGCATTGCGTTCCGAGTTCGGTGTGTTCGACGGTGGACGAGAAAAACTTCGAGTCGTTCCAATCCGGATCAAAAAACTGCTTGCGTTCTTCCTGACCAAGCGGATCCCAGGCAAAGGCAACATAACCTCTCCGAGCCAGCGATCCGAGCATCTGTTGCCACGTGGAATTCGACTTGCCGCCTAGTTCGTGGCCCAGCGGATAGAGAATGGCAGGGTACGGAGGAGCGCCGGTCTTCGGAAGATAGAGATTTCCGGTGACAAAAAATTGCGGTTGGCTCTCGAAAATGATTTTCTCAATTCGATAATCGCCGCGATCGATGGCGCCCACGATCCGCGCGTTGAGAGGCGTGCGCTCCGGAAAACCACCGATGGATTCCAATATCTTCGCCCGCACCAGTTTCCGCCTTACGGCAACGGCATCGAATGTAGTTATTCCGGCGATCGCCGCGGCTCGTTGTCGCAGGTGCTCGTTAGCCTCATTCATCAGGTAGGCGGGCAGCATTTTGCGGAGATCGCGAAATTCGCCGATGGTGGAGAGGAAATCAAGATCCGGATCTTCCTGCGCCCGCACGATGGTGGGGGCTAATAAGGCGATACACAAAAACGCAAGTTGACAGAGGAGAGGCATCGGGGGCAGAATACACCGATTCGGAGACGGGCTCAATGACGGCCGTATTGCGGGCATTCGTGCCCTTGTGTTTGGCAGCACGATTGGCGTTGCCTGCAGCGCTTCCCGCTCGCTACTACCGCCTCATGGAAGATGGCTGCATCAGCATCGAAAAGCATCTCGATGAGCAACCGAACTCCGACCTGAAGACGCTGGAGCAGGCGCGGCCTCACGCCGGCTCGTCTCTGGAAATCGTCTGGGCGCACTTTGGATACGCGATTTTGCCGCCTGCGGTGCTCTACGCGAAACAGCACCCGGAAAACCGGCGATACCACGACCCCAAAATGCTGGCGCTCGCGCTGCGCATCGGCGACCTGCTGGCAGCGGCGGATGAGCAGGGCATCTTCGAGCCGCGCCTGGACAGCGACTGGGACACCTACACGTGGCTCGAGGCTTACCGGTTGCTGGCTCCAGAACTGGGCGAGGCGCGCCGGGAGCGCTGGAAGCAGCGGATTACGCGAAATGTCGCTCTGCTGGTGCCGGATGCCATCGACCGTCTGGACTCGGCCTGGTATCAGACACCGTTCATCCGCACGTCTCCGAATCACTACGCACAGTGGGCCTCACTCCTGATGTTGAGTGGCCGGGTCTTCGAAAATGCGGAATGGGAGAAGCTCGGCGCGCGAATTCTCAGGCGTTTCGCAACAACGGAGCAGTCGCCGGATGGGTATTGGGGGGAACTCAGCAACTCCGGTCCCACCACGGGATACAACCATCTCACGCTGGCCAGTGTCGGGTTGTATTGGGAGTGGACACACGGTCCGGACGCGTTGAATGCGCTGCGGCGCGCCACTACTTTCCATAAGAACTTTACTTTCCTGGACGGCACACCGGTAGACGTGATCAACGACCGGAACCGCCACTGGGGCGCGCGATCGTGGGCCCATTTCACGTTCTCTAATTTCCCGGACGGTCGCGGTTACGCAGAGTACCTCGCGGACTTTTTCGACCCGGGCCACCTGAACATGGATCTATTAGGACGCATTGCGCAAGACGCCTTGTACTATCACGACGGGCCGACTGAGCCGGCGCCCCAAACGTCTGCCAACTATTCGTTCGAGATGAGTGTTCCCGCCGGTATTCGTAAGAGTGGTCCATGGCAGATAGCGCTCTCCGGACTGATGAGCGCTCAGGCGATCCACAACCAGTACTATCTCGATCGCCAAGGAAATGTCAGCGTCTTTCATCAAAAGGCCGGCCTGATCATTACCGGCGCCGGCTCCAAACGCCAGCCGGAACTGGCGACATTTTCCGAGCATCTCATGGGGCAGACGGTTCATTTGCCCATCAGCACCCGGCTGCATATGGGGGAGCTTCAGGACCGGCTCTCGGTTGCCTACAACACATTCTTCGCCGATCTGTTTGTGTCGCGGTCGGCGGAGAATGAGCTGGCACTGCGTTTCCGGATCACGCAGCGCGGAGAGGCCGCTGACAGCGCCCGGTTGACTTTGCAGTTGGTCCTGAAAGCAGGTGAGACGCTGGAAACCGCGGCCGGCAAGAAGATCACGCTCGGTGCGGACCGGATCGAATTGGGAGCCGCGGATCTTGGCGGCTGGATTCGCCATCACGGGTGGACGATGAAGATCGATAAAACCGCGCGCCTGGTCTGGCCCGTATACCCGTTCAATCCGTACGCCGACGGTCCTGAGACGAACCTGGAGTGGGCGGTAGGAGCGCTGTCGGTGGACTTGCATCCGACTCCTGCCGCGGATTCCCCCGTCCATCATAAGGAAGAGCAGATCGACTTCGTGATTTCCGTCGAGTAATTAGCGCTGGCACTCGAAGATGACGGCTTCATTCACAACCTTGGCGCCCGCCGGGATGTTGATGGAGTAGTCAAATTCAGTCGCGCCCGCTGGAATCCGCTGGGTGAATTTCTTGACGGTTCCATCTTCTTTCCAGATGTGTGTTAGCTCGAGCGGCGACGAATCGCCTGGCGCCTTGGTTTCAATCGCGAGGCGGAAGTGATCGAGTGCCAGATCTCGAATGCGGTAACGGACGTAAATGTCAGGCGCACCCGCCACGTCGATTCGACGGTCGACTTCCGGCCAGCGCAGCGTACGATCGATGGGGATGCCATCTCGCCATCTTAGATGCGGATCGTAATCCCAAATCGTCTGAAAGGGTCCGTCCGCCGACTTGCTCCAGGCAATCGACGCTGCCGGATGATTCGCCGGAACAGCCGCTACCGTTCGCACCTCCGCAGTGAACTTATCTGGCGCCAAACCGTCGCTGAGGTCGAGAAAGCGGCCGCCTGCTTCGAACGCGGCAATTGGAGCTGCAACGGGGCTGCTGAGACGGAAGATGAAATCCGCGGTGCCATTGGTGGCCGGAATCCAGAAGCCCTGCCCGTTCTCGGAAACGTAACGTGCATTCGAAACCATCTGCGCGACGTTCCGCACTGAGGCTCTGTTGACCGCAACAGGGTGCCTTCCGACCGGCGGCCCGGCCGTGTAGATCAGGTTGTTACGGCCCGGGGCGAGTCCAGGAAGGATCCGCGGGTTCAGTTGAATGCGGGTGAGCAACGTGCCACTGCGCAGTTCACTGCCATTGTCTTTCGTCACCTTGATGAGGTACGCGTATGACCCGCTGATGGCCGTACGGCGGCCGTGCTCCGAACGCGTGAGTACCGCGGGCTCAACCTGCCAGCCTCCGTGATGTGGGCCGCGCAGCGAACCAGCAGTCAACCAGGTGCGCCCGTCATCTGTCGAGGTGGCCACCGCCAGCGTTTGGCGTTCGGAAGCGAGCGCAGCATCAAACTCAAATTGTGCATCGATGATTACATATGGGCTGCGGACTTCATAGACCGTGGTGGCTTCTCCGGTTATCGGGACGCGATACTCGATGCGGCCCGTCGCCCAACGCCGCTCGTCCTTCTGGCTGCGCGGGCCGTCAGCAGTCTTGATTTGGTATTGTGCGACTTCTTGCGGAAATTCCTTCCACACCTGTCCCGTGAATTTGTAAGGCAGGTAATAGCAGTCGCCCTCGGGTTGAAAATAGCGCACAAGCCGCTCGCCAGGACGCAGCTCAAACTTCATGCTGTGGCCGTGCGGCGCCCGCTCGAAGGGAAAGAGCCAGTTATCGCCTGTGGTCGTGAAAAGCTTGGCCAGGTCGCTGATCGCGGCCTCCCGAACGTCGGCGGGGTACCACGGCTCCTCCACCAGGCGAGCGTCGACCTGCGTGGGACTCTTCAGCTTCGAGAGAATGATGTTCCCGTCTTCTTCAAGTTGATGTACGGAGGCAACAGGCAACTCTCTCACCGAACCGCGGCCGGTGGTGTTGTAGCCCATCATGTCCGAATCGTAGTGGTGATACCGGCCGTCGTAAAAATCCTCAGCCACCGTGTGGCCGGTCAGAAACCAGACGCGAGCATCCTCGAATCCGCCCGCTTTCCAGACCGCTTCGAGCAAAGGGGCGATGTGATAGCAGAGGCCGAATCCGTAGCTATTGAGGAGCTTCAACGGGTCGAGCACCTCTCCCATAGGCTCCTCGTAAGCCCATCCGGCAATGTGATACCAGAACCCCGGCTTCACAAAACGGCCGTCGGTCAAGAAGAAGCGCCAAATCGCTTCGGCCTGCTCCCGCGGAGTCTTGGCACGCGCATTTGCATAGATACCACGGGCCAGTTTTCCCAAGTCAGACGCGTCCGGCTGGTTCCTGAGCAGCACATTGGGCGAGTAGACCTGCGCACTCGCCGCCAGCGCGAACATCGCGCCCAGGAGCAATCGATGCAGCCGGCTCGTCAGCGGGCAGCCTCCAGATCCAGCCAATCAAAACGGCCTGTGTCTGCCGGCAGATGGTTCGCCGCTGCGAATTGATTTCGTGCTGCGCGGATGGCCGTCACCCACTTTCCTAACGGCAGCCGCAATTCGCGCTCCACCAGATAGCTCATATCCACGGTTCGGTCCGGCACGTGGTCTTTTACGTCGTCGAGTTCATGAAAGAATTTGCGGCCGTTCGCCTCCGCTGTGCGCGGAAACCAGCTCTTGTACCATGTGGCGACGGCGTCGCGGAGCGCTCCATTGCGGTCGCGCCGTATCTCCTCCGCGATTCCCAAGGCGCCGTCAACGGACTCAAGAGCGTCTTTAGCCTTCCCCTGGCCCGCTGCCTTCTGCGCTGATTCGAGCAGAAAACACATACGGCGGATACCGAGGAGCATTTCCAGATTCTGGCGGTAGAGATTCGCTATTGACAGGTAGACTTCGAGGTTGTAGCGATTGATCTCCACGCCCCGCATGTTCTCGTGCAGAAGCCCAGCGAGTTCATCGTTGTCGGCCAGGGAGTCGCTCGCGAGCTGCAGGCGGCGGGCGTTTTCGGCGATCCAGCTCGGGTCGAATTTCAAGTCAGCGGCCGGTGCCGCGGGCAACGCGAGGGTGTCATCCTTCAGCGGCTTTCGCGGGTGGTAGATACCTTCGGAATAACCGAAGATGGGCTTGCGCCAGGAGGGTCCGCGCTCCCAGCTATCCGACCAGAATTGCGCCTGTTCGCTCATGAGCTGGTACACGCGATTCATTTGGATTGCGCCATCGCCGTAGAATAGCTTGTAGAAAACTGCTGCCGATTCCTCTGCCGAGCGCGATGCCGGCCGCCAGCCCGCGGCGGTTATCGTCGCGTAACCCAGCCAAAATGTTTCCGGATGCAGACCCGCATCCGCCCAGCCGGCTACCACCGTCCCTATGAGATCAGTCTGCCCGCGCGCGGCGTCAAAGGAGATTTTCCGGTATCCACCGGCAACGCGGCCCGCATCCGGCGCACCGGGATGCAACCGGCGCGAGCCGGGCAGATTGAAATAGTCCGGAAAGAAATGCTCCTCACCCTGTGTCGAGGTATAAATCATCTGCCGGATGCCGCGGCGATGAAACACCGGATCGAACGTAGGACCGTACGTTTCGCCATTGACCAGATAGGGGGGCAGAGCTTCGATGTCCGAAGGTACGAGGGGAAACTCGCCCCAGAACATCACCGTCCGTCCTTGCTCGTGCAAGGGCTCGGCGATTTGTGTGATGAAGCGCGCCAGCAGTTTGCCAACGCTACCCAGTTGATGGGCCGCCGTTTTCTCCTGGCAGGCGGGGTTATCCGCCATCCCGATGTAATAAGGCTCGTCTGTCGAGAAGTAAACGAACTTTCCGCCGCGGTTTGCATCGACGAGGTCCCGAAACATGCCGGAGAGAAATTTCACGGCTTCCGGATTGGTCGCACACATCTCGTAGTTGCTGTCCGGGAACGACCGATATTTGGCGTACTCGGGATGCTTCAGGATGAAAGCGATATGCGTGGGTCCGTCGAGATACGGAATCACCTGCACGTGATAGCGGAGTCCGTAGTCCGTCAACTCCTGATACTCTGCGGGCGAAAGCGCATACGGCTCAACTACTGCAGGCGCGCTCCGAAATTGGAAGTGCCCCTCGAGTTTCAGCGCGAAGCCGTTGATCTTGAAAAATGCGGCCTGACGAACGGCGCGTTTCAACTCAGGCAGGCGGTCGAGGTGATGCGCGTCGTCCCAGTAGATGTGGCGTAGATGAAGATCCGGCCAGTCTGTGATACGGCCTACGGGCAGATAGTGTGCTCCGCTGCGAGTACGCACGAGTTGCACCAACGTTTCCACGCCGTAGAACAGTCCTTGCGGCGCATTCGCAACGATGGTCACGCCCGGATCGCCGATTTCGATGCGGTACGCCTGGTCCGCGATGGCCTGCTTGTCGGAATCCGCCGTCTCGCCCGGAATCACGCTCCCGGCTTTCACCTCCAGCCGGACAACCGTCGCGGCGCCGGCAGCCGGCCGCAATCCGAAACGCGACTCCAGTTCCTGTGACAGGGCCTCGACCGCCACATCGCCCTCCGCCACGCCGGCGCCTCGTTGGAGCGCCCAGTCGGGACCGAACCGCTGATCGCCATCGAGCAACTCAACCTGCTGGGGGTCTGGAATCACCGCGTAGCCGCGCGACCAGAGTTTCGATACGGTTTCACTACGACCAGCCACAGCGAGCGCGACGGCAAGAGTTAGAATACGGATTCGCATGTCTGAAGTCAGAATCTATCACAGCCTGCTCTGCCTGGCAGTAGTGTTGACGACGGAGTGCCTCGCGGGAGCGAATCTCACCGCGCTGCCCGAACACTTCCGCCCCGATCCCTTTGGCAACATCGTGGAGCCGGATCGGACTGCAGGAGCTGCGCCCGCAACTGATGTCGTTCTCAAAACCGCGCGCGCAGCATACGTCTCGTGTCATCTGGTGGTGACGGTAGCGGAGGGTGGCAATTACGACCTGGAGCTGCAGCCCTTCCCGGCCGCGAGCGGAATTCAGGCAGAACTCTATCGGGAATGGTTTCACTATCTACCCTCCATCAAGCGCTACTTTCCCGACGCGCTGATTCCCGTTCGGACTCCCTATCGGTCGCAGTTGCCTGAACCGGACAACCAGATTCCAAAGCAGACCGTGCAGGCTTTCTGGCTTGACGTGTGGGTGCCGCGGACAGCAGACCCGGGTGCTTACCAGACAACCGCAACATTGCATTCCGGCGGAAAGATTGTGCGGTTGCCAATTAAGCTAAGAGTTCTTGCACCAATCGTTCCCTCGGAAGACGCGGTCGCTATCGATCACAACAGCTACGGCACGTACTGGCTTGCCGATCAGTACCCAGCTCTGGCAAAACACCTCGGCGAGAAGTTCTTCACCAGCGATGAGTTCTTCGGTCTGATCCACTCCTATCACCGGATCTTTTATGAGCACCGAGGTGTTTTTCACCAGCTCGGGTACGGCCACGCCGGCAAAGTCGGGCCGGAGTTCGCGCCGCGGCTGGAAGGCTCGGGAAAGGGGAAGCATGTGGCGGATTGGACGATGTTTGACCGGCACTATGGTCCGCTATTGGACGGCTCCGCCTTCGCCGCCACTCATCGCGGCCGCAGCCCTATTCCTTTCGTCTATCTTCCAATCAACCCGGAATGGCCGGCCTCCTTTCTTTGGTGGGGAGAGCCGGGGTACGAGCGCGAGTTCGTCAATGTCGTGTCAGAGATGGAACGGCACTTCCGCGAGAAGGGCTGGACCGCCACCCGGTTCGAGCTGTTCTTCAATCACAAGAAGCGTTACAAGGGCTTCCCTTGGGATGGCGACGAAGTCCGCTTTGTGCGCGATTACTCGTATTTCAAGGAGTACGCCCGGCTCATGAAGCTAGCAGTGCCCGCCGACTCGCCCGTAAAATTCGTCTTCCGCGCCGACGTTAGTTGGACCATGGAGCGGCAGTTCAAAGAACTCGCCGGAATCATCAACTTCTGGGTGTGCGGCGGCGGAGAATTTGGATGGTACGATTACGCGCCGAAACTACTGAAAGATCGCGGCGACATCGTGTGGATCTATGGAGGAACGCCGCCCGTGACCGAACCGGGCTCACACGTAACGACGGATGTGCTGCGCCCGTGGATGTGGGGCATAGACGGTTTCGTTCACTGGCAAACCGCGTCGCCTGGCGATGATCCGTGGTTTCACTCCGACGGCGGTGGCGAGGCGCTGGTGTATCCTGGTGACCGCTTCGGTATCGAAGCGCCCATTCCCTCCATCCGCCTCAAAATTCAACGCAACGCGGTGCAGGACATCACTCTTTTGGACAGTTTCCTCCGAACGAAAAAGTACGAGCGGTTGAAGGCGGAAGTGGCCCGCCGCTTCAACGACACGGCTCTCGACGAGTGGCGGACCCCGCGGCCGCCGCTGGCCGACCGAAACCCCGAGGATGTGTCAAATGCCGATTACGAGGACGCGATGCCAAAGAATCCCAAGTTCACCGGAATCGATGCCGCGGCATGGCAGCGAGTGCGCACTTACGCACTAGAACTCGCACGAGAGGCTCAATGACTTTCAAATTCGCCCTTTTACTTGCCGCCACCGGCCTGTTCGCCCAGCAGGACAACCGCTCGAGCGCACTCGACCGTGTAGCCCAGGTCGCCACCGTGATGATAGACGGAGACACTTGCCGGCGCATTCAAACGCCGCGCTCCGCGCAATACTTCCTACAAACCGATGCCCGCGATCCCTGGAGGGCCAGCGACAATTTCGACGTCAACGATGCGGCCTTCATCGAGACCAAGAAGACGCTGATGCGTCTGGCTCGACTGTGTCCCGAAGCATGTGATGTCAACCTCTGGATGCCCGTGCCTTCAAATCCGCCGCGCATTCAGATACTGATCCGCAATGTTCACGAGATGAGCCAGTTCTGGACCTGGGGAGATTTGCACCAGCAGATGCCTCCGGAGATGAGGCGTGTTCTCGATACCGGAGAACGCGTGACGGTGAGCCGCAGACCCGGTATGATCTCCGTGCTGGCGCCCGTTTGCGACAGTGTCGGTGATATCGTGGGCCTGGTCGAAGTAGTGAGCCAAGCCGGCCCGGATCCTCGCGAAAACGTCAAGTAATGATTCATGTGCGCCGTTTTCGGCGGCGGTATTTACCTTTAACGCATTCCTGTTCCATTGCGATGCGGGTCACCCGGCCGGGTGTACCGCTGCACCGGCTCTGCAGAGAAAAATCTACCGAGACGAGGTAAAGAAGGCCACTTCGACTGTACTTCCCGATACATCACTGCTCATAACACTCGGGCGAGAGAGATTTACGTGGCGCGACGGTGAGCGGTGGCTGGATGTTCATCTCGCTTTTTTGCATCTGTTGCCCGAGATCCGTTATACGCGCTGGGCTACTGAACATTTCAGAGACGTCAACGATCTGCTGCACTGGAACCAGAACCAGGCCGAGTTTCTGCTCGGCATCACTTTTGGCAGCACGGCGCGCTAAGAGATACTCAGGCCCCCCACGCAATGTGCGCGGTGGCCGATCGCCTCCGTGTGCTGTGCGAAACAGCACAGACTGGCCCTTTCAAATCCGTTGCGGCATTCTGATTGCAGTCACTGGTGAGAAAGGGGGACTCCGTCATGCTGGGGGGTCCGACGCGGATGAACTGTGAAGTGATTGCGGTGAAGATTCCAGATAACCGCACGGCTGCTGTGCTCCATGTTTCGGGAGGCGTCGATCTCACCACCCTGGACCAACTGGGCGGGGCCATCCGAAGATCATTGACTGTGGAGTCACTGGCGTGTCTGGTCGTGGACTTGAAAGAGGCTACGCACGTTGATAGTTCCGGCATCGGAATGCTGTTGGACGCGATGCGCCGCGCAAACCGACGGCAGGTGCGTTTCGTGCTTTGCGGGCTGAACGGCGCCGTCCATCACGTATTCGAACGGACACGCTTAAATCTTCTGTTCGAAATTCGTCCAACGTTCGGGGAAGCGGTACTCGACCTGGAGGCAGCAGCGTGCTGATTGGTGGCGCCTTGGATTAGCGCAAAGAAAAGGATTCCCAGAGTATCGTCTCTCTCGTGAGCCTGAATAAGGCTAGGCAAGTTCGGGCAAAATCTCTTTCACCATTTCTCCCAGTTTCATGAACCCCGCAAGATCGGTCGGCTTCTGAAAGTATCGATTCGCCCCGACACGGAAAGCTTCCGCTTTGTCTTGAGGCGAATCGGAAGATGTGAAAACAATGACAGGAGCATCTGCGCATCTTGGTATGTTACGTAGCCGCTGCAAAATCTGAATCCCGCCGCAGCGGGGAAGATTCAGATCCAGCAGGGCAAAATCGGGACACGGCGCGTTAAGGTCGGTGTTCGCTCGCTCCAGGACCTGGAGCGCTTCCTCGCCGTCCTTGGCCAAGAGGAGTTGGTACGGCCCAATGTGTTTGTCCAATGCTCTACGCACCAGGAAGACATCTCCATCATTGTCCTCTGCCAGCAGTATGCGAATGAACCGGGAGATCATGAGTAATTTTTTCCGACGGCCGTTGTTCCCTCTACAGAAAACGAAGACATCAGGATCCGTCGCCCAACTGTTCCTCTCATTCAAAGAAACCAAAGACTATCCGGCTGAGGCGGCCCTTTCTTCTTCGCCATGAAACTCAGCGAGACGCTTGTGCAGAGTGCGCACGCTCATCCCCAAAATTACTGCTGCCCGGCGCTTGTTGTTCTTCGCATGTTTCAAAGTCATCAGAATGTAGGCTTTCTCCACGTCGCGCAGTGGCCCACCTACACGCGTGCACAGTACGTTATCTGCTTGCAATTCAGACACCGCAGGGGCGGCGATGGGCTGAGGGTTCAGGCGCAGATGCTGGAGCATGATCGTACCTTCGCCCGCAAGCACGATCGCGCGTTCCACGACATTTCGCAGCTCTCGGACATTGCCCGGCCAGTTGTGGCACTGAAGGCGGTCCAGAGCAGTGGGGTGCAGATCCGTCACGCGGCACTTGTGCTTCATGTTGAGATCCGCAATCAGGGCCTCCACGATAACGGGAATGTCCTCTTTGTGATCACGGAGTGCCGGCATCGTTATCTGGAAAACGTTAAGCCGGTAGTAGAGATCCTCGCGGAGGCGCTGGTGATTGATGGCGTCCTGCGGAGAGCGGTTCGTCGCAGCTACGACCCGCACGTCAACCGGGATCTGGTTCTTACCTCCCAGACGGCGGACACTGGAATCCTCAAGTACGCGCAGCAGTTTCGCCTGAGTGCCGATGGGCATGTCGCCAATTTCATCCAGCAGAATCGTGCCGCCTTGCGCCTGTTCGAAACACCCCGCGCGGCGCTCCACCGCTCCGGTGAACGCTCCTTTCTCGTGGCCGAATAATTCGCTTTCGATCAGACTCTCGGGCAGCGCCGCGCAGTTGATTGCGACGAACGGACCGCTCAAGCGAGTGCTGAGCCGGTGAACGGCCCGTACAGCAAGTTCCTTGCCGGTGCCGGTTTCCCCGGTGATGAGTATCGGTGCTGTCGTTGGCGCTGCCTGCTGTATGGCGGCATATACCTGCTGCATTGCGGGTGACGCGCCCACTAATCCCCCCAACTTGCCGAGATAACCTAGTTGCCGGTTCAGCAGTTCGGTTTCTCCCCGCAGACGGTTCTGCGCGATGGCCCGCTCCAGCAACTCGCGCAGGATTCCTGACTGCACAGGCTTCTCAAGAAACCAAAACGCTTTCAATTCGTGGACCACGGAGATGGCCTTTTCCAGGCTCCCAAATCCGGTAAGAACGATGGTCGGTGTAGCGTTGCCTTGCCGCGCGAGATGCCGTAGCAATTCAAACCCGTCCATGCGCGGCATCATCAGGTCCGTCACAATCACATCCACCGCGCCGGCGGTAAGTTTTTCAATGGCCTCCTGTCCGTCGACTGCGGTCAACGGCGTGATGCCAAAAGACGCGACCATTTCCGAGAGTCCCGCTAACTGGCTCTCCTCATCGTCCACAATCAGAGCGCGCTTGCCCGGCTGCATAGATGTAGACATCCATCGTAGCGCTATCGAGGCACCGCATGGTTTGTCGGAAACGTCTGAATGGATTCTTTGTCACGAATGCCCGGCCGCTCGGGTCACCGTGGCAACTAGCGTGCTGCATTGTAGTCGCTCCATCGGATGTTTCCGATCGCGGGTACCAAACGTGGAAGGGGAAAGGTCCCGGTCCAGTCATCACGTCCGCTACTGGAATGCGCAACACAAAAACGTTTTTCACTCAGAGAGTGATATCTATCATGGGAGAACCAAATGGCAAAGAACACCGCTGTATTTGGAATCTATACGAGTTTCATCAACGCACAGAACGGAGTCGATGCATTGAGGGTCGCCGGTTACAGGAACACCGACATCTCCGTTCTCGTGCCTGAAAATGAAGGCACGAAAGACCTGGCGCATGAGAAGGCCACCAAGGCGCCGGAAGGCGCGGCAACCGGCGCCGGTTCCGGCGCTGTGATTGGCGGCGCGCTAGGCTGGCTGGCCGGTATCGGGGCCTTGGCGATTCCGGGATTGGGGCCATTCATCGCTGCGGGTCCGATCATGGGCCTTCTTAGCGGTATAGGCGTGGGTGGCGCAGTCGGGGGCGTCACTGGCGCCCTTGTCGGAGCCGGCATCCCTGAATACGAAGCCAAGCGTTACGAGGGGCGCATCAAGTCTGGAGGAATCTTGCTCTCGGTGCACTGCGATAGCTCTGAGTGGACGAAACGGGCCAAGGACATTCTGGAACAGACCGGAGCGCAGGACATATCCTCGACGAGTGAGGCGTCGGCTGACTTTTCGAAAAGCGACAAGCCGATGCCGCGGACTGCCTCGGGCCATTGACGACGAGATGAAAAGCAAGCCGCCTCAGCTCCTCTCTCAAAGGAGGAGTTGAGGCTTTTTCTTGACCAGATCAGCCTTGTCCCCCCTCGAGCTTTAATCCGAATGAAGGGGAGTCCTTGGTTCCGGTAATTTTTATCGGGATGACGGCTCCGGCCTCCTTCTTCTTGAAGAACGGATCCACGGCTTTCAACAAAAAGGACTTGATCCCGGTGGTAGTCTCGGAGAGCTTGGCCTGCAGGCTTGCGGTGCCGCGGAAATCCATCTGCCCGTTGCGTAGCGCGTAAGTACCGTTCAAACGAATCTCAGCACCCGGCACTAGAAACGCCAGGTTCTTGAATGTCATCAGGCCGTTTTGCAGAACGAAGCTTCCCCGGAAATTGGAACTCACCCTGCCTTCGTCGCCGTCCTCCGGATTGCCGCGGCTTCGATTGCTCAGTTCGTTGACCTTGTGTTGGACGTCAGGCTTTGTGAAGTGCGCCGCGCCCGCAATGAACTGTCCGTTGAGATGGAGCCTCTCCACCACGTCGCGATCGCACCGGGGCAGCAGGAGTCTTGTGTGAAACGCGATTGTTCCCGTCATGACCGGCCGGCTCGATTTCACAGCCAGGCGCAACATATCTTCCAGGCGGGCCGCCGCCACCGACACATCGAGCGAGATCGTCTTGCCCGGCACGCCACTTTTCCCTTCTATCGTGCCGTAAGCTGTCACGGACGAGTGTCCGAACTGCGCGTTCACCGGTTCCAGTTTTGTATCGCCGTCGGTGCCATCTACTGCAGCTTGAAACTGTGTTTGCAGGTGCACCGGGTTGCCGCTGACATCCAGCTTGAAGTCGGGAGTATCGGTCGTTCCACGAATCTGGATGGCTTCCAGCACGCCGTGATAGCTGCCTTGCGAGGACAACATTCCGGAAATCCCACGAAACACCGACAGGTCGGCATGCTCGAAGGTGTAGTTTCCGGCCACCGGAGTGAGACTCAACGCATCTTTTTCCCACGGCCCGAATTGCCCTTCGCTGTGGATCTCACCCACAGGCTTAGCATTCGTCAGCGTCGCCCGAAACGACATCGGACTATCCGCCCGCCCGGCTCCCCACAGTTTGAGCCGGCGAATATCGAATTCCAGCGGGCTTTTCCCCGGTTTGTTTGGGAGAATCTCGAGCAGCGTCCCGTCCGCGTCGACCTCCCCGATGACGAAGCGGGGGATTTCGGGTTTGGATCGGTTCGGAGTCGAATTGCCATGCCGCGGCGGCACGTGGATCTGAAGGCCCTCGAGTCGCACACGGCCCACCCGGGCTGGGGAGTGTAGTAGTCCCAGCCAACCAGCGTCCCCGGAGAAGCGAGTGATTGAGATTAATGGCGGCAAGTCCGTGCGCCCGTGGTACCTGAGGACCAGGCCTTCTCCGTCAACGTGTACCCACGGAAAGATTGTTACGCGCAGGTTTCTCAGCCGGACATCGCTTTCGTAGCTGTCCTTGAGCGTCCGAATGATGCTGTCTCTGACCAGCGGCGACAGCACATGACCAGCGATCCGTAGGGCGACGACCAGGGCCACGACAACGACAATGACGGCAATCGCCCAGATCCTCCTGGAGGATCTCCCGGGCCGGAAGCGTTGCATAGTCTGCTTAGCCATTGAGTTCTTGTGCACTGCGACTCCGCTTGTCGCAAGGGGATGCGGCAGCTCTCAACATGGGGGTAGACGCGCACGTACATGGCCACGAACGCGTCTCCCTGGATCTGATTCCCCGGTGGAATTTGACGTGTGCAAATGCTGCACCTAGAACCAGTACGCATGCAAAGATTGCCTGATCCATTTGGAATACGCTTCACCTTTCTCCCAAGGCAGGCTTTGGAGAGTTTTCCGGTTCCCGTTAGAATGGAGGGCTCGGCGACACACAACCTATCTGGGCGAAAGCTGGAAAGACTTCTTCGGACATTGGCAATGCTGGATGGATTGGACATCGCCTGAACGACGTACCTGGATTGGCGGGCCTTTCATTTGGGCGCCCGCAAACGGAACAAACGCAGCGCATCCTCGAGACGACCCAGCGCGTTCCCTCTGCGGTCAAGGACGCAGAAACGGGGGAATGGCGGTCGCACCTGGGTGGAGTCTGAGCGCGGAGAGGGCTCCACCTTTTTCGTACCTTGCGCACCTGACGAGCGGACCAGATTCGATTTAGCTCCCGCCGTCTCCGCGGGGCAGTGTAAAGAAAAAAGTGGACCCTGACCCGACCTCAGATTCTACCCAGATTCTTCCTCCGTGCGCTTCAACAATCTTCCTGCAAATGGCGAGTCCGAGACCAGTGCCCTTGCGGCTCCCTCCGCGGAGGCGCTGGAACGGCTGGAAGATTCTTTCCCAATATTGCCGTTCGATGCCGAGGCCATTGTCCCTTACGGCGAATCGCCATTGGTCTGTCTCCCCGTTGACGACGATTGAAATATGCGGTGGAGCCGCAGAGCTATATGCCATGGCGTTGCTCAGGATTTCCCGAAACAGGACCGTGAGCTGATCATAGCTTCCAAAGACCTTCGGCAGCGGAGCGTGCTGAATCTCCGCTCGGCTATCGCGGATCAGCGCCTGAAGCTGGTCCGCGGCGGATCGCAGGACGAGGTCGAGCGCCACGGGGCACGCGCTAAGCGCATCGACTTGGAGGGCGCACGAGTAGCTCGCCAGTCCCCTGGACAGCGCATCAAGCCTGCGCACTCCCTCCAGAATGATGGCGATTTTATCGCACGCCTCCGGTATGCCACCGCAGGTCTCGGCAAGCAATTCGGCGGAGGTGCCCACGGCGCGTGCGGCCGCGCGGAGATCATGAACGGCCGCGTCCAAAAACTGCTGCCACTCCCGGATTTTGAGATTCTCTTCGGGCTCTGCAAACGGAGGCATGAACAGGTTATATACGGATACTTGCTGGCCGCGTCAAGATCCGGCTTCATCGGGAGATCCGCGTTTCTTCGATGACTCCTGTGAATTATTTCATCTTTTCGGGTGCGACCGTCAATTCATTCTTCACGTCGTTCACCCCGGCAACCGCTTTAGCTTTAGCCTCGATGGCCGCCTTTTCGTCCTCGGAACGCACGGGACCTCGTAATGTTACCGCTCCGTCGGTGGCGATGATCTTCACATTATGGGCATACGTGGAGAGAGTCTTGTCAGCGATTATCGCTTTCCGGATCTGCCGCGCGAGCTCCCGGTCGCTCTTGTTCTCTTTTTGCTGGTCGGCCGTCTTGCCTGCCTCTCGATTGGCCTTAGTGTTGTCGGCGGCCGGCGCGGAATTCTGGCCCGCTCCTCGCGATGTAACCGCAGTTCCTGTTATAAGAAACGCGGCACTCGCAATCGTCAAACCGAGTCTGTAGGTTCTGCCTAGCAGTGACATCATACATGTTCTCCCTCTATTGTTAGTCCTTCGAACGATGAAGCGCGAGAAAGCAAAAAAAACGCCGGTGTTTTGCACCGGCGCACGGATGCATTTCACAACTAGCTGTCAACACACGACGCTTTCAACGTATTACTCATTTCCTGAGCCCGAACGCCCGGCTTCGCGATGTTTCACGGATTCCGTGGTTGCGATATCCTGAGCTCGCAACCACTGGTCGGCCTGTCGCTGTGCTTCTTCCTTCGCAATTCCGTACCGTTGTTGGAGTCTGCCTATAAACTGATCGCGCTTGCCGGCGATCTGGTCCAAATCGTCGTCCGTGAGTTTGCCCCACTTTTCCTTGACTGCGCCGCGCAATTGTTTCCACTTACCTTCGACTTGATCCCAATTCATTGCTGTCTCTCCTTGTCGTTGAGATGATTGCTGCCGCCATGAATTGAGCACGCCGGTCGCCAACCGGGCAGCCGGATCATGCTGCGGGCTGGCGAAGCCAGTCGCGCAGTGCATCCTGATAGATGGAAATGCCTTTTCGCGAGACGTCCCCACAATTTGAGAGAGTAGCTCATGAGTAAATGGCATCATGAGTACGGAGCCGTCTCCGTTCTTTTCGCCGAGACGCTCGGAAAAGCGGATGAGGCTGCGCGCCAGCCGTCGGGCGATGTTGTCCACGGCGAAACTCTCCAGCCTGTTGCCGAAGTCCAGGCTGCGCTGGGCCAGGAGCTGGAGCAGCGCGATACTGAGTCCCGGTGCGCGGGCCATGATATCCGCGAGCGCCGGTATCGACCAAGTCATCACCTTCGTGTCTTCCATCGCCACCGCTTGCTCTTTCGGTGTTTGTCCTGTAAGGAAGGCGGATTCACCGAAGAAGTCATCCGTGTGGTAGATGTCCATCACGATTTGATGCCCGTCGTTGGACATGCGTAAGACTTTCACCGTTCCGTCAATAATTAAATTCAAGTTGGACGGCGGTTGTTCGGTGCTGTAAATTACTTGTCCCTTGCGGTACTCCAGAATCCGGGAGCACGGAAGGTAGGCAAGTGGATCTTCGAGTTGTTCTTGCGGTACTGTGACTGTCGTGGCCATGGAGTCTCCTTTTGAGTTGGCGCGTTCCCATAGGCACCGGCAGCGGCAGCGCCGCTTCACCGACTCGTATGCCCTGCGCCAGCATCCATTGGAGAGCATGGCCGATGCCAAACGTCTGGTAACCCACTTTCGTAATAAAGCCAACGTTTCGGTTGGGTTTAGCGCACGAGCGCGGTCGGTTACCCAAAACTCTTCATAAAGGACGGTAAAGTGTGCGCAGTGGTGTGCACAAATGTGCAACTTTTGAACACAGGTTTCGCAAGCCTTTCCCGGCCATCCAAAGCAAGTGAATCCGCTAGTACGATGATTTTGCGGTCCACTTTCTGCGGACCCTGCCCGGAGCCCTCCCCAACCTCGACCAGAGGTGAGAGCTAAAATGTGCCGAAAATTACAGACTGGAACGGCCGGCACACAGGAAAAGCACTCGACGGATGGTTCCTCCGTCCAAGGCACACCGGTCGTCATGCCTTGCGTTGGTTTCCTCGCACTGGACAGGTGTTTGCGGACGTGGGAGCGCTGGAGCCGAAGGACTTTGGCCGGCTGTAGGCCGCCAGTGGTCCTTCCAATCCGGAATTCACTAAACCGCAAATAAGGTGGGAGACATTCATGAGAAGAAACCTTGTTTTCGCGACGCTACTTTGCGCCGCTGGCTTTACCCAGGTATACGGACAGACTCCCGAGCCCCCCAGATTCAGCTTCGATGTGGGCGGAGGATTCACCAAACCCTTGGGTCATTTGGAAAACCGTTTGGACACTGGATGGAATGTTCAGGCGGGAGCCGGAATCAATATCATTCCGTGGCTCGGTGTTATGGGCCAGTTCATGTACACCGAATCCGGCCTCAACAGCACTTACCTGCAGAGCATTAGCGAACCTGGCGGCAACTTTCGCATGTGGGGCTTTTCCATAGATCCCATCGTTCGCTTTAATCCGCGTGGCGCAGTCGGTTTCTATCTGATCGGCGGTCCTGGCATCTACAGGCGAACTGTGGAATTCACACAACCTACGCTGGCAACCGTCACCGCGTTCGATCCGTTTTTTGGATACTTTTTCCCTGTGAACGTGCCGGCCGATCAGGTCATCGGACGCTTCGGAACAACACGGTTCGGCATGAACGGCGGCGGCGGCGTCACCGTTCGCATGGGCAATAGCAACGCCAAGCTGTTCGCGGAGGCTCGTTACATCAAAATGTACACACGGGGGACAAGCACGTCCGTGCTCCCGGTGACGTTTGGAATTCGCTGGTAAGAGTAGCGTGCGAGAGGGGCGGGGAACCGCCCCTCTCAGCCACGGTTGCGAGCAACGCGAAGCCTTCAGAATCGCCGGATTGTGCTATTTCCCAAAGAGCTGCCGCAACTCCGCCTTGGCCCCTGCAAGCACACGTTTTCGTTCCGCGGGCAGGTTTTTGCCGGCACGATTGATGTAAAAATTCAGCATCGACATGGCGGATTGGAATGGCGTGCCCTTGCGCCTCCGGCTCCTTTCGGCGGATCGCTTGAGCGATGCAGCGATGCGCCTGGAACTGGTGGAAGCAAAGATACCGGATTCCAGATCCAGAGCATCGCTGTTTGCGGTAACACGCTGAGACCAGCGGCGACTGCGGACGGTGCTGTGAACCGTTTTACGCATGTCCGCCAACTGAATGATCAGTACCTCACTGGCCTTTGGAATGGCCCTTGTTCTTGTGGTGCTTCATCACGGTCCGCGCCGCAACCTCTTTCGCGCGCTTTCCGTATCGGCCGCTCTTCTCCGCACTTTCCTTAATATGCTCGTACTGCCGCTGTTCCTCGGGACCTACGCCTCGTACGTGTTTTCCTTCAGGCATCGTGTTGGGTTCCTTCCGGGTATTGTGCAATGAATGACTCACTCCGCAATTGCGGAGGTGCAATTCTAGGGCCAGCGGACTGGACAGCCGCGCGGCGGTCAGTCATAGGAAAAATTCCTCTATCGCGTCACGAACATGCCGACCGCCGCCGCAGTCATCACGACCGCCGTAAACCAGCCCAGCCCGCGGAGAAGAGGCGGATTCACACGGTCACCCATTACTGTTTGATCGCCCGTCAACAAGACGACTAGCGCGATCAGGGGCGGCGCCAATGTGCCGTTGGCGATCGCCGCCAAGAACAGCATTTTCACGGCGTCCATACCCGCGTAGTTTACGGCCAGGCCCAGCATCAGCGCGGCGCCCAGCACTACATAGAATTTCGGCGCCAGCCTTGGGGGCTGGTCGAGGGATGCGCCCCAGGCCATCGCCTCGGAGATGGCAAATGCGCTCGACCCAGCCAATACCGGGACGCCCAGCATGCCTGTCCCGATCAGGCCAACGGTGAATAGCCAGTAAGCGCCTGCGCCCGCCAGGGGCCGCAGAGCTTCGGCTGCCCGGCTTGCGGTCGTGATCCGGGTGATGCCGTTTGTATGAAGGGTGGCTGCGGTCGTGAGGATGATGAAGTACATGACCAGGTTGGAGAAAAACATTCCGGCCATCACATCGGTGCGCGCCCTGTGGAGTTCGATACCGGTGGCACCCTTACGTTCGGCGATGGTCCGCTTCCCATCCGCACGTTTTTCCTCCACTTCCTCAGCGGCTTGCCAGAAGAACAAATAAGGCGAGATGCTGGTTCCCAGAATGGCTACCAGCACGGAGAGGTATTCCCGCGACCAACGGATTCTCGGTACAAACGTGCTGTGCAACACGGACGCCCAGTCCGGTCTCGCAATGAAGGCCGTCAGCACGTATGCAAATAGCACCAAGGTTAGCCACTTGAAGACGCGGGCAATGGTACGGTAAGAGCCAAGAAACAGGAACATCACGATCAGGACAGCATATAAGGGCGTCCACCACAGCGAACTGACTCCGGTTACCATCTGGGTAGCCTCGCCCATACCACCGAGATCAGCGCCGATATTAATGATGTTGGCCACGATGAGCAGTAGGCAAGTGCCCCAGAGAATCCAGCGCGGATAGCGTCGTCTGACGACGGCAGCCAAACCCCTGCCTGTCACCATCCCCAAGCGAGAGCACATCAACTGTACGGCGACCATCATGGGAAATGAGAAGACAGCCGTCCACAGCGATGTGTATCCGAAACTAGCCCCCGCTACCGAATACGTCGCAATACCGGACGGATCGTCGTCGGCCGCGCCCGTGATCAACCCAGGACCAAGTTGAGAGAAAAAGTTGTTACCGCGGTGGGGACGCGTACCTTGCGATCTCATTGTGACCTCTAGGCTCGAACGCGGCATTGGCCGACGCGTGAGAGCAATCGGCATACCATGCCGTGGGCCGCAGGCGCGTTTCTAGGAAGTGGGTTGATACGACGTGGTCAAACTGCGGCTGCCGGCGAATTCTGACAGATTTTGTCGGCACGGCAGGAGCTGGAGGCGGCGTCTGGAGCGTATACGGGACGGCGGTTGGACGGCGCACGTCGGACCGGGGGTTAGCCGCGCGGCTTTTGTCATACAGGACTTGGAAAACGTTCAGATGCTGATCAAGATGCTCACAGAAGCCAGCCTCCCTGGTGGTCCGATCGACAAAATAAACGCATCCACTTACCACTCATGTTGGTGACAAGGTCAGATCAATTCGAGCTGAAACTCGGCTTCGAAGAGCGTCGAAGGTCACAGGTTCGGCTCAAACCGATTCGCCGGCGAACGCTGCGGGTATCCTGCTACCCGAGACACTGGTATGTGTGCAGACATCCGTCAAAAGTGGACGTATCCGAATAAGAGCATGATTACCAGAATAAGAACCACCAGACCGAGCGTTCCGCTCGGATAGTAACCCCACCCCCGGCTGTAAGGCCAAGCTGGAGCTGCTCCCAGCAACAATATGATCAACACAAGCAGTAATATCAACATTACCGTTCTCCCTTTCCTGACGTCGAGCCTGCCGTCTTCCGGTAAAAGACGGGCAGTTTGTATGCCATTGAGAATATACAGGCAGAAAGGTCGAGCCTTTAGTTGCCTCCGGCGGCAAATCAGGGATGATCTACATCCTGAGTTGAGCGATGACAGCCTTCGTTGAACTGAGGATTGCAGTGCGAATGGAAGATGTGCGAGCCAATGAAGTAGCCAAGAGCCGGACCCACGAGTAAGTCGGAAGCCCAGTGATCGTGTGCGAGAAACCGTCCGGCGATTACGGCGGCGGTCGCACCATACGCCAGAACCTTCACCCACGGCTTCGGATACTCATGGGTGACCACGGTCGCTATGGCCATAGTGAACATCGCATGACCCGCAGGAAACGAAGTGTTTATCATGTGGTGACGCCAGAAATCCCCGTGCCCGTTGCCTTCCCCGGGACGCTGTCGTCCTGCGATGAACTGCATCGGTGTATAAACCAGAAAAGTGTTCACAAGCGTTTCGATCTCGAGCGACCCCATCTCTTTAAGATGCTCGTTGTGAGTCTTGAGGCCATAGGTCCACATGAGCGCGAGCGTGCCGGCAGTGCCACCCAGTGCGATATTTGAAGCATTTGAATAAATATTCAGGTTCCCGCCGGGCAGATGTCCTTCGATGCGCCGGTCCGTGGCTATCAGGGCCCCAGTTCCTGCCAGCAGCAACGCATCCCATTTGAGATTGGAGTGCTGGAAAGGGGCGAGATAGAGCTCCTTTTGATCCTGCACGGTTCGTTTCACACCCCAGCGTACCAATCGCCTGTCTTCGGGCTGGCTGGAGCCTGCTGCATCATCAGGCGCCACCGGAGTATCTCGCGAATCTGCAGAAGGAAGACCGAGCCGGCTAAGGTCCAGAATTTGCGCCGGAGCGTCTAGCGGATTGATCAGGTCGGGCAACGGTCGGGTTTGGGCGCGGGATGGATAGGAGATCATCGCGGAAAAAAGAAACGGCATGATCCGAGCGATTTCGCCGCGCACACAGCCATTCTACGTGTTCATGGCATAAAATAACTGTTCTGATCAGGACACACAAAAAGATATTTCACTGCCCACAGAGTGAGTGTCGCCGTGCAATAGTTCCCTACCGATTCGAAGAGGTTAGTTAGTGCGTGTGAACGAGAACGTGATATTGTAACATTTAGAACATTTGTAAAGGTTCCCAGGTGTCATGAACTTCACTCCGCCAAAAGAATTGAGTCAGCGGAACGTGTGTCCCCGCGTTGTTTCACTGTCTCTCATTTGTTTGCTACCAGTCAGCAGCGTTGCTCAACAGGTTCCGCAAGGCACGCCTCCCGGCAGCGAGCCCCCTGCTGAATCGCCGCACCGGCGTGGCTTCGGCGCGCTTGGCCGGTGCTCTGGTGAAATAGCCAGGGATCAGGCCGGTATCCTCACTAGCCCGACTCGAATCCGCAAAATAGACTTTGCCTGGCTTGTGCCTTTTGCCGCTGCAACGGCAACGGCCTTTGCCTTCGATCGGAAGGCGTTGGACGCGGTCAGCTCTAGTTCTGTGCGCGTCGATGCTTACCGCACCGCATCGAATTTCACGGGTATTTACACGCCTTTGGCGGCCATTGGTGCGAGCTGGGTTACTGGCGCGATCAAACACGACGATCATCTCCGCGAAACGGGTTTTTTGGCGGGGGAAGCATTGGCGGACACAATGCTCTTTACCACGATGGTCAAATATGCGGCCAATCGCGTTCGCCCCCAGGCGATTGGCTTGCCTGCGGAATCGGGCGAGTTCTGGCCCGACGGAAAATATTATCGCGGTGGGGATTCTTTTCCCTCCGGACACACCGCAGCAGCATTCGCTTTCGCCCATGTAGTTGCGGCTGAATATCCCTCATGGAAGGTCAAGCTGGCGGTATACGGCCTTGCGGCTGCGACTGCGTTCGAGCGCGTGGCGGGGCGCGAGCATTTTCCCAGCGATGTGCTGGCCGGTGGAGCGATAGGGTACCTGGTCGGAGGTTACGTTTTTCACCTCCACCACGCGGGTTCCAGAACCGGCCTGATACTCAGCCCCATGGTGGGCGGGAATGGAGTCGGGGTTTCACTGGTTTTGTTAAAATCGCACGGAGCACGCGAACCAAGCTTGGAGTAAGAGCTGCTGAGGCGTTGTCAATGGGATCCCTGGCCGGTCATAGCTGGCTTGCGATCTCTACTCGGTGGCGCTGTATGCGGCCGGAAGCGCGAATAATCGGCCATGTGGGCAACCAGTCCGTTGGCAGGCGTTGTCTTCGAATAGCCGGCAACGAGCTGCTTCAGGTACTCATGCTGGAAAAATTCAAAGACACCGGGCCGGTCCCCGACAATTTCCAGGTCAGCGTCATCCATGGTCAACTTTCCAAACCTGAGAATGCCGCTGCGATGGTATATGTAGGCGGATAAAGGAAACGGGGGAATCAGAGCCACGGCGTGGCGGCCGGAATCGAAAAACTGAACAATTTTGCCGTTCGCAATGCTGACACGTGTGACGCGGCCCTCGAGGTGTGGAGGGGGTGTCAGTGTCTTGGGGATCAGGATAATATCGTCGCCCACAATGCTCATTCCCCGGGCGGAGTTCTGGTTTACCAGCTTCGAGAGATCCTCTCCCAAAAGGTGCAACAGGCCTTTGACTGGGACGTGAGCAGCCTTGACTTTGTCGGCATGTACGCGGATGTTACCGTCCGCCGTCGTGGACAATGAGCCTTCGATTTCGAATGGCAGATCGACTCCTTTGTGAATCGTGCCTTTCTGGATGAGCCGGTCGCCATCTATTGACACTGTGACCTTTTTGATAGGTGCGCCATCATAGGCCAAGACGTACGAGTTCATCAGTGCGGTGAGAGACGCAGTCGTGATGGCAACTTCGGCCGTATCGATCTGCACAAAGAACGACGCGCCGTCGTCAAAGGTCACCGGCACTTCCGGGTTGGTCCGTTCCAGTTGCCCGCGCAGCGAACGGACCTCGAGAACAATGTCGCGCGCCAATCGGAAGTTGACCTTCCTCATCTGGATTTCCACGGCCCCGGTATGCGCCCGCCCGTCTGGTTCGCGTTGCTCTTGCGCCCATGACACCTGTAGTAGAGGACCGCAAAACCAAGCCAACGTGATGGCCCAGACAATTACTCTGACTTCACCGATTAGCGTCATTTCTTATTATTAGCGAACACCACACCCGACTCGCGAACACTGTTCTGCAGATCTTCCGGAAGCGTCCAAGCACGTATGATTCCTGTAATTGCGGATGAACAGTGTAATGAAAGTCACGCCACAATCGGGGCGAAGGCTGCGGAGTTGGTGCGAAAAATGCGACGCTGCAGAACGCTCCTGTCGAGGTGCGATGAACTCAGTCCGACGTTCTGTCCGCTACCTAACGTCCGCGGGCCTGATCCTCTGGCTCGCCGTTCTCCCCTGGCCGTTGGTCGGCTATTCTGTGCTGAGCCATGAAGCTCTAATTGATACCGTGTGGGGCCCGGCCATCACGCCGCTTCTGCTCAAGGCCTACCCGAGTGCCACTGAAGCGGAATTACTCGAGGCGCACTCCTACGCCTACGGTGGCTGCATCATTCAGGATATGGGCTACTATCCGTTCGGAAACCACTTTTTCACGGACCTCGCTCATTATGTTCGGACCGGTGATTTTATTAAGACACTGCTGGACAGATCTCAGAATCTCAATGAGTATGCTTTCGCGCTCGGCGCATTAGCGCATTATTCAGCGGATACAGTCGGCCACTCTGTTGCGATTAACCGTGCAGTTCCGGACATGTATCCCAAGCTGATGAGGAAGTACGGCCCAGTCGTCACGTATGAAGAAGATCCGAAGGCGCACCTTATGGTGGAGTTTTCATTTGACGTCGTGCATATTGCTGGGGCAGGTTACCTTCCGGAGACTTACCATAACTTCATCGGTTTTAACATTGCAAAGGACTTGCTCGAACGAAGCTTTTTGGCGACATACGGCGTAGAGCTAAAGGCTCTCTTTTTTAATGAGGATCTGGCCATAGGGACGTATCGCCGTGGGGCCAGTGAAGTGATCCCCAAGTTGACACAGATTGCGTGGAAGAAAAAGAAAGACGAAATAATAAAGGTTGATGCGACAATGACACGGAAAAAGTTTGTTTATCGGCTGTCGCGATCTAACTATGAAAAGGAATGGGGACGAGTCTACAGGCGATCAAGCTTTTTTACGCGAGCCTTCGGTCAGGAAAGACGGAAAATAAGTTTTTTGGCTCACATCCTGGTGTTCTTATTCGAGCTGCTACCGAAGATTGGTCCCCTGCAAACACTCAAGTTCCGACCACCGACGCCTTATTCGCAGAATATGTTTGTGGACAGCTTCCGAGCTACGCTAGACGATTATCAAGCGCGACTGGGTGAACTGAGAAGCGGAAATCTCGTTCTGGAGAACAAGAATCTCGACACCGGAAAAAGTATCCGCTTCGGAGAATACGCACTAACTGATAAAACCTACTCTGGTCTGCTCGACCGGCTCGCTAAGGATCACTTTAAGAACGCCTCGCCGGAATTGCGGAACGACATTCTTCTTTTCTACAGCGGTCAAAGCACCGCGGTCCCCGAGGGCAAGCGTTCAAAGCCGTGGCAGAGAACCTTGCGGGAACTGGACGAGTTGAGGGCGAAAGAGTAGCTTGTTAAGGCACTCGCAAGCCGCTGGATCTACCTCAGCGTCTCGGCTAAGAGTACGAAGGAGCCGCGAAGGCGGCTTGCTCGGCGATGTTGACTGAGTGGCGGGCAATTCGCTCCAGGTATTTGCAAATCAGAATCAGGCCCACGTACGAGGAAGTATCCCGCGAAGTGGCGCTCAGCGTGGTCAATTTGTCAACCAACCGTTCGCAGTCGTTCTTTGCATGATTCTGCATGGGACGAATAGACAAGGCCAAATTCCGGTCGAGACCTCGCCAACTGTCCAGGGCCTGCGAGAGCATATCCTGAATTCTCCTGGCGGCCTCGGAAAGTTCATTGAGCGCAGCAGAAACCGGACGACTATTCATCCCCAGCGCAAGTTCGGCAATTTCGTCCGCATAATCTCCAATCAATTCAAGATCGACGATGGCCTCCAGGATGCCGGTGATCAGGCGAGCATCCCCGGCAACTGGCGCCTGCAGCGTCATGAGGGAGAGGCAACGCTCATAAATAGCCTTGTTGAATGCTTCGATTTCGGCTGCAAGACTTCGAACGCGATCTATGGCGGTTCGATCTGATTTGGCAAGCGCCTCTAAAGCCTCGGCAAGTGCACTTCCGGCGAGCGTTCCCATATCGAGAAGACTCGACCGTGTCCGGTCCAGCTCAGCAATGTAACGTTCGCGCGACATTGAAGATCCTGTTTGTGATTATAGGCCACGAGTCGAACCGTTCATACGCCAGAGTGCCGAAATAGCTGGCATAATCTGTCATACCGCAGTCTCGGTTCTAAGGCTGGATTGTTACAAAATGATGAAATCTGGATTCGCTCATCCGATTTGGGCGCAAGACGCCCGCCGCCGCATCGTTGCCTTCTTCAAGACGCATTTGAAATCGTGAGTGTTGTGTTTCCTGCAATGCCTGAGCGAGTGCCGCGCGCGCCGCGTCAGTCACCCGAACCACGGGTCCACCGTGATACAGGGCCTCGGGCGGCCGGTCTTTCCAGATCGCCCCCGGCGAATACACCGCAATGTAATCCCACACAACGCCACGCCGGTTCTGTTCCCCCATGGAATGCGAAATCAGCCGCCCTCTGTCCCAGAACTGCGCTGCGCGAGCATCGGAAACGCGCGCCAACGTTGCGGTGGACGGGCGTCCCCAGTCGGTCATCAAGACCGGCGACCAGACGACAAAAATGCGCACGGGTTTTCCGGAGAATGCCTCTAAGATGTGCTCGGCTGCAGAGGCCCCCTGCAGGCAGATCGATCAAGTGGGCGACAACAGCAGAAGCACCCGCACGTCGTTTTTCGCCGCGTTGAACGAATTCTTGATTTCGGTGAGATTCTGCGGTGTGAGGCTCTGGAGCGGGGCCTGGCCGGAGGGAACCTGGCCGCCGCTATAAAAAGAGACGAGCGCTCCAACAAAAGCCAGACTCAGGATTGCCGCGAGAAAGGATTTCTGTCTCATGGATTCAGCGCGACAGCAAATCGGCCGCGGCGTTCGCCATGATCTGGGGAAAGAAGATCGAGACGAACACGAATGCCGTCGACACCCACAACACGGTCGAACTGATGACGCTCGGCCGGCGATCACACTGCTTCGCCCGCGATGCTTGATAGAACCCCCAAGCGATCAGCAGAATCGAAGCTCCCAGCAGATAGGGTCTGGCAGCCGAGAGAAACGCCGAGACGCCAGCGAACCCCGCGGCCAGGGCAAAGGGCAAAACGGGCAGGCAGCAACTGGACGCGGCCAGCACGCTGCCGATGGCGGCAAAACTCACCAGCACGCCGCTCCCTCTGCCCGGTTCCTTCGGAGATTGACTCCCGTCTCCGGCCATTCCGTTCCAGGATACACTCAACCACGCGTCTGCTGGCTGCACCTCGCGACGCTCGGTGCATTAGAATCAACCTTGGATCTGGAGGCGTCTGATGATTCGTTCGCTCGCAGTATTGCTGCTGGCCGCCGCGGCCTTCGCCGAGTCGCCAGTGAAAGTGCTGATCGTCACCGGCGGCCATGAACATCCGCCGTCGTTTTATTCCCTGTTCGACGATCCAAGCCTGATCGCAACCGTCAATCCGCACCCCATTGCGTACACCACGGATTTGCGCGAACGCGCGGACGTGCTGGTGCTCTATGACATGATCATTGACATGCCCGAGGAGCAAAAGCGGAACAATCTGCGGGCGTTTGTCGAGGCCGGCAAAGGGATCGTGGTCCTCCACCATGCCATCATCGATCAGCAGACTTGGCCGTGGTGGTACGAAGACGTGGTCGGCGGCCGCTATTTGCTCGAATCCGCGGGCGGCATGCCTGCTTCTACTTACAAAGAGAAGGAACACATCCGTGTGAAAGTCGTAAAGAAACATCCCGTCACAGAAGGCGTTTCCGGCTTCGAGATCGAAGACGAGGTTTACAAAGGCATGTGGATCTCGCCGAAAGTCCAGGTGCTGCTAACCACCGACAACCCTAACAGTGACGGTCCGCTAGCGTGGTTGGGCACGCATCCGAAAGCGCGCGTTGTGTACATTCAGCTAGGCCACGGCAGCTTGGCGCATCACAATCCCAACTATCAGCGCCTCGTGCACAACGCCATCCACTGGGCGGCGGGCCGCTAAACTCTCGGAGAATGCATATGACGTTCCTAAACGGCGGCTCCGCCCTCGTCGCCCTGGCCCTCGGCGTCAGTTGCGCATGGGCCGGCGATCCGGCTGGCATCACCATCAACCCAGCCGAGCGGTTTCAGGTCATCCAGGGCTTTGGTGTTAATTACACCGGGCCTTACTTCCGCGATGACCAGAAACCCATGTTCGACATGCTGATCAAAGACCTGGGCGCCACTATGTTTCGCGTCGTCCCTTATCTGGTCTACAGCAATTGGGAGGAAACCAACGATAACGACGATCCCAATGTCATGAACTGGGAGTATTACAATGAGCGCTACTCCTCTCCGGTTTTCGAAGCCACCTGGAACGGCTTGCGTTTCCTGAACTCGCGCGGCATTCGACCGGTGATCGCGCTGATGGGTCCGGCCCCGGACTGGATGCTCGACGATCAATGGAGCCCGCCGAAACACAAGGTGTGCCAGCCGGACAGCAAACAGCGCGCCATCAAGCCCGCCATGTACGACGAGTTCGCGGAGATGGTTGTGTCCATGGTGGTCTACGCGCGAAAGAAGGCCGGAATCGATTTCGAGTACTTCAGCCCGTTCAACGAAACCGACTGCTATCCGCCCGAAGGCCCGCGCATCGATCCCGAAGACGCTCCCAAAGTGCTCGCGGCCGTGGCGCGCCGCTTGACGAAGGAAGGCATGGGTGACGTTAAGCTCACGCCGGCCGATCAAGCCGTCATCACTAACGACTACATCACGCCCATCCTGGGCGATTCCGAATTGATGAAGCAGGTCGGTGTGTTCACCTTACACACCTACGGCGAGAATTCTGTCGGGCCGCAGGTGGAGCGCGTGAAATCGAGCCGCTACCCGCAGGTCCCGGTCTGGCTCACCGAATACGGCGATCTCAATGATCGCGACAGAACCTCCGAAAATGACTGGACGAAGTATTCGCTCGCGGCCAACCGGCGCGCGCTCACCGCCCTCAACCAGGGCGCCAGCGCCCTGTTTTTCTTCGATGCCTTCGACGATTACGAAGAGTGCGCCCGCCGAATGACCTTCTACGGTCTGTTCACCAGCGCCGATCACGTCTACAAGCCTAGGAAGCGCTACTACGCCACCCGGCAGCTCTATCACTTCGTGCCGCCGGGATCGGTGAGGATCGGCGCCTCGACCAATGTGCCCGGGTTAATCGTATCGGCGTTTCACCACGCCGCGACTCAATCGCTTGCGCTGGTGGGAGTCAAGGAGGGCGGGCCGAACACCCTTGCCGTCACCTTGCCCGCCGCAGCAATTGCAACCTGGGATCTGTACGTGACGACTCGCTCTTTGAACTGCGAGAAAACCGCAAGTTTCCCGGCAAGCAGGGGAACCGCCCAGCTGGACTTGCCGGATGAGGCCGTGTTCACACTGGTCGGGAAACTCAAGGCGTTGACCGAGCCGCGACCATAGGGAGAGCGGAACTTCCTGCGAACTTTCCGCAAATATCCATCGTAGTAGTTTGCAGGGAAACGGTCTCTTCGTCTGACCGGTGACGGCATGTCGCGAAAGGAGGCGAGCGTGAGACTTTCAAACATCGCCACGCGAATTCTGTTCGCATGGGTCGTGCTCGCGGTGATTCAAATCATCGCGGGAATGCTCATACCCATGAAAGCGCCCCAGGGCGGAGATCTCTTTGTCTGGGTTCTGCTCACCAACCTTCTGATTGTTGCCGTTCTAGCGGTCGCCGCCTTGCGGTCGGGTTGGCAAGGCTGGCGCCTCGGAGCCGCGCTCTTTGTGATTCCCTTCGGGATCGCTTTCCTCAACATGATTGAAGGTGTCGTCTTCCTCACCCATTCCGGCCTCGACTGGACCATGCTGCTCGTTTACACTTTCGCGGTTTACGCCGTGGCCGCTCCAGTCTGGGCGCTGATCTTGAGAGGAAAGAACGATGCTATCCGACAGCCTACTCACGAATCGCTCTGGGGCCGGCTCGGGAGATTCGCCGTCGCGGATGTCACGTATCTGATTTTGTATTTCTCGGCCGGCCTGATTATTTTTCCACTGGTTCGGGAATTCTACGCGACTCAAACCCTGCCGCCGGCGGGAGAAATCATTTCGCTGCAACTGCTGCTACGAGGGCCGGTCTTCACCGGCATATGCCTGTTGCTGATGCGCATGCTGAATCTGAAGGGCCGCGCAGCCGGGGCGCTGGCGCTCGGCGCGGCTTTTACGATCTTGAGTGGAGTCGCGCCTCTGCTCATCCCAAATGCGGTGTTTCCGGATTCCGTCCGCTGGGTTCACTTCTGCGAGGTCACGAGCTCCAACTTCGTATTCGGAGCCGTCGTTGCCTGGCTCTGGAGCCGCCCGCACGTGGCGCCGCAGCCTGTAGCCGCACACGCCGTGTGACAATCAGGACAGCTTCCCCTTACGCGCCGCTTCGAAATCGAAAACCGCGTCTTTGATCGGAACCCCGGCTACCTCGATCCGGCTCAAATCTGCACTGCCAAGTCCCACCGCTTCGGCCAGCAGCATCGGGTTATCGGCCCACAGCGGATCATTAGGGATCTCGACATGCGTTTTGCGCACATGGAACGGCCCTTCGCCGCGCTTGGCTCTCGGATTGAACCCCATCACCGCAGCCGCGACCGCATCCGTCGAAACCGGATTCCGCCCCACCACCATCACTCCCGGCCGCACGTACTTCGAGCCTTCGACCCATGGCCCCTCGCCGCCGGTGACCGTTTCCAAGCCATCGATGATCGCCAGGTCGATCGGCCGTGCCGCCGCCAGGTCCACAATGATGTGCGGCACGCGATACCCTTCGTAGCGGTTGGATGACGGATCCATCTCGCCCGGCGCGCTCTTGGAAGGCTGCCGCTTGCCGGCATGCAGAATCTCTTCGCGGCCCCGCCGGCACTTTTCGTTCGGCTCGTCGATGCCTGCATCGCCGCCGTAGATCGAGTCGGGCGTGACGCCGAACATATTCTTGATCGAAAGCGTCAACCCGCACTCCTCATGCTGCTTCAGCTTGGCGACGCTCACGAAAACGTCCGTGTCTTCGTAGGAATGGTTCAGATCGAAACCCGGGAAGATGTAAGGCTTCGGCACTTTCAAGCGCGAATAGCGCTTGCCGGATCCGAGCGTGTTGGTCTGTTCGAATTCCACCAGCGGCGCCGCGTTGCGGATGGCTTTCACATTCCAGCCGGCATCCAGCATCTTGTCCTCGAGCGACTCTCCTTCGTACGTGCCTTCGAGCAGTCGAACGCGCCGCGCTCCGGCCTGTCCGAATAGATGGCAGAGCGCGCCCACCACGCCTTCGTGCACCCAGTACGTCTGCCCCGGTGTGTAACCAGGGTACCGGCCGCCGCCCGTGAGGTTCAGTTTCACGGCGACGGTCTTGCCGCGCACCAGGCTGCCGATTCCGCCAATCTGGTCGAATTGCGCGGCCACCCTTGCCGTCACCTCGCTATAGCTCGCACATTTGGCGATCGACACCGTGGAGACGGGCGGCGCAAAAGCGTTCAGCGGCCCGGCTGCAATCGCTCCTAACGCCGTGCCGGACGCTGCCAGCCACTGGCGCCTTGTCATGGAGTCTGACGTTCGGTTCTTCGAGTGTTTGCACATGAGCTTATTTCTCCAGGAGCAGCGCGGCGTAGGTGTGAACCGGCCCGAGGGCCAACTCGATGCCCTGCTCGGATTTCTCAACCGGCAGGCTGGCCGCCGCACCAGCCAAACCATAAAGACGCGCTGTTCGATATGAGCCGCTGACCCGCACGGTGATGGCTTCTGACGGGCCGGAGGCGTAGTTGATCATTTGCACTAACAGTTGCTTGCCGTCTTCGCTGGCGCTCAAATACGGCAGAACCGTGGGCGCGTTGAAAAGCCGGAGCCCCAGGTTTCCCTTACCTAGAAGATGCAACAGGTTCTTCGATAAGGCTTCGGGGTCGGGAGTCTCTTCCCGATAGACGACAACTGTGCCTTTTCCGAGTTCCTGCTCCAGGCAGTCCTTGTCTTTGGGAACCGCCGTTCCCCACGCGGGGCCGGCAACCAGCAAGCCGCCTCCCTCAGCGAACTTCTTCCACAGCGAGCGCTCGCTTTCGGCAGGATTCGAAATCTCCGTCACCAGCAATGCCTTCAAGCCGTCGAGCTCCTTGCCGTCCAGCGCCGTGCGATCGATCAACCGGTACGGAATGCGGCGGCGCGCAATCAGGTGGAGATTTTCATCCGCAACGTCCGGATAACGGGTAGTAGGGTCGCGTACGATCCCGAGCGGTCCGGCGGCCGCGAATCGGCGCCAGCCCGCTTGCTGTTCGAAAAACGCTAAGGCATCCGCGATCCGATGCCACTTGGCCAGCGCGTCTGGCTGCTGCTTCAAAAGGCCCGCGAGCAAAGCGTCGTCGGGCGCGACCACCCACCGCCCTGCTGCGGCCGCGCTATCCGCTATCGCGCGTGCGTAGTCGTCAGCAGACGGATTCTCGAGCGCGAACCCCAGCCAGACCGGTGTCTGGCCCTTTGCACGTAGCGACCGCACCAGCCAAAGGTTGGAATCGATCCAAGGCTCGCTCGTGGGCGTAGCAACCGCCGATCCGGAATCTGAAAGAACCCGAATGCCCGGCGCGCCCCCGCCGGCCTGCAGCGGGATTAACAGAAAATCGGCCTTCCCCTCAACCGCCTGCGACAGCCGCGCAAAATCGCCAAAATCCGGTTCCAGTGCGAGACCATCCAGGTGTGCCGTCGCCGCGGCCTCGACCGCTTGGACTGGGTCGGCTCCCGCATAAAGCAGTCCCAGCACCGTGATGCCTCGTTTGCGAGCCTCTGTCGTGTAGGCACTGGCAATCTGCTGCTGCTCGCGCACCATCTCCGGATCGCCCGCAGCGCTCCAGGTGACTAACAGGCAGTTGACCGGAGTGCCCCGCAACAAATCGAGCGATGCGGGCTGATAGAGGTCCTTCAGAATTTTCGGATTTGACTTCTTCGCCGTGCGCCGAGCCACTTCCAGAGGCCCGCCTGGCCAGCGAACCGGAACAAGCTTCTCAACGTCGAGTGCGAGGCAGTTCCATACCACCAACACACTTGCCAGGCAGTGTACGAGGAGTCGCATGAAGGCCGTTAAATCCGGTGAGCAAACCGGCATCCAAGCGAGAATCGTGCTCAAATCATTGAAATGGCGATTAGTTATTCCCTCTCGGTTCTGAAGTGCCTGCGTTCCCCCACCCAGATCGCCTGGGCCAAAACCCAAGGACAGTGTTATAGTTCCGGCAATGAAGGGCCAGAGACTCGGCAGTTACGAGGTCATTGAGAAGCTGGGCGAGGGCGGTATGGGCGAGGTTTGGCGCGCCCGGGACACGCGCCTGGGCCGATCCGTCGCCCTGAAGGTACTGCCGCCGGAATTCGCCAGCGACCCCGCCCGCCGCCAGCGCTTCGAAGCAGAGTCCCGCGCGGTCGGCGCCTTAAATCATCCGAACATCGTGGCCGTATACGATGTCGGAGAGCAGGATGGCGTCGGGTACATGGTTTCGGAGCTGGTGGATGGCGAGTCCTTGCGTGCGGTCATCAACCGCGGCCCGATTCCTTTCCGGAAGCTGGTGGACCTCGCGGCGCAGATTGCTGACGGGCTCGCAGCCGCGCACGGCTCCGGCATCATCCATCGCGATCTCAAGCCGGAAAACATCATGATCGCGCGCGATGGCCGCGCCAAGATTCTGGATTTCGGACTGGCTAAACAAACCGTCAAGCCGACCAGTGAAGAAACCGCCACCGCAACTTTCTCCGAGCCAGGCGTGGTGCTGGGGACCGTCGGCTACATGTCGCCGGAACAAGTGCGCAGCGAGCCGGTAGATCCGCGCTCCGACATTTTCAGTTTCGGCTGCATTCTCTATGAACTGGCCGCCGGCAAGCGAGCGTTCCAGGGCAAATCGGCTGTCGATGTGATGAGCGCCATCCTGAACAGCGAACCGCCGGAGCTGGCCGCAGCCAGCGCCGCTTTGCCGCCCGCTCTTGAAACCATCATCCGCCGCTGTCTGGAAAAGCGGCCCGAGCAGCGCTTTCAGTCCGCGGCCGATCTGGCGTTCGCGCTGCGGTCGTCGGCGAGTCTGTCCGGAAGCCAGCCCTCCCAACCCGGTGTGAAAATGCCGCGCCGCGCGAATTGGATGCGAGTCGCGCTAGCCGTGGCCGCCGGCATCATCCTGGTGGCGGGCGGATATTTTCTACGCGACCGTACCGCCGTTACGAGCACGCCCTCATTCGCGCGGCTGACCTTCCAGCAAGGTCACATCTCCGCCGCCCGCTTCAGCTCGGACGGCCAGAATGTGCTCTACGCAGCCTCTTGGGATGGCGGCCCGAACCGCATTTATCTCGGGACGCCGGGCAGTCCGGAATCGCGAGATCTGCAAATGCCCGACAATGGGCAGCTTCTTTCCGTATCGTCTAAGGGCGATCTCGCTCTGCTGGTGGGCCCGTTTGGCAAGGACGGCTCGGGCACTCTGGCGCAAAATTCCGTTACCGGCGGTCGAATGCGGCCGCTGCTCGAAGACGTTTTTTCGGCCGACTGGTCGCCAGATGGAAGTTCCCTGGCTGTCACCCGCCGGGTCAATGGAAAGTGGCGGGTCGAGTATCCGTTGGGTCAAGTCCTATGGGAAGGTGACTGGCCCGCTTACGGACTCCGTATTTCGCCGGACGGCGAGCGAGTGGCGTTCGATGTTTTTGATGAAGGCAGCCGCATCGGAATCATGATCGTCGATCGCTCGCGCCATCGCAAACTTCTCGGTGCTCTGTCGGGCCAGATCACAACGGCTGCGGGCGCACAACTGGCCTGGTCACCGAGCGGCCGCGAGGTTTGGTTCCGTTCCTTCGACGCCAACGACCTCGGCACCGTCTACGCCGTGAGTCTGAATGGAAAGCGACGGGTGATTGCTCACCTGCCGGGGCGCGTCAACCTGCACGACATTTCCCGCGACGGCAAAGCGCTGATCAGCACGGTGGTCGTTCGACAGGGAATCCTCGGTGCGGCGCCGGGCGAGAATAGCGAGCGCGAACTCTCCATCCTGGATGCCAGCGATCTGAAAGACATCTCGCGGGACGGCCATTGGATCCTGGCCAATACGCGCGGCGCCAGCGGCGGCGCCCACGGCAGCGTCTACTTGAGAACCACCGACGGCTCTCCTCCCGTTCGCGTGGGGGACGGCCAGGCGTATGCGATTTCTCCCGACGGCAAATGGCTCACGGGCTACACTTCCAGCGATGCTGCGACGCGCAAGTTTGTTCTGATGCCGACCGGGGCGGGCGAAGAGAAAGATCTGGTCATTCCGCGCCTGGCGGGAAACAGCGGAATTGTCGTGGGCTGGCTGGCAGGTGAGCAGAATTACCTGGTGATGGGCGCTCTACCGGGGACATCCGGTTGGCAGTTCTTTGCCTGGAACGCTGCCCGCGGTGATGTGCGGCCCGCTTCCCCCGAACACATGACTGACGCGTTTCCGCTGGTGTCGCCCGACGGCCGGCAATTCCTGGCGCAGGGTCCCGATCACGCCTGGTACGTCTACTCCATCGATCAAAGCCAACCGCGCCCGGTCAGCCTGACCCAGCACGATATCCCGGTGAACTGGTGCGCGGATAACCATTCGCTTTACATCAGAACTCACGCCGACACGAACAAGACCGCGCGTGTCTCCGTTCTGGACCTCAACACCGGCCAGAGAACCCCGTGGAAGGAAATCCATCCCGCACGACCCGTGGACGACATCAATAATCTTGAGATAACGCCGGACGGCCGTGCTTATGCTTACAACTTCGTTCAAACCATGTCCGATCTATACTTGGCCGAAGGTTTGAAGTGAGCAAAAATGGAAAAATCATGTCAACGTTGCGCGAAACCCTGGCGGAAGCGGAACAAAACCACACCGCCGTAGGCCATTTCAACGTTTCTGATCTTGTCACCCTGCGGGCTGTTTTTGAAACGGCTCGCGGGCTGAAACTCCCGGTCTTGGTCGGCGTCTCCGAGGGCGAGCGCGAGTTCATGGGAGTCCGCCAGGTGGCCGACGTCGTCCAAAGCATACGCAACGAGTTCGGCTACCCCATCTTTCTCAACGCCGACCACACCCACACGCTGGCAAAAGCCGTGGAAGCCGCGACCGCCGGCTTCGATGCCATTGTCTTCGACAACTCGACACTGCCGTTTGCAGAGAATGTGGCTCAGACCCGTAAAGCCGTGGAAGCCGTCAAGTCGGTCAATGCGGCGATTCTCGTGGAAGGTGAGATCGGCGACATCGGAAGCGGCTCCGAGATCCACGATAAAGCTCCGGCACGCGCGCTCAGCACGCCCGACGAAGCTCGCCAGTTCGTCGAAGCCACGGGCGTTGACATCCTGGCTCCGGCGGTTGGGAACATGCACGGGCTGTTACGCAGCATGGTCCGCGGAGAAGCCGAAAAGCGTCTCGATATTCAGAGAATTCAAGAGATCAAGCAGGCTGCGCGCGTTTTTCTGACGCTGCACGGCGGTTCGGGAACCAATGACGAGGACCTGCGGAGCGCCATCCAGGCCGGCATCACCATTGTGCACGTTAACACCGAACTGCGCCTGGCGTGGCGGCGCGGTCTCGAACAGGCGCTCGCCAGCCGGCCGGATGAAGTCGCGCCGTACAAGATCTTGCCCCACGTGTTCGACGCGGTGAGCCAGGTCGTTCGCGGCAGGCTCGAGGTGTTCAGCGCACGCCGCGCCGGTGCAGGCGGATAACGGCTCCGAGCTTCGCCCCACCCTCCTCCCCGAGTGCGTAAAAAATTTCGAGCGGCCCTGTCGATTTCGCGTCCCGTCCGCCGACTTACCGATGAAACTGCTCATTAGGAGATGAACGATATGCAGAAAATCGCCCCATACTTGTGGTTTGACGCCAACGCCGAAGAAGCGGTGAACTTCTACACCTCCATTTTCAAGAACTCAAGCATTGTAAATATCAGCCGTTATGGAGACGCAGGGCCAGGACCTAAGGGAGGGGTTCTGGCTGTCACATTCCAGCTCGCTGGACAAGAATTCATGGCTTTGAATGGTGGCCCACTTTTCACTTTCACGCCGGCAATCTCTTTCTTCGTGAATTGCGAGACTCAGCCAGAAGTGGACGAGCTGTGGGACAAGCTCTCCGAAGGAGGAAAGAAGGACAGATGTGGCTGGCTCACGGACGAATATGGCGTATCGTGGCAAGTCATACCGACTGCGTTAATTAAAATGCTGAGTGATCCCGATCCTGCAAAAGCGAATCGAGTCATGCAGGCAATGCTTCAGATGAACAAGATTGACCTCAACGCGCTCAAACAGGCGTACGCGGGAGACTAACCTACACGGCCATCGGCAGCGATCGCGGACGCTTTCCCGTAGCTTGAAAAATGGCGTTGGCCACCGCCGGAGCCAGTCCCACGATGGGTGTTTCTCCGGCGCCGGCCGAAGGCAGGTCCTTGCGGTCCACCAGGACGGTCTCAATCACCGGCACATCCGCGAATCGCGGAACACGGTATTGCGAAAGTCTGGGGTTCAGCATCCGGCCGTTTTCAAACCGTATCTGCTCGAACAGCGCGCCGCCGATGGCCATGATGATCGCGCCTTCCACCTGGTTCCGCAAGTGATCCGGATTCACCACCGCGCCGCACTCGAACGACTCGACCACGCGCACGATCTTCGGCTTGCTGCCTTCGACCGCTACCTCGGCGCATGCGGCAAGATAGCTGCCTTTCTCGAATCCGATCGCTACGCCAAACCCGTGACCCGCGGCAGGTTTCTGTTTTCCCCAGCCGAATTTCTCCGCGGCCGCCGCAAGCACCGCGCGCTGCCGCTCGTCTTTCAGATTCTTGAGCCGGAACTCCACCGGATCCAGGTGCAGAGCCTGCGCGATCTCATCCATGTGGTTCTCACGCGCGAAATGATTGGCCGTGGCGGCGAGGCCTCGGTACGAACCCTGGCGCAGCGGTGATTTCGACGGATGAAACTGGATGCGATGGTGCGGAATGTCGTACGTAATCTGGGAGCCTGACGGCCCGGAGTTGTAGTTATGAAACTCCCATGCGGTCATTCGCCCATCGTTCTTCACGCCGCTGGCTATTTCAATCACGCCCGCAGGCCGCACGTAGCCCCACGTGAATTCCTCCTGGCGCGTCCAGACCAACTTGACCGGTTTGCCCGCGGCCTTGGCCAGCCGGGCGGCTTCGATGGCACACTCGCCTGAGTGCTTGCCGCCATATCCGGATCCCATGTCGGGCATGAGCACGTGCACGCGCTCTTGAGGAATACCGAAGGCGGCGGCCAGTTCTTCGCGTACGCCGAACGGCCGTTGCGTGCCCGTCCAGACCGTCAACTTATCCGCGTTCCACTCGGCGACCGCGGCTCGTGGTTCGAGCGGGGTGTGCGCAATGTATGCCACGGTGTAGGTTCCGGACAGCTTGCGGTCGGCATCGGCCATGCCCTGCTCGATCGAGCCCTGCGCCTGCCGGTCTTCGGCCGCCTCGGCGTTCGCTTTGAGGTACGCAAACAACTGGCTGTCGGATGGCTGGCCCTCCTCGGTCTTCCATTCGGCCTTGAGCGCGGCGAGAGCGCGCTCGGAAGTGGCGGCGTCGGGCGCGGCCACGCCGGCGAACTCGCCTTCCCGCACTACGGTTACACCGGGAATCTGTTTCGCCGCCGCATCGTCGAGGTTCGCGAGCTTTGCTCCGAACGCCACCGGACGCAGCACTTTGCCGTGGAGCATGCCGTCGCGCTTCACGTCGGACGGGAAACGATGCTTGCCCGTCACCATGTCGCGGCCATTCACCTTGGCCACGGAGTGCCCGGCGATCTTCCACTCGGCAGCGGGCGCCAGCGTGACATCCGCGCCGATCTTGTGGACCAGTTGCGTCCCGCCGGTCAGCCCCCCCAATCCGGCGGAACGCCCCGCGGCAACTATCCTGCCATCCGCCACCTGCACCGCCTTGCGGTCCACGCCCCATTTCGAAGCGGCCAGATCGATCAACGCCTCGCGGGCCGCAGCCGCGGCTTTGCGAAGCTGCGGAGCCATGGTCGGCGTCGTACGGCTTCCAAACGTGCCCATGTCGTACGGCGTCAAATCCGTGTCTCCCATGACCATGCGGATACCTGCAACCGGCGTCCGCAGTTCCTCGGCTACCGCCTGCGAAAGCGAAGTGCGGATGTTCTGTCCCACTTCTACCTTGCCCGTAAAAACGGTAACGATTCCGTCCTCGCCGATGTGCAGCCAGGCCGAGATCTCCGGCGGATGCGCATCACCGCCGCGCGTGCGACGCCCCGATTCCTGCGCGTCCGCCGCTTCCACCACGCACAGCACCACCACGCCACCGCCCAAAGTGGATAGGAAATCACGCCGCGTGAGCGTCATGCCGTCCTCCCTGCTGTCTTCTGCCGGAGCGCCGCCATGCGAACCGCCGCGACAATCCGCGGATACGTGCCGCAGCGGCAAATGTTGCCCTGCATGCCGTGAACGATCTCGGCGTCGTTCGGGTTGGCGCTCTTCGCCAGCAGCGAAACGCCGCTCATAATCATCCCGGGAGTGCAATAGCCGCACTGCATAGCCCCGGTTTCGAGCATGGCTTCTTGCAGCGGGTGCAGGCGCCCGTCCTGTTCCAGGCCTTCGATGGTGGTGATGTGTTTTCCGGCGGCGCGGGAGAGCGGTGTGATGCACGAGCGCACGGCGTCGCCTTCCAGCAGAACGGTGCAGGCGCCGCACTGCCCTTCTCCGCAACCGTATTTGGCGCCGGTCAGATCGAGGTCGTCGCGCAAAACGCACAGCAAACTGCGATCGGGGCTGGCGTTCACACGGCGCGCGACCCCATTCACATGGAGTTCAGTCACACGCGGCATAATAATATTATGATCGCGCGAAATTCCCGGTAACGCTTCTATGCGGGCAGCCGTCAGACATGTGAATCCTATCAACCGTCGCATGCGGTCCCGCTGGCTCACGCTCGGCGCCTTTGTTTTCTTCCTTACAGGGGAGTTTCCGCTCAGCGCGCAGTACCCTGGCGGATACCCGCCCGGTGGTTATCCGCCCGGAGGCTATCCGCCGGGCACCTACCCGCCCGGAAGTGGCCCCGGAATCCCCATGCCGCGCCGGGGCAAGAAAAAAAGCAAGAAGGAAGACGACCAGGCGCCGCTCTCCAGCATGAAGGGCATGCTCCGCAAGCTCGACGACCAGTCTGTGATGCTGGAGACAGAAGATGCGCGCATCGTGAACCTCAAGCGCACCAGCACCACGAAGTTCCTGAAAGACGACGCCGAGATGAAATCCGGCACTCTGAAACCCGGAGACCATGTCGAGGTCGAGTACCGGGAAGGTGAAGACGGCTACCTGTTCGCGGTCAACGTTCTGTTTGAAAAGGAAGGGACCGCCGAGGAGCGCGCCAAAGCTTCTGAGCCCGTCGAGATGGTATCGGCCCAGGGCCAGAACAAGCCCGCCGGCGACGACGAACGCCCCGTTCAGCGCCGGAAGGATTCAAAGGCGCAGGCTGAACCTGAAAAAGAAGAAGACGACGACGCGAAGCCCGCGCCCGCTCCGGCCAAATCATCACAGGCTCCGGCGAAAGCCAGCACACCGCCAGCCGAGCTGCCGCCAATCGCTCCTCCCGACGCCGGGCTGGATTTGGATCACATTCCCACATCGACCAGCGCGCATCTTCCCGCCGATGACGACAGCGCGCCGCGTCCCTTGAAGCGTGGCAAACCGAAGGAGGCCCCCCGCCAGGTAGCCTCCAACTATCCGCCCGCCGAGACGGCTCCGCCCGCGCCCGCTCCCACAGCGCCTGGTGTGATTCAGCCGCGGCCATTGGATGCGCCACCACGGCCGGCGGAACCGGTAGCTGTAACCGAACGTCCCCCTGATCCCCGCGTCGAAAAGGCCCGGGAAGCGGCTGCTACGTTCACGGAATCGCTGCCCAACTACGTCTGCCAGGAACAAATGGCGCGCTTCGCCAGCCAGACTCACGTCGTGAGCTGGCAGCCGATCGACATTGTCTCAACTGAGGTCGTCTACGAGAACGGCAAAGAGCGCTACCGCAATGTGGCCGTGAACGGCAAAGCCACAAAGAAGAAAATCGAGGACCTGGGCGGCGCCTGGTCCACCGGCGAATTCGGAAGCGTGCTGATGGACGTGCTGTCACCCGCCACGGCCGCGGATTTCCGCTTCCGCAAGCGAACGAGGATCGATAACCGCGAGGCCTACGTGTTCGACCTCGATGTGGACCACGAGCATTCCCACTGGCACATCGAAGCGCCTTCACAATATGTCTTGCCCGCCTACCGCGGTTCCATCTGGATCGACAAGGAAAGCTCCCGCGTGCTTCGCATCGAGATGCAAGCCTATCAACTGCCCGAGCAGTTTCCCTTCGACAAGGTGGAATCCGCCACCGACTACGAATTCATTCGCATTGGCGGCGACCACGAATTTCTCCTGCCGGTTCATGCCGAGACGCTGACTTGCGAGCGCGGCACCAACAATTGCAGCCGCAACGTGATCGACTTCCGCAATTACCACAAGTACGCGGGCGAAGCCGAGATCAAGTTCGAAAAATAAAACGCGCGCCGGGCGACGCAACCGTATTCCATCAGACATTCGCGTGACTGTTCGCGGGTATCGAACTGCCTGTTCCAGCCATCTAAGCTCATGAAACTATCCAGGAGGGATTATGATGGCGGCCTCCGCTCAACCGACATTTCGTATCGACGTTGCGATCAATGATCTGCTTTTGCATTCAGCCCCCGAGCCACCAAAGCCCCCCTCAACTAAAGGAGCCACGCTGCCGGCGCCGGTTTTCCCGCAGTATCCGGAGATGCTCGCCGATCCGGGGCCCGACACGCCGCCGGAGAGGCGCGAGTGGAGCCGGGAACACATCATGCGCAAAGTGCGCGGCTGGCTGGTTCCGTACATGCGTTCGCGCGTCATGCCGGGAATCTTCCACCCCATCACGGCGTATTTGTTTGTCGAATACAAATGCAATATCGACTGCTGGTACTGCTGGTCGTTCAACAACAAGGTCAAGGGCATGACGGAGGACGTCGCGCGCCGCGCCATTGACTGGCTGCACGACCACGGTTGTCGCGTGCTCGCGCTCATGGGAGGCGAACCTCTGCTGCGGCCACAGTTCGCCCACAAAGTCGTCTACTATGCGGCCAAAAAAGGTTTCTGGATTTACATCGGCACCAACGGCCGGTTATTGAAGCCTGATTTCGCGGACCGGCTCGGCGACGCCGGCGTGGCGGTCTTCAATTTCGCTCTGGATGCGTGGGACGAAAAGCCCAGTTTGCCGAAGGCTCTCGTCCCCGCGCGCAAGAACCTCGAGCACCTGACACGGAAGCAGTACGTTTACGGCTACATGGTCTTTTTCAATATGAACATCTGCCGGAACAATCTCGAGGACATCCGGCTGCTGACCGAATATGCCCGTGAACACCGTCTCGCCACCGACTATCACCTGAACGAGACGCCCATGCTCGAGCAGGACGGCCACTTCAAGCACCTCAACGAAAACCCGACCTACATCCGCCCCGAGGACTGGCGTGCGGTGGACGAACTGATCGACTGGCTCATCGCCAAGAACCGCTCTGGTTACCAGATGGTGAACTCCGTGCCCCGTCTCCAGGAGATGAAGGCGTTTGTACGCATGTCCTCCGGCCTCGACCTTCGCCGCGTGGGCTGGTACGGCGACGGGACCGGCGGCGGAAATGAACTCCTTTCCCGGATGCCGGGCATTGTTCGGGATGAAGGCGGCGGGTTGCGTTTCACGGACTGGAACTGCCGCGCCGGCCAGAACAACGTGATCATCCGCACCGACGGCACCGTGGGCCCGTGCTTTCCTATGTATGCCGCGACTTACGATTGGGGAACAATCGATGGACACAAATTCGATACCCGCCAACTGGGCGAGATGAAGAAGACCTGCCAGCACCATTGCTTCTCCACGTTGAACCACAATCTCGGCTACTGCTACAACGACGCCCGCGTACTGAAGTGGCTCTGGAAGCAGGCGCGCAGAGGCCTACGCGGCGGCGCCTGCAGCTTCGAAGATTAAGCCTTCAGGAAGTAACCGAGTGCGTCGGCAACCCTGCGTTGCGCTGTTCGCGAAACGACTGCGGAGTCACGCCGTTCCAGCGCTTGAACGCCCGGTGAAATGCTGCGGGCTCTGAGTAACCTAGTAGATATGCCACTTCGCCTACCGAGAGCGTTGGGTTGGAAAGATATTCTGCCGCTGCCTCCCGCCGCGTCACCTCCAGCAACTGCTGATACGAAAGGCCGGCATCCGCTAATCGGCGTTGCAGCGAGCGAACTGACGTTGCGAGCGCGCGTGCCACGCTCTGGATCTGCGTGTCGCCCTGAGCCATGCGCGACATGACCGCGCGCCGAACCTCAACCGCTGGCAGATCGTTCGCTGTCAAGCGCGCTGCAATCTCTTTTGCGTGATGCTCCAGAACGGACTGTAACACCGGATCCCTCCGCCGCATCGGAATTCCCCAGCCCTCGCGCGCGAGCGCGAATCCGTTCCACAGCGCGTTGGTGTTCGCCGGACAGCCCAGGATCCCTTCGATCTCACGCGCATCGTCGGGAGAATGCGAGAAACTGGCGCACATGACAGGCAATTCGCTCTCCGACTCCCGGCGTAGATGCAGGATGGTCAGCGTGACCGCGAATTCCACGCAGAACGCGATCGCCGAATTGGAAACAAGCACGCGGATGGGGTCCTCGTTCTCTTGCGGGTCGAGATCATACGGAGCCCCGGCCAACCGGAGGTAGCGCCTGAGCTGCTTCAGCCCGGAGCCAACGGTGTCCGACGTCAGAACCAGATAATCGATCAGCGGGAAGGCGCCGATTGGTATCTCCGCTGCCAACCGTACAGCCAGGTTTTTCATCGGTTGTTGCCACATGGCTCCCGCAAAAAGGGCGCCAGTGGCTGCACAGGAAATGAGGCCATCCGGATCGGCCAGGTCGGCTTTCCGGATGCCGGCATTCGCCAGCAGGTGCTCGGTGGCATAGCCTAGCCGTCCGAGAGCGTCAACAAAAACCTGGGCCACGCTGGCCGGCGTGGGCTCTCCCGCGGAACCCGCGTCCGCCATCGTGGCGCGTTTTGTCAATTTTTTGGCGTGCGCGGTCATCGGGCTGAAAAGTTTTCTGCCGCATTATTCTCTCATGCGCTTTGCCTGCTCTCAACTGCTAACAAACACCCGGAGGAAAACTCAAATGCAAATGACCGCGAGATTTTTCAGTTCGACAGCTCTGGCTCTCCTGGCCCTTTCGCCAGGGCTTGCTGCGGAGAAGCCGCGGCTCGATCCGTCCATCGTGAAGGTCGCCGACGCCTACCTTAAAGCCGTAATGACCCGCGACCTGGCCGCTCTTTCCGCCACATTCCGGGAGGACGCCGTCGAGATGCCTCCAAACCGTCCTCCGCGCCTGGGCCGAGCCGCCATCGAGCAATACTATCGGGAACTCTTCGAGGGGCCGGTAAAGATCACGGAGTTCACATTCTCGCATCTGGAAGCAGTAGCTACCGGCGATATAGGGCACTCGGCAGGCGCTTACGAACAAACACTGTCCATCCCGTCAGGCGAATCGATCAACGACCAAGGCAAATTCGTCGCCATCCTGAAACGAAGCAACGGTGCTTGGAAGACTGCCTACGTGATCTACAACAGCGACCGTCCTTCAGCAGGGCCTTGTGCCGTCGGCGTAGCCCCTGGCAGCCTCTATTTTGCGCCGGTGATGAACTACTACAGTGACTTGGCTTCAGAGTGGCTGTTCCGGTCTGTTTTGCTGTCACTGGCGTTCGTTTGTATTTGGGGCATCGTCCGGTTACTGCGCAAGGTACTTAGACGAAATGTGGTTGGCAGGCCGATCCGTCAGGCTGTCTGAGCCGCGCGCCAAGCGGTCCTTGTCTCGCCGGGTACAATCAGATATGAACAAATTGCGGGCAACCACAATGGCTTCAATCAATTATGCACTTTTGCAAATCAAAGCCAATCCCGAAACCGGACACTTTCCACGCACCCCTGTGCGACACTAAAGCATCCTCCTATCAAGGAGCGCTAAATGGAAAATTCCGATCGCCCGATCCGCATCGCCGTCATCAATGGCAGCGTGCGTTCCGGCAATTACACCAGCATGGCGTCGGCTTATGTCGTCGACGAGTTGCGGAAAGATGCCAAGGTTTCTGTGGATGAGGTGCATCCCGAAAAACTGCACCTGCCGTTCCCGGGCACGGATCCGAATTCAGCCGGTACCAAGGAACTGCAGCGCATCGTCACCCAGGCGACCGGCGTGGTCCTGGTCACGCCCGAATATCACGGCAGCTTCAGCAGCGTCATGAAGCTCGTGATCGAAAATCTCGGCTTTCCTTCCGTGCTGGCCGGAAAACCGGTGGCGTTGCTCGGTGTGGCCGCGGGCGCGATCGGCGCCATCAAGTCGCTGGAGCATTTGCGCGGTGTGGTCTCGCACGTTGGCGGCGTTGCTCTGCCTCTCCCTATTTCAATCGCCAACGTGCAAAAAGTTTTTGATCGCGAAGGCCGCATCCTCGATCCCGCCGTGGAAAAGATGGTGCGCCAGGTCGCCGTGAATCTGCTCGGCTACATCGAAAAGCACATCTGCCCGTCGGTGACACTGGAGCGGATTCTGTGCGAAGGCCTGACCGAACCTCCGAACGTCGTCACCGTCTGAGCCCCGTAACGGTTTGAGCCGTATCGCGCTCACCCGCACTCCGGTATTAAGATAGATCGTTCCCTCATGGCACCGTCTAACGTCTG